>OEQV01000284.1_pt1 | contig 13751 bp, 5 predicted proteins | sample 1539821 | NCBI WGS metagenome assembly OEQV01 (sample SAMEA3891244, study PRJEB23780) | metagenome | biome: terrestrial biome; feature: animal house; material: water of meat washing | place: Italy | collected 2015-05-12 | reverse complement strand
TGGTGGCCTTCAACTCCAGGCAGATGAGTCTGCCGTTGGTCATGGTGGGTAACATCTCACTCTCCTTTCCCGTCAGGGCTAAGTCATGCGTTGCGAATTGGGCTCATTATTGCCCTCTATGGTGGGGTTGGACAGGCGATGAATGTAGCAATAACTGGATTTTTGTTGCATGGTTTTGCCGGTGTGATCCAGCTCGCAAAGTGTTGAGCTTTGACTCAATAGTTGTTTTTGTTTAATTCATGGCGGGATGTGACAGCGGTCAAGGTATGACAGAAAAACCCTTGCAACGGTATTTAAGGCCATTTTTTGCGGTTTATTGCCCGATTTAAGGCGGATTTGAGAAAAAACGGGTTGATGGCTGCACCGACGCTCCCCACTGGAAAATAGAACGGCCCGGCGCTGATTGGATTTTATCAATCCATCTGGCGTGGGCCGTCGGGTATCACAAAGTGACATTTTCGGGTTGCGTGCTGAATGTCACTTCAATGCTATGGCTCGTTACTGTTGTGGCGGGGTATTGCCCATCACGAAGTGGAGGTTGCCACCGGGCACAAACTCCTTGTGCTCGAAGAAGAGGCCATCCTTGAGCGGTTTGCCATTGATGGTGACCGACTGGACATAGCGGTTCTTGGCGCTGTTGTTATCGGCGATGATGGTGAAGGTTCCCCCCTTGACCGGGATGGTCGCTTTGGCAAACAGCGGGCGGCCGATGGTGTAGACGGGGTCTGCCGCATTCACCTGATAGAAGCCGAGTGCTGACATGACGTACCAGGCAGACATGGAGCCTACGTCCTCGTTGCCGATGATGCCTGCCGGGGTGTTCGAGTACATGGTGTCGAGGATGTAGTCGACCGTCTCCTGAGTTTTCCACGGCTCCGAGGTCCAGTTGTAGAGGTAGGGGATATGGTGGGAGGGCTCATTGCCGAAGGCCACCTGACCCATCATCCCGGTCATGTCAGCGGTCTCCGACCCCTGACTCTCGGCGGCGAAGGTGGCATCCAGATTCTGCTTGAAGGCCTCTTCTCCGCCCATCGCGGTTTTCAGACCCTTGATGTCATGGGGCACAAACCAGGTCCACTGCCAGGCGTTGCCCTCGGTATAGTTGCCGGTCTCATGTTCGGTGCCATAGGGATCAAACGGCGTCATGAAGGAGCCATCGATCATCACCGGACGCATGAAACCGGTCACCCCGTACTGGGCGTATTCGGCCGCATTGTGGTCGAAGTAGCGCTGGTAGCCGTTCGAACGGGCCAGATAGCGCGCTTCGGCCGCCGGGTTGCCAGCTGCTTTGGCGATCCGGGCGATGGCCCAGTCGTAGAAGGCGTTTTCCAGACCGTAGGAGACCGACTCTAGGGTGTAATCAGCGAAGACGGGCTGACCATCGATCCGCTGCACCGCCGGCGCAAAGCCGTTCTTCTCGATGTAATCGATATGGTTGGTCAGGGTCTTGTCCAGCACCGCCTTGTCCCACTCGGTCGCCAGCATGGGGTAGTTGGTATAGGTGGAGCTGTCGATGGCGGCCTTGAGCGCCAGATTTTTCTCCTGCGCGGTGAAGGCCTCGGGGTATTTGGTGATGGCATCGGCAATCACCACCACCGCCGGATAGCCCACCATGGTGCCTGTCTCATCCCCCAGATGCTCCCACTTGGGCAGCAGGCCGCTCTCCAGATACTTCTGGATCAGGTTCTTGGCATATTGCACGGCGCGGGTGGGTTCGGTGATGGTCTTGAGCGGGTGCAACGCCCGCTGGGTGTCCCACAGGGAGTAGACCGAGAAGTTGGGCTGCTCTTCGCTCGCCTGACCATAGTGGATCGAGTAGCTGCCTTCCCCCTTGGCCTGCGCCCCTTTGCCCATGCCGCGGTAGTTGCCATCCACATCCTGATGGACGATGGGGGCGATCTTGGTGTGATAGAGGGCGGTGTAGAAGATCTCGCTTTGCTTCTTGCTGCCCCCCTCAATGGTGAAGTTGAGGGCGTTGGCCCACTTGTCGCGGGCATTGGCGCGGGCCTCGTCGAACGAAACATCCCCTTCGGCCTGGTAGTTGTTCCTTGCGCCGGTGGCATCAACCGCCGAGAGGGCAACTTTGGCATTGAGCTGGGCAGAACCGCCCTCTTCAAACTCGACGTAGGCGGTGACATCGGCGTTGGATTTGGCCTTGTGCTCGGCGCTCAAGCCCTCTACCGGCACACCCCCGGCGAGGAGGTAGACCCCTTTGATCTTCTTGTCGAAGGTCGCATAGAAGAAGATCTTCTGGTTTTTTGCCCAGCCTGAGAAGTGGGTGGCATCCCGCTCGCCGGTGATGGTGTAGCCATCTTCGCTGACGGTGAGCTTGTTGCGAAGCGAACTTGAGCCCCAGTCGCTGTTGAGGATCGAGTTCAAGTCGATCTTCAACCGTTGGGGTTGGCCCTGCGGATAGGTGTAGCGGTGAAAGCCCACCCGCTCGGAGGCGGTCAACTCGGCCTTGATGCCATTTTCGGCGATACGCACCGCATAGTAGCCAGGCTCGGCCTGCTCGGATTTTTTGTCCATTTTGACCGAGATGGCCTTGCGGTAATCATTGTTCGGCTCGATGTATTTGGCCTTATCTTCGGTAAAGGGCAGGAACAGAATATCCCCGAGCCCCCCCATGCCGGTGCCGGAGAGATGGGTGTGGGAAAAACCGAACAGGGTGTCTTTGTCGAAGTGATAGCCGGAGGAGGAGTGCCACCCTATCAGTTCGGTATCCGGCGAGAGTTGCACCATGCCTTCCGGTACCACGGGGCCGGGAAAAGTGTGACCGTTAAAGCCAGTGCCAACAAATGGATTCACGTATTGCAACACATTGGTTGGCGTTGGCTTTTGCTCGTCGTTATCGGTGCTGCTGTTATCTGAATCGCAGCCGGATAACATGGCCAGGGTGCTGGTCAGGGTAATGGCCAGAATATTTTTCTTGAACATATAGAACGGCTCCATCGGGTAGGGGGTGAGCAGTCAGAATTTATTTTTTGATGCCGGAGTGGTGCCTGCGCAATATCAAGGAGCGGCGCTGTCAATCCCGGCGAGCGCTATTATTCCCATGGCTCCTGTTTCATCGACAGAGTAAAAAAGTGTCATTCACTAGACTTTTGTGACAAGGCTGTCTGTTTGTGATCCGCGTATCATGTGATGCAGCACGTCATATTTTTTGAGTGTTCTTGTGAATCGACCAAAAAAGAGGCCCAAAGGAAGCTTTGGGCCTGAACATATATTGGCAATCAATGATGGTTATTTATTATCTGAGCCGGTCGGTTTTTGCGCCGTCATGATAAATTTCAACTCACCACCGGCACGAATATCGCTGTGGTTGAATGTCAGGTTTTCCCCCAACGGTTTGCCATTGATGGTGACCGATTCCACATAGATATTTTGGGGGCCATTGTTTTCGGCGCTCACGGTGAATTTCCCGCCATCAATATCCATCGTCACCTTGTCAAACAGCGGCCGACCTATGGTGTAGACCGGGACTCCCGGCGTGACCTGATAGAAGCCAAGCGCACTCATGATGTACCAGGCGGACATTTGCCCCACGTCCTCATTGCCAATCAGCCCGGTGGTGGTCGGGTGGAAGAAGCTGCGCACCGCCTGATCCACATACTCCTGGGTTTTCCACGGCTCCTTGGTCCAGTTATAGAGGTAGGGAACATGGTGATCCGGTTCGTTCCCCATCACGAACTGCCCGATATAGCCGGTCATATCCCCCTGCGAGGTATCGGCGTTGGAGTTGGCGGTGAAGAGGGCATCCAGATTCTTCCTGAATTTCTCCTCGCCACCCATTACCTCTTTGAGCCCCTCGATATCGTGGGGAACAAACCAGCTCCACTGCCAGGTGTTGCCTTCGGTAAAGTCCTGCCCCCGGTGCTCGGCACGATAGGGCCAGAAGGTGTCATAACGGCTGCTGTCGTTGATGTCGCAACCTGGTGGGGGCGTGACCGGGTTGCCGTTTTTATCGATGGCGCAGGCGGGGTAGTTGTTGACCCAGCTGCCATCGTAATTTTTGGGGCGCATAAAGCCGGTCGAACCATATTTGCCATATTCCGTTGGGTTGTAGTCAAAATAGGCGCGCCAGGTGGTGGCCCGGGCCAGATAGCGGTTCTCGGCAGACTTGTCGCCCGCCAGGCGGGCCAGCTGGGCGATACACCAGTCGTAGTAGGCATTCTCGACGCCGTACGAGACGGACTCGTTGACCAGCTCATCGTACTTGTCCTGCGCCATGCCCCCCTCTTCGGGCTTGAGTTTGACGTTGGCGGGGACATAGCCGTGCTGCTCGGCATACTGGCCGTGACGAGTCATCACGGTGAAGCGCTTGTCACCATTCCAGGGATCCTGATAAGGCACCCAGGTGTTGGTCAGCGCGAGGTCAAAGTTGGCGGAGACGTTGGCCGCCTGCAGCGCCAGCTTTATCTCTTCCTGTGTGAATGCATCCGGGTATTTGACGATGACGTCGGCGATGATGGAGACCGCCGGATAGCCGACCATCTCGCCGGTATAGTCGGAGTGCAGCTCCCATTTGGGCATGATGCCGCCGGTTTTATATTTGTTGAGCAGGTCGTGCACATAGTCGATGGCGCGCTCTTTTTCGATGATGGTCTTCAGCGGGTGGGCGGCGCGGAAGGTGTCCCACATGGAGTAGACCGAGTAGTTGGTAAAGCCCGGCTTGGCCTGATGCACCTTGCCATCCATCCCGCGATAGTGGCCATCCACATCCTGATAGACGAAGGGGGCGATGTAGGTGCGATAGAGCGAGGTATAAAACATCGTCTTGTCAGCATCGCTGCCACCTTCCAGGGTGAATTTATTGAGTACTTTCGCCCATGCCTGTTTGCTCTCCTGCACCACCTGATCGAAGCGATAGCCATGTTCATCGGCGCGCAGGTTGGCCATGGCCCCCTCAATGCCGGTGCCCGAGATCGCCATCTTCATGGTGATGGGCAGATCCCCTTTGGCAAAGTTGAGCTGGGTCACCACATCCCGCACCCGGGGTCTGGTTTCGCCATACCCGATGTAATCGGCCAGCCCCACCTCGGTGTCGCTGCTCAGTTTGCCATCGACATAGAGGGTCTGCTCCACGAAGGGTTCGGAAAACTCTGCATAGAAAAAGACCGTTTGCCACTGCCCCCACTCGTTGCTGGTTCTGGCTCCGGCAATGGCGTTGTCGCTCACCCGCTTGTAGTAAATGTTGCGGGAGTGGTTGCCGTATTGCTCCAGCAGCTCGTGCTGCAGATCGAGCTGGACTTTGCGATCTTCACCCGCCGGATAGCTGTAACGGTGGAAGGCGACCCGCTGGGTGGCGGTGAGTTCGGCCTTGATGCCGGTCTCTACCAGATCGGCCTTGTAATAGCCCACCTCCGACAGCTCGCTCGGCTTGTTGATGGTGACCGGGTCGGTATTGCTGCCGGTGAAGGGCAAGAAGGCGAAATCATTGAGATCGCCCTTGCCCGCCCCCGAGATATGGGTGCTGCTGAAGCCGGAAAGCTTGGCCAGATGGTGGTGATAGTCGGATGGGGAGCCCTTGCCATTCCAGTTGGCTTGGTTCCAGCTATCCGGGCCCGGCTGGATCATCCCCTCCGGCATGACGGGGGCCGGATTGACATTGCCCAGCCCATCGGTGCCGATCAGCGGATCGACATATTGCAGCACCTGCAGGGCATTGTCGGGGCGGCCGTTGTCAGTGGTCTCATCGTTTGTGTTGCAGCCATAGAGGCCAAGCAGGGCGGTCACCATGATGGCCAGCTTGTGGGGTTTGAACATCGTTGTTCCTCAATACCGGATATGAAAACGCGGCAAGCCGGGTGGCCTGCCGCTGGTGGCGTTACGGGGTTGGTTGCTGGTTGGTCATCACAAAACGCAGTTCACCACCGGGACGGATCTCGCTGTGGGCGAAGGTGTTGTACTGGTTGAGTGGCTTGCCATTGATGGTGACCTCTTTGACATAGAGGTTGTCCGGGCTGTTGTTCTGCGCTACCACGTTGAACTGACCGTCGGGCAGGTTGATGGTGACCTTGTCAAAGATGGGACGACCGATGGTGTAGGTCGGGTCGCCCGGGGAGATTTGATAAAAGCCCATGGCGCTCATGATGTACCAGGCCGACATCTGCCCGACGTCTTCATTGCCGATCAGGCCATCCGGGCTGTTTTTGTAGAACTCCTTGTAGACCCGGTCGAGGTACTCCTGCGCTTTCCAGGGCTGGGCGGTGCGGTTGTAGAGATAGATGACGTGGTGGGAGGGCTCGTTACCGTGGATGTACTGCCCGATGTACCCCGTCATGTCCTGATGTGCCTCGCCCCCGTTGGGGTCGGCGTTGAACAGGTTGTTGAGCTTGTCGTTCAGCCCCTGCTGGCCGCCCATGATCTCGGTCAGCTTGTCGAGATCCTGCATGAATGACCACTGCCACTGCCAGGCGTTGCCCTCGGTGTAGTAGAAGGCATCCGACTTGTAGGGATCGAAATCGGCTGGCGCGTATTTCAGGGCGCACGGGTCGCCATTTTTCAGCTCGGTCGGCACGAAGAAGCCCTTGCCATCGGCATTGCCAGCCTGGGGATCCCAATGCTTGAGCGAGTTGTAGGATCGCGCCTTGAACTCCTGATAGGTGGTCATGTCGCCCGCGGCTTTCGCCATCTCGGCGATGGTCCAGTCGTAGAAAGAGAACTCCAGCGAGTAGGAGACCGAGTTCCAGTTGGGATAACGGACGCACTGCTCTTTTTCGTGATAGCTGAGCTGACCGGCCATCAGCGAGCTCAGAATGTCGTCATGGATTTGCGGGTAATCGGCAGGCCGGTAGTGGGCCGATTTGACCGAGGCTTGCAGCGCCTCCTCGGCATCGATCAGCCCCTTGGTCACCGCATCGGCAAGGATGGCCGCCGAGGGGTAGCCGATCATGGTGCCGGTTTCCGAGCCGTGGCCTTCCCACTTGGGCAGCAGGCCAAACTCCACGTTGGATTTGCGGATCAGGTCCTTGGCATACAGGGTCGCCTGTGGCGGGTCCATGATGGTCCACATGGGGTGAACGGCGCGGAAGGTATCCCAGGTCGAGTAGATGGAGTAGTTGGGGGTATCGCCAGGTTGCAGGGTGCGCAGGGTGCCCTGCATATCAAGATACTTGCCATCCACATCGTAGAGCTCGATGGGGGCGATCATCATGTGGTAGAGGGCGGTGTAGAAGTTGGTCTTCTCGGTCTGAGTGCCTCCCTCCGCGCGGATCCTGGTCAGCTTGTCGGCCCAGGCATATTCGGCCTCGGCTTTCACCTTGGCAAAATCAAAGGTGGGGGTTTCGGCCTCCAGATTCTTCTGTGCTCCTTGCCAGCTCACCGCCGAGATGCCGACCCGGATCTCGAGCGGTTGGTCACCCTGACCAAAATTGAGGTAGGCGGTCAGGTCATCCCCTTGATAGACGCTGTTGGGGCGCATCTCCCGGGTCGGCATCTTGTCTTGCTCGCCCAGCATGGCCTTGGCCACGGGTTGGCTGAATTTGGCGTAGAAGAAGATGTTCTGGCCCTGATGGTTCTGGCCCTGGAACCAGCCCGTCGAGGTTTTGCGGCCACGCAGGGTGTACTCATCCACCACTTCGATTTTGTTTTTCAGCGACTGGCCGTTGTTGTTGAGCAGGGTATGGCCCAGATCGAATTTCACATTGCGATCTGCCCCCTTGGCAAAGGTGTACTTGTGCAAACCGACCCGTTTGGTGGTGGTCAGCTCAACCTCAATCCCCCCCTTGTTCAGTCTGGTTTGGTAATAACCGGCGCTGGCGTGCTCATTGGTTTTGTCAAAGGCGTTTATTTGGGCGTCAGCCATCTCGGCGTAGGGCAGTACCAGAATGTCGCCCAGATCGGTGGCGCCGGTGCCGGAGAGATGGGTATGGGAGAAGCCGTAGAGCGGAACATCGGTCGCGACGATCTCGCCCGTGAGGTAATTGGAAGAGTCCCAGTAGCCGGAGGCGGAGTGCCAGGGGTTGAGCCCGCTCTCATGATCGGTGCTGGAGCCAATAAAGGTATCCGGCGAGAGCTGCACCATGCCGGCAGGGCGGGTGGCGCCGGGGAAGGTGTGTCCGGATGCGGCGGTACCTATCATGGGGTCAACGTATTTCAGTAGCGACAGATCGACAACCGGAGTCACCGGTTTCTCGATGGCGGTAGACTCGCTCTCACTGTTGCAACCGGCGATGCCACCGGTCAGCGCGGCAATCACCGCAAGAGAAAGCAGATTGCACTTGAACATGGTCATTCCATTTTTTGAGTGATGATGGGGGAGGGAACCCTCCCCCGAACAGGTGATTAACGGGAGCCGGCAGGCAGGTCGCCTTCGTGCAGGAAGGTGCCGATACCTTGCGCGGGCGGCAGATCTTCCGGCTGGCTGGCCCAGTTCTGATTGGGGCTATCGCCCATCACGAATTCAAGCTTGCCGCCACTGAGGATTTCCTCATGGGTGAGGTAGCTGCGATTGAACTCGCTGCCATTGAGGCGAGCAGACTGGATGTAGATGTTGTCGCGGCTGACGTTCTGGGCCGTGACGGTGAACTGCTTGCCAGCGCCCACATCGAGCGAGGCGGTGTCGAACATGGGGGTGCCAATCTCGTAGATGCCGGAGGAGGCATTGACCGGGAAGAAGCCCAGTGCCCGGAACACGAACCAGGCAGAGAGAGTGCCAAAGTCATCGTTGCCACAGATGCCGTCAGGGGTGTTCTTGTAGCAGACGTTGGTGGCTGCCGCGATGGCCGCCTGTCCCTTCCAGGGTTGCCCTACGTAGTTGTAGAGGTAGGGCACATGGATATCCGGCTCGTTGCCCTGCACGTGCTGACCCACGTTACCGGTGTTGAATACCGGGAACTGGTTGTCGCCAGCGTTGCGATCAGGGTAGGTGGTCCAGTACTCGTCCAGTCGCTTGGCAAACAGTTCGCCACGTTTGGCCTGAGGATTCCGGGTCTGATCGAAACGGGTCATCAGATCGACCAGACCGTGGATATCATGCTGCACGCTGAAGGCGTATTGCCAGCCGTTGGACTCGGCGAATGACCAGTTGAACATGTCGGGGCGCCAATCCTTGCCCACTGCCCGGCCGGTTTTCGGGTCTACCCAACCGGCATCAATGAAGTTGCCATCGTAGTCACGGGCCTTGAACCACCCTTTGTACTGCTTGCCGCCAAAGTCAAACTGCGCCTGCCAGTTCTTGGAGCGATCGGCAAACTCCTGATAGCGGGGATCACTTTCGCCAAACACCGCCTTGATCGATTGGGCGATCGCCCAGTCATCCATGGAGTACTCCAGCGAGTAGGAGGAGGTCCAGGCATCCTTGAAGGGAGAGTGTGATTCCCAGTCGTTGGTCGGCGGCGTGTCGTGCAACTGGGCAGGCACATAGCCCTGCTGCTCGTACTCCTTGATCCAGGCGACCCCCTGGCTGGTGGATGCGCGGGCATCGGTGATCATGGCGGTCACCAGTCGCTCCTTGATCTCCTGACGTTCCGCATCGCTGAAGCCCAGCGCGATCATCCGTCGGTCCAGCGAGCCTTTGGAGAGCACATCGTGGATCACCGGGGTGGAGTGCATCCCCATCATCATGCCGGTCTCGTTACCCTTGAAGGTCCACTCCGGCAATCTGCCCTTGCGCAGGTTACCTTGATCGTCCATCCACTCCTCCTCGGCGTAGGAGAGCATGGAGAGCACCACATCGGCGAGGCGATCCGGCTCCAGCAGTGACGAGAGGGGTTGTACTGCGCGGTAGGTGTCCCACAGGGAGAAGGTGTCGTAACGGGTAAAGTCCGCTTTGCCATCCCGGTTGGCATCGGCGGTGCGCACCGACTCCTTGAGGGTATCGATCTGCTCGCCCCACGGCGTGTTGCCATCCGGGTAGGCATTGCGTCCCTGATGGACCTGGCGGTAACGCCCGTCCAGATCGGAGTGGATGGTCTGGCCCAGATAGGTGTGGTAGAGCGCGGTATAGAAGGTCTGTTTGTACTCCTCATCCCCACTGACCCGGATCTTGCCCAGCTCCTCTTCCCATTTTTGGGTGGCGGCCTGACGCACATCGTCAAACGACATGTTGGCCACTTCGGTCATGTTGAGGGAGGCGCCAGCGTTGCCATCCCGGCCGATCTCGACGTTGGAGAGGGCTACCTTGGCCTCGACGGCCAGGCCCTTATCTGCGGTATCAAATTCCACATAGGCGCGAGCGTACTGATATTTGCCACGGGTCTCGTTGCCGATCTCGGTGGTGCCTTCCGGCAGATCCAGATAGCGGTTTTGGTCTTTGTCGAAGTAGGCGAAGCGGATGTTTTTGATGGGCTGGTCGAACTCCATCACGAAGAACTCTTTCTGGCTGGGGGCCCAGCCGTCAGAGAAGCGATGGCCCTCGATCCGGTTGTGGGTTTTGTCCCACTTCAGATAGGAGTCGGAGGTGTAGTCCCAGTTGACCTTGAAGCCGAGGTTGACCACGATTTCCGACTTTTTATCCTGCGGGAAGGTGTAGCGATGAACACCCACCCGATCCGAGGCGGTCAGCTCGGCCTTGATGCCGTAATCCTTCAGATCGACCTTGTAGTAGCCCGCGGTTGCCTCTTCATCCTTGTGGCTGTAACGGGAGGCCTCCAGATTCAGGGAGGCCGACCCCTCGTTCAGCATGAAATTGGAGCGGGAGTTGATCGGCATCACCAGAATATCGTTGAGATCTCCGGCTCCGGCCCCCGAGAGGTGGGTGTGAGAAAATCCGGCGAGGCGATTGTCATGGTAGTAATAGCCGGAGATATATTCCCAGCCGTTGGCACCGTTGTTGGGCGAAAGTTGCACCATGCCATGCGGGGTGGTGGCGCCGGGATAGGTGTTACCCAGATTTCCTGTGCCAATAAACGGATTGACGTAACGGGAGACGCTGGTCTCTTTATTGTTATCGACCGCGGTATCTGAGTCATTTTGACAGCCGGATATACCAACCAGGCCAGCCAGTACGGCACACGCAAGTAAGGAACGTTTCAGTTTCATATTTGTCGCCACAGGTTAATGAAAGTAGGGTATCGAACGTATAAAAACCGATAATGCAGTCGCCGGATCAGCCAATGAATATCTGCCGGATGAGAGGGCCATCTGCATGTATTATCCCGGCTGCCACTGGATAGTCAGAGTGACAGGGGCAAATATCAGCCAGATAAAATGGATAGTGAAAACGATCTGGCCATACAGGCAGAAAAATAAAAGCGCAGGAAAATAACAGGCAGCCATAGCCTGATTTAAAAATCGCCCCTTACATTGATGAAATAAGTGGCTGAGCTGTGTCACATCTGGAATATATAAATGCTCTTAAATGTTTTTCCTGCTGCCTGTAAATTAACGGTTTCTATTATTTCTTTGATTAATATCCGGGGACAGAGGAAAAAAATGGCATTAACTGGATTTTTATGACGTGTGGGGAAGGGTGTGAGCTGGCTCGCATAACCGCAGGGTGGCGTGACCACGGAGGCTAAATGATATTAATCATTATAAGTCAACGTGTTATTCTTCGGCATTGGGTTAAATGACCGATTTTGTGAGTCGTACCCGCCCCCACGTGGTCAGATGAGCTGGAAAAAAGGGCCCTGAAAGGCCCTTTGAAAAGACGGTAGTGAGCCGATGGCTCAGCAGGATCAGCGGTTGCTGGCGCGGGCAAAACGCCCTTCAGCCGTCACGCGATAATCGCCGGTGCTGGCGGGCACAAAAGCAGATTGCCCGATGGTCAGTGTCAGACGATCGCCATCCTGGCCAATCAGGGTGATGGGCCCATCGATGGCGAACAGGATCTCGGCATTGCCGGTGGTGAGGGCATGTTCCCCTGCGCCATACACGCTGAAGGTGAAGTCCGGTACCGGTACGTCGAAGTGCTGTACTGTGCCTTCCATGCGGGGGCTGAGCAGGATCTGGTCGTCCGGTTTGGCGACACAGCGGGTGCAGGCCAGCAGCTCCGGCACATCCATGTATTTGGGGGTCAGACCGGCACGCAGCACGTTGTCGGAGTTGGCCATGATCTCGAGGCCAGTGCCGTGAATGTAGGCGTGGGGGGTCTGGGCATCGAGGAACATCGCCTGACCCGGCTCAAGCGTCACCACGTTGAGCAGCAGCGGCGAGAAGAGCCCCACATCCCCCGGGTACTGGTTGGCCAGATTGCTGATGGTGGCGAAGGTCTCTTCATCCTGATGGGCGGCGGCATAGGTCAGCAGGCCAGCCAGCGCCTCGTCCTTGCGCTCACCGCTTAAGATCAGCAGTTGGTGGAAGAAGTGCTGCAGGCCCGCTTCATTTTGTGACTGGCGCAGCGCCGCGGTCAGGTCGGCCAGCGCGGGCAGCGCCATGCGATCGAACAGGGCCAGGATGGCCGGGATGGCGCGAAAGCCGTTCATCGCCTGATAGCGGGTGAGGGCAAAGACCAGCTCCGGCTTGTGGTTCGGATCCTTGTAGTTGCGGTTGCTCGCCTTGATATCGATGCCTGCGGCCTCTTCTCTGGCAAAACCGGCCTCAGCCTGTGCCTTGCTCGGGTGTACCTGAATGGAGAGCGCCTGCTCGGCGCAGAGCACCTTGAACAGGAAGGGGAGTGAGCCGAAGCGAGCCTGGGTGGCTTCGCCCAGCATGGCGACGGGGTTGGCGTCAATCAGGCTGGAAAGCTTCACGCTCTCGCCCGCCAGCGTCACTTCGGAGCAGCCATTGGGGTGAGCGCCCATCCACAGTTCAGCTTGTGGTTTGCCTTCGGGATTTTTGATGCCAAACAGCGTGGTCAGAGAGTCACGACTGCCCCAGACATAATCCTGGATCGGGTTGCACATTAGAAAAAACGGCGGGTAGCTCATGGATGGCTCCTTGTATCAGAACGATTTTTTGGGAATTTCAGTCTGGCGCGGACTATAGCATGGCAGGGGCAGCGCACCGCAATCGGTTGCTCTCTGCATCTTGATCAGGATCATTCATGAGTATCATCTTTACCCAGCTGTTGGATGGCTTTCTAAGTGAGGGGGAAGGCTTTGAGAAGGTGTTGTTTGCCTCTGACAAAGGGGTACCACCCTGCTTCAGTTATCAGGTCAACTTCCCGCGTCTCGAGCTGGTCTTCAGCGGCCACTATCTCAACCAGATCTGGTCCCCGGAAGGGGATGTACAGTCGGTACAGATGGGTCAGCGGGAGGCGATGTACATTCCCCCCAACGGCTGGAACAAGCCGGATTGGGACAACGACTGTTCCGTGCTCAGCCTGTTGTTCGGCAAGCGCCAGATAGGCTTCAGTCTGGTGAGCAAGCACAAGGGGGACACCGGTTTCTTCGATGTGCAGAAGCACAGTATTCAGGCCGGTGCCGGACGGGCGCTCGATCATATCCTGCTTTCTCTTAATACCCTGGCGCAGGAGCCGATAAGGGCGCCGATGGACAATTACCTGCTGCAGGCGCTGCTCAGTTACTCACGGCAGTTGCTGGTGGAGTCGGAGAACGGTCGTCCTCGTGGCTCCGATCTTTTTCACGGCATCTGCATCTACATTCAGGAAAATTTCCACCGCCCCATCAGTCGCGAATGCATCGCCGCCCGCTTCAATCTCTCCCCCAGTCACCTCTCTCGCTTGTTCCGCCAGCAGGGGCACATGCGGCTGGCGGACTACATCAGCTGGGTACGGCTGGAGCGGGCCAAGTTCATGCTCAAGAAGTATCGCTTCCGCCTCGAAGAGGTCGCCAATCGCTGCGGGTTTACCGACGTGAACTACTTCTGCCGGGTGTTCAAACAGAAGACCGGCTTGACCCCTTCCC
>OEQV01000276.1_pt1 | contig 13851 bp, 10 predicted proteins | sample 1539821 | NCBI WGS metagenome assembly OEQV01 (sample SAMEA3891244, study PRJEB23780) | metagenome | biome: terrestrial biome; feature: animal house; material: water of meat washing | place: Italy | collected 2015-05-12 | reverse complement strand
GGCCAGGGTGGCGCTGGCCGAGGAGGACGAGCAGGCCCGCCTGCGCCGGGCCGACGAGCAGAAGGAGATTGACCGCCTGAGCGCCAGCAGCAAGCGCCTCGCCATCTGGGGGCGGGAGCATGACAACGAGAAGCTGGTGCGCCAGGCCAAATCCATGGAAAAACGCATCGCCCGCCTGCAGGAGGAGCAGAGCCAGGTGGCGGCGTTGGCCCCTTGGCGGCTCGAGCTGCGCGGACTGAGCCTGCCCGCCGACACCCTGCTGCGGCTGGAGGCCCTCGACGTGGCGCCGGCACCAGCATTGCCGCCGCTGCTGCGCGCCGAAGGGCTCTGGCTGCGGGCGGGGGACAGGGTCGCCCTGCTCGGTGCCAACGGCACCGGCAAGTCCTCCCTGCTGCGCCAGTGCTGGCGCGAACTGGCCGCGCAGAGTCCGCAGGCAGGCTGGTACTGCCACCCCGGTGCCAGCATCGCCTATTACGATCAGTCGCTGCAGCAGCTGGCTGACGACGCCACCCTGAGCGACGCCCTCTACCCGCTGGCCCCTTTGCCGGAGACCACCCGGCGTCAGGCGCTGATCCGGGCGGGCTTCCCCTATGTCCGCCACGGCCAGCAGGTGCACACCTTGAGCGGGGGCGAGCGGGCACGGCTGCTGTTTCTCGCCCTGTCGCTCGGCAGCCACCACATGCTCTGGCTCGACGAGCCGACCAACCACCTGGATCTGGCGGGCAAGGAGGAGCTGGCCGAGGCCTTGAACGCCTTCCCCGGGGGCGTCTTGCTGGTCTCCCACGACCGGGATCTGATCGAGCGCAGCTGCAACCGCTTCTGGCTGATCAGAGACGGCCGCATCCAGGAGGCTCACAGCGCCGAGCGAGCCTATGCCGAACTGCTGGACGCCGAGGTCTCGCCTCTGCAACCGACCAGCGATACGCAAGCGGCCGCGCACCTCCGCTCTACCTGCCAAGGGGAGGATGAAGAGATGCTGCTGGCACGCTGGTATGAGCTCGACGCCCTGCTAACCGCCGATCTGGCCCGCAAACCGCGCCACCAGACTCCGCGCCTGCAACAGCAGTGGCGTGACGAACTGCGGCAGCTAACCGGTTTGCTGGGCTTGAGCCATCGCTGATCCATACCGCCATACCTCTGTACAACCGCTTACTGACACGGGGGGCCAGCGTTGGCCACCCAAAAGGAGAAGAGAATGAACACACTGCAAGGGGACGTCATCCAGCTAGACCCTGTGATGGATGCCGATCTGCCCCATATCTACCGCGGCCTGTCAGATCCGCGGGTCGTCGCCTATTACGGCGTCAGCTACGACAGCCTGACTGCGTGCCAGGCCCAGATGGCCTGGTATGCCGAGCTGACCCGCACCGGCCGCGGCGCCTGGCACCTCATTCGTGACCGGCACACGGGCGAGCCACTGGGCGCCATCGGCTATAACGATGCCGACCCGACTCACCGGCGAGCCGAGCTGGGCTACTGGCTCTATCCCGAGCATTGGGGCAAAGGGGTGATGAGTGCGGCGCTGCGGCTGTGGCTGCCGCTTACTTACCGCACCACCGACCTGCACCGGCTGCTGGCGGTGGTGGAGGAGCCCAACCTCCCCTCCGCCCGCCTGCTCGAGCGGGTCGGCTTTCACTATGAAGGCACGGCGCGGGAGTGCGAACGCAAGGGGGATGGCTTCATCTCCCTGCGCCACTACGCCATCTTGCGCAGCGACCTGCCCGCCAGCCTGTGACCAGCAACAAAAAGCCCCGCACCTGGGGACTGCGGGGCTTTTTGTCGGTCGGCTACTTGATGGCGCAGACACGCTCATCGGGCGCCGAGCGACGGCGTCTGCGCCGCCACAACGAGAAGCCGCCATAGGCCAGACTCAGCACGACGGCATAGAGCACCTGGGAGGCGAGCGCCACCAGCACCAGAGCGCAGAGCAGTACACTCACCCCCGCCAGCCCCTTGCCCATGCCGCCGAGCAGACGCCAGCCCGCCGCCATGCAGAGCAGGTAGACCAGCACGAAGTTGCCGTTGGCGTAGCGGATCAGCTCATCGAGCGGCAGTCGCAGCCAGATGATCAGGGTGATGCAGAGCAGACAGATGGCGAGCACCAGACTCAAGGCCCGCAGCGGCGCGCCGCGCGCGGTAAGCTGCGCCAGCGAAGCGGGCAGCTTGCCTTCGCGCGCCATGCTCCAGATCAGCCGCGCAAAGCCCTGAATGTAGATGTTGATGCTGGCAAAGCAGGAGAGGTAGCCGAGCACCGCCACCAGCCACTTGGCGGTGGGGCCAAACAGCAGCGCCAGCAGGGAGGGGATGGCGGTGGCGTTTTTCGCCTCATCGCCGTAGAGGCCATATTTGAGCACCACCAGCGAGTGTACCCAGTAGATAAGCCCCGCCAGCAGCACCCCGCCGAGCAGGGCGATGGGGTAGTCCCGCTCCGGCCGCTTGAACTCCTCCCCCATATGGGCGAAGGCCTCGAGCCCGACAAAACACCAGAACATCACCGCCAGCGCGGTGGCCATGGCAGGCCACTCGTCCGCGCTCGGCAAGGGCCGCGCTGCGTCGCGCCAGCTCACCTCCCCCTTGAACCAGATAAGCAGGGTGAGCCCCAGAATGGCGAGCGCAATCAGCAGTTGCAGGTTGCCGGAGGAGCGCGCCCCGCGCAGCCCCAGCAGAAAGACCCCGAGCAGGGTGAGCAGCTGGATGGCCCAGAGGGTCCACTCCCCCATCTCGAACAGGGCGTGCCAGAAGCCGGCGGCAATCATCAGGGCGGCAGGCAGCCCCACCGGCAGCACCGCCAGAAACAGGAAGGCGGAGAAGCGCTCGGCGCCGTTGCCAAAGGCGAGGCCAATCAGGTGCGGCGCGCCGCCCGCATGGGGATAGCGACGGCCGAGGCGAGCGAAGGTAAAGGCGATGGGCAGCACCAGCGCAATCAGCAGCAACCAGGCCCAGAGCGAGGCCCCACCCGCCAGCGAGGCGGCGGTCGCCGGTACCACGAAGATCCCGGTGCCGAGCAGCGAGGTGGCGAGCAGCCCCATCCCCTGCCAGAGCCCGAGATCCTTTTTCAACGCAGACATATCCCTTTGTCCCGATTAATAGCCAAGTGTCGGGCCATGTTAGGCCTGTCCCGCCCCTTTGTTAAGCGTCCGAGCGGGGAATATGCAGCCCTTTATTCAGCTTCAGATTCCGATTGCAGGGACTCGGCCAGAAAATCCCCCAGCAGGGTGATCTTGAGCACCTGACGGCGCGCCGCCGGATAGATGAAATAGAGGGTCTTGGCAGGGCTCTGATAGCGACCAAGCAGCGGCAGCAAACGCCCCGCAGCGATATGCTCACGCACCTGTTCGGCTGGCTGCAAGGTGATGCCAGCCCCCGAGAGCGCAGCCGTCAACAAGGCTGGCCAGTGATTGATGCGCAGGCGCGAGGCGACCCGCACCTCCTCGCTCTGGCCATCCTCCCCGACAAACTGCCAACGCTCGTGCTCCCCCCAGTTGCCATGCAGACACTGGTGGCGGGCGAGATCGGCCGGATGACGGGGCACGCCGTGGCGATTGAGGTAGTCTGGCGCCGCGCAGAGGCGGTAGTGCTGGGTCAGCAGCGGGCGGGCAATCAGCGCCTCATCCTGCGGGCGCAGGGTACGGATGGCGGCGTCGAACCCTTCCTCCACCAGATCGACCCAGCGCGGGGTAAGCTGCAGATCCACCTCCAGCTTGGGGTAGCGGTCGAGAAAAGCGGGCAGCAGCGGCACCAGCCGGTGGTGGCCAAAACTGAGGGGGGCGGCGATGCGCAGCCGTCCGGCCGGCTCGGCCAGCAGATTCTGGGTGAGCGACTCGGTCAGTGCCAGCTCCTCCAGCACCCGCTGGCAGCGAGCCAAAAACAGCTGGCCCAGCTCGGTGAGAGTCTGCTGGCGGGTGGTCTTGTGAAACAGCTTGCCCCCCAGCCACTGCTCCAGTCCCTGCACATGCTTGCCCACCATCTGGGCGCTGATCCCCTGCTCGCTCGCCACCGCGCTGTATGAACCCAGCTCCACCACCCGGGTGAAGATGCGCATACTGGTCAATCGGTCCAAAACCCCTCCTTTGCCCGCTTTTCAGGGCTATGCGGCCCGCTGCCAGGCCTCTTATTCACAACCAAAAGTTTATTAAGAAATAGATTTTAGCCAATTTATCTATCTTTTAGTTACCAATAGAGTGATGCCATTCCCTCCCCACAGGATAACTCTCCATGAAAAGTACCTATCTGGCCGCGCTACTGGTCGGTCTGCTCGCCACCGGTGTCAGTCAGGCTGCCGAGAGCAGCTTTATCAACAACCACGATCAGACTCCCGCCCCGGCCACCGCAACCCTGAGCAAGGCCCAGCCCGATATCTTCCGGGTCAGCCTGCTCGGCACCGGCACCCCGGTGCCCCAGATCAGTCGCGGCGGCTACAGCACCCTCGTCGAGGCGGGCAACCAGAAGCTGGTGTTCGATTTTGGCCGCAACTCCGCCACTCGCCTGTGGCAGCTGCATATCCCCATCGGCCGGGTCAACGCCTTCTTCCTCACCCACTTTCACTCCGACCACACCAACGGGCTGGCGGATCTCTGGCTGACCGGCTGGCTGCAACCGGCCTATGGCCAGCGCCACGCGCCGATGGAACTCTACGGCCCCAAAGGCATCACCGCCCTCGCCCGTGGCTTGCAGCAGGCCTACGCCACCGACATCGCCACCCGGGTCAAGGATGAGGGAACGCCGCTGGACGGGGTGGAGATCAACAGCCACGAGGTCACCGCCGGGGTGGTCTACAACCATGACGGGGTCAAGGTAACCGCCTTTGACAACGACCACGGGGTCAACATCAAGCCATCGTTCGGCTATCGCATCGACTACCACGGCCACAGCGTGGTGCTCTCCGGCGATACCCGCTACAGCCCCGAAGTAGTGAAGCAGGCCAAAGGGGCCGATCTGCTGGTGCACTGCGTCTCCATGACCTCTGCCGAGCAGATGAAGGCCAACCCCGGCTACAAGGCGATCGCCGGTCACCTCGCCTCCCCCGAGCAGGCGGCCCGGGTAATGAACGAAGCCAAACCGGCGCTGACCGTGTTCAGCCATATCGGCCTCAACGGCAAGATCAGGGTCAAAGATCTGGCGCAGGATCTGCGCGCCCGCTACTCGGGCCCCTTTGTCATCGGCAACGACCTGATGCAGATTGATCTGCCTACCACGGCCTCCGGCAAGGGCTATGCCCTCTGGCAGTCGGAGAATATCGACAACAAATAGATGGCACGGATGCCGGTCAGCCATGGCCGGCATCCGCAATCGACACCGGGGGCTATCTTTAAGGGGTGTTTGACCACAAGGAGTTATCTCTATGAGCCTGAAATGGAAGCACCTCGCCCTGGCCACTCTTCCCTTGTTCGGCATGTCGGCCGCGCAGGCGGCGGTGTTGACCAGCCTTGAATGGCCCCCTTACACCAGCGCCAGCCTCCCTGAACAGGGCAAGAGCAGTCAGGTGGTGACCGCAGCCTTTGCCCTGGCTGGCGACCCGCTGACTATCAAGTTCTATCCCTGGCAACGGGCCGTGGACGAGGCGACCAACAACCCCGAGGTACTGGGTTATTTCCCCGAGTATCTCGACCCCAAGAGCAGCTGCCTCTTCTCCGACCCCATAGGTAACGGCCCTCTCGGGTTTGCCCAGCGAGCCGATCAGCCGGTCACCTGGCAGAGCCTTGATGACCTCAAGGGCAAGAAAATTGGTGTCGTCACCGGCTATGTGAATACCACCGAGTTCGACGAAAAAGTGGCCAGCAAGGCGCTCTCGGCTGACGCCACCAGCTCGGACAGCCAGAACCTGCTCAAGCGCGGCAACGGTCGGCTCGATCTGGCGGTTATCGACCAGAATGTGATGACCTATCTGCTGGAGAGCGATCCCCAACTCAAGGACGTTGCCGCCAACCTCGGCTTCAACGGCAAGATCCTCGAGGACAAGTCCCTCCACGTCTGCTTTACCAACTCCGCCAAGGGGAAAGAGGCGCGGGACAAATTCAACAAGGCGCTGGCCAGCGACGAGGTGAAGAAGCTGATGAAGTAGCGATACCGCATCCGCTCGCCGCCCCAAACAGCCATAAAAAAAGCCGCCTCTTGCGAGGCGGCTTCTTCATTCAACTTGGTAACCGGCGTTATCAGGCAATCAGCTTGTAGATGATACCGGACATGGCGATCAGGCCAATCAGGGTCACGAAGCCGTTGCTGATGTTGCCAGCGTATTTGCGCATGGCCGGCACCTTGGCGATGGCGTACATCGGCATCAGGAACAGCAGCATTGCGATGATCGGGCCGCCCAGGTCTTCGATCATGCCGAGGATGCTCGGGTTGATGGTGGCGATGGCCCAGGTGGTCAGGATCATGAACACGGCAGTGACTTTGTTCAGTTGCTTGGTGTCAACGTTCTTGCCCTTCTCGCGCAGCGCCTTGGCCATCAGGCCGTTCATGCCTTCTTGCGCACCCAGGTAGTGACCCAGGAAGGATTTGCTGATGGCAACCATGGCGATCAGCGGAGCCACAGTACCGATAACCGGGTTATCGAAGTGGTTGGCCAGGTAGGACAGGATGGAGATGTTCTGTTCTTTGGCAGCAGCCAGGTCAGCCGGGGAGAGGCTCAGTACGCAGCTGAATACGAAGAACATAACGGTCATCACCATCATGACGTGGGCGCCCAGCAGGATGTTGCTGCACTTCTTCTCGGCACCTTCACCGTAACGACCTTTGTTGTCCACCGCGAAGGAGGAGATGATCGGGGAGTGGTTGAAGGAGAACACCATTACCGGGATAGCCAGCCACAGGGTCTTGATGAAGTCACCGTTGAAGGCGTCGGACAGGGCCGGAGCTTCAGTGATGATGGCACCGTTCCAGTGCGGGATCAGGTAGAACGCCAGACCCATCAGGGTGAGCACGAACGGGAATACCAGCACGCTCATCGCTTTGACGATAACCTGGCCGCCCAGACGAACAACCGCCATCAGACCGAGGATCAGGGCCAGTGACAGAACGGCACGGGGAGGTGCAGACATGCCCAGCTGGTGAACAATCACGCTCTCGACGGTGTTGGTGATGGCGACTGAATACATCAGCACGATCGGGTAGATGGCAAAGAAGTAGAGCAGGGTGATGAATTTGCCTGCGGTCTTGCCGAAGTGCTCTTCTACTACTTCAGTGATGTCGCCATCACGGGTAGAGCCGGACAGCACGAAGCGGGTCAGACCACGGTGAGCAAAGAAAGTCAGCGGCAGCGCCAGGATCAACATGGCAACCAGCGGCCACAGGCCACCTACACCGGCGTTGATTGGCAGGAAGAGCACACCGGCACCGATCGCGGTACCGTACAGACCCAGCATCCAGACCACATCGGCCTTGTTGACGCCGCGGGAGGTGTTGCTGGCTAAACGACCATCAGCTGCAATATTCATGTCAGACATACGTTGTTCCTGTCATCTAGGAAAATGGGATTCTTGTTTGGTCGGGCCTTGGCCCGGTTCCATCTCCCTGGAACGCCTGCTGTCCGTCCTTGATATTAACCTCTCGCCCCCCGGCAACCTGGCCATCACTCCTTGTGACAACAGGATTGCAACAAACAACAGTGCGAGATTTTGACCCTGAGGGTCGGCGCCCGTCTCACTTAACAACCGATTAACGTGCGCCACTCTTGATGGGCTGACTTTAATTAAATGCCCTTATTAATCACAGCGTTTTTTTGAATTAATCAACCAAAGTTTGATTTTGGTCGCCTTTCGGACGACCAAGATCACACTCAAAGCGCCTTATTGTGAGTTTTTTTTAACAATTCAACTTAGTTTCACTGGAATCAATGGCCTGCGAGCAGCTACATATTTGCAACAAGCCACCCGTTTAGCGCGGATTGTGTGCAGCACGGCCTTGGCGTACCCTTGTGACTCACGCCTTTTTGTTGATTGATGATGACCATTACCCGTACCGATCTCGCCGAACTGGCGGTGTTTGCCGCCGTCGCCCGTCACCGCAGTTTCAGCAAGGCCGCCCTCGAACTCGGGGTCTCCGCCTCCGCCCTCAGCCATAGCCTGAAGGGGCTGGAAGCCCGTCTGGGAGTACGGCTGCTCAACCGCAGCACCCGCGCCGTGGTACCGACCGAAGCGGGCCAGCGGCTGCTCAAGCAGCTGCTCCCCACCCTCAATACCCTGGAAGAGGCGCTTTGCGAGCTGGCCCGCAACAGCGATGAACCGGTGGGACGACTCAAGCTCTGCGCCCCCCGCGGCGCCATCGACAGCCTGCTGGCACCTGTGCTGATCGACTATCTGGCCCGTTATCCGCGGATGCAGGTGGAGGTAGTGGAGCAGGAGCTGATGCCCCGGCTGATTGAAGATGGTTACGATGCCGCGCTCTTTTATGGCGATCTGCTGCCCAAGGAGATGATCGGCATCCCCCTCGGCCCGCCCCAGCGCTATCTGGTGGTGGGCTCCCCGGCCTATCTGGCGGAGCACGGTACGCCGGAGCACCCGAGCGAGCTGAGCCGCCACGCCTGTATCGGCTATCGCCTCACTCCGCACCATCACTATCGCTGGGCCTTTGCCGCCGATGGCACCATGCTGGAGATCGAAGTGACCGGGCCGCTCACCACCAGCACCCCGGCCCTCTATCTGGGCGCCGCCGAGGCGGGGCTGGGGCTGGCCTACTGTCTGGAAGAGGAGGTGAGTCAAAAGGTCGCGGAGGGGAAACTGCTCACCGTGCTGGAGCCCTGGTGCCCCACCTTTGCCGGTTTCTACCTCTTCTATCCCAGTCGGCATCAGCTGGGCAGCGGCCTGCGCATCCTGATCGACATGCTCAAGGCTCACTACCAAAACCCCGGATTAGTGAGTAATACTCAGCAATTCATCAAGTGAAACCCTGATTATCACCAAATAAGTATTAATCTAGACTAGCTGTTCGATAATCGAACTCCCCGAGAGAACAGATATGTCTGCCTATTTAACACTGCGGCAACGGGCCATGACCCGTCGCTTCTGGGCTTACGCCCTCCCCTCCATTCTTGCCATGCTGGTCTCGGGGGCCTACTACCTCATCGACGGCATCTTCGTCGGCCACTATGTCGGTGCCGCTGGCCTCGCCGGGATCAACCTGGTCTATCCGGTCATCATGGTGCTGATCGGTCTGGCCGCCATGATCAGCATGGGGGCGGCCACCGCCATCTCCTTCCAGCAAGGGGCGAAAAACGACACGCTGGCCCGTCAGGCGCTGGTCAACGCCCTCTGGCTGCTGGCCGGACTCGGGGGCGTTGCGCCGGTGCTGCTCTATTACACCCACACCGATATCCTGCTGGGGCTGGGGATTGAACAGGGCACCGAGACCTGGAAACAGGCGAGTGACTACCTCACCTGGATTGGCGGCGGTACCCTGCTGCTGGCCAGCAATCTGGCGGTCCCCTATCTGCTGCGCAACGATGGCCGCCCGAAACTGGCCATGGTGCTGGTGAGCAGCGGCGCCGTGCTCAATATCATCCTCAACTACATCATGGTGGGTCGGCTGGGGCTGGGATTGATCGGTACCGCGCAAGCCACCCTGATGGCAGAAGGCGCCGTGAGCCTGATCGGCCTTGGCTACTTCTTTACCCCCTGGGCGCGGCTGCGCCTCAGCTGGCGGGATCTGGTGCCCAACCTCCCCGCCATGCCGCACCTGCTCTTTACCGGTCTGCCGAGCCTGATTGCCCAGTTCAACCTCGGCCTGCTGCTGATGCTGCACAACAGCCAGCTGATGGTGTATGGCAATGTGAAGGATCTGGCGGGCTTTACCGTGGCCGGTTACACCGAAGCGGTCTTTATCGTCATTCTGCAGGGGCTGGCGTTCGGCATTCAGCCGCTCATCAGCAAGGCGGCGGGGGCCAAGCGCCATCGCAACCTCAAGTACCTGATGGAGATGGGGCTCAAGTTCACCTTTATCTACGGCATGCTGGTGTGGCTCACCATCCAGCTGCTGCCGGGACAGGTCGCCATGCTCTATACCGGCGACAAGGATCCCGAACTGCTGGCCGCCGCCATCAGCAGCCTGACCCTCAACCTCGGCGCCATTCCGCTGGAGGGGATCATCATGTTCGGCATCGTGCTGCTGCAATCCATGGCGCGCACCCGTCAGGCGCTGCTCATCTCCATCGCCAAAACCGTGCTGCTGCTGCCGCTCATCTTCCTGCTGCCACAGCAGTGGGGCCGTGACGGTGTGCTGATGGCCCAGCCCGCCACCGTGCTGCTGCTCACCCTGCCGCTCTGCTGGCTGCTGTGGCGCGAGTGGCTGCGCCTGAAGATGGCCTGCGCGCCAAAAGCCAAACAGCGCCCACAACCGGCCCGCGCACGCGCCGCCGTCCAGCTGGCCCGTTAAGGCCACCAACCCCGCGTAACAATAAAAAACCGGCATCCCCTGATGCCGGTTTTGTTATCTGCGCTTCCCGCCCATATCGTAGATACAGAGAAGCCTCCGCAAGGGAGGCTTCTCTTATGCAACGCATCAGACTGGATGACCAGTCAGCGCGGACTGAGCGATCAGGGCTTACTTGACCGTCACCCGGGCAAACTTGCGCTTGCCAACCTGATAGACGGCGGTACCGGCACCGATGAGTGCCTTGCCATCTTCCAGCTTCTCGCCATCCACCTTGACCGCGCCCTGCTTGATCATCCGCAGCGCTTCGGAGGTGGTGGCCACCAGATCGGCCTCTTTCAGCAGGTTGGCAATGGCCAGCCCTTCGCCTTCCAGTGCCAGCTCGACTTCCGGCATCTCGTCCGGAATGGCGTTCTTGGAGAAGCGCTGGGTGAAATCTTCGTGGGCCGCTTCGGCCGCCGCTTCGTCGTGATAACGGGCGATGATCTCTTTGGCCAGCCAGATCTTCACGTCGCGCGGGTTGAGGGTACCGGCAGCGATGCCCGCCTTGAACCCTTCGATTTCAGCCAGCGGACGGAAGGAGAGCAGCTCGTAGTAGTTCCACATCAGATCGTCGGTGATGGACATGATCTTGCCGAACATCTCGCCCGGGGCGTCGTGGACGCCGATGTAGTTGCCTGCGGACTTGGACATCTTCTTGACGCCATCCAGACCCACCAGCAGCGGCATCATCAGCACGCACTGGGTCGCCATGCCGGCATCTTTTTGCAGCTCGCGGCCCATCAGCAGGTTGAACTTCTGATCGGTACCGCCGAGCTCGACGTCCGCCTTCAGCGCGACCGAGTCATAGCCTTGCAGCAGCGGATAGAGGAATTCGTGAATCGCGATGGATTGGCCGCCGGTGTAGCGCTTTTTGAAGTCGTCGCGCTCCATCATGCGGGCCACGGTCTGCTTGGCCGCCAGCTTGATCATGCCGGTCGCACCCAGCTCGCTCAGCCAGGTCGAGTTGTACTCGATGCGGGTCTTGGCCGGGTCGAGGATCTTGAACGCCTGCTCCGCATAGGTGAGGGCGTTGTGCTTGATGGCCTCTTCGGAGAGCGGCGGACGGGTGGCGTTCTTGCCGGAGGGGTCACCCACCATGGCAGTGAAATCGCCGATCAGCAGGATGATCTCGTGGCCCAGATCCTGGAAGGTCTTCAGCTTGTTGAGGATCACGGTATGACCCAGGTGAATGTCGGGGGCGGTCGGGTCCATGCCCAACTTGATGCGCAGCGGGCGCCCTTCCTTCAACTTGGCGACAAGTTCTTCTTCAACCAGAATTTCTTCCGCTCCGCGCTTGATCTCGGCTAGCGCCACCTCGAGCTGGGACATTTTTTGACTCTCCAATCACGATTCCACAGGGCCAAACATATTACTGGAATGGCGGGCCAATTGGAAAGGCTGTAAAATCCGTCCATTCTGCCCGACTTCATCTGCTTCTCATGGTTATTTGGCACGCCTTCAACTCCCTCCCCCACTGGCACCGCAAGATGGTGCTGATTTTAAGCATCATGATCATGATGCTGGCTGCCTGGCCAAGCGAACAGGCGGTAGCAACACGGGTCGATGAAAACGGCAACGAGATTGCCCTGCGGGAACCGGCTAACGACAACGCACTGAACGACGAGCTGACGGCCGAGGCCGCTCAGCCTGTCACCCCGCCCAAGCCGCGCTACATCACCAAGCAGGTGAAGGTGCGCCGTGGCGACAACATGGGGGTGATCTTCCAGCGCATTGGCCTGAGCACCACGGATCTGCACCTGATCGATCAGCTCGAGGGCAGCGATCCCCTGCGGATGCTGCAACCGGGGCAGGAGCTCACCTTCAAGCTCACCGAGAACGGCGAGCTGCACAGCCTCTATTACCCCCACAGTCTGGAGCAGGCGCTCAAGGTGAGCCGCAAGGAGGAGACCTTTGTCGCCCGCAACGTCAAGATCGCCCTCGACACCCGCGAACAGGTGAGCAAGGGCGAGATCCGCTCCAGCTTCTGGGGCGCCGCGGTGGACGCGGGGATGACCGAAGATCAGATCATGGACTTGGCCGCCATCTTCGGCTGGGACATCGACTTTGCCCAGGACTTGCAGCCGGGGGACAGCTTCCGGGTGGTCTATGAAGACAAGTTCCGCGACGACGAGCGGGTCGCCTCCGGCGATATTCTGGCGGCCGAGTTCGTCAACCAGGGCACCGCCTACCGCGCCGTGCTCAATGAAGATGGCAACTACTACACCCCGGAAGGCAAGGCGATGCGCAAGAGCTTCCTGCGCGCGCCGGTCAACTTCAAATACATCAGCTCCAACTTCAACCCGCGCCGCCTCCATCCGGTGACCGGCAAGATCCGCCCCCACAACGGCATCGACTATGTGGCGCCGGTGGGCACCCCCATCATGGCGGCGGGCTCCGGCAGCGTGGTGGCCGCCGGTTACAACCAGTTCAACGGCAACTACGTCTTTATCAAGCATGCCGGCAACTATGTGACCAAGTACCTGCACCTCTCCAAACGCACCGTCAACAAGGGGCAGCGGGTGAAGCAGGGGCAGACCATCGGCACCCTGGGTGGCACCGGCCGCGTCACCGGCCCGCACCTGCACTATGAATTCGTGGTGGGCGGCATTCACAAGAACCCGCGCACCCTCACCCTGCCGCAGGCAGAGACCCTGAGCGGGCGCGAGCTGGCCAACTTCAGGAAGCTGGCGATGCCGCAACTGGCCAAACTCGACAAGCCCGAGCTGCAACTGGCCCAGAACAGGCGGGATAGTCGCGGCAACTGAGCCATCAGGGCTGGCAGGGTGAAGGCCCTGCCAGCCCCTTTTATTGAGCCCGCGCCAGGTAATCAGATTGAAATGAGTCCACCTTCGGACATAAGATGAGATGGAACACCGGGAGCGGCATGTGGCACGGAAGCAAGGGCTTATCTATCCTGTCTCTCTCACTCTTTTTCCGGTCCGCATTGAGGATGCAACATGGTTGAGCGTTATATCGGTCTGATGTCAAAGACCACGCCATGTGGCATGGGATGAAAGCCGTTCCCCTCTTCACCCTCTCTGCACACCGTATTTTCGAACAGCAATGTAAGGAGACACCATGGCTGAGCGCTATATCGGTCTGATGTCGGGAACCAGCATGGACGGCATTGATGCCGTGCTGGTGATGATCGCCGGGGATGAACTGCGGGTCGAAGCGGCGCTTTGTCACCCCTGGCCGCAAGAGACCGCCCGCACGCTGCATGCCCTCTGCACCCCGGGCGACAACGAAATCGACCGCATGGGGGTGGCCGATAATCTGGTGGCGCGAGAGTTTGCCGCCGCCACCCACGCGCTGCTGGCCAAGGCGAAGCTTGAGCCCAAAGATATTCGCGCCATCGGCAGCCACGGCCAGACCATCCGCCACCGCCCCCAGCTTGGCTTTACCCTGCAGATCGGCAACGCCGCCCTGCTGGCCGCCCTGACC
>OEQV01000272.1_pt1 | contig 13890 bp, 10 predicted proteins | sample 1539821 | NCBI WGS metagenome assembly OEQV01 (sample SAMEA3891244, study PRJEB23780) | metagenome | biome: terrestrial biome; feature: animal house; material: water of meat washing | place: Italy | collected 2015-05-12 | reverse complement strand
AATTACTGCTGCGGAATTGCCGGTACAGCCGGAACGTTAAGAGCTGGCATCGCAAACATGCCAACAAAATCTTCTAACGACATTTTCTGCCCATTTAACGTTATCTGACCGTTAGCATATTGCAGGCTGGTGGTGATGGTATTGTCCTGCAAGGTGGTCAGACGGAACATCTGCCCCATTGCTGATGCACCTTCAACTTGCTGTTTCGCCAGTTTTTTCGCTTGATCTTCCTGATAACCTTCCAGCTTCGCTACCTGAGTCATAAACTCAGTTGCCATATCCACCGGAATGGTCAGTTTCGCATCCAGAGATTTAACCGAACGATCTACTTCCTGCGCCAGCGTTTGCGGCGCTTCTTTAGTCGTTGCCGGATCTTTCAGGAACAGCGACAGATTCAGCGCACTTTCACCCTGACTGTTTTTCCAGCTTAGCGGCGCGATAGTAATCACCGGATCGCCTTTCAACATCAGCGGCAGGGCGCTAAAGAAGGCTTCCGTCACTTTCTCCTGATAAAGTTCGGGATTGTTGGCAATTTCTGGCTGTGCCAGCAGCGCCTGAGTTTGCGCGTTATATTGCTGGCTAAACTGATGCCAGGCTTCACCATCAATCTGGCCGACTTTTAAAGTCAGCTTGCCGCTGCCCAGATCCTGATTCTGTACCTTCAGGCTGTTTAGCGAGTAATCCAGTTGGCTATTGATCGTTTTACCGTCATTGACCAGATCCGATTTACCGCTGATCTCCATGCCTTCCAGCAGTGCCAGTTCTTTGCCTTCCACCGAAATGGTCATTTTTTCCAGTGACAGTTTTTGGTTTCCTACGCGCTCACCAAAACTTGCCAGCGTGCTGGAACCGTCGGTTTTCAGATTATTAAAGGTCAACTGCACTTTCTGGTTGTATTCGTTAACTGCGTCTATCCGACCACTTTGCGCCTCCCCGGAAAGGGAGATAGCTTTGCCGTCTCTGTCCGCATTTAACTGGAACTCGCCGCCGCTAAAGGCGACTTTTTCATCCTTTTGCTCGTAATTCAGTGGCTTGAGCGAAATATCGGAACTGGAATCACCGCTGTAACCAATGCGCGAGTTAATCTCAAAAGGCGTTTCACCTTTTGCCATATCAAACAGTGGTTTGCTTACTTCGTTATTAACCAGCGTGGTTTGAATTGATGCCATCGACGGGATCAGGTTCAGTTTTTTAAGCTGGGCAAGCGGGAAGGGACCATGATCAACCGATTCGTTGAAGATGACGCTCTGACCGCTTTTAATCCACGGATTTTCTTTCCCGGCAATGGGTTTCACCAACAGTTGCAACTGGCTGCTGAATACGCCGCGATGATAGTTTTGATAACTCACTTCCAGGTTGGATTCAGGAGCGGTCAGTTTGAGTTGCGCGTTCGCCTGCGCGACCATGTCTTCGAGATGGGTTTCAATCTTCTTGCCTGTATACCATGCGCCGCCTGTCCAGACTACGCCTAGCGCAACAATGACGCCTACCGCTACCAGCGATTTATTCATAATGATTATCCATAAAATGAAATCAGGCGGACTGGCCGCCTGAAGGTGTTATAAGCCTTTAATAAGCTTAGCAAGAGATGTTAATTTTTTCAGTAAGCTCTTACAGCTTGTTGTAAACACGCGCTAAACGGCCGTGGCCTTTGACAGTCACCGGTGATTCGTTGGCGGCAATAAACGCTGATTCACCCGGTTTAAGCTGTAACTGCTGAGAACCTTTCCACAACGTTGCATCGCCTTCGACGCAGAACAAAATGGCGGCACTCTGCTGGCTAATGGTGGTTTCTTTATCACTAAGGTCATGCAGCGAGAAGGCAAAATCATCCACTGGAATCGGGAAGTCCAGTTCTGCACCTTGTTTCACCGGCTGGGTCAACAACTGGTTAGCCGGTTTGGCTTCGAATTTCACATTGGCAACCAGTTCCGGAATATCAATGTACTTAGGCGTCAGACCCGCACGCAGCACGTTATCGGAGTTCGCCATCACTTCCAGCGCCACGCCTTGCAGGTAAGCGTGCGGCGTTTCAGCGAACAGGAACATCGCTTCGCCAGGATTCAATTTCACCACATTCAGTAACAGCGGGGAGAACAGGCCGCTGTCTTCCGGGTAAAATTCAGAAATTAAACGAATCGTTTGCCACGGTTCACCCTGCTGACTGTCGAGCGCCGATTTTAAAATCGCCAGCGCGCGGGATTTTTCTTCACCCTGCATATTCAACAGGCTGGCGAACAGTTCGCTTAAACGTTCGGCATCAGGCTGTTGTAAAAAGTGAGCAATCGCCGGATGTGCACCTGCGACTGGCTGGAGTAGGGAGACAATCTCGGAAAACTCACGAAACGCGTTCATCGCAAGGAAAGGCGTCAGCGCAAAAACCAGCTCCGGCTTGTGGTTAGGATCTTTATAGTTACGCTCGGCGGCATCCATCGGGATACCTGCGGCATTTTCTTTGGCAAAACCGATTTCAGAATTGCGTTTGTTTGGATGAACCTGAATGGAGAGCGGCTGTGCTGCGCATAATACTTTGAACAGGAAAGGCAGTTCGCCAAAGCGTTTGGCAACGGCCTCTCCGAGCAGAGTCGATTTATTACTCTCAATCACATCACGCAGTGAAACGATATCTCCGGCGGCATTCTGCACTCGTGAACTGCTTTTCGGATGTGCGCCCATCCACAGCTCGGCCATCGGCTGGCTGGACGGATTTTCCATACCATAAAGTTCAGTCAACGCCGTTTTGCTGCCCCAGGCATAGTTTTGCACTGAGTTAATGAGTTTTTGCATGATCAATCCCTGTTTTAATGTGGAAATTAATCCCGCTATTAAAGCAAGAATCCTACGGGAAGTAACCTGGAGCCGCAAAAAGTCGTACTAGTCTCAGTTTTTGTTAAAAAAGTGTGTAGGATATTGTTACTCGCTTTTAACAGGGCAACGGAACCCCCTCCCATAGCATAACCAAACCAGGCAGTAAGTGAGAGAACAATGTCAAACAAACCCTTTCATTATCAGGCTCCTTTTCCACTCAAAAAAGATGATACTGAGTATTACCTGCTAACCAGCGAACACGTTAGCGTATCTGAATTTGAAGGGCAGGAGATTTTGAAAGTCGCACCCGAAGCGTTAACTCTGTTGGCGCGTCAGGCATTTCATGATGCGTCATTTATGCTGCGTCCGGCTCACCAACAACAGGTGGCCGACATTCTGCGTGACCCGGAAGCCAGCGAAAATGATAAATATGTGGCGCTGCAATTCCTGCGCAACTCCGACATCGCGGCGAAAGGCGTTCTGCCAACCTGTCAGGATACCGGCACCGCGATTATTGTTGGTAAAAAAGGGCAGCGTGTATGGACCGGTGGCGGTGATGAAGCGGCGCTGGCACGCGGTGTCTATAACACTTATATCGAAGATAACCTGCGCTATTCACAAAACGCCGCGCTGGATATGTATAAAGAGGTGAATACCGGCACCAATCTACCAGCGCAGATCGATCTTTATGCCGTTGATGGCGACGAGTACAAATTCCTCTGTATCGCCAAAGGTGGCGGTTCGGCTAACAAGACGTATCTCTATCAGGAAACCAAAGCGTTACTAACGCCGGGGAAACTGAAAAATTACCTGGTTGAGAAGATGCGCACGCTGGGTACGGCGGCCTGTCCTCCGTATCATATTGCGTTCGTAATTGGTGGAACTTCTGCGGAAACTAACCTTAAAACAGTGAAACTGGCTTCCGCTAAATACTATGACGAACTGCCAACGGAAGGGAATGAGCACGGTCAGGCGTTCCGCGATGTGGAACTGGAAAAAGAATTGCTGATCGAAGCGCAAAATCTTGGTCTGGGTGCGCAGTTTGGTGGTAAATACTTCGCTCACGACATCCGCGTGATTCGCCTGCCACGTCACGGCGCATCCTGCCCGGTCGGAATGGGCGTCTCCTGCTCTGCTGACCGTAATATCAAAGCGAAGATCAACCGTCAGGGGATCTGGATCGAAAAACTGGAACATAATCCAGGCAAATATATCCCGGAAGAGCTGCGCAAAGCGGGAGAAGGCGAAGCGGTGCGCGTTGACCTTAACCGTCCGATGAAAGAGATCCTCGCACAGTTGTCGCAGTATCCCGTTTCTACACGCTTATCGCTTAACGGCACGATTATCGTCGGTCGTGATATTGCTCACGCCAAACTGAAAGAGCGGATGGATAACGGTGAAGGGCTGCCGCAGTACATTAAAGATCATCCGATTTACTACGCGGGTCCGGCCAAAACGCCGGAAGGTTATGCCTCCGGTTCTCTTGGCCCAACGACCGCCGGACGGATGGATTCTTATGTCGATCAACTGCAAGCGCAGGGCGGAAGTATGATCATGCTGGCGAAAGGCAACCGCAGCCAGCAGGTGACGGATGCCTGTAAAAAACACGGCGGCTTCTACCTTGGCAGTATCGGTGGTCCGGCCGCTGTATTGGCGCAGGGAAGTATTAAGAGCCTGGAATGTGTTGAATATCCGGAACTAGGAATGGAAGCCATCTGGAAAATTGAAGTGGAAGATTTCCCGGCGTTTATCCTTGTGGATGATAAAGGAAATGACTTCTTCCAGCAGATACAACTCACACAGTGCACCCGCTGTGTGAAATAAACAGAGCCGCCCTTCGGGGCGGTTTTTTTACATGGCACGAAAGACCAAACATTTGTTATCAAATAGTAAATAATGAGTGAGCTAAAAGTTGCTTAACGAAAGCAAAACAGAAAGAAAAAATTAAACAGGTGAGGAGCAGGCCATGAATACAGTACGCAGCGAAAAAGATTCGATGGGGGCGATTGATGTCCCGGCAGATAAGCTGTGGGGCGCACAAACTCAACGCTCGCTGGAGCATTTCCGCATTTCGACGGAGAAAATGCCCACCTCACTGATTCATGCGCTGGCGCTAACCAAGCGCGCAGCGGCAAAAGTTAATGAAGATTTAGGCTTGTTGTCTGAAGAGAAAGCGAGCGCCATTCGGCAGGCGGCGGATGAAGTACTGGCAGGACAGCATGACGACGAATTCCCGCTGGCTATCTGGCAGACCGGCTCCGGCACGCAAAGTAACATGAACATGAACGAAGTGCTGGCTAACCGGGCCAGTGAATTACTCGGCGGCGTGCGCGGGATGGAACGTAAAGTTCACCCTAACGACGACGTGAACAAAAGCCAAAGTTCCAACGATGTCTTTCCGACGGCGATGCACGTTGCGGCGCTGCTGGCGCTGCGCAAGCAACTCATTCCGCAGCTTAAAACCCTGACACAGACGCTGAGTGAAAAATCGCGTGCATTTGCCGATATCGTCAAAATCGGTCGAACCCACTTGCAGGACGCCACGCCGCTAACACTAGGGCAGGAGATTTCCGGCTGGGTAGCGATGCTCGAGCATAATCTCAAACATATCGAATACAGCCTGCCTCACGTAGCGGAACTGGCTCTTGGCGGTACAGCGGTGGGTACTGGACTAAATACCCATCCGGAGTATGCGCGTCGCGTAGCAGATGAACTGGCAGTCATTACCTGTGCACCGTTTGTTACCGCGCCGAACAAATTTGAAGCGCTGGCGACCTGTGATGCCCTGGTTCAGGCGCACGGCGCGTTGAAAGGGTTGGCTGCGTCACTGATGAAAATCGCCAATGATGTCCGCTGGCTGGCCTCTGGCCCGCGCTGCGGAATTGGTGAAATCTCAATCCCGGAAAATGAGCCGGGCAGCTCAATCATGCCGGGGAAAGTGAATCCAACACAGTGTGAGGCATTAACCATGCTCTGCTGTCAGGTGATGGGGAACGACGTGGCGATCAACATGGGGGGCGCTTCCGGTAACTTTGAACTGAACGTCTTCCGTCCAATGGTGATCCACAATTTCCTGCAATCGGTGCGCTTGCTGGCAGATGGCATGGAAAGTTTTAACAAACACTGCGCAGTGGGTATTGAACCGAATCGTGAGCGAATCAATCAATTACTCAATGAATCGCTGATGCTGGTGACTGCGCTTAACACCCACATTGGTTATGACAAAGCCGCGGAGATCGCCAAAAAAGCGCATAAAGAAGGGCTGACCTTAAAAGCTGCGGCCCTTGCGCTGGGGTATCTTAGCGAAGCCGAGTTTGACAGCTGGGTACGGCCAGAACAGATGGTCGGCAGTATGAAAGCCGGGCGTTAATCCGCAACATACAGGTGCAGCCGTGGAATGATCAAACGAAGCGGCTGCGCCTGTGGTTTATAACGGTGCTGCACATTGTCGGCATCGTAATTTAACAACTCACCAACGTCCGGCACGCCCGCGCCATTATCCCGATTAATCAGCGCAATAAGCGGCGTAGGGCAAGCGTGTTGTACTTGTTTTTGATCTCCTTTGTACCAGACGCGGGCAATCGGCTGCACCTTCACCGGACGTTTGATTTTTAACTTCGCGTTCTGTGGCAGGGCAGCGATATCCTGATACTCTCGCTCCAGTTTTCTTTGCCACTCCTCGCGCGTCCACGGTGCGACACTGCGTGGTGATTTCAGGCTTTTTTCCAGCTGTGCCAGGACTTCATCACGATGCAAATTCTTAATGATATGTTTATTGGCCCAGCCAAAACGTAAAGTGGCGGGATCGTGCAGAACAGTGAGCGTGCGGTAAGCATTAAGGGTGATCAGCCCCGGCAAATGACGATGCACCCATTCAAAACGTGCCGCGGTGGGGAGTTCTGATTCAACCGTGACGATATGCTCGAACGTGGTCTTGAGTTTATTGATGTGCTGAATATGACTGACCAACGCTGCTTGCGAAAGGTTATCGACCTGGTAACACAACACGCCAGGCAGACGGACAGCGGCCTTGCTGCTGCGATTTTCGGACTGTTGTTGAATAAATAAATGGCGGAAATGACGCAACGCCAGCGACTGCGCGTCGTTGCCGAGATGTTGTTTTACCTCAATACGATTAAGCGGATTATGCTCATCCTCTTTTTTTACCTCCGGCAAAGAGAACACGCGGGCAACCAATAGCTTGTGTTGCTCAAGATGAGCGGCAAATGCAGCCAGCTCTTGTTCCATCTGGCGAAAGGTAGTGTTGAGTCGGTCTACGAGATCGTAACGCGCCATAATATTAACCACTTTAGTTACAACATCCTTATTTTATAGCACAGTGGTGGTGACTTGACCACCGTGCGCGTAATGTCAAGCAGAGGTAAATTGCGGGATGTTATGCCATAACGGCCAGCTAAACGAGAAGCGGGCACCACCCAGTTCGCTGGTGTCACAATTAACCGTACCGCCCATTGCCAGTGCTATAGAGTGGACAATTGCCAGCCCCAGCCCGCAGCCGCCGGTTGAGCGATCCCGGCTGGGATCGAGGCGAACAAAAGGTTCAAAGATATGTTCGCGGTTTTCAGGGGCAATCCCTGGGCCATCATCCTCAACAATTAATGTCGCTCTATTCCCCGACAGTAGCAGGCTGGTTTCAACCGTTGAATGGCAGTACCGCAGGGCGTTATTGAGCAAATTATCCAGCACGCGCTCCATTAAGCGCATATCCAACGCCGCATAATGGCCTTGCGCGAGCGTTTTTATCCGTACCGTTTTATCGGGCGTTACTGCCTGAATATCTGCCAGATGCGTTGACAGCCACAACGGCAGGTCTGGTTCGCTAAGATGAAGCTCATTTTGTGGGCGATCGAGTCGGGCATAAGTCAGCAGCTCTTCAATTAAAGCTTCAAGTTGACTGATATCACGATTCAACGCCTGGGATTCGGCGGCGCTCAGGTTATCGCTCATCTCCAGTCGATAACGCAGGCGCACTAACGGTGTTCGCAGTTCGTGAGCGATACCGTCAATAAGCTGTTTTTTGCTGGCAATCAAGGCGTTGATATTGTCCGCCATCTGGTTAAATGCGACGCCAAGTCGTTCAAAGCTCGAACCTTCATCAAAGTGGATACGTTCATTGAGATGCCCATCGCCAAATCGTTGCGCCGCTGCTTCCAGTTTTAACATATCCTGCCAGTGCGGACGCATCCAGATAAACACCGGAAAGGCGAGGGAAATAGCAATAAAAGCGATCAGGGCGATATCCAGCAATCGCATCTGATGGAGATAATAAAGATAAGGAACAGGACCAACTGCCAGCACGTAGTGGCTGCGCGGGATACGCTGCAAAAACGTGTACTGATCGTCCAGGGCGACAATTTCGCCGCCACGCAGTCGGTGCATGGAAATATCATCAAGATGGTATTTACTCAGTGGCTCGACACGCAGATCGAAAGAGAGATTTAAATCCATCTCTTTCAGCGTCTTACCCCAGTCGTGTGGGGGGATCTCACGCAATTCGCTGCGCATCAGATACAGCGAACTGTTCATCAAATCATCCAGCGACTGTTTGCCCGCGCGTTCGGCGGTAAATTTGTACACCAACCCAACCAGCAGAGACATCACAAGGAAGCAGACAAACAATAACAGGTAAAACTGGATAAACAGTTTTTTCATCGCTTATTCCCATGCATGAGGCGCAAAAAGATAGCCTTTGTTACGCACAGTTTTAATGCGATAAGGTTCTGCGGCGTTATCGAGCAGTTTTTTTCTTAACCGCGAAATAGCCACGTCCACGCTACGATCCAGTCCGTCATAACTGACGCCGCGTAAATTTTTCAGCAATGCATCGCGGTCCATGATTTGCCCGGCATGGGTAGCTAATTCCCACAATAATTCGAAATCAGCTGTCGAGAGCGAGATTTCAGTGTTAGCCAGGGTGACTACGCGGTTGATGGGATCGATGGTCAACGTGCCGAAATGCAGGGCTTTGTAGGGAGTCAGAGACGTTTCCTGAATACCTTTGGTCACTGTGGCTTGCTCATTCTGACGCAAATGCAAACGTAAACGCGCTAGCAAAACAGCAGGGGGCGTCGTTTTGAGAATATAGTCGCAGGCGCCCATTTCCAGTGCCAGGATGTGGTTCATATCGCTATCGAGAGAGGTTAGAAGAACAATCGGTCCAGACCACTTTGCGCGTAAATCACGACAAATGGTCATGCCGTCCTTGCCTGGTAGCATGATGTCGAGTAACACCAAATCCGGATTTTCTCGCAAAATGGTTTCTTCGGCCTGGTCGCCGCGCGGCTCTACGGTAACCTGCATATCATGTTTTGCCAGGTACGCGGCAATCAGTGAACCGACTTCCGCATCATCTTCCACAAATACGATAGTGTTCATAACATTCACGGTAGATATAAAAACGTCACAATACACCGCGCTGTTTTTACTTACTATCAATCGTTTCTAAACAAGTTTTCATCAGGTATTCTACTGATGACTTGTTATGGAAGTGTTAAGGTAAAAAAATGGGGCTGGTAATCAAAGCCGCGCTCGGTGCGCTGGTAGTGCTGTTGATTGGTGTTTTAGCAAAAACGAAAAATTATTATATCGCCGGGCTGATTCCACTTTTCCCGACCTTTGCGCTTATCGCGCATTATATTGTTGCCAGCGAACGCGGCATTGAAGCCTTACGCGCAACCATCATTTTTAGCATGTGGTCGATTATTCCCTATTTTGTTTACCTGGCGTCGCTGTGGTATTTCACCGGAATGATGCGCTTGCCCGCCGCTTTTGTTGGTTCTGTTGCGTGTTGGGGGATAAGCGCATGGGTGTTGATTATATGCTGGATAAAGCTGCATTAACGCAGATGACGACCGCCATCAAGTGGGAAACTGCGTCCGGTGACAAAGCAACTGGTAAGTAAGTAATCGACCAGGTCGATCACTTCTTTCTCGCCAGGCGCGGTTTTCATCAGTGATTTATTCAGCGCCTGTTGTCGATATTCGGCATCATCATGTTCATTAAACAGGATTAGCGATGGCGCAATAGAATTCACTTTCACTTCCGGTGCCAGCTTGCGGGCAAACGAGCGGGTCATATTATCCAGTGCCGCTTTGCTTGCAGCATACGCAACATGTTTGTCGCTACCGCGCTCCACCACATAATCGGTAAAGTGAATGATATCGCTGGCGGCGTGTCCGTGCCCACGCAGTAATCTTTCCAGCGCATGGTTGAGCAGGTATGGGGTATTAACGTGGATCTGCATCATGCAAGCCAGTACGTCGGCCAGTGGTGTACCTGGTTTTTCTGCCATCCACGCACTGGCGTTATGCAAAATAGCACGCAGACCATGGGTGCTTTTTAGTACTTCATCGGCAAACGCCATCACACCGTCGTTGGTCGAAAAATCAGCCTGAATACACTGCGCACCTGCGTTAATCAGTCCATCAATGGCGGGATAGTGCGTCCGATAGCTGATAATCACCGGTTGCTTTTGATTAATGAAATGCCAGGCGAGGGCGAGGCCGATGCGACGACCTCCGCCAGTAATTAATATTGGCAAGGGTTGGGCTTTACCCATCGTTATCTCCTTTGCTATCCAACGATGGGATGAACGTTATCCCACCAGCATCCAGGTCGCCGGAACTGAGGCAATTAACAGCATGCCAATCAGCACCATTTCCTGACGGTTCAGTACATTATCATGTGTATGCGTTTTGCGCGCATACAGGAAAACCAGCAGCCCCGGTGCATACAGAACAACGGATAACAGCAAGTGCATTGGACCAGAGGCGTACAATAACCATAAGCCATAAATGCAGGCACCGACACCTACCGCTTTATGCAGTGGACGGGTTGCGATTTTCAGCAAGAACGCGCCGACCAGGAAATAGGGCACCAGAATCATTTCTGAGGCGATGGTCAGCAATGTGTTGTAATCGGAACCGGTCAGCCAGATGAGTACCAGACAAATTTGCACGCAGATATTGGTCAGCCACAGTGAAGCGGATGGCGCAGCTTGTGCGTTCTGGCGCGCAAAAATGCGTGGGAATGCTTTATGAGTGGCAGCCAGGAACGGAACTTCTGCCGCCATGATGGTCCAGCTTAAGTACGCGCCGCAAACGGAAACGATCAAACCGGCAGCGATGATGATTTCGCCCCATGGTCCCATCATTTCCACCATCAGACCGGCCATTGACGGGTTACGAATTTCAGCCAGTTCAGGACGTGCCACCACACCCAGCGAAAGCAGCGTTACCAGCAAGTAAACGCCCAGAGCGGAGAGAACCGCCAGCAGTGTCGCTTTGCCAACATCACGTTTATTACGCGCACGCGCAGAAACAACCACGGCACCTTCCACACCAATGAAAACCCACAGGGTGATCAGCATGGTGTTTTTCACCTGTTCCCAAACGGGTACGCCAAGTGCAAGTCCGGTGAAGTCGAGCTTGAAGGTATCCAGTTTGAACATCATCATCGCCAGCACAACAAACAGACCCAGCGGCAACAATTTTGCCAGTGTCGCCACCAGGTTAATGCTGGCAGCGGTTTGCACCCCGCGCAGGATCAAAAAGTGAACAATCCACAATAAAGCCGATGCACCGACGATCGATTGCCAGGTATTACCATCGCCAAACAGGCGCAATTCCGGCGTGCCCGTAAAAAAGCTTAACGCGGAAAAAACGATCACCAGATAGGAGACGTTGGCGATGACTGCGCACAGCCAGTATCCCCATGCGGAACAAAAGCCGATTAGCTCGCCAAACCCTTCGCGGGCATAGGTAAAGATACCGCCGTCAAGTTCGGGACGAATGCGCGTGAGGATCAGCATGGCATAGGCCAGCAATAAAATGCCAGCGCCAGTAATACCCCAGCCGATGAGCAGTGCTGCCGGGCTGGCAACTGCCGCCATATTTTGCGGCAGACTGAAAACACCCGCGCCCAGCATTGAGCTTAATACCAGCGCGGTGAGTGCGCTCAGTCCCAGTTTCTTTTCCATCGATATCCAGTGATTAAAACGTGACAAGAAGAATAAATATTAGGGCAAAACGCATAAAAATGGAGTTTGCCACTGAAGCGCGGGATTTTACGAAGAGATGTGTCTGCATGCAATGGTCGCGGGGAAATTTGTGACTAAAAATGCGAAAGGCGGCATCAAGCCGCCTTATAGGAGTAACTGAATAGTTATTTATACAGATCTGCGCTGACGGTCAGGTTATTACCACGTTCCTGCCACTGGCGGGTGATGTGGTAATACTTAGCACCTTTCTTCGCGGCACGTTTCGCAACCTGATAGGAGACTTCAGTCATGTTGCCGTAGTTGCCAGAGAATTTGATGCTGTCGAACGGGACCATCATCGCTGCGGTCGCTTTGTTCAGTTCTTCGACTTTAGTGCCGTCTGGGAGCGTGACAGTGTAACGCCCGCCTTTTGATGACTGGGTTTCAAAGAAACGACCGACTTCAGAACTTGGTGATGCGGTAGTCGCAACCCCCGGGATCTCAACTTTCTTCGCGGCTTCGCCACCGGCAGCCAGAGCTGCACGTCCTGCTTCGGAATCTGCCGGGATCACATCCGGGCTCTGGACGATACGTTTCTTAGCATCTTTTTTATAGATGAATGCAGTAATACGCTGGTTGCCGCCCTGGTTGGCATCGATTTGACGAACGATGTAGAAAGAGTAGGCACCTTTCGCTTTTGCCGCTTTGGTGATGGCATCATTGACTTCTGGCTGGCTACGATAGAAGCCCTGGACGGTGACCGTGTCAAACGGTTCAATCAGAACAGCCTGATCTTTCGGCAGTTCGACAACACCGTTAATTACGCGATTACTTGTTTCTTCTGCTTTTTCAGCATCGGCTTTATAGAGGTCAGCGACCACACGCCAGTTACCGCTGTTACCAAAATCAGAAGTGTCGACAACATAAAAAGAGGCGGCACCTTCTTTATCTGCGCGACGAGAAACGGCTTTCACCGCTTCGCCAATAGCATTAAAACGACCGGTAACCACTACACGGTCAAAAGGTTTAACCGCTGCCGCTTGCTCCGGTGTCAGTTCTGTTGCTGCGTTAACGGAGAATGCCGTAGCAGAAAGCAGTGCCGACGCCAGGAGGGTGTTCTTAAGCTTCATAAAAATAATCCTTCGCCTTGCGCAAACCAGGTACTGGTATTGTTATTAACGAGAAACGTGGCTGATTATTGCATTTAAACGGTGTAACTGTCTGCGTCATTTTTCATATCACATTCTTTAAGCCAATTTTAATCCTGCTCAAATGACCGTCTATGCTTAAAAAACAGCCGTATCAGCATCATTACTACTGAAGCAACTGAATTGTATAAGTTAATTTAATGTTAAGTAGTGATTCGTGCCGGGGCGATGTCTCGTTTTATGCGAACGCCGAAGACAATTATCAGTCTTTATCCGGCGTTCTAAGGTGTTTATCCCACTATCACGGCTGAATCGTTAATATTTTGCGAGTTCACGCCGAAATACTGATTTTTGGCGCTAGATCACAGGCGTCATTTTCAGTAGGTTATACAGAGTTTGTTACTGTTTTATTTTATTGAGGTAACACTGACCTCTCTCGAGAGTGCGCGCATGCCTCGTGCGAACATTGATAAACCATCATCATAATTACAGATGGAAGGGAACATTATGCGAATTGGCATACCAAGAGAACGGTTAACCAATGAAACCCGCGTTGCAGCCACGCCGAAGACGGTTGAGCAGCTGCTTAAGTTAGGTTTCAGCGTCGCGGTTGAAAGCGGTGCAGGTCAACTGGCAAGTTTTGACGATAAGGCGTTTGTACAAGCAGGCGCAGAAATTGTTGATGGAAATGCAGTCTGGCAGTCAGAGATCATCCTGAAGGTCAATGCGCCGGAGGAGGCGGAAATTCCGTTACTCAATCCGGGCACGACGCTGGTGAGTTTTCTTTGGCCCGCGCAAAACCCTGAGCTATTGCAAAAGCTGGCAGAGCGCAACGTGACGGTTATGGCGATGGACTCCGTGCCGCGTATTTCGCGCGCGCAGTCGCTGGATGCCTTAAGCTCGATGGCGAACATCGCCGGGTATCGCGCTATTGTT
>OEQV01000271.1_pt1 | contig 13907 bp, 12 predicted proteins | sample 1539821 | NCBI WGS metagenome assembly OEQV01 (sample SAMEA3891244, study PRJEB23780) | metagenome | biome: terrestrial biome; feature: animal house; material: water of meat washing | place: Italy | collected 2015-05-12 | reverse complement strand
GCGGGAATTGACTGGCTCGTGCATCGCTATCGAACCAAACGACAGCAGCCAAAGGGCCCGGTTGGACCAAACAGGTAAGGGAAGATCGGGCTGCCACAGAATATGGCAGCCCCGTGCCATCAGGAGAGCATGCTTCTTAGCATCCAGGCGGTTTTTTCATGAATATCGATGCGCTGGGTCAGCACATCGGCGGTGGGCTGGTCATTGACGGCATCGACCAGATCGAACAGTTTTCTGGCTGTTCTCGCCGTGGCTTCTTGCGCCAACACCAGATGTTTGAGCATTTCACTGGCACAGGGCACCCCTTCGACCTCCTCAATGGAGGAGAGACGGACAAACTCCTTGTATGTGCCGGGAGCGGGGAAGCCCAATGCGCGGATCCGCTCGGCGATAACATCCAGCGCATTCCACTGCTCGGTGTATTGATCCATAAACATATTGTGCAGACTGTTGAACTGCGGGCCGGTTACGTTCCAGTGAAAATTGTGGGTCATCAAATAAAGGGTGTAACTATCGGCAAGCAGTGCCGACAATCCATCTGCAATTTTCTTGCGATCGGCGGCTGAAATACCGATATCCATTTCTGGTAAAACCACACTCTCTTTTTTCATCACGCTAACTCCTGTTATTGGCTTTCGGCTTGATAAATTTGGCCGATGCTTTTGCAACAATCATCCCGCCGACCGACGCTACGGCATTCAGGCGATAGATACCGTGACGCTGGTCGACTATTCTGGCCGAGAGCGCTACTTTGCTGCCGATATCGATGGGAGCAATAAAACGAACGGTCAGCTCCGCTGTTAATCCTCTTATTCCCCGTTGCAGCAACGCATGTGTCATCACCGCATCGAGCAGGGTGCTGGTCATGCCGCCATGCAAAATATCGCTGTAACCCTGATGGCGCTGGTTGGCAATAAACAGCCCTTCCGTCGTCCCTTCCTCCCCCTGATAAAAGCGAATTCCCAGTGAATCCGGGTTATGAGTGCCGCACACCATGCAACGGGCGTGGGACATCATGGTCTGTTGATAGTTCTCTGATTGATATTCATCCACTTGATCTATTCACTCGCTATTTGGCCACTCGCATGTTGAGAACAGAGTGCTAGGAGAGCAGCTCTTCGATGGCGGCATGTGCCTGGGTGCCATAGATGATGGAGGGGCCGCCTCCCATCAATACCGCGACATCCACGGTGGCAATGAGTTCCGCTCGCGAAGCACCGGCCTTCACGGCCCCGGCAACATGGGCGGCAATGCAGCCATCGCAGCGGGAAGCGATACCAATACCGAGGGCGATCATTTCCCGATATTTCAACGCCAGCGCCTCGTCCTCTTTCATAACGGCTTTGTGCAGCGCAATAAACGCATTCATGGTATCCGGGCTGCTCTTGCGATAAGCAGAGCCAAGCTGGTGTTGTTCTTTATTGATCTCTCGATAATTTTTCATCACGTTATTTCTCCGGTGTGAAAATCTCACCTTTATAGAATGACTGCACTGTCATGCTGATTAACCAGATGATCAATACAATCAGGGCACACACCACTATTTTGGCCAGATAAAATGGAATGATATTCCCGGTTGCGTCGGCAAACATGGCCGAGGCTGCGGAAAATGCCGCCAGTGGAAATGAGTACGCCCACGAAGAGAGAAAAAATTTCAGTTTCAAAAAAGTGAGGGTGTTGTACATCAGCAAGATAAATACAAACAGCGCAAAATAATAAATGACATGGGCAAACAGGTCGCTGGAGCTGGCTATTTCGCTATACGAGATAAATCCGATGGAAGGCGGTGCCAGCAGAATAAACATGGTGGGCATCAGCTTCTCGGGCAGGCTCTCATGAAAGAACAGCCGATAGAGCACTATGGTCAGCAGAGAGAACCAGAAAATAAGGCCAATGCTGAAGAAGAACAGGCTGATCTCGTGAAAGCCAAGCGGCATGCCACCCAGGGGCACCACGATATTGCCGACAATCGGTATAAACCATGCCGGATTGGTGTGGGTGATTGTGAAATGGTCGCGATGGATCCAGTTGCTCATGATGTAGAGGGTGAAGAGCAGCTGCAAGCTGGCGCCCACCGACCAGAGGGCCAGCGCCGCATCATGCCAGCTGGCCCAGTAGGCGGATTGCAGCAGCAGGCTGATTGAGATGGTCGGGAAGAAATTGATCCTGACCGGGTGTTTCAGCTCATGCAGGAACTCGTCATTGTGTCTGAGGATTTTCCAGCCATACATCACCAGAAACGTCACCAGTAGCAGGGATGACAAGACCCCGAACAGGAACCCTGCCGACTGCAACAGCAGCAGATCCGGAAACGCCTTGCGACAGGCAATCGCCGCCCCCGTCAGCCCCATGATGATTGAAAACAGTGTGACAGGCATATGTGCAATCTTGGTTATGGAGGGGATTTGCTTACCCTCTTGATTCAGGTTTTCCATCAACGTTCCCCTCCAGTTCGGCCTAGCGGTAGTGCTTACTCTTCACAACATTTCTTGTGGTTGTGCTGACGGTTACCCTGACAGCCCTGCTGTTGTCCGGAGGCTGACTTGCAGCAACCCCCTTTGCCAAGGCGGCCACGGGGAGCGCATTGACGGCTTCCCTTGCCGTGATGGCCAGCCCCCTCGGCGCAGCGCGATGCACTGCCCTGTTCAGCGGATGTCAGCTCGGTCAGATTGCCCGACTCATTGCTCAGCATGTCGGCCATAGCGAGACGCCCCTGACTGGCCTGATAGACGGCAAGCCCGCTGCCCAGCAGCTTGCCAAGCATCTTGCTACCGATATTTTTCAACACGATACGACGAGCCCCCTGCGCCTGGAGCAGCTCCGCCAACGCACTTTTGCACTCGTTGCCAGCCACCGGATTGGCGATTTCTGCCAGGGTGCTCCCCTGTTCATCTACGAATACAAAGCGCTCTGCCTTGGCAAAATGTCCTGCGATATGGTCGTCATTCATCGGAATGGCTGTGATGATGGTCATTTGACCTCCTGCTATCACTGTTGATATTCCGGCCCTGCCCCTTGCCACTCTGCATTCGTCCCCTTGTTCAGGATCTTCCCGCAGGCTTGCCGGTTGGCATGGCCATGTTCCCAGCCTCTTGCAGCAACCAGATGAAGAGCCGTACGCATCAACTTTTACTGGTTTAGTCACGCATCATTCGGCTCGATAAGCGTCTGATCATGATGCCGCCGTAATTGGCATATGCCATGTATACGCTCAGTTTATGGCATATGCAACAAACTATTTTTTCCAACGAAGAGGTTTGGGGACTCATTAAAGCTCGCCCTGGCATCATTCCAGGGCGCGCCAATCCGCTATCAGCGAGGGCAAAAGGCAGGGGGAGAAATGGCGCATAAAAATCCTAATCCGCCCGGCGAAATGGCGACTTTTTGTGAGAAGGGTCACATCTGATGGCACCGTTTAACCACATATAAATCCAGACCCCGCTGATGATTAATTTATTGATATGGCGCATTACAAACCTGACGGCGAGCCTGACATCAATGCATTTGTCTGTTTTTAAAGAAAAAATGTGTGAACATCTGAAAATGGCGAGTCCTGCCTGAAAACGGGATCTTCATCACATCGCGTTTTACTGCGCACAAAAATCCAGTGATTAGCACATTTGTCCGATAGGGAGGGGGCGAGTGAGCCGCGATAATGATCAGGTCATTTTTATCCAGTACGTCGATACGTACTCACGCATAGCTTCCGTCACCGGAAGCGGGGAGAGCGCCATGATCACCACCTTGATCAATGAACATCTGATCAACCTCGATTTGAAAGCGACGCGTAAGGAAGAGGTCTTCACCGAGATGGCCCGCCTGCTGGCGTCGCAAGGCAAGGTCAGCGACGAGCAGGCCTTTATCAAGGATCTGTGGGCCCGCGAAGAGCTGGGCAACACCGGCTTTGAAGAGGGCGTGGCCCTGCCCCACGCCAAGAGTGCGGCGGTATGCAACCCGGCGGTCGCCATCGGCATCAGCCGCAACGGCATCGAGTACGGCGCCGAAGATGGCAAGCCGTCCCACATTTTCTTCATGATCGCCTCCCCCGATGGCGGCGCCAATCACCATATCGAGGTGCTGGCCGAGCTCTCCGGCAAGCTGATCGAAGAGGGCTTTATCGCCAAGCTGCTGGCGGCCAACACCCCGGCCGATGCGCTGGCGCTGCTGCTGGCCAAGAAAGAGGAGCAGAGCGCGGCCCCGACCACCAGCAAGGGCTTTATCATCGGTGTCACCGGCTGCCCGGCCGGTATCGCCCACACCTATCTGGCGGCCGAGTCGCTGGAGCGCGCCGCCAAGGAGCTGGGTTATGAGGTGAAGGTGGAGACCAACGGCTCCATCGGCGTCAAGAACAGCCCGACCGCGGACGAGATTGCCCGCGCCACCGCCATCGTGGTCGCCTGTGACAAGCAGGTGGACATGGCCCGCTTCGCTGGCAAGCCGCTGATCAAGACCGGCGTCAAGGCCCCCATCAAGGATGGCAAGGGTCTGATCGAGCAGGCACTGAAAGCCCCGGCCTATGTGGCTGGCAAAGAAGATAAAAAGGGTGAAGAGAAGAGCGCGGGCGGCAGTTCCGATCTCTATCGCTACCTGATGAACGGCGTATCGCACATGATCCCGTTCGTGGTGACCGGCGGTCTGTTGATTGCGCTGGCACTGGCCATCGGCGGCAACCCGACCCCGAGCGGCATGCAGATCCCGGAAGGGAGCATGTGGAACCAGATCCTCAACGTGGGCGTGGCCGCCTTCACCCTGATGATCCCCATTCTGGCGGGCTATATCGCCTACGCCATCGGTGATCGTCCGGCACTGGCACCGGGCTTTATCGGCGGCTGGATCGCCAACAACGGCAGCTTCTACGGCGCTGACGCCGGGACCGGCTTTATCGGTGCCATCATCGCGGGCCTCCTGGTCGGCTATCTGGTGCGCTGGATTGCCACCCGTCAGTACCACAAGATGGTGCAACCGCTGGTGCCGATCCTGATCGCTCCGATCGTGGGTTCCCTGTTTATCGCTGCGGTATTCATCTTCATCATCGGCGCCCCGATTGCCGACATGATGACCGGCCTCAACGCCATGCTGCTCTCCATGAGCGGTGGCAGTCTGGTGCTGCTGGGTATCGTGCTGGGTGGTATGGCTGGCTTTGATATGGGTGGCCCGGTCAACAAGGTGGCGTTCCTGTTCTCCGTCGGCATGATTGCCTCCGGTCAGACCCAGTTTATGGGTGCCATGGCCTGCGCCATCCCGGCCGCGCCCCTTGGCATGTCGCTGGCTACCGTGCTCGGTCGCAAGCTCGGTATCTTCGATGCCTCTGAAATCGAAGCGGGCAAAGCCGCCGGTGCCATGGGTCTGGTGGGGATCTCCGAAGGGGCGATTCCGTTCGCCGCCCGTGATCCGCTGGCCGTTATCCCGGCCAACATTCTGGGCAGCATGACCGCCGCTGTGATGGCCTTCCTGTTTGGCATCACCAACAGCGTTGCCCACGGTGGCCCCATCGTGGCCCTGCTGGGTGCGGTCAACAAGCCGCTGCTGGCCCTGCTCTGCATGATCTGCGGCGCCATCGTCACCGGCGTGGTGGCGGTTGCCCTGAAAAAACTGCGGGTTAAAAAGAGTGACGAGGTGACCCTGGCCAAGGCGGCCTGAGTGCCCACCTCCTGCTGAAACCTGCAATCAACCAGCAATCAAAGAGGGGCCCAGTGGCTCCTCTTTTTCTTTTTCTGCAATCACTTGGCCATGCACAACAACCATTTTCTACAAATTAAGCGCTGTTTAGTGACGGAGCCCCCGCCGTCATCTTCCTAGAATCCTCGTCATACATAAGACCGGAGGTTCAATGCAGATCCACGCCCTACAAACACTCGTCAATCAACAGATCAATCAGCTCGGCCATGCCGAGCAGGCGGGCCGCCTGGCTAACCAGGGCGCAGCCAGCGCTGGGGTCGGCGCCTCGTCACAGGAGCGTGCCTTTGCCCACGCCGTCTTCGAGCAGGTTCGCAACATCTCCCTCAATCAGCAGGAGGTCGCCGGGCTGCTGCCGCATATCGCCAGCTTCACCCTGCATCAGGACAAGGGGGGCAACGCCATTCTCGCCGGATTGCGATCCGACCAGCTCTCCCTCGCCGATGCCAAGCTGCTGCTTGATGCCGCCGCTCGTCAGCTGCCACCCGCGTTGCCGGAGCGTCCGGCCAAACCGGCGCCGGCCCTCCCGCCCCGCCAGCAGAACAACACAGTTGATCTCTGCCACCACTTCGCCGGGCAGGATGTGCAGGTATTGGCCAGCAAACCGGCCCCCGGCAGCAATAGCGCAGCCATTTGGCCCAGTGCCAGCAAGCCGGGACAGTTCGGCGTCTTTATTCCGGGCGAAGGGATGAAACACGCCCCGACCCTGGCCGATGCCAAGCACCAGCTGGATGCCTACAGCGCTGACCAGCAGACCAGACAGCTGGAAGCCCGCTGGGGCGGCGCCGTCAGTGTGCTGGCAGAAAAGCCGGCTGCCGATTTTAATCGTCCGGCCATCTGGCCAAGCGCCAGCAAACCGGGCAGTTACGGTATCCATATTCCCGGCAAGAGCGCCATGCGGGCCGAAGATCTGGCCAAGGCCGACAGCCTGTTTGCCAATGAAAGCCAGACCGGAGGCGAAGTGGTGCTGGTGGGGGCTGGCCCCGGCGATCCGGGTCTGCTCACCCTGCACGCCCTGCGCCAGATGCAGCAGGCCGACGTGGTGGTCTATGACCGGCTGGTCTCCGACGAGGTGATGGCGCTGGTGCGCCGCGATGCCAAGCGCATCTTCGTCGGCAAGCAGGCGGGCAACCACTGCGTGCCGCAGGAGGGGATCAACCAGCTCTTGCTGGAGGAGGCGAAGAAGGGCCAGCGGGTGGTGCGGCTGAAGGGGGGCGACCCCTTTATCTTCGGCCGTGGCGGCGAGGAGCTGGAGACGCTGGTCGGCAGCGGCATCGGCTTTCAGGTGGTGCCGGGGATCACCGCGGCCAGCGGCTGCGCCGCCTACGCCGGCATTCCGCTGACCCATCGCGACCACGCCCAGAGCGTGCGCTTCGTCACCGCCCACGGCAAGGGGGGCGCCCGGGATCTCGACTGGCCGCTGCTGGCCAAAGATCGGCAGACGCTGGTCTTCTACATGGGGCTCTCATCCTGCGCCACCATCCGCGAGCAGCTGCTGGCCCACGGCAAGGCGGGCAACACCCCGGTGGCGCTGATCGAGCGCGGCACCCAGCCCTGCCAGCGGGTCATTCGCGGCACCCTCGATGAGCTGCCCGCGCTGGCGGTGGGGGTCGAGAGTCCGGCGCTGATCATGGTGGGCTCGGTGGTGACCCTGGCCGACCGGCTCGCCTGGTTTGGCGAGGCACCACAGGCTCAGCGAGCCCTCGCCTGAGGGATTCTCGGCAACTCACCATGAGGCCACCAGCAGGTGGCCTCACTTTTACCTCCCTCTTCTCCCATCACGGTCATAACCTGTTGTTTTAAGTCTGGTATCCTATGGGCATTGAGCCCTTGGCTACCATCTCAGGAATTCATCCCATGTCTCTTCCCATCAAGAACAGCGCCCGGCAGCGCGCGGATGACAGATCCCGCATTCTCACCCTGCTGCTGCGCGATGATGCCCTCACCGACAGCCTGCTCGATCCGCAGGTGGTGCAGGATGCCGAGCAGCGCGATCAGACCAGCGAACTCACCGCGCTGGTCAACGGGCTGCCCGCCGCCGACGTCGCCGATGCGCTGGAGTCGCTGCCGCCCGATGAACGTCATGCCCTGTGGGCACTGGTGGAGGAGGAGAAGCGCGGCCAGATCCTGGTCGAAGCGTCGGAGACGGTGTGGGACAGCCTCATCAGCGGGATGAGCGACAAGGAGCTGCTGCACGCCCTGCGCACCCTGGATATCGACGACCAGATCTATCTGGGCCAGTACCTGCCGCGCAACCTGATGGGGCGGCTGCTCACCTATATGGCCCCCGCCGAGCGGGATCGGGTGCGGGAGGTGATCCGCTACGGCAAGCACACCGTCGGCGCCATGATGGACTTCGAGATCATCACCATCCGCCCCGAGGTGAGTCTGGCCACGGTGCAGCGCTATCTGCGCCTGCGCGGCAAGATCCCCGCCAACACCGACAAGCTGTTCGTCATCGATCGGCGCAACCACCTGCTGGGGGAGCTGGCCCTCACCACAGTGCTGCTGCACAAGCCCGCCACCCTGGTGAGCGATGTGATGGAGCGGGATCCGGTCACCTTCGATCCGGAGGATAACGACGAAGCGGCCGCCCGCACCTTCGAGCGGGATGACCTGCTCTCCGCCGCCGTGGTGGATGGCAAGGGCAAGCTGATGGGCCGCCTCACCGTCGAAGAGGTGGTGGATCTGGTCTATGAGGAGAGTGACACCGACCTGCGCCGGATGGGGGGTATCAGCGAGGATGAAGACGTGTTCGCCCCTGTCTCCAAGGCGGTCAAGACCCGCTGGGCCTGGCTTGCCATCAACCTCTGCACCGCCTTTGTCGCCTCGCGGGTGATCGGCCTGTTCGAGCACACCATCTCCCAGCTGGTGGCGCTGGCGGCCCTGATGCCCATCGTCGCCGGGATCGGCGGCAACACCGGCAACCAGACCATCACCATGATAGTGCGGGCGCTGGCGCTGCAGCACATTCAGGCGGGCAACCTCTCCTTCCTGCTGCTGCGGGAACTCGGCGTCGCCTTTATCAACGGGCTGGTGTGGGGCGGCACCATGGGCATCGCCACCTATCTGCTCTATCAGGATGCGGCGCTCGGCGCCGTGATGACCCTGGCCATGATGCTCAACCTGCTGGTGGCCGCCCTGATGGGGGTCATCATCCCCATGACCATGACCCGCCTCGGCCGCGACCCGGCGGTGGGGGCCAGCGTGATGATCACCGCCATCACCGACACCGGCGGCTTCTTTATCTTCCTCGGGCTGGCGACCCTGTTCCTGCTGTAAACCGTGCGTTGAAAACAACAAGGGAGCCACTGGCTCCCTTATCTTTTGTGGGGTTAGTTTGCGCCCAAGCTTGCGGTACACTGGCCCGTAATCAACCTATTCGCAGGACATCCCGATGGACCAGTTTGCCCATATCAATGCCCATGATGCCCACCAGAAACTGAGCGCGGGTGAAGCCCGTCTGGTGGATATTCGCGACCCGCAATCCTTTGAAGCGGCCCACGCGGTCGGCGCCTTCCACCTCACCAACGGCACGCTGGTGCGCTTTATGAATGAAGTGGATTTCGATACCCCGGTCATCGTGATGTGCTATCACGGCAACAGCAGTCAAGGGGCGGCCCAATACCTGCTGCAACAGGGTTATGACGAGGTCTACAGTCTGGATGGCGGCTTCGAGGCGTGGCGCCGGGAGTTTCCCATCGAGGCAGGCGAGGCATGATCCAGCTGCTGGTGCTCGACAACGCCCGCATGGCGCAGGCGCTGGTGGACTATCTGGCGACCCTGGGCATCTCCTGCGAGCTGACCCAGTCCGAGCTGGGGGTCACCATCTGGCTGGCGGACGAGCAGCGCCTCGCTCAGGCCCAGCTGGAGGTGAAGCGCTTTCTGGCCGAGCCGGGCCACCCGCGCTACATGGAGGCCTCCTGGCAATCCGGCCGCGCCGATGCCCGCATCGACTACAGCAAGGGGATGACGGACCCCATCACCGACTTCCTCCATCAGGCGGGGCCGCTGACGCTGGTGGTGATCATCGCCTGTCTCGCCATCTACGGCATCGATGCCATCGGCCTGCCCATCTACGATGAACTGGCGTTCCACCCGACGCTGGCCCAGTTCACCGACTGGCAGGCATGGCGCTATTTCACCCCCGCCCTGATCCACTTCTCGGTGCTCCATCTGGTGTTCAACTTGCTGTGGTGGTGGTATCTCGGCGGCCAGATCGAGCAGCGCCTCGGCAGCGGCAAGCTGCTGATCCTGCTGCTGGTGGGCGCCGCCCTGCCCAATATCGCCGAGTTCTTTGCCAGCGGCCCGCTGTTTGGCGGCCTCTCCGGCGTGGTCTATGCCCTGCTCGGCTACTGCTGGCTGCGCAGCAAGCTGCAACCGGCCTGCGGCCTCACCCTGCCACCGGCGCTGATGGGCTTTATGCTGTTCTGGATGGTGCTCGGCTTCTTCGACATGCTCGGCACCAGCACCGCCAACATCGCCCACCTGACCGGTCTGCTGGTCGGCCTGCTGCAAGGCTGGCTGGATCGCAACCACCAGCCGGGCTGATTTTTCAGCTGCCGCAGAAACAACAACGCCGCCCCGAAGGGCGGCGTTTTTTTACGCGATAGGCAGTTACTGCTTGATCAGGGTGTCATCGGTTACCTTGACCGCCGCACCGCCACTCATAAAGAAGCTGGCGAACTGGGTCTGGATCTCGGTGGTGACCGCGCCAGCCTGATCGAAGTTCTCGTCAGGGGCCAGCAGCGAGCTATGGCCCCCTTTCAGGAAGCGCGCAGCATGGTGACCCGCCGGGAGCACGCCGGAACCCTTCAGCTCTTGCAAACCCAGCACCCGGAACAGCGGCTCGGTGCCACCCAGCGGCGCAGAGGCGATGCTGTTGGGGATCACCTGATCCGGCAAGCTGAGCGCACCATCGCCAACAATTTCGGTGGCGAACAGCGGGAAGCTCTTGGCGACGCCACTGCCCAGATTGATCGGGTCGGCAGAGTCCAGCACTGACTGGGCGGCAAAGGTATAGCTCTGCAAGGTGCTCGCAGCCCCCGCCTGAGTGGCCGCATCCAGACTGGGCAGGAACTCGTTGACGAAGCAAGTGGCGGCAGCCGTTTTGCAATTCGGTGCATAGGCGGTAAAGCCCGCTTTCAGCTCCGGACTGCCCGAGGTGAGCACGCTCATCTTGATGGTCGGCCCGAAGCTCGGCGAGTTGAGCAGCAACGGCGCTATGCCGCCACCCGGCATCGCCAGACCGCCGGTATCGAACTTGAACAGGGCATCAGCCAGGGCACTGCCGGTGGTCTGGTTGGCGACCGCCAGCAGATTGGCCCCGGTAATGGCACCGAGTGAGTGACCGAGGAAGTGAACTTTCAGACCGGCACCACCCAATTGGCCACCCAATCCCTGGGTGTTGGCCAGACCGACAGCCAGTCGCAGTCCCAGCAGATCGGCCACGCTCTGTTTCAGGTTGTCCCGCGCCACCGTCAGATAGCCCAGATTCAGGTAGGGAGTCGGGTTCTCGGAGGTGGTGACGGTATCCGTGCTGCCACTCAGGGCATAGCCACGCTCACCGTGCAGCGGATGATCGATCACCACCACAGCAACCACCTTGTTCACTGATGGGTCTAACCCGGCACCTATCTGGCCCAGCGCCAGCGCATAGGCGTTCTCCTTGATGGAGGTGACCCCGTGCTGATAGATGATCACATCGGTGACATTGGCCAGTGGCCCGGCGGCAAAGATCCGCAACGGCACGGATTGCACTTCGGTCAGGGTCGGCAGCGGGTTGAAACGGCCGATATTGCGCTCGGCATCCAGCGGTTTGCCACCGGAGGTGAGGGTCACCCCGATCAGCTTGCTCGCCTCGGTCAGCAGTTCACTCTGACGGCTCGGGTCGGCGATCAGCTCACCCAGCAGTGCCGGGTCCACCCCCGCCCCGACCAGTCCACCGATCACCTCGGTATCGCCCGCTTTCAGCGCGTTGGCGATGGCATAGAGGCTGGGAATGGCACCATGCCAGGATTGGGTCTTGGCCTTGTCCCAGGAGCCAGCCAGCGCGGGTGTAGAGAGGAAGTAAGGGAGCTTGACGGTGCCGGTGTAAACCTTGGTCAACTGGGCAACACCGTTAAGCGGCATGCCAGTACCAAAGGCGGCACTCAATGCATCTTTCTGATCCTGCGGCAGGAATGGCTCAGCAGCCAGCTGGGTCAGAAAATCCACGCCGCCATTAAGGCTGCTGATGGTATAGGTTGCCGGCAAGCTGGTATTGCCCCTGGCATCCTGTTTCCACAGCGAAGCGGCGTCCAGACTCGGGCTCTTCAACACGGAAGCGGCGGCACTCTTCACCGCCAGCAGCACATCGGCACCAGATTGGGTGGCAAACCAGTCGGAGAAGATCACCCGATCGCTGGTGATCCCGGTGGCCGCCTTGAACAGACCTTCCTGCAGCGAGATCAGGCCGTTGATGGTCTGCTCCTGCGTGGTTGCGCCAGCAGCCGATTTGAAGTTGCTGTAATCACCCCCCGCTTTGAGCGGTGTGCCGCGACTGTCCTTGAGGGAATCGGTCGCCACAATCATGTAGTAAGAAGAGGGATTAAGCGGCTTGAGCGGAACCAGATTGAGTTTGCCGCCGCCATCGCTCACCACAAAGTCGGTGCCATAGGTCAGAGGCTTGTTGTTCTTCACCCCGACAGGTCGCTGAGTCACCGGATCCAGCACCAGCTCCAGCAGATAGAGGGGCGCAACGGCAGAGGCATACTCGCTGGCCGCCGGTGCCGGCACAGAGACACCGGTCACGGTCGCCGGTACCAGCTGGACAGGTTGCGTTGTAGACCAGCCATCCAGGGTGGAGAGGGCAGACACCGGGTTCGACAGATCCGCAGTCTCGGTCGAAAACTTCAGGGTGCCATCGCTGGCACGGGGGGCCAGCACGCTCGGGCGAATCCCAGTGGCGCCACTCAGGGCGTAGTCGAGGGAGCTGGTGGTATCTCCCTTGTTGTCATCCCCACCACATCCGGCCAGCAGGGCGCTGACAACAGCTGCATAAATTAGCTTCTTCTTCATTTTTTATTCTCTTTTTATAAGGTTGTTATCCATCACAAGCCAACGGGGTCATCACGACCTCGACTGCAAAACGTTAACATAAAACCAACACCAAATAAGACTCATGCCGGACAGTTCTGGCTCAGCTTTGTGGTGCATGTCATGGTTTCAGGTTAACAAAGGGGCGCAAGGGTAGCAGTTGTGGCCCCATCACCAGACCCGACCAGCCAGCGGGCACCATCACGACTAAAAAGCCGCCGCGATCTCGGCAAAGTGAGGGAATTGTCGGTAGAATGTCCGCCAACGCTTAAGGAGGACATCATGATCGACCCGAAGAAACTGGAAGAGATCGCCAAGCAGGTGCACAACTCCCTGCCGCCCGGCATTCGCAGCATGGGTGAAGAGGCCGAGAAGAAGATGCGTCAGGTACTGCAAGCCCAGCTGGGCAAGCTGGATCTGGTCAGCCGCGAAGAGTTCGACGTGCAGACCAAGGTGCTGCTGCGTACCCGTGAAAAACTGGCCGCCCTCGAAAGCAAGCTGGCTCAGCTCGAGCAGCAGCTCGGCGCCAAAGGCGAATAACGAAAACCCCAGCTCGGCTGGGGTTTTTGCTTTGTATTGAACCTGTAAAAAACATCACACCTGAAGCAGATACCAGGCCCGCTTGCCGCGCGCCTTGGCCTCATACATGGCACGGTCGGCCACCTCCAGCGCCTGTCGGAAGCTCAATGGCTCCTCCTCCCACAGGGCGATGCCGATACTCAGCCCCACCCGTTGCGGGCAACCGGGTTTGGGCACATAGCCGTGCATCCGGCTGATCAGGGCGTCAGCCAGTTGCGCCAGGCCATGGCTCGACACATCCCGGTGCAGATGCACCACAAACTCGTCGCCGCCGTAACGGCCACATAGCGCCGAGCCAGGCATAATAAGGCGCAGCCAGTCCGCCATCTGCTGCAACACCAGATCGCCGCAGGCGTGCCCCAGCTGGTCGTTGATCCCCTTGAAATCATCCAGATCGATAAAGAGCAGCGCCCCCGCTCCTTGCGGCTGCAGCTGGGCAAACGCCTTGCCAAACCCCTGCCGGTTGAGCAAGCCGGTCAGCGCGTCGCTGTTGGCACGCTCCGCCAGTCGCTGCTCATAAGCCTTGCGCTGGGTGATATCGATATGGGAGCCCATGATCCGCAGCGGCTTGCCAT
>OEQV01000261.1_pt1 | contig 14280 bp, 17 predicted proteins | sample 1539821 | NCBI WGS metagenome assembly OEQV01 (sample SAMEA3891244, study PRJEB23780) | metagenome | biome: terrestrial biome; feature: animal house; material: water of meat washing | place: Italy | collected 2015-05-12 | reverse complement strand
GCTTACAAGCAATTTTATTTAGATGATTATCGTGAGGGACAGAAGTGTCTATGGTTCTTCGGGACTATAGATTTTTGTGAGAAGTTCAATGAACGTATCTTACAAGACTACCCAGAGTTAGACTCTATTGTTTTTAACTCTAAAACAAACAAGAAAGACCCCACTGCATATAGGGAACATCAAAACGTTGTTACAACACCAGGTAGTTGTGGGACTGGGCGAGATATACCAAAGCTCTACACTGTCATATCCCCAATTGCTGTTTCTTCTTCCCAGCGTAATAACCAGATGGTTTGTCGGACAAGACCAGTTGACAAATGGTGGCCTGACTTAATGCCAAACTTTGTTTACTTGGTCTGTAGTGACATACCTAAGCAGGTTGAATACGGAAGGAAAAGAAGAGAACTATTCCAAGGTGTTTGTAAGAAGTTTTCTATAATTGATAGTGGTGTAAGACTGTAAATAAAAACTAGACCTACTAGGCTTTGATGCCTAGTAGGTCTTTACTTTAGGTGGGAGAAATGCAAGCTAACTTTAATACAATAACTTTCTCACTTCCTAACGTGAGAGATGAAGAAGTGCTAAATGCAATAGCGACTGGAATATTGACTATTATAGCCAACCAATTTAACACCGGTGATGAAATGAACTGTGTTTTTAATAGAGACATAGCTTACTTCAGTATCGGGGAAGTTATCACTGATAATGTAATGGATGAGAATTTATTCCAATCACTTTATCAACAGGCTGTATCTGGACTAGAACATATATTAACACATCAACTATCTACTCTAGAAATGCTTGTAACGACTTCTGACGGTCTTTCTGATGTTATCCCATACGTTTCCCCTGGTTTGATATTACTTTACATTAGAGAAGGTCTGGTGAGCAATATCAATGGAACTTATGCAACTATAGAAAGTAATAATCAAGCTTATTTTGAATACTGTCAAATAGTTGGTGAGAAACCTAGTATCAGTCATATTCCAAATGGTGATTTCGGTGATATCATTTAACCCTGGTTTACCTAGAGAGAATAAGATGGAAGTGATAAGTCATCACTTCTTATTACCACGATTATACAAACCTGTGTTTACACCACAATCAGTTCTAAATGAATGGTTGGTGTTTGCTTTAGGGCAATGTGTAATAGAAAATACATATTGTCGCGGCCCTTACTGTTTTATGTCAAACGCTTTTGACGGGATTATGGAATCCATTGATCCTGACGATGTTGATATAATAAACGAGATTATTGAAGAGTTACAAGAACAACACGAAATATTATTCTCTGATCCTGTATTTCAATCAATTTGTTTTAGTGACCTCGAGTTTTATAAGTTTAGTTACGAGTTGTATCCAACTTCAGGTAGAATCCTATTTCACGTAGATGAAGAGTGATTCATTAACTATTCTAATTTAAGAGTATAGACAATGAATGCAATTAACCAAACCTTATCCGTATTACCCCTCGCGGTGTTTGCTGAACCATCACCCGTAATGTTCAAGTTTAATACCTGTGATCTATCAGACTACTTCGAGGGATATAATTCAGAACAAACTCTAATAGCTCTGGAAGGAGCTTTAAACATTATCTTTAATCCAGACATACTGTTGGGAAGAGTTGATAATGTTCTAGCTATAGCGGAAGACAACAGCTGGGAGAATGTAGAAAATACAATTACTTCTGAAACTGTATTTAAATTAGTTAATCAACATGACAATTACTCCGTCATGACACATGAAGAACTCATTGATGCTTTTGCCAGCTCATTTGATGCGATAGTTAATAAGTTATCAGAAGACATTACCGATGATCATTATAATTCCGACGTAGCTACGATCTATTCGGAAATGACTACTTTTAACAGCATTACTGTAAACTCTTATTTATATGAAGAACGAAGTAACGTACTAAGAGTATATCTTACTTTCAATATGTATTGAACACGTACAAGTCCCTACTCTAACCATAATCGGTTAGAGTAGGAATACTTTAATTATAAATGTGTGTTATCAAGTAGTAAGGGGAGATTAAATGAGCTCAGGTAATTATGTATCAGTTAATGGTAATTTAACTGACTTATATCGTCCTCTGACGGACATTTTGGGTTTACGGTATGATGAGACTATGACGTATGAAGAACGTGTCCAAAAGCGTTACGATTACGTTAAAGAGCAATTGGAATTAGATCCTGACTATGAAGGCTGGGATTGGGCTGAATATCAAGTTTACAGTAATAAACAAGATGCTATTTCAGAGTTACTTTGTAGTGATAAAGCTTTAGTTTCAACTAAAGGTAAAATTGCTAAAAAGAAACTTAATACAAAAGGGTTTACAGTTTCCATTGGTACGCTTACAGCTAGATATCTGCGCATTGATATCAAGTTTACTAATGGTGACAATAAACCTGTAGCAGTACAACGCCTAGTAGCCTCTACGTTCGTCCCACGAGAACCAAGGATAGAAGACGTTCCGTACATAGTTTTAACTGTATCGCACAACAACGGAGTACCTACAAATAACAGTTACTCTAACCTTTCCTGGAAAACTAAACAAGAAGCTATCAACCATAGTCTTAAAGAAAGCAAAGATGTCAAGGTTAAAGTAGTCTATCCGGTCGTAGGTACGTTCATTAAAGATGGTGAACATAAAGGAAAGACCATTGTATTCAAAAGTCGTAAAGAGATCATCGATAGTGGTTTAGACATTACCACTATTTATCAAGCACTAAAGGGAGAACTTAAAAACGCATATGGTTGTACCTGGGATTGTATTGATGATCCAGAAGAAAGTACACTACCTGAAAACTTTGAATCGGTATTAGTTTTCATTAAAGCTAATAAAGGAACAGTGGGACAAGATGTTAAACCCATCCTGGCTACTGTAATCAAAGAAGGATTGTACAAGGGTCAACAGTTTATCTTAACTGGTCGAAAAGAAGTAACTGACTCAGGATTTGATCAAGCACATATTTCTAAAGTATGTAATGGAAAATTAAACTCCCATAAGGGATGTTCCTGGAAGTATATTACTACCGAAGATACAACTAATATACCTAAGGGAATATCCGAAGAACTGAAACAACATCTACTAGGATGACAAAGACCTCTACCTCCCAACACGGGAGGTAGAGGTTCTCTCTCTTTATTTTACAATTCTATTTAAATCAAGTTTAACCATTTTCAACTGGGATGAATGCATCCCTTTCATTCTCTGCAACATAATTTGTGTGAAGATAAGAACTGTTTCGGCAGAAACACGGTTTTTAATAGCTCCTAGTTTTTCTCCACAACAAACCTTGCAAAGGTTGTAATCACCTTGTTCGCAGAACTGTGGAACTCTAAACTGAAGAGGTTTACCCATTAGTCCTTTATCTACTTTAGACAGAACTTTCAATCCATCCTCAGTTTTGTAATAACCACCTACCCAAGAACCAAAACTAAAGTCGTTCAAAACAACTGTTTCTGTTCTAGGTGTTTGACAGTCTGTATCAATAGCTTCAATACGGTCTGTTAGAAGGATCATTACTTTAACTTCGGCACCACCTTCACCTGTCGCATTACCACGATCGTAAGAACCGGAAATAGCGGTGTTGATGTAAGCTGGATAATTATCTTTATCCCACCCTTCATTAAGAGAGTTACGAAGTAGTTGATATTTACCTGTATTGAAATCAGGAACCATATCAAATACAACAAACATCTTCTTACGGGCGTTGTCAATAAACTTCTTATCGATAAAGAAGTCTTTAGATGGTCCGTTATATTGAATACTAGCATCAAGCGCCACTACTTCATCGATCACCTTAGCTACAGCAGCCGGGTCATCTAATTTATTTTCTTTCTCAAGTTCATTAAGAAGTTTATCCCTAAGCTTAATCACATCAGGATGGACTGTAAGAACATCTAGAGAAGATGCTTTAACAAATACGTCGTTCATACCTTCTAAGTAATCAAGGTTCTTGGTAATATTAAGACATTGATCAACAGAAGCTTTATTAGATGGGATCTCTTCACCTTCTTTGGGATTGTCCACCATAATAGAATCAATTAAACCACGAACTGTTCCAGATGTAATTGGACCATTAATGTAGCTAGCTGCGTGGCCAACAGACTCAAAGAAAACAACTAGGTTAACTAACAGCAATCCAACAGTTGTTTCAAACTTATCTTTAATAAACTCGTGTACTGACATATCTACTGTGAGTTTATCATTTTTATGGAAAAGAGCTTTATCGTAATCAGGATGATCTACAAAGACTTTCTCATTATCCTTATAGAAATATACCTGTTTGGTTTCATCATCTCGTATAAGAGCATAGGGGACGTCTTTGAGACGTTTATTATTAGCTGGTGAAGGAGTGACAATAGAAAATATAGAAAGTAAAAAAGACTTACGAACATAAGCTCTATTGTTAATAGCTTCAAAAAGATAATCAAACTTGTTCATCTAGTTTAACCTTTTCAAGAAGTGTTTGAGCTTTGTAGACCTCATCCATGTTTTCAGCAACTTCTTCTACTAAAGCAAAATACTGAGATTTGATTTGTCCGTCAGTTAGATCAGAAATCAACATCAAAGAAAGAACATTCTTAAAGTAATCAAGTTTATTCTCAGTAAGTTTAATACCTAGATCCGAAACAAACAGAGTCATCAGAACTTCAAGAGAAAGTGTAGAAGCCCCACCATTAATGATGTGTTCCCAACCTAATGTTTCTTTTAGAAACTCTTTATTGGTTTGTACACGACGTTTAATAGTCGGTTCCATATATTCGGTATCATCATTATCAAGAATATTGAGGCCGATAAGAATCCCTTTAGTAACATTGGGGGAAACTTCCTTAATCATGTATGGGAAGTTCTCTAGATCATAATCAGGTTCTACTTTCTCTATTACTCTGATGAAACGCTCTTTAGCGTCGATTAATTCATCATCAAGAATCTCGACCAATTGCATGAGATCATCCATTCCATCTAGTGTGTAAATGGTATCTAGAATGTGGACAAGATCTTTCAAGCTATCCGGTGAAATATAATCATAATCGATGATAATTCCCATCATCTGTAAACAATCTACTATGCTGTCGATCAGAAGTTTTCTGATATGCATAATAGTGTCAGATGTTTCCAGGGATTCATCAATTAGGATGTTAGTAATTTGAATATCGTTTCCGTTCTCAGGGAGTGAGATAGAAATTAAGTTATACGCATCCTTGAATAATATAGCTGCTTCAGGCATTAACCTTGCAGCAAAATCCTGCCACATCTCGCCTAAATTTTCTACAGCAAGATTTCTGTCTCCAAGATCAATTATCTCAGACATAAGTCATGTTCCCATTCTGTTATTAAAGGAGTTCATAACATGAACAAAAAGGCCCAACAAAATGCTGCTGCAAAACGTGCTCGTCGTAACACTGTAAGTAAGCAAAAACGAACCGATCGTAACGCCAAAGGGATTAAAGTATTGCCTGGTTCTCGTCCTATTCGTGCTAATGGAAGTCTCACTGCACTAGCACAAGCACTGTCCCGTTCTAACCTGGAAGATCCGTTGGATTTCATTCTGAAAGGTGGTAAGGGAGAAGGTGAATTTAATCCTCAAGAGTTGATTAAAACTTCCCGTAAAGCTGTAGGTGAGGTTTATAAGCTGTTTAGTTATGTAACTCTTGCTGAGCGTCTTGTTGATCAGAAGTTTATTAATCACGAGTTTAAATGTGACTTGGATCGTGTTACTAATGAACTGATCGAAATTGATCGTCAAGTTATGCGTCTTCCGAAACTGGTTGAAATTGATCTTGAATCTTTCACTATTGACATGCTCGATATTGGTGGTTATGTAGAGACTCTGGCAGACCAACTTTATTCAGAAATTGAGTCTTTGGAAAAACATAGCTTTGTTATTGAGGAGCGTCTCAATAAAGCAGCTCATGATTTCCAAATCTCTCATCCTGAAGTTACCGAACAAGATGCTCGTTTGGTAATTATGGAAACCATTACCCAGGAACGTGTTAATAAGTTCCGTAAACTGCAACAACAAGCTGAACTGGCTGAGGTTTAATAATGTCAGAAGAAATCCAAGGTATCCCAGCAGAACCTGCTAAACCGATCAAACGCATTAAACCGGTAGAGTATCTGCGCGAAGCTATCATGCAAGGTAAAGAAGCTAATAAAGCTTATTCCCTACCATTGTTCCTTGGTAGTCTAACTTCCCAGCATGAAGCTATTCTCACCACCGCCACAGTTTACGCTCAACTTAAACAAGTTGAAGATGATATTAATAGTGGTAACAGTAATATTGCCGAAAGTGTTCGTAACTCACTTCGAGTGAAGTTTGATGAGTTGCAAGAACAACATTTCCCAGGTGTTGATCAAGATGAACTGGGTGCTATGTTGATTAGCTATTTCCAGTTCTATCAACGTGGTTTGGATCGTGTTCTTTCCCGAGAGGATAATCAGGAGTTTATCGATCCGACTGCTCTTGTTAATACTATCCCTCACCGCGAATCTCGTATTGGTATTATTAACCCGATTAAACCTCAGGTTAAAGCCAAAGACTCTGTGCGTGATCGGATGCGTCGTAGCAAACTCAAACTTGCTAATGAGCCAGATACCTTCTCTGTGATGCTGGTAAACTCTCGCATCTTCTTGAAGATGAAAGTTCCTACTCCTTTGGATATGGTTCTTCTCATTAACAAGATCACTCTTGAGCTTAAAGGCTATGGCGAACGTTATCGCGTTTCTTCCATGCATCTGGAACGTGCTCTCATTACTCGTATCCTAGTAAGCTTTATGCTGGAACGTGCTACGTACTGGTCAGTTGCAGATATACTTGATGCTGAAGAACTTTTTAACATCATTAAGTTTGAAGACGTTGGGATCATTGCAACTACTCTGCTTGCTAATGCGGCTCCTAAGGGCGTTAGTTACACTGTTTCTTGTTTGGCGGACAAGTGTGACTACAATGAGACTAATCTGATTGATCCAGCTAACCTTGTTGTTTATGACGATATTCGTCTACCACAGGTTTATAAAGATCAGATCAGTGAAATCTTGAACACTGGTAAGAAGTTCACTATCGATGAACTGAAAGCTTCAGACGTCCCGTACACCGACTTTGAAGGCAATCTGATTGATACAGTAGTCAAACATGACAATGGTGCTGGAGAGCTCCATATTAAGTCTCCTTACTTGTCCGACTACTTCACCTGCTTTGATAACATGGCGGAACAGATCAACCCTGAACTTCGTGAACTTGCTGTTCAGTTCCCTAACCAGAAAGTTTATGCTACCAAGCGAGCTGAAGTTATGGGTTCTATTCGCATGGCTGAGTATCTTCAGTGGTTTGATAAAGCTGTTACCCTTCCAGAGCCTGGTGAAGAAGGTGAGCCAGAAGTTATTCATCGTCATGAAGATCCGAAGGGTTTTGACCAAGGTCTTCTCGACATGTTTAACAGCGACGACACCTTGCTGCGCGATGCGCTTGACCGTGTAATCAAGAGTGTTCCGAAAATGACTTATGTCTATATCGGCATTCCTGATGATCATTGTCCTAAGTGTAAAACCAAAGCTAATGATGTCGTAAAGGAAATCAATGGAGGTTTCACTCCTATTGATCCAATCCTGAATTTTTTCGACCATACCCGAATGTTGATAGCGATGCGGCGAGATCTCGTGACTTTGCAAGAGGAAATTCTTTCTTAAGTACAGATCAATCCGGTGAGTTAAGACCGCAATTCAAAGAGCAGAGTGATAAACTGCTCTTTGAAACTTACTCTGATATCCCTAGAAGTAAGTTGGAATTGCTGATTACTGAACGTCGAGCATATATGATGAAATTTGGCTGGGTTGCTGATAGGGAACCTTTGTCAAATACAATCAAGTATAACCGCAATAGACGTGAATCTAATCACCAGTTTAGTGCGGCAGCAATTGGAGAGATGTTCGGGTTCAGAGAGTATGGGGAAATTATTCCTCTTAAAGATTACTTAACATTACCATGTAATGTTGTTGAGGATATCGTCGATTCTGTGGCAGTTGGTAAACGTAAAGCTAAAGAAGTAGCTGACCGTATGACCAAGAAATCAAAAGCTATACCTGACGCAGAAGCTCTCCTTAATCAACTAGAGAAAAAGGGTTAATCAATGTCTAAGCAACACGTACCACCTGTAGTGGAACAGACTAAAACAGCTGTAGCACAACAACAAGCAGCAGTTGAAAAGATGGATAGTAGTGTAATGGTTCCTACTGAAAAAGTTCCTACCACTCCTGCCACTATCTATCAAAACGGCATTAGTAATTTTGTTAAATTCATTAAAGGTGAATTTAAATCAAGTAGTTTGCAAGAGCGAGCTAACTACCAATGTGAGTTCATGGGAACTATTGTTCAGATGCTCTCTATGGACTCTAGCGAAGTAAGCAAAGTTCTTGATCATTTCGTCGTCACCATTCTCGAAAACCCGGTACAGTTTAGTCAGAGTGAAATCTTTGCACCACTGTATGTAGTTGAGAAAGAGAAGATGAAATCCGCTGACGAACTTCATCGTTATAAGCAATTCATGACTTTCATGATCAACCTTGCCAAGAATGCACAGAACCGCAAGCGTTTTGTAGCGAACGTAGATATGCGCAAATTGCTGTCTTACTTCCCCAAAGAAGCTGCTGACAATCTGCAAGAATACTGTTTCCGTTAATACATAAATAACCTACTCTTCCTTAATTGGAAGAGTAGGTTTATGTTTGTTTATTTTAAGATCCATATTTTTTCAGACCTATATTACCATAGTGTATAAACATGAATGATTTATCATTCACCTGTTTAAGATAAGAAGTTATTCAACTTCTTCAACCTTTAAGTATAGAGAAGGAACATAATCATGATTAATCAAGCTCAAGATCTGCACAACCAAGCTGTTTCCATGCATCAACAAATGGTTGATCAGTCTTTCCAACAATTGAATTCCCAATTGGGTGATTCTTCCATCCTTCGTTACGCCGCCTGCAATAACTGGGACGAAGTTGTCGCCGTTTCCCAAGACACCGCTTGTCTTGGTAAGTATACCAATCTGGCAGGTGCACTTGCTGGTGTAGCTGCTTCTGTAGCTATTGAACTCACCCGTGAAGGTGGTAGTGTTGCTACCGCTAGTGTAGCGGGTGGTGTTGGTGGTGCATTGATCTTCGCTAACCGTGAAGCTATCATGGGGTTCCAAAATGGTCCCGCTTCTGTGGTTGGTGGTTTGGGTCTGCTTGGTTTGACCCAAGTAGCTGCGCGTATCGTGGGTGCTGTAGCTCCCAATAAATCTGAAGAAGCGCAAGAGTACGTCGGTTAATTAATCCTAGGAGATTATTATGTCTATCTTTGAAATGCTGATCTGGGTTGTCACTATCGTAGTTGCGGTTTATTTGATCATCGGCGTTTATCACCTGATCAAACTGATCAACTTGAAACTTCCGGAGTACCTGAACGAATCAGGTGTAACCAAGCAAATCCACGTCAAGGTTGCCTTGTGGTTGATCGTTATCTACATTGTAGGTATGTTGATCACCATGGTCGTGTCTGCATTTGTATAACGTAAAGCTCCCTACTCCAACTGGAGTAGGGAGCTAATACATCTTTAAATTTTTGTTCTTTCTATAAGTTTTCAAACCGATATTATTTTACTGATATAAACAACATATGTATTTAAAGGAGTATAGAGATGGAAAGTAAAGTTTGTAAAGGTAAGCTTTTTGTATTTGGGACTTGTTATAACAATGGAAGGTATCACGTAGGTGATGTTTATTTCTTAGCTGAAGATCTTAACAAATTAGATAACTTGTTAGCTAAGAACCATTTTGGCGAATGTTTTAATCCTGAAGTTATTCACCTACCTATGCTACTTCCCGGACCTTTAGAGTTTTGCAAAACTCAAGATTTACAGTTCATCTACAGATTTTCAAATGGGGTAAAAAGCGACGACCATTTAGATTTGAGAATGTTAGGTGAGGTTCATGAGACAATCTATGAAGGTGGGGATATTTACGAGTTATTAACTAAATATAACGGGTTCTTTACAAGTAAGTTACTTCAAGAACCAGTATATAGTTATAAAGTAAAAGCTATTTCAGAGATGGAAAGAATCGAAAAACTTCTTAAAGAATTAGATCTTCAACTTTCCCCAGAACAAGAAGTAAAATTACTACGCAAAATTGTTGAAGAACAACAAACAGTTATAAACAAACTACAAGGAATCTAATCATGGATTACAATTACCCCGAGTTGAACCCAGTCGTTATTTTACGTTTGTCTTACTTAGAACCCAAAGAAGAAGTACTGGGTGTTATTTATCTGCGTAAAGAATCTGTAGAACGTTTCAAATCAAACGTTAACAAGTTGATTGGTGACAAGTTCGATTTGGTTGAGTTAAATCACGAGTCAAACTTTGACGAGTATCTTCAAAAATCTAAACCTATCACTAGTGTAAAAAGTGATGTGTGTTTTATGTTTATCCCATTTGTTTTCAATGAAACTAGTTGGGAATTCATAAGAAAGTTACAAAGTTCCGAATATCCCAATATCAAGAATCTCACTAAAGCAAAAGAACTGTTCATCAATGTTGAATTTGACACGATGACAGCTTTGCAATTAAAAGGAGAACTTGTAGAACATGAGTTCAATTTCTTGGGTAACGGCTCGGTTATTGAAGACGTAACAATTAATCCAAAAGAAAAACTAATTTCTATTAGTTTACTTTCACAAGCTAACGAAATCATTGGAACCCTATGGTGTTTTGAACACAGTAAAGAACATTATGAATCAAAGCTTAAAATGTACAGTGGTGATAGAGTGCTAGTTAGTGAACCTCTAGTTTTATCCACTTATGAACTAGCACCAGATCAAGGAGTATTTACTCATCGTTGTGTAAATAACCCAGCGATTTTTATAACCAACCATCTCACTACGCCACCTTTCTCCCTGGAAATAAATACGGTAAATGTACCGACCATTGGTAGTGTAAGGAAACTGCTGGATGAACTTTCCGGTAATGTTAAGCTAAACACAATAACAGTAAAACCCGAACCAATTGTTGATGTAGAAGAAGATCTCAAAACTGTTGAGAAGATTCTTGCTAAATATGAACTTAAACTAACTGCTGAACAGAAGTGTAAGTTCCTTGAGGAACTGGTCAAAGTTCTGGGTTAATTATTGACTTCCTTCTCTTCATCAGGGAAGGAAGTTTCTTTTACTATAAAGGATTTTTTATTTATGAAACTAGAAATAAAAGAAATGTTGACCCGTTTTGCAAATGGTGCTTTCACTAACGTTTTCTTTACACCTGGTGGAGTTCTACTTACCTGGGATAAAACTATTAACCCATTAGAAGTTTCAGGAACGAACACACCATGGAGTCCTAGTAGATTTTGTTCTCTTCAGTCTTTAGTAGATAAAGAATATATCGAATTTGGGTTTGGTGAAACATTGACCTTTAGGTTTCTTGTTATTTATATTCCTAACAAAAAGGAACTTGTTACCAAATACCTATTTAAAGTTTCTGATATTTCTATTCCAGACTGTGTAGATTATAAAGCCAATTATCTCTCCAAAGATCTGTTTACTGCACTTAATGTTATCAGAAATAGTTTTACTCCAACCGGAGCTATTGACTTTGAAACAGTTCAAGTAAAAGACCCTATAATTGAATTACCAAAGTGGTCTTTACATAAAGAAAGTTATACTAATCAAGAAGTTCAAGAACTATTAGAAGAGTTTAAGAAAGAAATGGTAGAGTCTACCAATCAACTCTTTAATCGTTTTATTAACCGTATTAGTAAATAAGGAAAGTAACATGAATAATAATCGCAATACCTACAATAATGAAGATTTTGTTTACATGTGCAAACTGTTGCAAAACCACGAAATAGTACTAGAAAAATTTGGAAGTCACTCTATTGCATTGGTAAAAACAAAGAACAACTTCCAGGGGATTGAAATGATTTCCGAAATACTAAACCCTTACCTTGAAATAAAAGATGAAGATAAATCTAATCGCTGGGTTTCTTATAACCAAATGGCTGTATTCTCACCAACTTGGAAACACTTTAAAGAAGAATACGTATTCGGTAATCCAGTTAAAGCTATTATTCATTATTGCGAAAACATCGGTAAAGAAGAAAGTGCATTCTTCCGTCATACTGACTTACAGCCAGAGAGTGTGACCCTTAAACACTTCCTAGAACTATCTGAGAAGATGACCAAGGTCGGTTTGACCCTAACACCTGAACAAGAGAATACTCTTCTTCATAACGTCATTGATGAGCTATCAGCAGAGATTACAAGTCTTAAACTTAAGATAGAAGAACTCTCTTAATAACACAACCTAACTCACTTCTCCAATTAAGGAGAAGTGAGTTAGTTTATTTACACTATAAGGAAACTATCATGAAACCTATTACACTGACAGAAATCCTCAATTTGGATGATGACCTTAATAACTACCACAATCGTGTACAACAACGTTTTGATTATATCCAAGCTCAGTTAGCAATTGATCCTAACTTCGTCGCACACGACGTTCTAGAGTACGTAGGATCGAAAGCTGACTCAATAACTCAATACAAATACATAGTAGGAACTGATGGATCTTTCTATTCGCAAGATAGATACGGAAATTGGAGAACTTTAATACCTAAACATAAAGGCGGATCTGTTATTATAACTGTGAAGTTAGGAACAGCTAAAACAGCTTTCTCTTTAACTAGGGCAATAGCTTCTACTTTCATACCAATGTCGAACGAGATACTTGAACTGAACTTCTCCATGATTAAAGTGATGTTTGATAAAGATCAAGTCACTATACCAACTTTTCAAACAACTCAATGGTGTTCTGCAAGTGATGTGAATAATCTTAAATTCAAAAATGATCTAGAAACAAAAGGTATCGAATCTACTTCTATTAAACCTTTGTTAGCTGAAGTAACTATTCCTGGTAAGTACTTAGGAACTAAGTTTATTTTAGCCGGTGTGGGGATGTTTAAAGAAGTAGGTTGGAGTAGAGGTAATTTATCTAGACATCTATCCGGTATTTTACCAAGTGCTTATGGATGTAAATGGAGAATACCGACTAAAGAGGAGTTAGAAGAAATTGGAATAGGTGTAACTGAAACTGTAATTGAATTTGCTAAATCACTTAAATAAAAGGTAGTAAAGATGTCTATTAAAACATTAACTGAAATACTTGGTCTTTCTCTTGAATTGAAAGATTATGAAGACCGCATTCAAAAGAGATATGGCTATATTCAAGAACAACTTGAAAAAGATCCTGAGTTTGTTGCTTATGACTATCTGGAATATTGGGATGGTAGAGCGGATATTCATTACATCATTGACAAGTACGTAATCGATACTAAAGGTAACTATTACCAGCTCAAGGATAACGTCTGGACCCTAGCTCGGACTAAACATGATGAAGGGTATAAAGAAAAGAATGTTAATATGGGTAATAACAAGTACCGAATGTTTCAAACACATAGGGTCATTGTTACCACATTCATTCCTAAGTACGAACACCTTAAAGACATTCCTTATTGGAAACTTGAAGCCAACCACAAGGACGGGGTTAAAGAGAATAATGACTTCACTAACCTAGAATGGATGACTAAATCTGAGAATAACACTCACGCTGTAGAAATAGGTTCTCAACTATCTGGTATAGACGATCCTAATACTATTCCTTATCTAGCTACGGTCGTTATGGAAGGAAAATATAAAGGACAACAGTTCGTACTTGCAGGAACCGCTGCATTTGAAAAGGAGGGGATCTCTAGAAGTTCTGTTAGAGACCAATCTGAGGGTAAGTATCGAGCAATAGCTGGTTGTACTTGGAAGGTTATCACTAAAGAGGAAGCCAAAGAGTATCCACAAGGAACCCCAGAAGGATTTATGTTATTCCTTAAATCCAATAGCACCTTATCAGATCCTAAGGTTAAACCAGTTTTAGGGGTGGTACAAAATGGGTCGTTTAAAGGGCATCATTTCTGCTTGTTCGGTGGGAAACACATAGTGGAAAATGGGTTTGGTCAAGCTTATGTATCAGGATACGCTAAACACAATAAAGTTTATAAAGGGGTATTATGGAAATATATAACTCAGGAAGAAGCTGTTAACTACCCAAGAGGTCTTGATAGGGAAATCTTTGCAACTTTGTAACATAAAGTAAACTCTACCTACCCAAAGCGGGCAGGTAGAGTTATTATGCTGCTTCTTTTTCTTTTTCGATAAATGGCTTAACAGTGTTGGTGTAGAAAGT
>OEQV01000251.1_pt1 | contig 14746 bp, 15 predicted proteins | sample 1539821 | NCBI WGS metagenome assembly OEQV01 (sample SAMEA3891244, study PRJEB23780) | metagenome | biome: terrestrial biome; feature: animal house; material: water of meat washing | place: Italy | collected 2015-05-12 | reverse complement strand
CATAAAACCAGTGGTTTTATGTACAGTATTAACTATGTAATTAATTGTTTTAACGCTTAAAAGAGGGAATTTTTATGAGCGGTGGAGATGGACGCGACCACAACAGTGGCGCACATAACACAGGTGGTAACATTAATGGCGGCCCTACGGGGCTTGGTGGAAATGGTGGGGCTTCTGACGGCTCCGGATGGAGTTCGGAAAATAACCCATGGGGTGGCGGTTCCGGTAGTGGTGTTCACTGGGGAGGTGGCTCCGGCCATGGCAATGGCGGGGGGAATGGTAATTCCGGTGGTGGCAGCAATTCATCCGTAGCAGCAGTGGCATTTGGTTTTCCTGCTTTGGCTGCTCCTGGTGCCGGAACTCTTGGTATTTCCGTATCTGGCGAGGCTTTGTCTGCGGCAATAGCGGATATCTTTTCAGCCCTGAAAGGCCCGTTTAAATTCAGTGCATGGGGTATTGCGCTTTATGGCATTCTGCCATCTGAAATAGCAAAAGATGACCCGAAAATGATGTCAAAGATTGTGACGTCATTACCGGCAGAAACAGTAACAAATGTTCAGGTCAGTACACTTCCGCTGGACCAGGCAACTGTTAGCGTGACGAAACGTGTGACCGATGTTGTGAAGGACACACGACAGCATATTGCCGTAGTTGCAGGTGTACCTATGAGTGTGCCTGTTGTGAATGCTAAACCAACACGTACTCCAGGTGTATTTCACGCATCATTTCCTGGTGTCCCTTCTCTGACAGTCAGCACTGTCAAAGGCCTTCCGGTGTCAACAGCCCTTCCCCGTGGTATTACTCAGGATAAAGGCCGGACTGCCGTTCCTGCGGGATTTACCTTTGGTGGTGGTTCACATGAAGCGGTGATTCGCTTTCCGAAAGAAAGTGGGCAGAAGCCGGTTTATGTATCAGTGACAGATGTTCTTACCCCAGCACAGGTAAAACAACGTCAGGATGAGGAAAAACGCCTCCAGCAGGAATGGAATGACGCACATCCGGTGGAAGTGGCTGAACGCAATTATGAACAGGCCCGCGCAGAACTGAATCAGGCTAATAAAGATGTTGCCAGAAACCAGGAACGACAGGCTAAAGCTGTTCAGGTTTATAATTCTCGTAAAAGTGAACTTGATGCAGCGAATAAAACTCTTGCTGATGCAAAGGCTGAAATAAAACAATTCGAGCGATTTGCCCGAGAACCAATGGCTGCTGGTCACAGAATGTGGCAAATGGCAGGGCTTAAGGCCCAGCGGGCACAGACGAATGTAAATAATAAGAAGGCTGCATTTGATGCTGCTGCAAAAGAAAAGTCAGATGCTGATGTTGCATTGAGTTCTGCGTTGGAGCGCCGCAAACAGAAAGAAAATAAAGAAAAGGACGCTAAAGCCAAATTAGATAAGGAGAGTAAACGGAATAAGCCAGGGAGGGCAACAGGTAAAGGAAAACCTGTCAATAATAAGTGGTTAAATAATGCAGGTAAAGACTTAGGTTCTCCTGTTCCAGATCGTATAGCTAATAAACTACGTGATAAGGAGTTTAAGAGTTTCGATGATTTTCGTAAGAAATTCTGGGAAGAAGTGTCAAAAGATCCTGAGTTAAGTAAACAATTTAGTAGGAACAATAATGATCGAATGAAGGTTGGAAAAGCGCCCAAGACTAGAACCCAGGATGTTTCAGGGAAGAGAACTTCATTCGAGCTTCATCATGAGAAGCCGATCAGCCAAAATGGTGGTGTCTATGATATGGATAACATCAGCGTGGTAACACCTAAAAGGCATATTGATATTCACCGAGGTAAATAATATGGAACTGAAAAATAGTATTAGTGATTACACAGAGGCTGAGTTTGTTCAACTTCTTAAGGAAATTGAAAAAGAGAATGTTGCTGCAACTGATGATGTGTTAGATGTGTTACTCGAACACTTTGTAAAAATTACTGAGCATCCAGATGGAACGGATCTGATTTATTATCCTAGTGATAATAGAGACGATAGCCCAGAAGGGATTGTCAAGGAAATTAAAGAATGGCGAGCTGCTAACGGTAAGCCAGGATTTAAACAGGGCTAAAATATGAATGCCGGTTGTTTAAGGATGAATGACTGGCATTCTTTCACAACAAGGAGTCGTTATGAAAAAAATAACAGGGATTATTTTATTGCTTCTTGCAGCCATTATTCTTGCTGCATGTCAGGCAAACTATATCCGTGATGTTCAGGGCGGGACAGTATCACCGTCGTCAACTGCTGAACTGACCGGAGTGGAAACGCAGTAACCTGCAATCCTCATTTGACAAGAACAAAGCGTGTCAGGCTGATTCTGACGCGCTTTTTTTGTTGAAGTGCCACAAAAATTCCATGTGGGAGATGGGATCTAAAATCTCCGTGCAGAACCTTCCATCCGGAGGGAGAAAACTTTTCGTTTTGAGCCGTTCGGTGTTCAGAACGCACGAAACCGATCGCGCATCGCTTTCGTGCATAGTTATGCAACGCGCTAAAAACGATTCTGACGCATTTTTCTGGTTTAGCCTGGTGTTTCCTTGTCTTTTTGCGTTTTTTGCGTCAGGAAGCGTCTGAGAGCGTTTTAAGGGGTACGTACAACGGGAGTTATGGTAAATGGATCGGGTTTTCGGGAAGGTTCGACAGGATTTGCCGTTGGGTGTAGTGTAAGCGACTGAAAAACAAACGCCCCTGAAATCATGTCCAGATCCGGCAAGATTCAACATGAAATACAGAGGGCGTGTAGGTCGCATAACCCGGAGAGAATCGTAACACATGAGCGCCGCGCTTCAATACTTCGACGAAAATTTACCCCACCGTCCCTATCACACGGATGATCTCGCTTTTGGTCTTCGCATCTCCGGCAAAGGGCGTGCGCTTCTTGCGCGGTACATACAGCAGAACCAGCCTCATGCGCAGTTCTGGCTGGTTTTTGACGTTGACCGCGAAGGGGCAGCGATTGACTGGAGCGACCGGAACGCTCCCGCGCCGAACATCACCGTAAAAAATCCTGTGAACGGTCATGCTCACCTGCTCTACGCGCTCAATATCGCCGTGAGAACCGCGCCGGACAGCTCGGTTAAGGCGCTGAAATACGCCGCTGCGATTGAACGTTCGCTGTGTGAGAAACTTTGTGCTGATGTGAACTACAGCGGACTGATTTGTAAAAATCCGTTCCACCTGGAATGGCAGGTGATGGAGTGGCGAGAGGAAGCCTATACCCTCGATGAACTGGCTGATTATCTCGATTTGAGCGCCTCAGCGCGCCGTAGCATCGATAAACATTACGGGATGGGGCGAAACTGCCACCTGTTCGAAATGACGCGCAAATGGGCTTACAGGGCGATTCGTCAGGGCTGGCCAGCATTCTCACAGTGGCTTGATGCCGTGATCCAGCGTGTCGAAATGTACAACGCATCGCTTCCCGTTCCGCTTTCACCGCCTGAATGTCGGGCTATTGGCAGGAGCATTGCGAAATACACGCACAGGAACTTCACGCCGGAAACTTTCGCACAGTATGTGGCTGATACGCACACACCAGAAATTCAGGCTGCACGCGGTCGCAAGGGCGGTTCTAAGTCTAAGCGCAGCACAGTGGCTACATCTGCACGCACGCTGAAACCGTGGGAGGCATTAGGGATCAGTCGCGCCTGGTATTACCAACTGAAAAAACGAGGTCTCGTAGAGTAGACCAAATAAGCCTATATCAGATAACAGCGCCTTTTTGGCGTCTTTTTGAGCAGCCGGTTTTTTGCCGTTTTTCCCCGTTCAGCCCTGCAATGGTGCTGTTTTCCGCATGATTGCGCTGGTAGTGCTCGCCGCAGTCTCATGACCGAGCGTAGCGAGCGAATGAGCGAGGAAGCACCAGGGAATCGGAACACGGATGGAGGCACTTACGCGTCTGGGTTTGGGGATGTCTCCAGATCGTACTTAATTTCCTTAAGTGCCTGTAATATCCTGTCTTTTTTATAGCATAGCTCGCCTGTTTTTGTGTCTACCAGTCCTGCTTCGATCAGTAGCCCAGCCGCGAGAAAGAGCCGGTGATTGCGTTCTCGTCGTTGTTTTTTTCCCTCGATTCGTTTTTGGACCGCCTGTTTTCGTTCGCTCTCCTGTGCCTGTAAGTCGTTTTTTTCCGCTGTTGCCAGTACGTGGAGGAGTTTGCGTTCCTGTTCTGTGAGTCCTGCTTCGTTGTCGAGCAGGTCAATAATCTGTCTCTGTCGTGCGGTCTGTTCTCCGAGCTTCCTGATGAATCCGATCCGTTTCTTCAGCCATTCGATGTTGCTGATGCGCATGTTCGTGGTGCTCCCTGGTGTTTTTTTGCGGTGTGTTGTGGTCGTGCAGTATATCGCTTGCGGTCGGTGGGTGCAGGGGGGTATCTTCCGTGCTAATTCGTAAAATTAGAAGGAAGCGCACTTATATGTTTCTCTCCTTCGTCGAGAAACAGTGCGCTCCTGCGGAGGGCTGAAACCGTGGCAACCTATCACCTCAGCGTCAAATTTGGAGGCAAGGGACAGGCTGCAAACCACGCCGATTACATCGAGCGCAAAGGGGAGTATGCGAAACGGAAAGATCTGGAATACACGGAGCACGGAAACATGCCGGAATGGGCCTGGGATAATCCTTCCCATTTCTGGCAGGCGGCTGACCAGTTTGAACGTGCGAACGGTTCGACTTATCGGGAACTGGAAATCGCGCTGCCCCGTGAACTGACACCGGAACAGCGCCTTGAACTGGTGCAGGATTTTGTACGTCAGGAAGCCGGCGAACGGCACGCCTGGAGTTTTGCCATTCACAATCCGAAAGCGAGCATTGACGGCGGCGAACAGCCTCATGCGCATATCATGATGAGCCAGCGTGTGAATGATGGCATTGACCGTACACCGGAACAGTATTTCCGGCGCTATAACGCCAGGTATCCCGAGTGGGGAGGTGCGAAAAAGGATTCCGGAAGCCTGACTCTCACTCAGCAAAAAGAGCAGTTGCGGGAATTGCGAAAACGCTGGGAGATGAAGCACAACGAACATATGAGAAAGCATGGCTTTGAAAGGGGCTTCATTGACTGCCGGACGCTGAAAGAACAGGGCATTGAACGACGTCCCGAAGTGCATCTGGGTTTTGAAGCTGCCGGACGGCTTGATGATGCCCAGCGTCATGACATCATGCAAAAACGGTCTGAACCGGACTATTCCCGCCATCTTGAACAGGCGCGAACGGTCGGGCATGACATCAGGGAATGGCTGGACACTCCGGTTAAGCAACATGAACTGGTCAGAAGGCTGCAACATGATGTTGCGCGGGAGCATGGCTTTGACATGAGAGACAGAGTGAGCAGACAGGACCGAACTGAACCTGAACGGGTTAAATCACCGTCACGTGGATTTTCTATGGGATTCTGAACATGGCCAGCACAGAAGAAAAATTACTCACGCTCCTGTTATCGGTGGAGCATCTGCAACATACCGCAATGGAGCAACAGAAAGCTGTTGCTGATTCTCTGGCTGTGGCAAGGGAAACACTTCGCGGATATCGGGATATTTCTGACGGTGTGGCAAAACAGGTCAGGGATGAAGTCAGAAACGAGGTGCAGAAGCTGGATGTTGCAGGGCTGATAGGTGAGCGCATCAGCCAGGATTTTCAGCGGCTGGAAGAGTCAGTCGCAAACATGAAGGCAAACGCGGATGCCCTGAACAGGGATATTGCGACAATTCACAGCAATATCGTGCAGGAATACAACACCCTTAAAGGGTATAGCTGGAAATGGCTGGGTGGGGTGTCAGTGGCTTTTCTGGTTATGTTCTGTGTGCTTGGATGGGGAATGAAAACAATGCTCGACAGGAACTACAACGCCACAGCGGCGGTGTATCAGAAAGTTGTGACACTGGAAGATAAACTGGCGGAGAAACCTGTCACGGGCAAGAGCCGGAAAAACTGACGCGCTTCGCTTGTCCAACGCCTCACGACCCGCGAAAGGATTTCGCGTTCCGTTCACCGTTTTCATGAGTGATTCCTCCGAACTGCCAAAAATATCCCTCCCTGACTTGACAGAAAAAATAATGGCGAGTACTTTTTGATCTGTACATAAAACCAGTGGTTTTATGTACAGTATTAACTATGTAATTAATTGTTTTAACGATTAAAAGAGGGAATTTTTATGAGTGGTGGAGATGGTCGTGGCCCTGGTAATACAGGGCTTGGACATAACGGTGGTAAACCCAGTGGAAACGTGAATGGCTCATCTGGACATGGAGGACCATCATCTGGCGGTGGGTATCATTACAATCCGGGAAAAGGTCCTGCAAGCACTGTAGGTCCTGACGGGGAGGTGCATATCAACATTACCGGTGGTATGGAAAAAGATCCTCCAGGAAAACATCACGGTAATGGTGGCTCAGGTAATGGTCACGGTGCTGGAAATCATAACAGCAATTCAGGCGGCAATGGAAAAACAACGTCTATTCCTGGATGGAGCCCTGACTCTGGGAAACCTGGCAGATATTTACCGACAAATAAAGATAAGTTAATTAAGGGACTTATTCAGTCAATAGATGACCATTCTGGAACGTACACTATCCATTATACTGGTGGTGCAGTAGCTACAGTAACTGTACCAAACGGTGATGTGAATAAAATGAATGTTCACTATAATATCGGTAGTGGGCCGTCATCAGGTAATAAACTGACTCGTGATACTATAAAAAGCTTTTTAGAATTCAAGGCAGAAAATGAAGCTAATGCTGTAAATGATGCAATAAGCAAAGTTAATGACTTTTATAAAGAGTTAGCATCAAAATACGGCGATAAGTTGGAGAAAGAAGCCAAGGCACTAGCCGATGAAGCTAAAGGGAAAAAAATTCGCAATGCTAATGAGGCGATTAAAGCCTTTGATAGGTACAAGGATGTGCTTAATAAGAAATTCAGCGTATCCGACCGAGAAGCGATTGCAAAAGCACTGGAGTCTCTTAATAAAGATCAAATGGCTAAACAGTTAAAAATTTTTGGTAAGGCCTTTGGTGTCGTAGGTGAGGCTATTCAGTGGGGGGGATTTATCAGTGGCTTAGTTAAAGGATTCAGAACTGGTGACTGGAATGAGGCTTTTATAAGCGGGGAAAAAATCGCAGTCGGCAAGGTAGCATCTGTTATGGTTACAGTGGCATTTAGTGCTATGGCAGTAAATCCTATTGGTATTTTAGGGTTTGCAGTAATTATGGCAGTGACTAGTGCCTTAATTACAGATGAAAGGCTGAAACAACTAAACAGCTTTATTAACGGCATTTAATAAACAAAAGGTCGTACCGTTTGATATGGTATGACCTTTATTTTGTTTTTCTATCGCTTTTTGTTGGTTATAAAGTAATAGACTGTAAAAATCAATCCAAATGGAGGTAGTGATAATATAATGCATATTATAAAACCCCAGTTAACGAAGTTAAAAGTTGTTTTTGTTAGTAAGGGTGCTTGCTTATTTATTAGTAATAGACAAAAAGGGTATGTGGACGATCCAAAAAGAGATATAAGTATAAATATAAATAATTCTATACTTGTTGGGCTTAGATTCAAACTTGCGATGATAAAAGATAAAATGTAAAAGGATAAGGCAAGGATAAAATTCCTTAAATAGAATTCCATATCTATTTTTTTCATTTATAAAATCCTCGTTAGTTAAATGTTTATAATATTGCCTTACTTTATCCATAAATCTAGAAGTAGTTATCACAAAAGTTACTTTTTTGACTCGTTCGCCCTTTTGAACGGTCGAAACTGTTTGCGAATCGCTTTCGTGCATAGTTATGCAACGCCCTGAAAGTGATTCTGACGCATTTTTCTGGTTTGGCCTGGTGTTTCCTTGTCTTTTTGCGTTTTTTGCGCCAGAAAGCGACTGAGGGCGTTTTAAGGGGTACGTACAACGGGAGTTATGGTAAATGGATCGGTTTTGCGGGAAGGCTCGACAGGTTTTGTTGTTGGGGGTAGTGTAAGCGACTGAAAAACAAACGCCCCTGAAATTCGTGTCTATCCGCCAAGACTTTCACGAAAATACAGGGGCGAGGTCGGTCGATAACCTGGAAGGAATCGTAACACATGAGCGCCGCGCTTCAATACTTCGAAGAAAATTTACCCCACCGCCCCTATCACACGGATGATCTCGCTTTCGGCCTTCGCATCTCCGGCAAAGGGCGTGCGCTTCTTGCGCGGTACATCCAGCAGAACCAGCCTCATGCGCAGTTCTGGCTGGTTTTTGACGTTGACCGCGAGGGGGCTGCGATTGACTGGAGCGACCGGAACGCCCCCGCGCCGAACATCACCGTTAAAAATCCTGTGAACGGACACGCTCACCTGCTCTACGCACTCAACATCGCCGTGAGAACCGCGCCTGATGCCTCGGTTAAGGCGCTGAAATATGCCGCAGCGGTTGAACGTTCGCTGTGTGAGAAACTTTGTGCTGATGTGAACTACAGCGGCCTGATTTGCAAAAATCCGTTCCACCTGGAATGGCAGGTGATGGAGTGGCGCGAGGACGCCTATACCCTCGATGAACTGGCAGATTATCTCGATTTGAGCGCCTCAGAGCGTCGTAGCATCGATAAACATTACGGGATGGGGCGAAACTGCCACCTGTTCGAAATGACGCGCAAATGGGCTTACAGGGCGATTCGTCAGGGCTGGCCAGCATTCTCACAGTGGCTTGATGCCGTGATCCAGCGTGTCGAAATGTACAACGCATCGCTTCCCGTTCCGCTTTCACCGCCTGAATGTCGGGCTATTGGCAGGAGCATTGCGAAATACACGCACAGGAACTTCACGCCGGAAACTTTCGCACAGTATGTGGCTGATACGCACACGCCAGAAATTCAGGCTGCACGTGGTCGCAAGGGCGGGAAAATTGGAGGTGCTAAGTCTAAGCGTGGTGCTGTTGCCACATCTGCGCGAACGTTGAAACCGTGGGAGACTCTTGGAATTAGCCGCGCTTGGTATTACCAACTGAAAAAACGAGGTCTTGTAGAGTAGACCAAATAAAACCTATATCAGATAACAGCGCTTTTTTGAGCTGTTGGCGTTTGGTGGCTTTTTCGTTTCCTCCCTGCAATGGTGCGGCTTTCCGCGTGATTGAGGTGGTAGCGCTCGCCGCAGTCTCATGACCGAGCGTCGCGAGCGAATGAGCGAGGAAGCGCAAAGGCGTCCGGTGGTGTATGTGGCTCTTACGCGCCGGGGCTTAGTGGTTCTGCGGTTTCGCAGGTGGTCTGGGTAGCTTCTCCAGCTCGTTAATCAGCGGTTGTAGTCGGTTCACATCCGCCTGTCTTGTGACTTCCTTTCGCAGAAACTGGAGCAGGAACGCACGCAGTTGCGCCTCTTCCGGCCTCCGTACCCTCGCCAGCATGGCAGCCCCCACAATGACTTTTTGCGCCGTGTCCAGGCTCCGGCTCTTCGCCTTCAGGCGCTGTAATCTGGCCTCAGCTTCGGCAATCTTCTGTTCGAGTGTTCTGCTCATTTTTTGACTCCGTGCGCGGTGAAAAATCGTATTTTAGCGCGTCACTGGTAGTTACAAAACCGAACTGGCATAATGCACGGCATATCACGAAGTGCGCACTTATACAATCTTCACTTCGTTTCGATTGTGTGCGCCCTGCGGGGCTGAAAGAAAACGGCAAAAAGGCATTACAGCAGAAATGGCGATTTATCATCTCAGCATGAAAATCATTTCGCGAAAAAACGGCTACAGTGCCGTTGCTTCTGCTGCCTACCGTTCCGGCTCTGTCATACCCGATGACCGTACCGGATTAACCCACGATTACACCCGTAAACGCGGCGTTGATGATGCGGTCATTCTCACCCCTGCGAATGCACCGTCCTGGTGTGGTGACCGTTCCGTTCTCTGGAATGCGGTCGAGAAAGCCGAACAGCGCCGGGACTCCCAGCTGGCAAGGGAGATTGAACTTGCCATTCCCCGTGAGATTTCCCGCGAGGCCGCACGGGAGACCGTTCTCGCTTTTGTCCGGGAAAACTTTGTCAGTCGGGGCATGATTGCCGATGTGGCGTTCCATCACATGGACCGGACCAATCCCCATGCGCACATCATGCTGACCACGAGAGCTGTCGGGGAAACGGGATTTGCAGGAAAGGTCAGGGACTGGAACGACCGGGCACTCGCCGAGACGTGGCGCGCATCATGGGCTGACCATGCGAACAGAGCGCTTGCGAACGCCGGCTACCAGGAAGAGATAGACCATCGTTCATACGAGCGTCAGGGACTGGAGAAAGCGCCGGGCCTTCACCTCGGAAAGGCTGCCTGTGCGATGGAAAAACGGGGCATGGAAACAGAACGCGGTGAGCAGAACCGCCTGATTAACAGCCTTAACCTGGAAATACAGGTTTCCCGCACAAGGCTGGCAGTCATCCAGGTACAGGAGAACGTGCGGAAACGGGAACTCAGCGATGCCGCACGTCGTGCAGCGGAAGCCCTTAATCTGACCATTCCCGCCGCGAATGCCTCAGCGGATACCCTGCGGGAATTCATTGCCACACTGCCGCAGGAATGCGGGAACGCATGGGAGATGACACCGGAGTTCGTGGCGATGAACGGGAAGGCAAACGACATCAAACGTGAGGGGAATGCGCTGGTGAAAGAGCGGGATATTCTCGAAAAAGAGATGACCGGACTCAGAAAAGCCCGTCCGGTAGCGTCCATCCTGTCAGAGCTTCCCCTGATGACATGGGCTGAACCGGAATACCGCAAAAGACAACTCCGCTTCTGGAAACTCGAGAAACAGATTGAATCTCTTCTCCGCACCTACAGGGCCGTGAAAGAACGGGACATTCCCGCCCGTCGTCAGGCCTTTGAAACGCAGTGGAATACGTGGATTTCGCCGGGAATGGCAGAGCTGAAAGAAAAACTGTCAGCACGGGAAGCGGAGCGGCGCAGGGAGGAAGCCGAAGCGGAAGCGCGCCGGAAGGAACAGGAATATGACGCACGGCTGAAACACCATGATAACCATCGCCTGAGCCGTGAAACGGCATTAGCCGGGGTTATTACGGGGCTGGGGCGTGCCAGAGAGCCGGGAACGGGCAGGATAACCCGCTACATGATGCTGAGTAACAGAGCCGGAGAATTCACGGTATGGGGTGATGAGCTGGCGCATTACCCCCAGAGTGTTCATGACCCGGTGAATGTTTACCTGTCGCCAGGCGGGGCTGTGATGGTCTCGGATATACGTGAGGGAATGCCAGAATCTCATGAGAGGATGGCGCGGCCTGAGCGTGTGAGAATGTATTCCGGTGCGACGGTCCGGCATGTACTGGAACAGATGCGCCAGGGGTGGCCCTCTTACGGTTTTCCGGCGCTGCCGCATCACTGGCCGGATAATTTTTATTTCAGCGACGACCGCAGGCCCGTAGCCTCTCCGCTGCCGTCTGCGCACCGGGTGGACGTCACCGCTTATGCGGCACCGGAGCAACTCATGCCCGTTGTATTTTCGACAGAGCGAAACAGCAGGACGCTGAATCTGCTGTTGTGCAAAGGGCCGGAGGAAGTGCTTGTCGGATTTGTGCGCCAGGAGGACGGGCTGCGTCCCGTTCTTGCGCTTCCGTCGCCGGATTACAGTCATCTGATAGTCAGCACCATCACGGAGAACGGGGTATGCCTGGCAGGTTACGGAGAAGCTATAAACCATGATGCGGATACTCCGTACCCACCGGAACCGCACCTGATGCAGTTCCGGCTCAAAGGCCATCATGACAGGCTTTTGGCTGCTGTCCACAAACCGGAAGAGATGCCGGATTATCTCTTCCGTCAACTCGGTTTTAATCAGACCTGGCATGAGTGGAAGCGGGACGAACAGCACAGGCAACAACAACGCCGCCCCGGGCACTTCCGGGGTATGAGTATGTGATATCCGGGGCTGCCCCCCGAACCCTACCAACACATCACGGGCCACAAAATTTTTTGTGGTCCGCTCTGCGTTTTCTAAGTGTTATCCCTCCTGACTTCTAAAAAATTTTCCACCTGAACTTGACAGAAAAAACGATGACGGGTACTTTTTGATCTGTACATAAAACCAGTGGTTTTATGTACAGTATTAATCATGTAATTAATTGTTTTAACGCTTAAAAGAGGGACTTTTATGAGCGGTGGAGATGGACGCGGCCATAACACGGGCGCGCATAGCACAAGTGGTAACATTAATGGTGGCCCGACCGGGCTTGGTGTAAGTGGTGGTGCTTCTGATGGTTCAGGATGGAGTTCGGAAAATAACCCGTGGGGTGGTGGTTCCGGTAGCGGCATTCACTGGGGAGGTGGCTCCGGTCGTGGTAATGGCGGGGGTAATGGCAATTCCGGTGGTGGCTCGGGAACAGGCGGTAATTTGTCAGCAGTAGCTGCGCCAGTGGCATTTGGTTTTCCGGCACTTTCCACTCCAGGAGCTGGCGGTCTGGCTGTCAGTATTTCTGCAAGCGAATTATCGGCAGCTATTGCTGGTATTATTGCTAAATTAAAAAAAGTAAATCTTAAATTCACTCCTTTTGGGGTTGTCTTATCTTCATTAATTCCGTCGGAAATAGCGAAAGATGACCCCAATATGATGTCAAAGATTGTGACGTCATTACCCGCAGATGATATTACTGAATCACCTGTCAGTTCATTACCTCTCGATAAGGCAACAGTAAACGTAAATGTTCGTGTTGTTGATGATGTAAAAGACGAACGACAGAATATTTCGGTTGTTTCAGGTGTTCCGATGAGTGTTCCGGTGGTTGATGCAAAACCTACCGAACGTCCAGGTGTTTTTACGGCATCAATTCCAGGTGCACCTGTTCTGAATATTTCAGTTAATAACAGTACGCCAGCAGTACAGACATTAAGCCCAGGTGTTACAAATAATACTGATAAGGATGTTCGCCCGGCAGGATTTACTCAGGGTGGTAATACCAGGGATGCAGTTATTCGATTCCCGAAGGACAGCGGTCATAATGCCGTATATGTTTCAGTGAGTGATGTTCTTAGTCCTGACCAGGTAAAACAACGTCAGGATGAAGAAAATCGCCGTCAGCAGGAATGGGATGCCACACATCCTGTGGAAGTGGCAGAACGTGAATATGAAAATGCAAGAGCAGAACTTGAGGCTGAGAACAAGAACGTTCATAGTCTTCAGGTTGCGCTTGACGGACTGAAAAATACTGCGGAAGGTCTTGCGCTTTCGGATGCAGGACGACACCCGTTAACATCCAGTGAATCCCGTTTTGTTGCTGTTCCTGGGTACAGTGGTGGAGGTGTACATTTTGACGCTACTGCAACGGTTGATTCGCGCGACAGGCTGAACAGTCTTCTGAGTCTTGGGGGAGCGGCCTATGTCAATAACGTTCTTGAATTAGGTGAAGTCAGTGCCCCGACAGAGGATGGTTTAAAAGTCGGTAATGCAATAAAAAATGCAATGATTGAGGTGTATGACAAGTTACGTCAGCGCCTTATTACCCGACAGAATGAAATCAACCACGCACAGGTTTCTCTTAATACAGCGATTGAAAGTCGTAACAAAAAAGAGGAAAAGAAAAGGAGTGCGGAAAATAAATTAAATGAGGAAAGGAATAAGCCTCGAAAAGGCACTAAAGATTATGGTCATGATTACCATCCAGCTCCGGAAACAGAAGAAATAAAAGGGCTTGGTGATATTAAAAAGGGGATACCAAAGACGCCAAAACAGAATGGAGGTGGAAAGCGCAAACGCTGGATTGGTGATAAGGGGCGTAAAATTTATGAGTGGGACTCTCAGCATGGTGAGCTTGAGGGCTATCGAGCCAGTGATGGTCAGCATCTTGGTTCATTTGACCCTAAAACAGGTAAGCAGTTGAAAGGTCCAGATCCAAAACGAAATATTAAAAAATATCTTTAAGGGAATGTTATGGGGCTTAAATTAGATTTGACTTGGTTTGATAAGAAAAGTGAAGAGTTTAAGGGGGAAGAATATTCAAAAGATTTCGGTGATGATGGTTCTATCATTGAACGTCTTGGAATGCCTTTAAAAGATAATATTAATAATGGTTGTTTCGATGTGAAGAATGAATGGGTTCCTCTATTGCAACCATACTTTAAACATCAAATTAATCTTTCGGATAGCTCGTATTTTGTTTCTTTTGATTATCGTGATGGAGACTGGTAATTAAACTATCAGGGACGAGTAATAAAGTGTTTGATTCAGGTGTTCAAGGATGAATTCCTGAATCCATATATACAGGGAATCGTATGAAGAAAATAACAGGGATTATTTTATTGTCTCTTGCTGTCATTCTTTTGGCAGCATGTCAGGCAAACTATATCCGGGATGTTCAGGGCGGGACTGTATCCCCGTCATCCTCAGCTGAACTGACCGGATTAGAAACGCAGTAACCCGAAATCCTCTTTGACAAGAACAAAGCGTATCAGGCTGATTCTGATGCGCTTTTTTTTGAAATGTCACAAAAATTCCATGCGGGAGATGGGATCTAAAATCCCTGTGCAGAACCTTCCATCCGGTGGGAGAAAACTTGTCATTTTGACCTGTTCGCCATTCGGAACGGTCGAAACCGATCGCGCATCGCTTTCGTGCATAGTTATGCAGCGCCCTAAAAACGATTCTGACGCATTTTTCTGGTTCAGCCTGGTGTTTCCTTGTCTTTTTGCGTTTTTTGCGTCAGAACGCGTCTGAGAGCGTTTTAAGGGGTGCGCACAACAGGAGTTATGGTAAATGGATCGGTTTTGCGGGAAGGCTCGACAGGTTTTGTTGTTG
>OEQV01000247.1_pt1 | contig 14852 bp, 10 predicted proteins | sample 1539821 | NCBI WGS metagenome assembly OEQV01 (sample SAMEA3891244, study PRJEB23780) | metagenome | biome: terrestrial biome; feature: animal house; material: water of meat washing | place: Italy | collected 2015-05-12 | reverse complement strand
GTCTATCGCTGCCTGCCCCATCACCCCTGGACCATGTTGTTCGTCAGCGACGAGGCGGAAAAATTGACCGGCTATCCCGCCAGCGATTTTGTCGGCGTGGGCAACAGCCGCGATTTTGGTGACTTGATCCATCCCGATGACCTCGAACTGAGCAACCGCAACACCATCGAGGCCATTGCCGAACACCGGCAATATATCAACGAGTACCGCATCTTCGATCGCTGGGGTCAGATCCGCTGGGTCTACTCCATCGGGCTCGCTACCTATGATGCCGAGGGCAAGGCCGTCTATCTGGACGGGATCATCTTCGATTTCAGCGACCGCAAGCAGGCGGAGGCCGCCATGCTCGAAGCCCGGCAGATCGCCGAAGATGCCACCCGAACCAAGAGCGAATTTTTGGCCAACATGAGCCATGAGATCCGCACGCCGATGAATGCCATCATCGGCATGGCCCATCTGGCGCTGCAAACCAGTCTCTCCCCCGAGCAGCACAACTATGTGAGCAAGATAGACAGAGCGGCGAACAACCTGCTCGGGATCCTCAACGACATCCTCGACTTCTCCAAGATGGAGGCGGGCAAGCTGCAACTGGAACAGGTGGATTTCCGGCTCAACGAGGTATTCGAGTGGCTGGCGGATCTGACGGCGTTTCGGGCGCGGGAAAAGGGGCTGGCGCTGCTGTTCGATCTGGCCGGTGATCTGCCTGAGCGTTTGCGCGGCGATCCCCTGCGACTTGGCCAGATCCTGCTCAACCTGACCAGCAATGCCATCAAGTTTACCGAGCAGGGAGAGGTGATTGTCCGGCTGGCCCGCAGTAACGAGCGAGATGGCGAGATCTGGCTGCAGGGTTGTGTGCAGGATAGCGGTATCGGCATGACGGCCGAGCAGTGCCAGCGTCTCTTCCACTCCTTTGAGCAGGCTGACAGCTCGACCACCCGCAAATATGGCGGCACCGGCCTTGGCCTGGCCATCACGCACAATCTGGTGCAATTGATGGACGGGGAGATCCGGGTGGAGAGCACCCCGGGGCAGGGCAGCGAGTTCCACTTCCGTATTCGGCTTGCGACCGTGGCGGATAAGGGTCATAAAGAGCAACATGTGGCCATGCCGCTGGCGCCGCAGCGTCTGCTGTTGCTGGAGCCGCGCCCTGCTTCGCGAGCGGCCATTCTCCACCAGCTGGCGGCGCAGCCCGTTGAGCTTGTCTGCGCGGACGAGCCCGCCGCGGTGCTGGCACTGCTGCATCAAGGCATCGCGGCGGGCAAACCCTGTGATCGAGTGGTGCTGGGCTGGCAGGAGGGGGATCGCTGGTTGCCAGAGATGCTGCAGGAGATTGCCACGCTGGCAGCGCCGCCCGCGATCTTGCTGATCACCTCGGGCGATCCTGCACTGGTGGCCAGCCATGTTGCTGCGCAGGGGTTGGCGATCTGTGATGTGCTGGCCCATCCGTTTACCCCGCAGGCACTGTGTCAGGCATTGTGTAAGGCGCAGGGGAGCGACGCCGTGGGGCAGGAGGCGTTATCGGATGCAAGCCCCCATCATCAGGTGGCGCTGCCCGGTCATGGACTGGCGGGTGCTCGTCTGCTGCTGGTGGATGATAACGACATGAACCGGGAGGTGGCGCTGGCCCTGTTGGGCAAGCAGCAGATCACGCTGGTCTGTGCCTGTGATGGGGTGCAGGCGCTCGCCCTGCTGGCGCAAGATCGCGGCTTTGACGGCATCCTGATGGATTGCCAGATGCCGGTGATGGACGGGTATACCGCGACCCGGTTGATCCGCACCGATCCGGCGCTGGCCGGGATCCCCATTATCGCCATGACCGCCAGCACCATGGCCGGGGATAAAGAGAAGGCGCTGGCGGCAGGCATGAATGACCACATCGCCAAACCCTTGAATATGCCGCTGTTGCTGGCGACCCTCTCGCACTGGATCACACCTGCCAGACCGCTGGCGGCCGCCAGCAAGTGGCAGGTGACTGACGATGCGACCCCTTGGCAAGGCGTGCCCGGTCTTGATGTGCAACGGGGCATGGCCGTGATGGGGGGCGACAGTGCGCTCTACCGCAATATGTTGCAGCGCTTCTGGCAGGGACAGCAGGGGTTTGCAGCCAGTTTCCACTCGGCGTGGGCGTCGGATGACAAGGTCACGGCCCGGCGTCTGGCTCACACCCTCAAGGGCAGTGCCAGCACCATAGGGGCGATTGGTGTGGCGGAGCAGGCGGCGCTGCTCGAGCGAGCCTGTGAAGAGGGGGATGATGCAGGGGTCGCAACCCGCTTGCCATCCCTGATGGCCGAGCTGACGCCGCTGCTGTCTGGGCTGGAAGCCACGCTGGCAGAGTCCCCCGTGACGGTGGCGCCCCCTCGGGGCATCGATGCCGAGATGCTGGCGGCGCAACTGCAGCAGTTGGGGGCCTTGCTGGCACAGAGCGATGCCCAGGCGTTGGCGCTCTGTCAGCAGATAGAGGCTGATCTGGCTGGCAGTGCATCGCCGCTGCGGGCTGCATTTCAAGAGGTGAGCCGGGCGGTCAACGAGTTCGAGTTCGATCAGGCGCTGCAGTTGCTGGAGTCACTGCTTGGCTGATGATTAACACGCCTCTCGTTTGTCATCATCATCCCTGCTAATTTCTTTTGGTTGCCATTGAACAAGAATAATTATCATCTTTATCGATGGGGATGGATATTTACGCTCTGGTTAATTACGCAGGGTGACGTGAAGGTAAATAGTGTGAATGCTGGCGGTAACATCTGTAACCGGATGAGCGAATGCATCGCGAGTTAAATATGATCACTATGTTGCAGGCAGCCTTCCACCTTGCCTTTTCTCTCACCATTAATTTGAATGCAGATTCACGATGATGCGTAAACATATCCGTGAGTGCGATATTTTACTCACCAGCATCCAAGACAATAAAGAGTGGGGGGAGCGTATTGATATGCATACCTCGGCGGCATCTTTTCATTAAGCGGTGTTAAACGGCAGGGAGGCCAAGCGGGGTTGTGCTGTGTGGGCTCGCAGTAGAACGTGTCGCACTGAAGCGCAGGTAAAATGCAAACTGAAACCAAGCGACATGCAGGTAAATCGTGCCGTGCAGGCCGTGCTTGCTACCGGTGGCAGCTGGCCGTGAGACAGTTCTGGTGTGGGGAGGCAAGTCAGGAGGTTGTCCCGTGGATGACTGTATGGAATATGCAATGAGATGAGTAAAGATATATTCAATGGATCATTTATTGGTGGGCATCAGTATTGTGAAATGAGCGGTATAGCCAAGATTTCAATCATGTTAATTTGGCTCACAGTGAAAGAGAGGATATGCGGTGATTAATTATTTAATATCCAATTAAGTTCATAAAATTTACGGAGATTGCTAAATATCTCTTTGGGGGTAATTAATTTCATTTGTGATGTGGCTCGCTATGAAAATAGGGGTAAGCCGGTCGAAATTGATAGAGATCAATACTGCAGGGTGGGTGAGTCCTTAGCATTTCCGCTATTAAGCATTTATCAAACAAGTGCTCACTACGGGAATAAGTAGAATGGTCGAGGATAATTTTTTATCGGCTCATGGGATTAATCGCCGTGATTTTATGAAATTGTGTGCCGGGATGGCCGCAACCCTGGGATTAAGTCAGAATGCCGTCGCCAAGATGGCCACCGCGCTCACCAGCCCCGAGCGGCCGCCGGTGATCTGGATTGGGGCGCAGGAGTGCACCGGTTGTACCGAATCGCTGCTGCGGGCCACGCACCCCACCATCGAGAACCTGATCCTCAATACCATTTCGCTGGAGTACCACGAGGTGCTCTCGGCGGCCTTTGGTCATCAGGCGGAAGAGAACAAGCACAACGCCATCAAGCGCTATAAAGGCAAGTATGTGCTGGTGGTGGATGGCTCCATTCCGCTCAAAGATGGTGGCGTCTACTGCATGGTGGCCGGTGAGCCCATCGTCGACCATATTCGCCGCGCCGCCGCCGATGCGGCTGCGGTCATCGCCATCGGCTCCTGCTCCGCCTGGGGCGGTGTGCCTGCCAGCGGCGGCAACCCGACCGGCGCCGTCAGTCTCGAAGAAGCCCTCGGCAACATCGGCACCCCGATCATCAATATCCCGGGTTGCCCGCCCAATCCCCACAACTTCCTCACCACGGTTGCCTACTACATCACCTACGGCAAGCTGCCGGCGCTGGATAGCAAGAAGCGCCCGCTGTTTGCCTATGAGCGGCTGATCCACGAGAACTGCGAGCGTCGTCCGCACTTCGACGCAGGGCGTTTTGCCAAGGAGTTTGGTGATGAGGGTCACCGTCAGGGTTGGTGTCTCTACCATCTGGGCTGCAAGGGGCCGGAGACCTACGGCAACTGCTCGACCCTGGAGTTCTGCGATGTGGGCGGCGGCATCTGGCCGGTCGGCATCGGTCACCCCTGTTATGGCTGCAACGAGCAGGGGGTCGGTTTTAGCAAGGGGATCTTCCAGCTCGCCAAGGTCGAGAACCCGACCCCGCGGGTGGATAAACCCGATGTGAAGATCCAGGAGGGGGGCTATACCTCGCCCACCGCGACCGGCCTTATCGGTGGCGCCCTCGGGGTGCTGGTGGGGGTGAGTCTGATGACGGTGCGTGAACTCGGTCGCCAGCAGAAGCGCCACGAAGCCGGGCAGCACCCATCACGGGAGGAGTAACCGTGAACAGACGCAACTTCCTCAAATTCGCCTCTGCCAGTGCACTGGCGGCGGGCACAGCCGTACCCGGCACCGCACTGGCGGCGGCCAAGAACAAGCCGCCCATTCCCGGGTCGCTCGGCATGTTGTATGACTCCACCCTCTGCGTCGGCTGTCAGGCCTGTGTGGCGGAGTGTCAGCGCCTCAACGGCAACCCGGCCAATCCAGCCGGGGCGCAAACCTGGTCCAACAACGACAAGCTGACCCCCTACACCAACAACATCATTCAGGTGTGGAAGAGCGGCACTGGCGAGCACAAGGATCAGCTGGTGGATGGCTACGCCTACATCAAGAAGCAGTGCATGCACTGTGTCGATCCCAACTGCGTCTCTGTCTGTCCGGTGCAGGCTCTTAAAAAAGATCCCAAGACCGGCATCGTTCACTACGACCCGAGCGTCTGCACCGGCTGTCGCTACTGCATGGTGGGTTGCCCGTTCGATGTGCCCAAATATGACTATGACAACCCGCTGGGGGCGATCCACAAGTGCGAGCTCTGCAACCAGAAGGGGCTTGAGCGGATCGATCAGGGCAAGTTGCCCGGCTGTGTCGAGGTGTGCCCCACCGGCGCCGTGATTTTCGGCACCCGCGAGGAGCTGATGGCCGAGGCCAAGCGCCGCCTGCTGGCGACCCCGGGCAGTGAATATGCCTATCCGCGCCAGACCTTCAGCGCCAACGATCCCTACCTGCACGAGGTGCCCAACTACCAGCCTTACGTCTATGGCGAGAAGGAGGGGGGCGGCACCCAGGTGCTGGTGCTGGCCGGGGTGCCCTATACCAAGCTCGACATGCCCGACTTGCCGGAGCTCTCCTCCGGTGCCCGCTCCGAGCATATCCAGCACACCCTCTACAAGGGGATGGTGCTGCCCATGGTGGTGCTGACCGGCCTTTCGGTGCTCATTCGCCGCAACACCAAGAATGGTCACGATCACCATCACGATGATGGCCATGATCAGGGGAGTGCGCAGATCAAGGATCAGGGCACCACAAAGGGAGGCAAGGATCATGAGTAACCACAAGGCGTATCCCCTCGGCGGCAAGCTGGTCAGCTGGCCTGTGCTGGTGCTGGCCCCCTTTGCCGTGCTGTGCGGCATGTTGATCTTGAAACGCCTCTTCTTCGGGCTGGGTTCGGTCACCGATCTTAACGGCGGTTACCCCTGGGGGTTGTGGATCTCGTTCGATCTCTTGATCGGTACCGGTTTCGCCTGTGGCGGCTGGGCGCTGGCCTGGGCGGTCTATGTGTTCAACCGGGGCGAGTATCACCCGCTGGTGCGACCGGCCCTGTTGGCGAGCCTGTTCGGCTACTCGCTCGGTGGTCTCTCCATCACCATCGACGTGGGGCGTTACTGGAACCTGCCGTACTTCTACCTGCCCGGTCACTTCAACACCTCCTCGGTGCTGTTCGAGACGGCGGTCTGCATGACCATCTATATCGGGGTGATGGCGCTGGAGTTTGCGCCCGTGCTGCTGGAGAAGTTCGGCTGGAAGGCGTCACTCATTCGCCTCAACAAGATCATGTTCTTCGTGCTGGCGCTGGGGGCGCTGCTGCCCACCATGCACCAATCCTCCATGGGCTCCTTGATGATCGTGGCGGGGGAGAAGATCCATCCGCTCTGGCAAAGCTACGAGCTGCTGCCGGTCTTTTCGCTTCTGACCGCATTCATCATGGGCTTCTCCATCGTGGTGTTTGAGGGCTCTTTGGTGCAGGCGGGACTGGCGGGGCGGGGCCCCAACGAGAAGTCGCTCTTCTACAAGCTGACCCAGGTGATCGACATCTTCCTGATCCTGTTTGTGGCGCTGCGCTTTGCCGAGATCGTCATCAATGACAAGTCGGAGTACCTCTCCGATCTCAATCGCTTCTCCATCATGTTCTGGAGCGAGATTGCGCTGATGATCTTCCCGCTGCTGGTGTTCCACTGGGACAAGAGCCGCCGCGATTCGCGCATGTTGTTCCTGGGGGCCCTCAGCATGCTGCTGGGCGCAGCCCTCTGGCGACTGGATTACTCCCTGCTCGCCTTCAACCCCGGCAATGGCTACCACTACTTCCCCTCCGCGGAGGAGGTACTGATCTCCCTGGGCTTCGTCGCCATCGAGGTGTGTGCCTATTTGCTGTTGATCCGGCTGCTGCCGGTACTGCCATCACTTGAACGTGTTCACCAAGATTATCAGGCCCGAGGGAAAGCCAACGTATGAGCCAACGTATCACCATAGACCCCATCACCCGCATTGAGGGGCACCTGCGTATCGACTGCGAAATCGAAGGCGGAAAAGTGACCAAAGCCTGGTCGTCCGGCACCATGTGGCGCGGGATGGAGGAGATCGTCAAGGGCAACGACCCGCGCGATGCCTGGATGATAGTGCAGCGCATCTGCGGGGTATGTACCTCCATTCACGCCATCGCCTCGGTGCGGGCGGTGGAGAACGCCATCGGCGCCAAGGTGCCGGTCAACGCCCAGTTTATCCGCAACCTCATCATCGCGGCCCACAACATCCACGATCACATCGTCCACTTCTACCAGCTCTCCGCGCTGGACTGGGTGGACATCACCGCGGCCCTTGAGGCCAATCCGCAAAAAGCGGCGGACATGCTCAAGGGGGTATCGACCTGGTCCCTCAACAGTGCCGATGAGCTGACCAAGGTGCAGGACAAGATCCGCGCGCTGGTGGCGAGCGGCCAGCTCGGCATCTTTGCCAACGGCTACTGGGGTCACAAGGAGATGAAGCTGAGCCCGGAGGTGAACCTCATCGCCGTGGCCCACTACCTGCAGGCGCTGGAGTGCCAGCGCGATGCCAACCGCATTGTCGCCATCCTCGGTGGCAAGAGCCCGCACATCCAGAATCTGGCGGTGGGCGGCGTGGCCAACCCCATCAATCTGGATGCGCCGAGCGTGCTCAACCTCGAGCGGCTGCTCTATGTGAAGAGCTTTATCGACCGGCTCGGCGAGTTTATCGAGCAGGTCTACAAGGTGGATGCCGCCATCATAGCCGCGCACTATCCCGAGTGGCTGACCCTGGGGCAGGGGGCCAAGCACTACCTGAGCGTGCCGGAGCTGCCCACCGACGCCAACGGCGGCAGCTTCCTGATGCCGGGCGGCTATATCGAGAATGGCAATCTGGCGGGTTATCGCCCCATCGAGAGCCATCAGGATGGCTGGCTGATGGATGGCATCGCCGAGAGCAACAAGCACGCCTGGTACAAGGATGACGAGCCCCTCAAGCCGTGGGAAGGCAAAACCGAACCGAACTACACCGGCTGGCAGGATGACGGCAAATACTCCTGGGTCAAATCCCCCACCTTCTACGGCAAGGTGGTGGAGGTGGGGCCGCTCGCAGACCTCTTGGTCAAGCTGGCCGCCAAACACCCGGAGACGGTGGCGCATTTCGATCAGCTGAACGGCATCTACAAGGCGCTCACCGGCTCGGCCATCAAGACCGAACAGCTGCACTCCACCATGGGCCGCATCATCGGCCGCGCGGTGCGCTGCTGCGTGCTGAAAGATACCCTGGCGCACCAGTGGAAGGCGCTGGTGGACAACATCGGCAAGGGGGATACCACCGCCTACATCAAGGCCGAGATCCCGGCGGACAAGGAGTTTCGCGGGGTGGGCTTTGAAGAGGCGCCGCGCGGCATGCTCTCCCACTGGATCGTCATCAAGGGCGGCAAGATCGAGAACTATCAGGCGGTGGTGCCATCGACCTGGAACTCGGGCCCGCGCAACTTCAATGACGAGCCCGGCCCCTACGAGCAGGCGCTGGTGGGCACCCCGGTGGCGGATCCCGCCAAACCGCTGGAAGTGGTGCGCACCATCCACTCGTTCGACCCCTGCATGTCCTGCGCGGTCCACGTGGTGGATACCCAGAATGGCGAAACGACTCAGGTGAAGGTGCTGTGATGAACACCCTGATCCTGGGCGTGGGCAACCTGCTGTTGAGCGATGAGGCCGTCGGCGTGCGCATCGTCGAGGCGCTGGGGCGCGAATACCGTTTCGCCCCCGGCATCGAGCTGCTCGATGGCGGTACCGCCGGCATGGAGCTGCTCGAAGCGATGGCCAGTCGCGATCACATCATTCTGGTGGATGCGGTGCGCAGCGGTAATCCGCCGGGCACCGTAGTGACTCTGAAAGATGAGGAGATCCCGACCCTGTTTGGCCGCAAGATCTCCCCCCATCAGCTGGGGCTGGCGGACGTGCTCTCGGCGCTGCACATGACGGGGGAATCCCCCAAGCGGCTCACCCTGATCGGGGTCGAGCCCGAATCCCTCGAACCGCGCATCGGCCTCACCCCCGTGGTGGCGGCCGCCATGGGGGAGGCGACGGATCGGATTTTGACCCTGCTGGCCAGTGTCGGCGCCCCCGCCATCCCGCTCTCTGAGCAGGAGAAAGCTGAACAAGCGCGGGAGGGCCTATGGCGCAGTCCCATTTAAGCGAGGCTGAGAGAGTGCTGGAGATAGTACCGGAGACAGCGCAGGAGTTTGCCGGTTTTGCCAGCAATCCCGCGCCCCTGCTGGTAGCCCAGTACGAGCGGATCGCTCGCGAAGAGATGCAGGCGTTGCCCTTCTATCACGCCACCATGCCCATTGTGGCGGAGTGCGTGCTGTTTGAAGGTCAGTGGCTCGGCTGCGTGCTCACCCCCTGGATGCTGAGCGTGGTGGTGCTGCCGGGGCCGGATCAGCTCTGGCCGGTGCGCTGCAGTAGCGATCGGCTCGCCCTGCAGCTCCCCTGCGGCAACATGACCTTTATGGTGGGTGAACTACCCGAAAGCGGTCAGTTGCTGGCCTGCTCCCTGATGTCGCCGCTCGATCCCCATCTCGGGGCCGAGCAGGGGCGCTCACTGGTAAGCAGCACCCTAAAGATGCTGCTCTCCTTGCCGGTGCAGCAAGGGGCTGGCGGCGTGGATCTGGGTCGCAGACGGCTATTCGGTGCCCGGCGCGGTCAACCGGCATAGTCGCTAGGTTTCACGCGAAATCAAGTTTAGAATAGGGGGCCATTTTGGCCCCTCACTCCCATGTTCAGACACGCATTCCGCCTCTTTTTTGAGTGATGATCCGTGAGTGGTACAAAACAAGAAGGATCCCCATGACTGTTTCTCGCAATTCCCTTCGCCATTACGCCAGATCCAGCGCTACCGCCCTGTTGACCCTGCTGCTGGGCACCGCTTCTCACGCGGCGCTGGCCGCTGCCCAACCTGTGCCTGCCGAGCTCAAGCTCGCCATCGGAGCCGAACCCACCGAAGGGTTTGACCCTCTGCTTGGCTGGAGCCACGGCAGCTACCTGCTGCTGCACAGCCCGCTGCTCAAGCAGAACGCCGATCTCAGCTGGCAGAATGTGCTCACCCAAGCGGTGACCCCGAGCAAGGATGGCAAGGGGTGGATCATTACCCTCAAGCCTGACCTGAAATTCTCCAACGGCGCGCCGCTCACCGCCGAGGATGTGGCCTTTACCTACAACAGCGCAGCCAAGGGCGGCGGCAAGATCGACATGGGCAACTTTGTCTCGGCCAAGGTGCTCTCGCCCACCGAGGTGGCCATCACCCTGAGTGCCCCCCAGAGCACCTTCGTCAACGTGCTGGGATCCTTGGGGATAGTGTCGAAGAAGGATTACGACGCAAAAGCGTATGCCCAAAAGCCAGTCGGCGCAGGCCCTTACCGGTTGGTGAGCTTCCTGCCCGGTCAGCAACTGGTGGTGGAGGCGAACCCCTATTACGCCGGCGGCAACAATGACTTCAAACGGCTGGTGTTTGTCTTTATCGATGAAGAGAGCGCCTATGCCGCCGCCCAGAGCAGCCAGCTTGATGTGGTGCGCATCGCCCCGTCGCTTGCGCCAACCGTGCCTGCTTCCCTCAAGCTGTGGGTGCGGCCGAGCGTGGAGAACCGCGGCATCGTCTTCCCCATTCCGCCTGCGGGCGGCAAGGATGCCAAGGGTTATCCCATCGGCAACGACGTGACCTCGGATGTGGCGGTGCGCCGCGCCATCAACTACGCCATCGACCGCAAGTTGTTGGCCGATCAGCTGCTGGAAGGGCACGCCATCCCCGCTTACAGCGCGGTAGAAGGCTTGCCCTGGCTAAACAAGGCCACCGCCTTCAAGGATGGCGATGCCGCCCATGCCAACGCCCTGCTCGACGAGGCGGGCTGGAAGATGGGCAGTGACGGCATTCGCCACAAGGGCGACCTGCGCGCCGCCTTTACCCTCTGGTACACCAGTGGTGACAGCACCCGCCGGGATCTGGCGGAAGCGGTGCGGGCCATGCTCAAACCCATTGGCCTTGAGGTGAGCCTCAAGTCCGGCAGCTGGGAGCAGGTGGAGCGGGAGATGCACGCCAATCCGGTGCTGATGGGGTGGGGGAGTCTGGATCCCATGGAGCTCTATCACCACTACCAGAGCGGCTCCGGTGGCGTGGAGTTCTACAACCCGGGCTACTACAGCAACCCTGTGGTGGATGGCCACCTCAAGCAGGCGCTGGATGCCCCGAACTGGCAGGCGGCCGTGCCGTTCTGGCAGCAGGTGGAGTGGGATGGCAAGACCGGCGCCGGGGTACAGGGGGATGCCGCCTGGGCCTGGCTGCTCAATGTGCAGCACACCTATCTCGCCAACCGTTGCATCGATCTTGGCAAGGGGGCGCCGGAAATCCACGGTAGCTGGTCCCTGCTCAACAACCTGCAGGATTGGCGGTGGACGTGCCGTTAAGTTCGCCCTTGAGTCATTCAGGTTATCTGTTGCTAAAAGCCCTGCTGCGTCTGGCAGGGCTGCTCTGTCTGGTCTCTGTCGCCACCTTTGTGCTGCTGAGTTACTCCCCCATCGACCCCATCAAGGCCTATATCGGCAACGATCTGCTCCATGTGCCGCCGGAGCAGTACGCCCGCATCGCCGCTCGCTGGGGGCTGGATCAGCCGCTCTGGCTGCGCTACTGGCACTGGTTTACCCAGGTGCTGCAGGGGGATCTCGGTTACTCCATGCTCTACAACGCGCCTGTGGGTGAGGTCATAGGCCAGCGCTTTGCTGCCTCCTTCCTGCTGCTGGCGGGTGCCTGGCTGCTCTCCGGCTTTTTCGGCATCCTGCTGGGGCTCTGCGCCGGTCGCTATCTCAACCGCTGGCCCGATCGCCTTATTTGCCGCTTTGCCTACCTGCTCGCCTCCCTGCCCACCTTCTGGGTCGGCCTGTTGCTGCTCGCCCTGTTTGCGGTGCACTGGCCGCTACTGCCGGTCTGCTGCGCCTGGACGCCGGGGCTCGCTGCCGATGAGGCGGATTGGCTGATGCGGTTGCGTCATCTGCTGCTGCCGGTCACCACGCTCGCCCTGCTCGGGCTGGGCAATATTGCCCTGCATACCCGGGGGCGGGTGGCCGAGGTGCTGGAGAGCGACTTTATCCGCTACGCCCGCGCTCAGGGGGATGGCGGCTGGCCCATGCTGCGTTTTCATGTGCTGCGCCACGCCCTGACCCCGGCGCTCTGCCTGCAGTTTGCCTCCCTTGGTGAGCTGATTGGCGGATCGCTCTTGGCCGAGAAGGTCTTCTCCTATCCGGGGCTCGGCCAGGCCACCGTGGATGCGGGGCTGCGGGGGGATATCCCCTTGCTGATGGGCATAGTGCTGTTCTGCACCCTGCTGGTCTTTATTGGCAACACGGTGGCCAGTTTGCTGCTGGCCCGCATCAATCGGGGTTGGGAGGGCGAGCATGCTGTTTAATCCGTTTCCCTCCATACTGCGGCTGGTTTTTGCCCTGCTCGGATTGGCGCTGCTGGCCACTTACGGCTGGAGCCTCTCTCATCAGGATGTGCCGATGGATCTGCTGGCGCGCCAGCAGCCCCCCTCGCTGGCCCACTGGTTCGGCACCGATCAGATGGGGCGGGATCTCTGGTTGCGGGCCTTTCAGGGCACCCTCACCAGTCTGGAACTCGGCATCAGCACGGCTCTCTGCAGTGGCCTGCTGGCCATGGTGGCGGCAAGCGTGTCGCTCATTCATCCCAGATGTGATGCGGCGGTGCGAATGGTGATCGACGCCATGCTGGCGCTGCCCCATATGCTGCTGCTGATTTTGATCTGCTTTACCGTGGGGGGCGGCATGCGCGGGGTGATCCTGGCGGTGGCGCTCACCCACTGGCCCAAGCTGGCGCTCATTCTCTGCGCAGAAGCGCGGCGGATCGCCTGCAGCGACTATGTGGTGCTGGCCCGCTGTCAGGGGATGGGGGCGCTGCGTCGCTGGCGCACCCACCTGCTGCCGGGGCTGTTGCCCCAGTGGTTTATCGGCACCCTGCTGATGTTTCCCCATGCGGTGCTGCACAGCGCGGCCTTGAGCTTTCTCGGCTTTGGTCTGGCGGCCCACGAGGCCTCCCTTGGCCTGCTGCTGGCCGATGCCCTGCGTTATCTGGCCGGCGGCGGCTGGTGGCTGGCCCTCTTCCCGGGGCTGATGTTGCTGCTGCTGGTTCTGCTGTTTGATCAGGCTACCCGCGCCTTGCAACAGCTGCTGTGGCACAGGAGTGAACCATGCTGAGTTTTGATCAGGTGACCATAGAGGCGGCCCACTACTCCTGGCTGGGGCGACGCAGCTGGCAGCCATTGCTGACCGATATCAGCCTGCAACTGGCGCCGGGGGAAATCGTGGCGCTGGTGGGGGGGAGCGGCGAGGGCAAGAGCCTGCTGCTGCAAAGCGCCCTGACATTGCTGCCGGACAATCTGCGGATGCGCGGCAGCATCTCCCTCGATGGCACGCCTCTGTGCGATGCCAGCCGGGCCAGCCTGCGCGGCCACACCCTCTGCTATGTGCCGCAGGGGGTGAGCGCCCTCAATCCATTGCTGACGGTGGAGCGCCAGTTGGGCCGCGCGGCACGCCTCTGCGGCCAGAACGGTTCCCGTGAGCGGCTTGGCGAGCAACTGCTGCGCTACCAGTTGCCCGCTGCCACCCTGGACAGATACCCGCGCCAGCTCTCCGGCGGCATGGCCAAGCGCATTCTGGCCTGCACCGCGGCGCTCGGTGGCGCCCGCTACATTCTGGCGGACGAGATCACCGCCTGGCTCGACGAAGGGCTGGCCTGTCTGCTGCTCGGCCAGTTGCGTGAATTGGCCAATCAGGGCAGCGGTATCCTCTGGGTGACCCACGATCTGGCGCTGGCGGCCCGCTTTGCCGATCGCATCGTGGCGCTGCATCAGGGGCAGGTGAGCGATACCTTGAGCTGCCACCATCTGCGCCAGGGGCAGGGGAGCGAGATGCTCCGCGCCCACTGGCAGGCGCTGCCGGAGTTCAACACGCTCTTTCCTGCTACGTCGGAGGTCTCCTGATGATTGCTTCTCTGTGCCGGAGGTTTCCTGATGTTTGAAGTACGGGATCTCACCATTGCCCAAGGGGAACGCCCCCTCTGGCAGGGGCTATCGCTGGCGGTGAAAGCGGGCGAACGGCTCGGCATCTCTGCGCCGAGTGGCCATGGCAAGACTACGCTGGGGCGGGTATTGGCGAGTTGGCAACCGGTTGGGGCTGGCGGGCAGATCCTGCTGGATGGGCAGCCGGTGCCTGAACAGGTAAAAGGCTATAACCCCATCCAGCTGGTGCCCCAGCACCCGGAACTCACCTTCAATCCCTATCGCACCACCGGGCAGGCGCTCTGGGATGTGTGGCGCCCCGATGACGCCATGCTGGCCCGCTTTATGGTCAAGCCTGAATGGCTCAGTCGTAAACCCGGCCAGCTCTCCGGTGGCGAGCTGGCCCGCATCGCGCTGCTGCGCGCCCTCGATCCCCGCACCCGTCTGCTGATTGCCGATGAGGTGACCGCCCAGCTGGATCCGCAAATCCAGCGCCAGCTCTGGCGGGAGTTGATGATTGAGTGCGAGCAGCGCGGGCTTGGCATGGTGATCTTCAGTCACCAGCAGGCGCTGCTGCGCCAGATCTGCCATCGGGTGCTGCGCTTTGGGGAGGTGCAGCCCGTGACTGGTGTATTGGCTGAAAATGCGGCCTGATAGTTAGTTCCCCCTCATCCCCAGCCCTTCTCCCGCAAGGGGAGAAGGGGGCAAACCGGCGTTCGGGTGCATTTATCGGCAGGCCGTGCGTAGGGTGGGTAGAGCGCAGCGAAACCCACCGTTTGTCACAGCGAGGTGGCGCAATGATTGGCAGGTTGCCATCAAAGCGGCGCCAGCACGGCCATCAGCGCTTTTTCTGCATCGCTAAAGGC
>OEQV01000244.1_pt1 | contig 15082 bp, 10 predicted proteins | sample 1539821 | NCBI WGS metagenome assembly OEQV01 (sample SAMEA3891244, study PRJEB23780) | metagenome | biome: terrestrial biome; feature: animal house; material: water of meat washing | place: Italy | collected 2015-05-12 | reverse complement strand
TAGAGGTGGGCCGAGCTCCAGCTGAAGTTGCTGGCCCCCTGCATGGCGCCGGTCTCCGGATTGTAGTTTTCGCGGATGGGGCCGCTGCCCGCCAGTCCTTCGGCATTGTTGAACAGCTTGTTGACCAGTGCCTCGGCATCGCTGCGATAGCCGTAGTTCTCCAGCCCCTTCACCCCGAAGTAGAACTGATCGAGCCATACCCGGCCGCGCCAGTAGATATTGGGGTCGTAGGCCGGGTTGGTCAGCGCGGCTGTGCCCAGCGGGATCTTTGTGTTGAACTCCTGGGCGTTGAGCATCACCTCGCGCACCCGCGCCGCTTTCTCCTTGTCGGCGACTTCTGCCCAGAGCGGGCTCCACCCTTCCGGGCCACGGCCGCGGGCGGTCAGCAATTTGCCGACGCAGCCGTTGCCGTCAGCAACATCCCCCTGAGCAATCTGACGATCGTAATAGAAGCCTGATGCCTCATCGAACATGCAGCTGTTGATGTAACCAGCCAGCTGGGTCGCGCCATCGCGGTAGCGGCTTGCGTCGTTTGGCTTGCCAAGCAGGTCGGCCATGTCTGCCAGAATGCGTTTCTCTTTGGCGAGGAAGGCGTTGAGCTCCACCGACTCCTGATCGATGGAGAAACCGATCAAATCGCCATTGTCCTGATGGTTTTCAAAGAAGGCGACGTTCCAGTCCTGACGCGCCTTGGCCAGATCTCCGCCATAGGTCTTGTCGGCATAGCGTTGCAGCTGGCCCGGTTCGATAAAGCCGAAGCGGGCGGCGTTGTCCATGCCGGACTCCCAACCGGCGCCGTGCTGGGCGCCGATATCCATATCGCTGTAGCCACCCACGTTCAACACCTGTTGATAGAGCGGCATACCGGCGCAGGCATACCAGCCATCCCCCTCACTGGTACAGCTGGAGAGATCCAGCCCGGCGGGAATACCGTTGGAGTACTGCACCTTGAAGGTGATATTGCCGTACTCGTCGTTGTGCTCCACATGCTTGGTGGCGCCATATTCGATGATGCCGTTGTGGTTGTTGTCCCGCGCGCGGTACCACCAGTCGTGGTAGGCCTGCAGCTTGGGATACATCTCGGCGATAAAGGCCTTGTCCTTGGTGGCGCTGTAGATTTCCCAGATGGCCCAGGCGGAGAGGGGCGGCTTGGTGTCGCGCTCGTTCCAGTTGCCGCCATCGCCACCGCGATCCGCCAGCTTGTTGTAGAAGACGGCGTCGATCACCATGCCCGCATCCTGCGGTCGTACCGGATCATCCGGCTGTACCTGATAGTCATACATGGCGCGCACGTTGTTCTTGGCTACCTCCGGGTTGAAGTGTGCCATGGCATAGGCGTGCTTCCAGCTGTCCCAGGCCCAGACGCCGTCGAACCAGCGGGCGGTATTGGAGGGGGTCACCCCGTCGTGGAGGATGGCGCCAGCCGGGGAGCGCCAGTTGCCATTGAGGGTCTCCATCGCCTTGACGGCGATGCGACGCTCCGACTCGGGGATCCCCTGATTGGAGAGACCCTTGGCAAGGTAGCCCTCCCAGCGGCGGATGGAGTCGGCAAAATAGCTGGCCGGGTTGGCCAGCAGGGCCTGACGGCTCTGCTGATGGCGGCTGGCGTCATCTGCGGAGTGGAGATAGCTCTGCAGGGTGTAGATATCCTCGCTCCCCTTGGCGGCCAGGGTAATGCTGGCGTCGCTTTGGTAGCCCAGTGTCTTCTGGTCGAGGGTGGTGCGACTTGGCAGGGTGCGGTCGATGCGATAGCGGGCGCTGCCGCTCTGCATGATGTTCCAGGTGCTGCGCAGTTTGCCGAACTGGAATTCGATTCCTTTGTCGCTCTCGCTGATGGTGCGAGTCCAGCCTGGATATTTGCTGGCAATCGTATCCTTGGCATCCCATTGATTGAGCAACTCGCCCTGCCAGTTGAGGTTGAGGGTGAGCGGTGCATCGGTCTGATTGATGAGTCGGGTGCGGATAAGAGCGGTGCGGGCATCGCCATAACGCAGCTCCAGCTCCAGCGTAAAGGGCTCGAACTCGAAGCGTTGCACCAGCGCACCGGGAATGGCGTACACCTCCTGCTTGCGGGCGCTGGTGAGCGGGAACGGGCGGCCGCTCGCATCGCTCAGGGTGAGCTTGTCCAGCTCGCTGGCAAAGAAGAGGCTGTACTCCTCGGAGATGACCATGGGGCCGGTAAAGCCCCCCCACTCCTTGTCGCTGGCAGGCAGCAGGAAACCGTGCCAGGCCCCCAGATCGAGCAGCGGGTTGTATTTGAGGTTGGAGTAGCTGTCAAAGTCGCGGAATTGGGTCGGTGTTCCCCGACGGTCGATCACGTCCTTGTACTGGATGGCCTGCTCCGGTTTGGCGACTGTGCTGCTCTCTGTCTGGTTATCGTTGCAGGCGGTCAGTCCGAACAGGGCGGTGCCGAGGGCTACCGAGAGTAAAGTTTTACGAAACATTTCTCGCTCCAATTCCGTTTATGTAGGTTAAAAGGAAGATTTTTTACGCTTATTTTTAGTGAAAAGGTGTTCGGTAGCCATTGTATGGCAAGGGGAAAGGGAGCGTTGGCGCGAGATCACACTCTGAAGAGGCGGCAATGTGAGCGGGATCACCGGGTTACATCAGGTTACATAGAATGGTCTTTAAGTAATATTTTACTTTTCGTTGCTCGCCAATCTGGCAGGGCAGGTGTGCAGGTATTGGTGGGGCGTCAGGCCGAACTCCTGTTTGAAGCGGGCGGCAAAGCGGCTGGGGGAGTCATAACCGCAGGCGAGGGCGACCTCCAGCGGGGTCAGGCCCTGTTGCAACAGGTTGAGGGCGTGGCTCATGCGTACCTGAGCCAGCAACTGGCGAAAGCTGCGACCTTCGGCGGCCAGCTTGCGCACCATGGAGGCGCGGCTCATGGAGAAGTGGGGGGCCACCGCCTCCAGGGTGTGGTCGATGCCGGGTTCCACCGCCAGGTAGCGTGCCAGCCGCTCTGCGAGGGTCATGGTGCTGGCGGGAAAGAGCAATCCGAGGGCGTTGGCGGCCCGCAGCTCGGCATAGAAGCCGCGCAGCAGTTCGGCCTGGGTTGCCTCGCTCAGTCCCCGTTCGGCCATGGTGCTGATGAGCTCAAAGCAGAAGGCGAGCCCGGGGGTGACCTTGACGGCGGGTTCCTCCAGATCGGCGTGGGAAGGGGCTGACTCGGCCAGCCATTCTGGTGGCGGCGGAGTGAGCAGCGTGATGGCGTGGGAGCGAAACTTGCCCTGCTCCGGCTGATTGACGAAGGTGAGCTGGTGGCCTGCCGGGATCAGCAGCCACCGCTCCCTGTCAAACGACAGACGTCGCTCGCGCCACCATAGTTGCTTGCTCCCCTGGGTGACCCAGATGAGGGTCGGGGCATAGATGAGCACCCGGTGCAGGGGCTGCTGGCGGATCCCGAGATAGTGGCTCTGTTGCAGCAGGGGAGTGCTCATCCGGTTGGCTCCTAGGGGGTGACGAAGGTGGCGGTCAGGGTGGCTTTGCCGAGCGCCATGCTGTTGAGCATGTAGCCTACCATAGCGGGCGGGGTATCAGCCTTCACCTCGAGATCATGGGGCAGGGCCCAGGCGGTGAACTGATAGCGGTGCATGCCGTGACCTGCGGGCGGGCAGGGGCCGCCGTAACCCTGGCTGCCAAAGTCGGTGCGGATCTCCAATCCCTGCTTGAGCTTGCCGGAGGCATTGCTGGCCAGCTCGCTCTGGGTGGCAGGCAGGTTAACCACCAGCCAGTGCCACCAACCGCTGCCGGTAGGGGCATCGGGGTCATAGGCGGTGATGGCAACACTCTTGGTGCCTGCCGGCAGATCCTGCCAGCTAAGTTGGGGCGAGTGGTTGTCGCCGCTGCAGCCAAAGCCGTTGAAGCTGAACTGTTTGTCCATCAACTGGCCTTCGTGAATGTCCGTGCTCTTCAGGGTCATGGCAAAGGCTGGCATGGCCGTCAGGCAGAGCAGTGGCAACAGGGCACTCTGTTTGAGCAATTTCATCGGGTGACTCCTCGTGTGGTAACGGGTTCACTTTAGCGAGGGCAGGGTAGAATGTTATTGCAGAACGGCTCAATGTGAGGTCGATTGGTGAGTTAATTGAGCCTTTTGGTGGTTTTATGGCGAGAGGGTAAATCGCAGCCATAAAAAAACCGGCATCATGGATGCCGGTTTTTTGTTTGACGATGAGAGGTGCGGCTTAGCGCAGGATCATCTCGTCACGGCCCGGGCCGACGGAAACCATCGGAACCGGTACGCCGAGCAGCTCTTCGATACGCAGCACGTACTGCTGGGCTGCGCGCGGCAGCTCTTCGAAGGTGCGGCAACCGGTGATGTCTTCGCTCCAGCTTTCCATCTGCTCGTAAACCGGCTTCAGGGCAGCGGTTTGCGGCCAAATCGGGTTCTCGGTGTGGGCACCTTCGTAAGCCACGCAGATCTTCAGATCCGGCAGACCGGTCAGGCAGTCCAGCTTGGTCAGGGCCACTTCGGTGGCGGCTTGCAGCTCGACACCGTTCTTGGTGGCGACAGCGTCGAAGTAACCGACATCACGGGGACGGCCGGTGGTGGCACCGAACTCGTTGGTGATCTTGCGGAACTCGTCCTGGTTCTCCATGGCGGTCAGCAGGGTGCCGGTACCGACAGAGGAGCTGAATGCCTTGGCCACAGCGATGACGCGCTCCGGACGCAGTGCCGGCAGACCGCCACCGATACCGGCGTAGGCGCCAGATACGTGGGAGGAGGTGACCCAGGGGTATTCGCCGTAGATCAGGTCACGGCCAGCGCCCAGCTGCGCTTCGAACAGCAGGGTCTTGCCTTCCGCCTGCAGCGCTTTGAGCGGCATGCTGACGTTGCACACGGCGTCGATCCAGGGTGCAGAGACTTCCAGCAGCCAGTCGGCCATCTCCTGGGCAGTCTGGGTGAATTCGAAGGAGGGGTAGATAGCCTTCATCTGCGGCAGTTTCCAGTCCAGCATGAACTGGATGCGCTCGACCAGTACGTCCGGCTGTTTCAGCCAGCCGACCAGGATCGCTTTCTTCATGACGCGATCGCCGTAGGCAGGGGCGATGCCCTGACGGGTGGAGCCATAGGCGCCGTCACCCAGACGTTGCTCTTCCAGGGTATCTTCCAGTGCGTGCAGCGGCAGGCAGAGGGTGGCGCGGTCAGAGATGGCCAGCTTCGGAGTCACGCCGGAGGCTTTGACTTCATCGAGCTCGACGGTCAGTTTCTCGGGGCTGATCACCATGCCAGGGCCGAGAACAACCAGGCAATCCGGGTTGAATACGCCACTCGGAACCTGGTGCAGCTTGAAGGTGCCAAGGTCGTTGACCACGGTGTGGCCAGCGTTGTTGCCGCCCTGGAAGCGAATGCTGGCGCCAGCTTGACCTGCCAGATAATCCACGATGCGGCCTTTGCCTTCATCACCCCAGTTAGCACCTACGACTACGATAGACGACATGACTCTTTCTCCTAAGACGTTAGGCGTCCATCCTAGGAGCCTGATGCGGATTAGAAAAATTAATTATCTTTATAATTCCGATAAGAGAACCATATAATTATGGCCAATTAAGCGGCAAACCGTCCGATTTTGCCTGGCAAGCCCCGCACATCGCGGGTTGAGGGACTCTTATGCTGGATATTCACTGGCTGCAAACCTTTGTCACCCTGGCCCGATTGCAACATTTTGGCCAGACCGCCACCGAGCTGCACATGACCCAGCCCAATGTCAGCCTGCATATCAAGCGGCTGGAACAGGCGACCCGGGTGCGGTTGATTGAGCGCAGTCCGTTTCGCCTGACGCAGGCGGGGGAGCGGCTGCTGCAAAGCGCCGAGCGCACCATCGCCGAGCTGCAGCTCTGCCAGTCCGATCTCAATGCCCTCAACCAGCTCAGTCAGGGGACGCTGGCCATCGCCGCCAGCGACATCATCTCGCGCCTGCTGCTGATCCAGCCGTTCCAGCGCTTCAAGCGGGAGTTCCCCGGCATCGACCTCACCCTGTTCAACACCACCTCGGATCAGGCCGCCGAGCTGGTCAAGGCGGGCAAGGCGGATCTGGGTTTTGTCATGGCGCAAAAGCGCAGCGAGCCGCTCTTCTATACCGAGCTGCAACAGGTGACCTGGTGCGCGCTGGGCCACGGCCTTGCCCGCTGGCAGGCGCGGGCGGTGGCGGGAGAGAGCGACCCCCTCGACGAGCCGACCCTGATCCTGCTCGGTCACGACACCCGCACCCGGGCGCTGATCGACCCGTCCCTGCCGCTGCTGGCCTTGCCCCCCTGCCGCATCATGGAGGTGGGCAGCGTGGACGCCCAGCTGGATTGGGCCGAGGCGGGCTTTGGTGTCGCCATCGTGCCGGACTTCTCCCTGCATCCGCGCCTCAACCTCACCGCGCCGGTCACCAGCCTCGGCGACTTTCCCGGTACCAGTCTGGGCTACGTGGTGCGCCAGAATCAGGTGTTGTCGCGGGCCATCAAGCAGTTGCTGCACTGGGTGGAGGAGGAGATCCAGAAGCCCAACCCCTATCTGACCCGGGTGATGGAGCCGTAGCGGGGCGGCAAGGTGAGCAGGCCTATCGGGGTGACTGTGCCGCCATCAATTGCGTCACTATCGAACGCGCGTAAACAATCAGGGCAGCCGAGGCTGCCCTGATGCATTTGTGGGCGCTGACCATTCAGGGTTGCAGCTGTGTGGCTGCGCTGGTGGCAGGGGAGGGAGGCGTGTCGGTTTTATCCTGCTGCGGGGTTTCGCCAGTCACCGCGCTACTGGCAGGCTGGGTTGCCTGCTCTTGCGGCGCAGTTGCCGCAGAGGTGCTTTGCGGTAGATCGGTCGAGATAGCAGCCGATGGCTCCGTTGACGCTGCGGAAGAGGTTGAGGGGGCTAAGCTGGCCTCGCTCTCAACCTCGGCAGCTGGCGCAGTCGGATCAGGGATCACCTCGAGCACCTCTTCGGGCAAGGTGGTGGCCTCTGTGGCTTCTGTCGCCACTGGGGCACTGCTGGTGGCGGTCGCGTCGGAGGGCGCCTCAAGGGGCGTTGCCGTTCCGTCAGCGGCACTCACCTGCTCTGCCGTTGGTGCCGCCTCCGAGGTCGATGGCTCAGCTGTTAACTGCTCCGGCGCCAGCTGTTCCGCTGTTAACTGCTCGGGGGTCAGTGGCAAGGGGGCTGGCGGTTGATCCGACATCCCCGCATGGAGGGGCAGCTCGGTTTGCGCCTGCAACTGCTCGGGGGTCACCTTGCTCAGGGCCGGATGCAACCGGCTGAACTGCTTGATCCGGGCCAGCAGGGTATCGCGCACGGTACGGACGATGGGGTCCGGCAGGCTGGCCAGCGCCACCAGTTCGGCACTCATCCCGATATTGTTGATGGCGGTGGTCTGCCCCGGATAGAGGTTGGCGGCGATGCGGCTGCGCTGGTAGTAGGGGTGTTGCTTGAGCAGCGTGTCGATCTGCTCCCCTTCGATGGGGATGAGGCGCACCTTGCAGCGGCTGATCAGATCGCCGACCGCCAGACTGGGGTGACCGGCTACCACAAAAGCGGCATCCAGCGAGCCATCGCACAGCCCTTCCAGCGGTTCGCTGTTCGATTTGAGCTGATAGGCGACAAACTGCCCGGGTTGCCATCCCATGGCTGCCATCAGGGCCTGGCTGGTGATCTGCTCACCGGCGCCGTTGTTGCCCGGATAGACCCGCTTCCCTTCGATATCTGCCAGGGTGGTGATGCCGCTATTGGGGGCGGCCAGCAGGGTCAGCGACTCCTGATAGAGGCGAAACAGGCTGCGCAGCTCATTGTTGGCCCCCTGCCCGCTGAAGGGGCCGGTGCCGTGCAGGGCGTGGTGCAACACATCGGACTGCACCAGCGCCAGCTGTACTTCCCCCTTGCCGAGCGCCTTGAGGTTGGCCATCGAGCCACGGGTGCTCTGCACGGTGCAGCTGTCCCCATGCAGGGCATGGCCGGCATTGAGCACCCGGCAGATGGCGCCACCGGTCGGGTAGTAGACCCCATTGAGCGGGCCCGTTCCTATGGTCAGCGCCTGGCTGCCAAAGGGGAGCAGCGCAGAGAGTGCACAGAGGGGAAGCAGAAGGTGATGCAAGATCCGTAGAGACATAATTGACCGTTGACTGAGTTGACCGCTGGCTGATGACACCGGGTAAAAGGGATGGGGCTTGCCCATCCCGTTGCTGGCTGATCAGGGCTTGCTGTGGTTGAGGATTGCCCGCTCCATCCGCGCCAGCGCGTCGGTCAGCCGTGCCCTGGTGCAGCCGAAGTTGAGCCGCACAAACTGGCCGTCGCCAAACTGGGCGCCGGGGGAGAGACCGACCCCGGCCTGCTCGAAGAAGGCGATGGGATCGGCAAGGCCAAGGGCGCTCACATCGATCCAGGCCAGATACGTCGCCTGATGACTGGCCAGCTTGACGCCGGGCCAGCGGGCAACCGCCTGCTGGATCAGGGCCAGATTGGCCGCCAGATAGTCGAGTTGCTCGGTCAGCCACTGTTCGCCACCCTCATAGGCCGCTTCGGCGGCGACAAAGCCCAGCAGGTTGACGTCGGCGCTGATGCCGCGCATCGCCTGTTGCAGCCTGAAGCGCAGACGGGCGTTGGGGATAATGGCGAAGGAGCAGCAGAGACCGGCGATATTGAAGGTCTTGCTCGGGGCCATCATCACCGCGCAGCGCTCGGCCGCTTGCGCACTGATGGCGCCGTAGGGAATGTGGCGGGCGTTTTTATCCAGCAGCAGATCGCAGTGGATTTCATCGGAGCAGATCACCAGATTGTGGCGCGCGGCGATGGCATCGATGGCCAGCAGCTCGTCACGGGTGAAGATGGTGCCGCCCGGGTTGTGGGGGTTGCAGAGCAGCAGCAGATCTGCGGCGGGGGCCTGACGCTCCAGCTCTGCCAGATCCAGCACCCAGCGACCGGCTTCTTCAATCATCGGCACGGTGAGCAGGGGACGATCATTGAAGCCCGGCGCCTGCAGGAAGGGGTAGTAGACCGGCTTGGGGGTGATGATACCGCGGCCATGCTGGCTCCACGCCTTGCAGGCAAGGTTGAGCCCCGGCACCACGCCGGGCAGGAACACCAGCCATTCGGGCTCGATGGCCCAGCCATAGCGGGTCGCCATCCGTTCGATAATGAGTTCGATCAGGCGCGGCGAGGGGCGTGAATAGCCGAAAATGCCGTGGGCGACCCGTTTGGTCAACGCCTCTATCACGGACGGGGGGGAGACAAAGTCGGTATCGGCAACCCACATGGGCAGCACATCCTGACCCTTGTACTTGTCCCATTTCAGGCTCATGGTGCCACTGCGGTCTACTTCCTGATCAAAATCAAACATGCGAACTCCTTGTGCTGGCAGGATGGGCTTTCACTCTACGGGGTCGCGGCCTCCCTCGCAAGGCGCACACCCGCTTATGCCATCCTTGAGCCCGCTCTTGATAGTGACATAAGATAGGCGCCGAATTTTCATACGGCTGCCGCCCGTTAGCCCGTATCGTCCCTCCAATCAGTGGTAACCCTATGAGCTTGTCGATAGCGGCGGTCAAACGCCCGGACCCCGTCTCTCTTTCGTTTCTTGCCGTGACCTTTATGACCGGCGTCGCGGTGGCATTGCAGGTGCCTACCTTAAGTCTGTTTCTGGCCGAGGAGGTGCAGGTGCGCCCCTTTCTGGTCGGGCTCTTCTATACCATCAATGCGGTGGTGGGCATTCTGGTCAGCCAGTGGCTGGGCCACCGCTCCGATAACAAGGGGGATCGCAAGCGACTGATCCTGCGCTGCTGTTTTGCCGGGGTGGCGCTCTCCCTGCTGTTTGCCTGGAACCGCAACTACTGGCTGCTGGCGAGTCTGGGGGTCATGCTGGCGGCGCTGGCGGCCACTGCCAGTCCCCAGCTGTTTGCGCTGGCGCGGGAGTATTCCGACAGCCGCAACCGGCGGGCGGACATGTTCAGCTCGGTGATGCGGGCCCAATTTTCGCTGGCCTGGGTCATAGGCCCGCCCATCGCCTTCGCGCTGGCCATCGGCTACGGCTTCGAGCTGATGTACCTGGCCTCGGCACTGGCCTACCTGCTCTGCGCCCTGGTGGTGTGGCGCTGGCTGCCCTCTCTGCCGCTGCCCAAGATGGATGAAGATATCGAGCGGGTCAGCAGCTGGCGGGATCCGGCGGTGCGGGCGCTGTTTATCGCCTCCACCCTGATGTGGACCTGCAACAGCATGTACCTCATCAATATGCCGCTCTACATCACCCGCGAGCTGGGGTTGGAGGAGAAACTGGCGGGTATCTTGATGGGCACGGCCGCGGCGCTGGAGATCCCCTTCATGCTGCTGGCGGGTTACTACACGGCCCGCTTTGGCAAGCGCCCCATGATGTTGCTGGCGGTGCTGGCTGGCGCGGCCTTTTACACAGGTCTGGTGACCCTCACCGACCAATACGCCCTGATCGCCTTGCAGCTGTTCAACGCCATCTTCATCGGTATCGTGGCGGGGATCGGCATGTCCTACTTTCAGGATCTGATGCCGGGGCGGGCCGGGGTGGCGACCACCCTGTTTGCCAACAGCATCCGCACCGGCTCCATCATGGCGGGGGCCATCGCCGGTGTGGTGGCGGAGGTGTGGAGTTTCCACGGGGTCTTTATGGTGGCGCTGGGATTGGCACTGGCGGCGCTGGCCGCCTGCTGGCGGGTGCCCAACGTCTGACGGGGTGATCTGGCTGTTATTTGCCGTGCTGGGGCTGGGCGTGCGGGAGCGGCGATGATTCGCCCTGATACTCGTTGCGCAGGCAGCGCAGCAGCAGCTCGGTCGCGGGGCCGAGGGATTCGGGGGAGAGGGTCAGCAGGTAGGTGTAGAGGTGGCGCTCGTTGCCGCTCTCCAGATCCAGCTGTATGAGTGAACCTTCCGCCAGCTCCCGCTCCACCAGATGGCGCGGCAGCCAGGCATAGCCGAGGCCGAGGCGCAGCATGGCGAGCACTTCGTGGTAGTGGGTGGCCTTCCAGCCGGTGTCATCCGCATCGTTCCAGTCCACCGAGCGGTGAATGGGGGGATGCAGGCTGATCTGGTTGTAGCCGATCAGCACATCGCTGCGGATGGGCCCCTCCTCCTGTGCCAGCGGATGGCTGGCGGCGCAGAGGGGCAGCAGGCACACCTCGTCCAGCAACAGGCCGGTGCGATCGCCGGGCAGGTGCTCGGAGAGCATCAGATCCCCCGGTTGCAGGGCGTTGAAGTGGCAGTGAATGCGTTCGTGCAGGTTGACCCGGCAACCCCGGCTGCGGGGATAGAAGCTGGCCAGCGCCCGATAGAGGCGATCCCTTGGCTGCAGCGCCGAGACATAGAGGTTGATCTGCGGCTCCCACTGCCGCTCCAGGTTGTTGGCCAGATTCTCCAGCTCTTCCACCTGCTGGCTCAACTGACGGGCCCGCTTGAGGAAGATCTCGCCCGCCGGGGTCAGCACCGCCTTGCGGCCGCGCACCTCCAGCAAGGGCACCCCCAGACTCTGCTGCAACTTCGCAACCGCATGATTGAGGGAGGACTGGCTCTTGTTCAGCGCCTCGGCCGCCTGGGCGTAGCCGCCGCAGTCGACCACCGCCTGAAAGATCCGCCATTGCTCAAACGTGCTCTTGGGACGAAACATAGTTCAACCTGATTGGAGATAGGATGGTCAGTGGTTCGAACAGGGAGCCTGTGCCCCCTATTCAATTTAACCCCTGCCGCACAACACTCTGGGTATTTTATTGATTTATTTGGGCTGGGCCACGCAACTTGTTTATTTTGGCTGAGCCACAAAGGTCTGGCCGGTTTTGCCGCGGCTGTCCGACCCCATCAGGTAGAGGTAGAGCGGCATCAGGTCGGCCGGAGTCTTGAGGTTCATGGGATCTTCCGCCGGGAAGGCGCTGGCGCGCATCTTGGTACGGGTACCGCCCGGATTGAGGGTATTGACCCGCACACCGGTGTTCTCCAGCTCGTCGGCCAGCACTTCCATCATCCCCTCGATGGCGAATTTGGAGATGGCATAGGTGCCCCAGTAGGCGCGCCCTTTGCGTCCCACGCTGGAGGAGGTGTAGACGATGGAGGCTTCGCCCTGCGCCTTGGCGGTCTGGCGCAGCAGCGGCAGCAGCGCCTGGGTCAGCAGGAATTCCGATTTGACGTTGACCTGCATCACCTCGTCCCACTCCTTCTCCTGAATGTGTTCAAACGGAGAGAGGGTGCCGAGCAGACCGGCGTTGAACAGCACGCCGTCGAGGCGGCCAAACTGCTGGGCGAAGGTTTCGGCCATGCCGCGGTAGTGGGCGGCGGTGGCCCCTTTCAGATCCACCGGCACGATGGCGGGCAGCGGATAACCGGCGGCTTCAATCTGGTCATACACGGCTTCGAGTTTGGCGCTGGTGCGGCCGAGCAGGATCACGGTGGCACCGTGAGCGGCGTAGGTGAGGGCGGCTTCGCGGCCGATCCCGTCGCCGGCACCGGTGACCAGAATGACTTTATCCTTGAGCAGATCGCGGGGTGCCTGATAATCGAGCATGACAACTCCTGTTAACAAATTCCGGCCATAAGTGCATGGCAATCGGCGCCAAGTGTACTGATCCGCGCGCCTGTTTGACCAGCCAGCGGCAAGAAAAATGTGAAGAAAATAGAGAGGTTGTGATGCTCGGGTTGGTTTTTCCGGGCACTGGCTGCGATTTTTTGCGCGCCTCCATCAAACTCCCTAGAATGTGACGAAAACCGATCCATTGTGGAGTCCATCGTGACATTTCTGACCGAATATGGCCTGTTTCTGGCCAAGACAGTGACCTTCCTGCTGGCCATCGGCGCCATCATCCTGATGATCGTCAGCACTCGCCAGCCGAAAGCGCGCAAGGGTGAGCTGGTGGTGACCGATCTCTCGAGCGAGCTGGAGCAGGGGCAGTTTGCGCTCAAGAGCGCGCTCGCCAGCAAGGCCGAGCGCAAGGTGCTGGAAAAGCAGCAGAAAGAGGAGCAGAAAAAGCGCGCCAAGGCGGGTGATGAGCGCAGTCGCCTGTTCGTGCTCGATTTCAACGGCAGCATGGATGCCAAAGAGGTGGCCTCCCTGCGCGAAGAGGTGAGCGCGGTGATTGGCGTCGCCCAGCCCGGCGACGAGGTGCTGCTGCGGCTCGAATCCGGTGGCGGCGTGGTGCATGGCTATGGCTTGGCCGCTTCCCAGTTGCAGCGGTTGCGCGATCGTGACATCAAGCTCACCGTGGCTATCGACAAGGTGGCGGCGAGCGGCGGCTACATGATGGCCTGCGTGGCGGACAAGATCCTGGCTGCCCCCTTTGCCATCGTCGGCTCCATCGGGGTGATCGCCCAGATGCCGAACTTCAACAAGTTGTTGAAAAAGCACGATATCGAATTCGAGATGCACACCGCCGGTCAGTACAAGCGCACCATCACCATGTTCGGCGAGAACGACGATCTGGGGCGCGAGAAGTTTCGCGAGGAGCTGGCGGCGATCCACGAGCGCTTCAAGGCCTTTGTGGCCGAGCACCGCCCGCAACTCGATATCGATCGGGTCACGACCGGTGAGCACTGGCTGGCGAGTCAGGCCAAGGGGCTGGGGCTGGTGGATACCCTCTGCACCAGCGATGACTACCTGCTGGCGCAGGCCAGCCACCACAAGGTGATCGGCATCAGCTATCGCAAGCCAAAAAGCCTGACCCAGAAGCTGGGACAGCAGGGCGCGCAGGCGCTGGAAGCCGGTCTGGGGCGTCTGTGGCAGCAGAGCCCCTGGCGCTGAGTCCGGCTCCCCGGCCTTAGCCTGAGGGGAATTGCGTGATAAAAAGGCCAGCCGGTGCCTACCGGCTGGCCTTTTTGCATCCGGTTGCACCTTGCTGGTGAGCAAAGGTTGTTTCTATTGAGGCCCTCTGTTACAACTGAATGCTTTCCCCGTTTATGACAGGATCTTGTGGTAAGAGCTGCGGGGCATGGAGCATAGCGATGTCATGGAGCACCTTCAGGCAATTTACCCCGCTGGTCTGGATCGTCATTCTGGGCACCTTCATGGTGCGCACCAGCTACTACATGGTGTGGCCCTTCCTCTCCATCCTGCTCTATCGGGAGTATGACCTCTCGGCCACCTTCATCGGCCTGTTGCTGGGGGGCTCGATGGCCCTCTCCACTCTGGTGAGTTTCTACGGCGGCTGGCTCTCTGATCGCTTCGGGCGGCGCAGCATACTGCTGGCCGGTTGTCTGGTGGCGATGCTCTGTTTCGGTCTGCTCGGTTTTTCGCACGAGGTGTTCTGGCTCGGGATCGGGGTGATGGGCAGCGGCCTCTCGTCGGGGCTCATCGATGCCCCCGGCAAGGCGCTGATGGCCGACAGTCTGGCCTCGGCCAAGGCGCGGGAGCTGGCACTGCACCTGCGCTATTTTCTGCTCAACCTGGGGGCCGCGTTGGGGCCGCTGCTCGGGGTGACCCTCGGGATCAACGCCCAGCAGGAGACCTTCCTGTTTCTGGTGGTGAGCTATCTGCTGCTGGCGCTGGCCTTTGGCTGGGGATTTCGCCGGGCTGGCAGCACAGGCAAGCCGGGTGCTGCTGGCCCCGGACTGCGGGATGCCATCAAGGTGTTGCTGGCGGATCGCGCCTTCCTGCTGCTGGTGATGGCCAATCTCCTGATGGTGCTGGTCTACTCCCAGTTTCACTCGCCGCTGGTGCAGTACCTGACCCGGGCCGGTATGCCGCAGGTGGCCGAGCTGGTTGCCCTGCTGGTGGCGACCAACGCCCTGACCGTGGTGCTGCTGCAATTTCCGCTGCTGCGCTTGTTGTCACGCTGGCCGGTGCGGGTACGGCTTCATATCGGCATGGCGCTCTTTCTGGCGGCCCAGCTGCTCTTCGCGCTGGGGGACCCGATGGTGCGCAGCCACTGGTTTGGCGCCGTGCTGCTGCTCAGCATCGGCGAGACCATCCTGTTCCCCCTGCTCAACGTGCTGATCGATCAGATGGCCCCCGCTCATCTCAAGGGGAGCTACTTTGGTGCCAGCGCACTGGCCGGGTTGGGAGGGGCTGCCGGCGCGCTGCTGGGCGGCTGGATCCTCGAACAGTGGAGCGGCCAGCTGCTCTATGTGCTGATGGCGCTGCTCTGCGTGGCAATTTTTGCGCTTTATGAGTGG
>OEQV01000242.1_pt1 | contig 15167 bp, 18 predicted proteins | sample 1539821 | NCBI WGS metagenome assembly OEQV01 (sample SAMEA3891244, study PRJEB23780) | metagenome | biome: terrestrial biome; feature: animal house; material: water of meat washing | place: Italy | collected 2015-05-12 | reverse complement strand
AGGGTCAGTAATTTTTCTTCTGTGGTTGCCATAATTAAAACCCTAATTTGAATCGCATCCCGTGAGATTGTGAGACTTTGGTAATGTCCACATCCCCGTTTTTATGAACAGTAAATTTCATATCACGCCCCCGTTCTTTTGAAATATCCTGAATCAGCGTCCGGATCAGCTGCTCATGTTGCCGCTGAATATCAATACCGTTCTCTTTCAGCCAGTCATGACCGGAATATTCTGAGTTATGGGTTAACACCTGCGTATTTTCGGTCCATGACAGGCGGTTATGTCTGATATCCAGCTTCTGAGCATCATCCAGTCGTCCGGCTGCGTCAAAACCGAAATGTTGTTCCGGTTTCCGGTCGATACCCTGTTCTTTCAGTGACCGGTTATCAATAAAACCCTGTTCAAAACCATGTCGTTGCATGTGTGAATTGTGCGTGTTTTCCCAGCGCTGGCGCAGATCTTTCAGTGCCTGTTTTTGTTCTGTCGGCGTTAAATTGTGTCCTGAGTCCTTACGTGCGCCGCCACGCTCAGGAAATTTAGCGTTATATCGCCGGAAATACTGCTCAGGGCTGCGCTTAATACCGTCATCAACACGCTGGCTCATCATGATATGGGCGTGCGGCTGTTCGCCGCCGTCAATGCTGGCTTGCGGATTGTGAATCGCAAACGAATACGTATGTTGACCGCCCGTTTCCTGCTTCACAAAATCCCTGACAAGCTCCAGCCGCTGCGCTTCGTTCAGTTCACGGGGTAGTGCTATCTCGATTTCCCGGTACGTTGAACCGTTGGCACGTTCGAACGCATCCGCAGCCTGCCAGAAATGGGCGGGGTCATCTTTCGCCCATTCCGGCATATTGCCGTGCTCGGTGTGTTCGAGATCTTTTCGCTGACTGAACTTATCTTCCCGCGTGATGTAATTGGCATGAGCAAGGGCTTTACCCTTGCCGCCAAATTTCACGCTGAGATGATAGGTTGCCATGATGTTTTTGCCCTTGGTTTTACGCACGTGTTTCTGCCCGCAGGGAGAAACATATAAGTGCGCTTTACTCTAATTTGAAGAATTATGAGTAAAGATAAGTCATGCGACTTCTGACCGCAAGTTATATACTTTCACCATCGGAAATATCGGGATGGGGAAGTTAAACGATGCGGATCAGTAACGTCGAATGGCTTAAAAAGCGCATAGGCTTCATCAGAAAACTGGGGGAGAAAACAACACGGCAACGGCAGATTATCGACCTGCTGGATGATGAGGCTTCGCTCAGTGAGACTGACAGGCGACTGCTCCACGTTCTGGCAACCGCTGAAAAAAACGAGTTGCAGGAACAGGATGCCGCGCAGAAAAAGGCGGTTCAGGCACGGATTTCAGGTCAGAAAAACCGCAGGGAACGTAATCACAAACTGTTCTTGGCTGCCGGACTGATGATTGACGCGGGACTGGTTGATACAAAAACGGGTGAGTTGAATTTTGACCACGAAAAATTACTGACTGCGCTGAAACGGGTACGCTACGATCTGGAAACATCGGCGTGAACGTGCATTCTGCAAGGCCGGAGAAATGCCGCTTCCTCGCTCACTGACTCGCGTCGCTCGGTCGTTCGGCTGCGGCGAGCGGTAGGGATTTTCGGATAGGAGCATGAATTTTCTTGCTCCAGATGTACAAAAGCCCCGTGACAGAATCACGGGGCTTGAGTACTCTAATTCTTGCAGATACCTGCCAGGATCAGACGTCACAATCAAATCCTAGCAGGGCTGGCTAGGAATGTCACTACCAGCTTAATACCATTCAACGACATTAAAATCATATCTGCACCTTAGACGCTCAGGTCTACGCCCCGGACTCCGGCAGGATAAACAGGCAAGCGGTGGGAACCTGACCAGCTCGGGAAAGAAGCTGGCTCTACCCGGTCTCACGTTAACCAATAACGTACCTGATAAAGTGAGAGTGAAGGCAGCGGTTGCGGTGAAGCGTGATTGCCAAGGTCTGGCGCAACACCCACAAAATCGAAGCAGCATACGAACGGCCTGATGCTGGTCGCTTCGCTCCCCGTTTTCTGGTGTACCCACCACGGGGGCATTAGGCTTTCTTTGCCCTAATATGGGTTTGCGACTCTCAAATACAGGTTGCCCTAATCACTTAACGCTATTATTGTTCTATTGAAGCCTTAACCTAAACCCACTCACAAAACGTGGATTATCTGGTTAGTGATTCGCAGCAACAAAGCGTCCCGGTTCAAAACGAATCGTAAGACGTAGTTTCCCTTGATGTAGGGCTTGCCGATGGAACAGGCGGCTTTTTTATTCTCCGGCGTGGGGGGGATGCTGTTGACAGAAATGGAAATAAGTAACATCCGGAATATTACGCTTATTGCCCGGCGTCTTGCCTGGATTAATGCCAAAAGAACTCATATCGATATACCATCGTTTGCAGAACTGCTTTTCTCCGGCCAAAAAGCGCTGTTCTTCGAACAATATAATTATTTTCACTCACGACGGTACACAACGGCAGGCACGTCAAAGCCACCGGATTTACCATAACATCTCTTGCCCGCACCGCTGAAACGCGCTCAGGGCGGTTTTACGTCCTGAGCCATAAAAACCCCCGTCTTCTCACCGAAAACCGCTCAGAATCGCATACCGTGATTTTCAGCCCCATGCATAACCATGCACCTGACTGACTGGCGAGAACTTCCGGCCTGAATTCAGGCCGGAAGTCTCAAAAGACGCCCCAAACCCGGCTGAAAACGGTGAACGGGTGCGCAATTTATTGTGCGAACGTGAGGCGTTGGACAAGCGCAGCGCGTCAGTTCTTTTTCTTTTCCGGTTTCTGTTCCGTTGTCAGCAGCTTTTCAAGGTCTGCCACTTTCTGATAGACGGCAGCAGACGCGTTGTAATTGTCCTGTAGTTCCGTTTTCACAAACCAGCTTGTGGCAAATATCAGTACGACAAAGGCAACCGCAACCCCTGCAAACCACTTCCAGCTGTAACCCCGCAGCGTGTTGTACTCCGCGATGATATTGCTGCGGATAATGGAAATTTCCTTGTCCAGCGCGTCCGCATTGATTTTCATGTTCCCGACGGATTTTTCCAGACGCTGAAAATCAGCGCTGATACGCTCGCCAATCAGCCCCGCAACATCCATTTTCTGCACTTCCTGCCGGACTTCATCCCGTACCTGCTGTGCCACACTGTCCGATATTTCCCGGTAGCCTTTCAGGGTTTCCCTTGCCACCGCCAGCGAATCCGCCACGGCTTTCTGCTGCTCTTTTGCGGCCTCTTTCAGATGCTCCGCCGACAGCAGGAGTGTGAGAAGTTTTTCTTCGGTGCTCGCCATAGTTACCTGCTTATGGAAAATCCGCGTGACAGGGATTTCACGCGCTCTATTTCAACATTTCCCTGTTTTGTGACCCGTGCAGCCATCTCCCGCCCGTACTGCTGCGAGATATCATGCGTCAGAGATCTGACCAGTTCCTTCCGGTTTACCTCGATACCGCTGGCATTCATCCAGCTACGGTCGCTGTGGTCGATATGCTTCGCCTGTTCAGGCACATCCACGACTGAAAACGTCCGGCTGTCTTTAATATCCTGCCTCTGGCTGTCGTCCAGTCGTCCGGCTGCTTCAAAACCGAGATGCTGTTCCGGTTTCCGGTCTATACCCTGTGCTTTCAGTGACCGGCTATCAATAAAACCCTGCTCAAAGCCATATCGTTTCATATGCGCGTTGTGCGTACGCTCCCAGCGCTCCCGCAGGGCTTTCAGTGCCTGTTTTTGTTCTGTAGGGGTTAAATTATGCCCTGAGTCCTTGCGCGCGCCGCCACGCGCCGGAAATTTGGCGTTATAGCGCCTGAAATACTGCTCTGGGCTGCGCTTAATACCGTCATCAACACGCTGGCTCATCATGATATGGGCGTGCGGCTGTTCGCCGCCGTCAATGCTGGCTTGCGGATTGTGAATCGCAAACGAATACGTATGTTGACCGCCCGTTTCCTGCTTCACAAAATCCCTGACAAGCTCCAGCCGCTGCGCTTCGTTCAGTTCACGGGGTAGTGCTATCTCGATTTCCCGGTACGTTGAACCGTTGGCACGTTCGAACGCATCCGCAGCCTGCCAGAAATGGGCGGGGTCATCTTTCGCCCATTCCGGCATATTGCCGTGCTCGGTGTGTTCGAGATCTTTTCGCTGACTGAACTTATCTTCCCGCGTGATGTAATTGGCATGAGCAAGGGCTTTACCCTTGCCGCCAAATTTCACGCTGAGATGATAGGTTGCCATGATGTTTTTGCCCTTGGTTTTACGCACGTGTTTCTGCCCGCAGGGAGAAACATATAAGTGCGCTTTACTCTAATTTGAAGAATTATGAGTAAAGATAAGTCATGCGACTTCTGACCGCAAGTTATATACTTTCACCATCGGAAATATCGGGATGGGGAAGTTAAACGATGCGGATCAGTAACGTCGAATGGCTTAAAAAGCGCATAGGCTTCATCAGAAAACTGGGGGAGAAAACAACACGGCAACGGCAGATTATCGACCTGCTGGATGATGAGGCTTCGCTCAGTGAGACTGACAGGCGACTGCTCCACGTTCTGGCAACCGCTGAAAAAAACGAGTTGCAGGAACAGGATGCCGCGCAGAAAAAGGCGGTTCAGGCACGGATTTCAGGTCAGAAAAACCGCAGGGAACGTAATCACAAACTGTTCTTGGCTGCCGGACTGATGATTGACGCGGGACTGGTTGATACAAAAACGGGTGAGTTGAATTTTGACTCTGAAAAATTACTGACCGCGCTGAAACGGGTACGCTGTGATCTGGAAACATCGGTGTGACCGTGCATTCTGCAAGGATTCAGTGATATGACGCTTCCTCGATGCAAAACCAGTTTGCATCTTGCGGCGAGCGTTGCAGATTGAAATACGAGGGGATTTTTTGCTTAAGTTCAGAAAGCGCAGAGCCGAAATGATTGTGACATCACTCCGGCTCTGCTAATCTGATTCGGTGCATTCGTTGCTAAGATCAGACCTAGACAATCCAATCTTAGCAATGGGAAGCTAGCTTGTCACTACTTCCTTAAAACCATTCAACGACATTAACTCAAATGCACCACTTGATTGACTCGGACTTAGCCCGGTCTCCGAAAGGATAAACAGGCAAATTGTGGTAGTAAAACGTACCGGAAAACGAAATTCCGGCTCTGCCTCCGAATCACGCTGCGGTATCGAAAGATTACAGTGCGTACCTGATAAGAGCACCAATCAACGGACCAGGGTTTCTAGGATTACATCGTCGAGAGAAGCCCAACCTGACAAGACTTAGCTAGATTAACGGGCTAAGGAGCCATGACCCAGTAGCTGATCATGGAGAAAAGCAAAGACAAGATGATGCTGTTGCTTCGCTCCGTTTTGATTAGTACCACATTGGGGCATTAGGTTTTTTTTCCATTTTTTTTTATAATAAAAGGGGTTTGATGCTCAGTCGAAAAAACTCACCTTAGGCGAGAAAAGTCGTATGAAAAATCGATTAATGGACAATGGTGTCCGTTAAGTGCCATTTTCCGATTGAAAATACACCGTTTTAGGCATAATATTTTGATTTGTCGGACAAAAAAGCCCTTAACGTGTGAAACCGTTCCGTTAAGCGTCAACCCCCTAAAAAGTTATGACTACATGGCATAACACTATTTATAACATGAGGAGTTCCAATAAAATGAAATTAAAAATTAATATGCTATTTGCTTCATTGTTATTCTCTGGAGTAGTTAATGCCGCCATAGTGAATCATGGTGACAATAATACTTCAGGTAACAACTCTGTCGTTATAGGAAATAATAATAAAGGTAAATGGCAAAGTGTAGCTATAGGTAATGAAAACCAAGCCGGAGACCAGGCAATTGCCTTGGGTTCATTTAGCGAAGCAGATGACAGAGCTATTGCGATTGGCAGAACGGCTAAAGCAACAGTAAATGAAGCTATATCCATAGGGAATGACTCATCCGCTAATGACTGGGGAAGCATTTCCCTTGGTGATCGCGCAGTATCAACTCATTCGAAATTAACTGAAGATGAATACAAGAAAGCTACTAATCCCAATGGCCCCATAAGCAACGTCCCTGGTTCCGCTATTGCAATAGGACAGCAAACAACTGCGGCTGGCGAACATTCAGTGGCTATAGGAGGAAGATATGCAGCCACCAATGCTGACAACGCAACAGCTCTTGGTGCTGGAGCTCAAGTTACTATTGATAATAGTGTCGCTCTCGGTGCTTTATCAAAAGTTGGTAATAATGAAATTCGTGAAGGGAAATCTTATTCATCTGGTGAGAATGTAAGCGGAAAAGCAGGAGTTGTTTCTGTTGGTTCAAAGAATAACGAACGTGTAATTACAAACGTAAAGGGTGGCATTGAAGATACAGACGCTGTGAATGTATTACAATTAAAATCAGTAGAAAAAAATGCACAAACGGCTAATGACCGTGCGACCAATCTGGAAACCCGCGCTGATTCGTCCGAGCAGGCGATTCGTGATACGCAGAACGCTGCGCAGACTGCGAACGACCGCGCTACTAACCTCGAAACCCGCGCCGATACCTCTGAGCAGAACATCCGTGATGTACAGGGTGCCGCGCAAACCGCAAATGATCGCGCCTCGACACTGGAAACTCGCGCCGATGGCGTGGAAGCGGTGAACGCGCAGCAGGATTCGACTCTGGCGGATCACGATACCCGCATCACCAGCAATACCAGTGCGTTGACTACCAAAGTCGATAAACAGGTATTTGCTGATGACCAAGCCCGTCAGGATGCTGCGCTGAAAAGCGAAACAACCACGCGCACTTCACAGGTAGCTAAACTGCAATCCGGCGTGGATCAGGCTCAGGCTACTGGTGATTACGCTAACTCTCGCATTGATGTTGCCAATCAGAACATTGAAGCGAACCGCCAGGCATCCATCGCAACCAATAAGCGCGTCGCGGCTAACACGGCACAGCTGGCTAACCATGAGCAACGCATCACCACGCTGGAGCAGAACACCAGTGCGCGTTTCTCTGACCTGAATAGCAAGATTGATGACAACCGCAAACGTGCGTCAGCAGGTATCGCAGGCGTCGCGGCAATGGCGAATATCCCGCAGGTACTGGAGCACCAGACCTTTGCAATCGGCGCTGGCGCTGGTAACACCGATGGCGAGTCTGCGCTGGCTGTAGGCTTCTCCGCTCGCGCTTCTCAGAACACCGTTGTGAAGGCGTCCGTATCGAACGACACCCAGCATAACTTTGTGGTAGGCGCTGGCGTGGCATTTGGATGGTAAGAAAATCAGCAAGAACCAAAGGGGCTACGGCCCCTTTCCCACTGTCTGAATTAAAATCACTGCTGCATTACGATGAGGCGACGGGAATATTTACGTGGTTAGTTGATCAAAAGCGCAGGCAAGTAAAATCTGGAGACATAGCAGGAACGCTGCAAAAAAATGGTTACATTGAAATTGGCCTGATGAATCAACGGCATTATGCACACCGTCTGGCATGGTACTACGTGACAGGTGAATGGCCCCGCCTGATTGACCATAAAGACCGCGTGCGCTCGCATAACTGGTTCTCTAACTTACGAAAAGCCACCCCTTCAGAAAGCGTTGCCTAAGCAGGAAAAACCAATGAGCAAAATCACCGGGGCAGAAGTCCGCGACGCACGTATCGCGTCCGGTCTCACCCAGCAGGCAATGGCTGACCTGCTGGGCCATACCCTGCGCAACTACCAGCGCAAAGAAGAAGGCCGACCGGATCCTAGCGGCAGCGGCGAAATGCTGTCTACCATCATGCCGGGCGAGTTTTATTTCATGCAGTCTCTGGCTATCGGCTCACTGCCAGCCATCGTGAAGACCGTTAATTCGGCTCGCGCTCTGCTGAAATACACCACCGATCTGGCCCGTGATCCGAGCGCTAACCCGCGCTTTGTGAAGGTCGTCGAAAACATGGAGCAGGCGCTTGCCGAGCTCGAACACTCCAAACCTACCCGATAAGGATTTACCCATGGAACAGAACCACCAGCCGCAGGGTGAAGTCTCCAACGCACGTATCGCAGCCACCCAGCTGGGCTTTGACGGCGCTGCAATGTTCGGCACCCTCCAGCTGCAAGCTCAGGGCTTTGGCGTCGGATTCAGTGGGCACGTACTGCACGTCGAAGCGCAGACGCAGGAGCAGGCCGACTACCAGACCAGCTTCGGCATGGACTACATCGCGCAGGTGCTGCGCATCGTCGGCGTGCAGCACTGGGAGAGCCTGAAAGGTCAGCCCGTCCGCATCGCCCGTGAAGGCAATCAGGTTATCGCCATCGGCAACCTGATCGAAGAAATCTGGTTCGAGCCTCGCAAGCTGGGCGAGCAGGCTCAGGAGAAAGCCGAGCTGCAAGCGGCAGCGCCGCCCGTACCGCTTGCATGGCAGGGGCTCGCACGTCATCCGGCAGGCCCCGCGTTTGCTCCATCACCTGATGCAGCTGATTGACCTGCTCGAACGGCACGCCGCGATCTGCCACCTCTTGCAAAAACTGGGCATCACTGACTTGCTGCGCTCGCGCACGGTGTACGGCCTCGACTGATGGGGCAACGGTGATCTGGTTAGGGTTAAATTGCGGCGCAGCTGCGGTGCTTTGCATTGCATCCGCCAGCGCATCACCCGGCGTCAGGCTTTTGGTTAACGCTCGTTTACTGGCAAGGCCGCGCATAGTCTCCGCAATATGCCCCTCCAGCTCTTTGTCACTCAGGCCGGAACTGAGGCCCGCCGCGTGCATATCTTTGAGCAGCTGCTGCGTCTGCTGCCCGTAGCCCATATCACCGCAGCTCTTGAGGGCCTGATCGAGGCTTTGTTTGCTCAGCGGGAAGCCGTCAGCGGCGTCCATTGATTTGGTCAGCGTGCCACCCGCCGCATTCAGCATGTTGATCAGCTTTTGGAAATTACCGCTCATGACACCATCCCCCGGCGAGTGCGCAGGATCTCAATGAAGCCATGCGAATTGACAATAGCCGCCAGCGAGGTGCTGACGGAGAATTTACGCCCGTACTGACCACGCCCGCCGTCTGCATCCGCCAGAGAGGTGAGCTCCTCGATCAGCGCTTTCTGGAGGGCATAGGCGCGGCTGATTCGCACATCGTTGGCGTATTCGGTCATGGCCCGGTCAATCACGGCGTTTGCGGCGGAGAGCTCGCCACGCACGCGGCTAATTTCACTCTCCGCACGCTGCTGCTCGTCCTGCGCCTCAATCAGCTGCTGGCGCAGGTCATCAATAATCAGGCTTTGCAGGGCGGCATTTGGATCAGGCTGGCGACCAGCCAGCAGATCGGCTTTAGCCTCAGCAATCAGGCGCTCCGCCTCCACAATACGGCTGCGCAGCTGCTGGGATGTCGCTTGCTTGGCAGGAATGGCAGATTCCAGATCTGCAAGGCACATTTCCATTTCAGAGCGCTGGCGCATTTTGTTGAGGACAGCCGCCACAGCGGGCACATCCGGGGAGAGACTTAACTGCGGGAGCTCCGGGTGCTCAAGCAGCTGCTCAGAAGCCAGACGTTCGCCCAGCTCCGCGAGATAGGTTTTCTTGCTCATCGGTTTTTTCTCTTTTAGTCAGCGGAATGCTGCCCGGACAGTTTGCCGTCACGACTTGAGCGGTAGGGGGCGTGCCGTTGGCTCGCATACCGTCAAAAAGGCATCCCTTATGCGACGCCCCAATTAGAGGGGCTTTACGATGATTTGAGATTGCTTTATGCGTCTAAAGCGTCCATTATCTTTTAAATAGACCTTTTTAGACGGTAACGATAATGATTTTTGGCTATGTACGCGTATCAACCGTAGAGCAGAACCTTGGCGGGCAAATAGACGCCATCCTGCAACGCTATCCCGATGCACGAATCCTGAGTGATGAGGGAGTGAGCGGCATCACGCCCGTAATGGAGCGCCCCGGATTCTCCGCCCTGATGAAGGTAGCCGGGAGCGGTGACGTGATCGTGGTGGCGGCTATCGACCGTATAGGACGTAATGCCGTCAGCACGCTGGAAGTGGTGGAAGACCTGAAAGCGAAGGGCATCACCCTGATCAGCCTCCGGGAAGGATTCGACGCAACAACCCCAGCGGGCAAGCTCATGCTCACCATGCTGGCGGGGATCGCGGAAATGGAACGCACCTCGATGCTGGAACGTCAGCGGGCCGGGATTGATTCAGCGAAGAAAGAGGGCAAGCACCTTGGCAGGCCGATAAAGGTCACGCCGGAGATACGCAAAAAGATTCTGGAGAAGCGGGAGATCGGCATACCTGCTGCACGTATCGCCAGAGATTTGAACATTAGCCGGGCCAGTGTGTTCCGCGTGTTCAAAGAGGAGAATTAAGAGCGACGGGCCAGACTGGGAAGGCGTGGCCCGTCTAAGAGATTGGAACCCCTGCGCTAACAGGGGAACCAAAAGCGGCGTGGAGTCCTCGCAAGATGCCACGCCATTGTCAGAACCAACCCAATGGAACCAACATTATGATTATTGCATCACAGCGTCATACGGCGCAAACCTTCCCCGGACTCAGCATTGAGCATGGGCAGATCTACCAGCACGGCAAACCCCGCAGCGTTGCGATGAACGGGCGCGGCATTCATCAAGTAAGCCTCAGAACTACAGAGGGGCGGGTGCTGACCCTGCCCGTCTGCCGCCTGTTCGAGTGGCAGGCATAACAACCGGGCCCCTTCGGGGGCCTATATGATAATCAATATGGTGTGACGGATTATTTATTATGAAAATCAATATACCTTTGCTGTTTGCTTTAACCTTGGGGTTTTAAGTCCAGTGGTGTGAAAAACCACGCTAAGCGGTATCAGAAATCGATTTTGATACGATCCAGTCTCAAAATGTCCAATAACCGATATTTGGAAGATCTTTTCCGCCCCAAACACATAGCCTCATAAGTCTTGATATTTCAAACTGTTAGTTTCTTAACGTGGTTTTTCGCACGGGTAGCCCTCGAACCCCTTAGGTGGTTCGCTCCAAGCTGGACTATCTGCACGAACTCCCCGTTTAGTCCGACTACCTCGCCCATTTCGGTAACTTTCACTTGAATCCAACCCGAAAAGACACGACAAATCGCCACTGGCGGTAGCCACTGGTAACGGGTTTACGGAGCGAGAAATACATCCAAGTACACAGAGTTCTTGAAGTGTTGGCCTGACTACAGCTACACTGAAAGGACAGATTTGGTTACTGCGCTCCGTTAAAGCCAGTTACCACGGTTCAGAAACTTGCCGGTTTCCTGAACCTTCGAAAAACCACCTTGCCGGGTGGTTTTTTCGTTTCATACTCTACAACTATGCTGAACCGTATGGCAACATCAATTCATCTCTACACACATGAAACGATGACGATGCCGAACACAATTAATTATCCGCAAGTAATCCCCTTTATATCAAAAGGGAAAATGGATGCAATAAAGAATACTTTCGGGAGTGGCCTAACAGATAGAGAATGTTATGGGATTTATATCTGGTCACAAAAAGCCGCCTCATCAATATATCCGCTACTACAACAGCTGGAAGTAACATTAAGGAACTCGATCGACAAGGAAGCAAGGAAAACGATAAGCCTTAATTGGTGGGATGTTATCTATACGGATAAAAGTAAAGGAAAGTGGGATGATTTTATATATAACATAAACAAAGGAAGAGATCGCTATAAGAAAGATTATAAGAAAAATCATCCTTCTGTTCTGACCAGTGCAATTGTAGTTCCACATGATGACGCCATTGCCCATACCGACTTCTATACATGGCAGGCCGTTTTAAGCGACACATTCCACTCAGAAAGCCGAGCACACGCCAATACAGCACTTTGGCCAAAACTTACTTATCGAGTACTAAAAGGCCTTGATAGAAAAAAAGCAGAAAAAACTGCAAGACTTGATTTCATAAACGAACTAAATGAGATAAGAAATTACAGAAACAGATTATCTCATAACGATTGCATATGGATAAAAATAAATTCCAATAACTTACAATCAGCAGTAGAGACTGTTAGGGAAAAAATAAATAAGATTGAAGAACTGATAAAAATAATCAATCCTCAAATACATTCAACCTTAGTTAAATGGGGTATTTTTTACCACGCTAGGAGAGTCTGCTCTCAAAAAGAAGTTGAGCACCATATGGGGAAAAGCATAGTAAATTCCATAAATCCATCAATGGATTCAGTATTAGCAACCATTTACGCATGGACTGATGATGGAAAACTAACCAGCGTGGTTAATAGCAACAACAACAACATTGCAATACATAAATTCTGAAAAGAGAAAAGGCCCGACACGCTAAGCGTGTCGAGCCTTCTCCAAATCTTTTGCCGTTGTCACCTTGCGGTGGGGCGTGGCCTTCATGTCATTATTTCTAGATCATAATGCATCAAGACGAAAACCCTAGGCTTCATTACAGATGATTCTACATCATTTACTCAAAAAAGAGCAACACCTTCTCTTTTCGCAAAAATGACTTAAAGAAATCAAAGCAACCACTACACGAGAAATGACATTGGACATAAAAAATCTTTACCTACCCCTTCTGAGGAGTGAAGGTTTTTAGGTATTTAATCAATAAATTCAATGCCTTGGCTTTATAAAACCGCTTAAAAATGGTACAATTAACCATCCAAGCAATTGTTTTATATAGTCAATTAATGTCCCATCAGATAAAAAATAGTGGAGATAGAGAAGAATGAAAACGATTAAAACATTTTTAAAGCAGAAAAATCTTTTAAAATCAAGAAGATACGCAGTTACTGCCCTGTCACTGAAGGCGGCAGTAAAACGCGTAAGCGCGTTGGTGCTTTGCACCTCCGCTGCCGCCTTCAGTGACAGGGCTTAGCCTAGCACAAAAATCAAGAAAAGTCAAGTAAAACATCTGGTTGTATTATGTCTGTACATTAAAATTATTCAGACAATTTAACTACAAAGCGTCCATCCAAGATCCATCACAACTATTTCATTTACCATAACGCCACATTGCACGCACCGCGAAAACGCGCTCAGTGCGGTTCCGGCGCGTTCGCCGTAAAAGACCGCCTTATCCCTGGCTGAAATGCCGCAAAACGCCCCTGATAAGTTTTAACCGTATGCATGACTATGCACGGCACTGCCTGGTGCCCGAACTGGCGTGAAAGAAACACCGTAATGCGGATTTATCCGGGTTTACCTAAGGCAGATGCGGAAATTCGCGCGTAAAAGCCCCATAGCGCACGAAGTCTTGTATGAGCAAGCCACCGCCGCCAGATCAAGGGGACTTAGAACTGCTTTAGAATCGAGAGAAAGCCAGTCAAGGGCGCGTAGCGGCGAAGCGAACCCTTTACGGGCTGTAACGACCCCACCCTTGGCGAAGGGGGATGGTTCGCCACTGCGAGCCATCCTCCTGTTAAACCGGGTCTGACCTGTTTTTTGTGATACCCGTTCAGGGGATCATGCCTTCGGGGGGGCCGAATTCGAATGACTCAGCCTACTGAGGCAAGCCATCCCAATGGCGACTTCGGATTTGGGGGCAAAGCCCGCCACACCGTTAAGCTAGTCCTCAAGGACGACGCGCGACCAACCTCGTTACAGACAATTCCACTGGTTTTTTATGAGCGGGAAACGCACAGGAAAAAACAGGGGTAAAAATTGGCTTGTAAGGGGGTTGGTCGCGCGTAGCGAGACGGTGTGGCCGCCCTTCAGGATGTTATGCAGCGTCCAGCGGAATAATATCCTGTGTCGTAGAGATGGCGGCGTCCAGCAAGCCATCGGAACGCCAGAATTAAAGGGATTTAGCGACTCTCTGAAGACGGTTTATCGGTGAATCCACTCGGTGATAGCTTGTCACCGAGTGGATTCACCGAGGCAGCTCACCGAAGAAAATCATCGGGCGCACCCTGTGCCCGATGATTACGCCCGACGGCCGTGCCCAAAAACCGAACCCCAAATTCAAAAGCAAATGCGCCTAACAGGGGGATGGGTCGTTCCAGCCCGTACAGGGAATGCTTTATGGAAAGACCGGTTCCTGACGCTACTGCTCACCGCACTGATCCTGCTGTGCGTCAGTACGGGCGGCGCATTCCTGGGGATGTGGTATTACGGGGCGGTTATGCACTGACAGAACTACTTCCAGAACTTCCACCACGGGGAGTGCGCCGGAGAAGAGATCTGCGGTGCTGGCTGCTCCTGTTTATGCTCCAGAAGCAACATAGCCTGACGAAGTGAACTGATATGTTCATCCCTGGCATTCACCGCCCCTTTAAGCCCGTCATTTTCGGTCTTTAACAACGCAATCTGATGCTGTAAATCTTGTAAAATATCACTGTTAATCGCTGTAGCATGACCGTCAACACTTACAGCGTTTTGTGTATCGTCCTTTACACCACCAAGCGAACCAAAAACACGTATAAGCTCAGACGTATCAATGGTTTTTACTTGCTTTCCATGCTTTACAACCGAGGTGTAAGTAAGCGTTCCATTGTTAAGCATCTTGTAAAGCGTAGGGCGACTGACATTTACAAGCCGCGCAGCTTCACTGATAGAGACTTTCGCCATTAGTAGCCATCCTCTGATTCCTTCAGTCGTTCTGACAAAACACGGTAAAGCTGTTCCGTATCCTCATGGAGCTTCTCGCAAAGGTCAGCCTCAGTATCGAAATCCAGGGCATTGAGCTTCTCCAGCAAAAGCAGAGACTGACCCTGAATGAATTTGGCCATATTCAGCGCAGTTTTTTGTTCTTTGTTCACGAAAACCTCCGTGTGGCAGTACCAAATGCAGGATCTGATGATATTCCGCTTCCTCGCTCATTCGCTCACTACGTTCGGTCATGAGTCTGCGGCGAGCGGTGGGATTCTAAGTAACAGATAACGTAGACGGTAAGCGTAACCAAAAGCCAGGGCAAGAACGAGAAGGACACGCCCCGCCAGGGCGTTTTTCCATAGGCTTCGCCCTCCTGACGAGTTTCACAGAAATCGGACGATTTCCGGTACTCAAATCAGAAGTGGCGAAACCCGACAGGACTTAAAGATACCAGGCGTTTCCCCCTGATGGCTCCCTCGTGCGCTCTCCTGTTCCCACCGTAAGGTTTACCCGTTGCATTCCGCCGTTCCGTAGACTCCGTGGTGGCGTTTTCTCATTCCTTCCCGTGCAACTGGGTTCCTGACAG
>OEQV01000236.1_pt1 | contig 15553 bp, 15 predicted proteins | sample 1539821 | NCBI WGS metagenome assembly OEQV01 (sample SAMEA3891244, study PRJEB23780) | metagenome | biome: terrestrial biome; feature: animal house; material: water of meat washing | place: Italy | collected 2015-05-12 | reverse complement strand
TGTTCGATGCTGTGAGTGCCCACACAGATTGCTTGATTCAAATTGTTAAAGAGCGTCACGCTTGTCGCGTTGAGGAGGCGCATATTACGCTTCTCACTTCGAAAGTCAAGCGATTGTTTTCGCTTTTCTTTCGGCGCCCACTTCGCTAGGAAGCTGGCTCATCAGTCCGGCGTGTTCCGCCGTGCTGGTAGGGGCGCATTATAGGGAGCCGCGCCGGGATGACAAGGGCTTTTTGCAAAAATGCGTTCGTTTGCTGAAAAAGCGAACTGAACGCCCCAAAACAGCCCCTTGGCATCTCTTTTACGCCGCTTTTTTGCTCAACTCTTCGCTTTGTGCCCGGATATAGTTGACCCAGCTGGTTGCCTTCTGCTGCCAGTTATCCTGTTGCTGCAGCTCACGGGCCAGTTCCAGCGCCTGGGCATACTGCTCCTTATTAAGGTGTGCCTGCACCAGCAACGCTTTGGCACGATTGCCTTGCTCGCCTTTTACCGACTTGATGGCGGCGAGCTGGATCATGGCAGCATCAGTCTTGCCCTGTTGCAGCAGCAGTTCGGCGGCGCGCATGGCGGCTTTGGGCTGACCGTGCTGGTTGGCCAGCTGTTGCCAGCTATCGACCGCTTGTGACCACTCCCGGGCACCTTCCCACAATTGGGCCAGCAGTTGGCGGTTTTCAGCACTTTGCTTCATCTGTCCCTTGGCCATGGCCGCTTCCAGCAGACGGGCACCACGATAAGGCAGCCCTTGCCAGGCATAGAGGCGGATCAGCTGATTGCGGGCAGACGCATCATCCATCAGTTTTCTGTCGATAGCTGTTTGCAACAGAGCCAACGCCTGATCGCCACGTTTGGCGGAGAGGTTGAGCGATACCGCCTGCTGCCACCATTTGCTCTCTGTCGGCTCGTGACGGATCAGCTCGGCCGCCTGATCGGCCGCCACGCCATAACGTTGCTGAGCGGTGAGGGCGGAGAGACGAATAATGGCGGCCTGCTTCTGCCAACCCTTCTTCAACAACTGTTCGCTCTGGCTGGCGGCGTCACCGTACTGCTTGTTGTGGTAATAGAGGCCGGCCAGACGCAGGCGCAGTGCATCGTCTTGCTTGAGTGCCAGTGCCGCCTTGTAGCTGGCGATGGCACCAGACCAGTTGGATTGCTGGGCCTGAATATCGCCGCGCAGTCGCAGCAGCTGGAGCTGTTGCTGCTCGGGCCACTCTTTATAGGCAAGAGCCTGTTCGACATAACGGCTCGCCTGGGCGGTCTGTTGCAGATTGGCCGCCAGCGAGGCTTGCAACTGCGCCAGCCAGGCACGCTCGGCATCGCTATTTGGCTTGAGGCCGGATGCCTTGCTCTGGGCTTGTTGCCACTGACCGGACTGATAGAGCTTCATCACGGGTTCAAGCTGACGGGAGAAGTGAGGGCTGACCTCCATCGCCAGACAGGCTTGGCCGACCAGGGCCAGCAGACAGATCCAGATCCGCAACATAGTTATGACTCCAGTTTGAATTTGAGCGTGATGACTTGCACCAGCTTGTCGGTGGCGCCCGGTCTCGGCTGATAGCGCCACTTGTTGATCGCCTGAATGGCCGCCCGCTCGAACTGACGCTTGGGCTTGGCCTCGACCACTTCCACATCCTGCACGCCACCTTCGGCATTCACGCTAAAGCGCAGGGTGACGAATCCTTCGATCCCTGACTGCTGGGCACGATAGGGGTAGACCGGCTCGATCCGTTGCAGCGGCATCAGCATGTCACCTGCGCCGATACCCGCTCCCTGCTGCTGGCCGTGGTAGTTGCCACTCAATACCGGTGCGGTACTGGTCGCCACACCGGGGGCATAGACCTGCACCGCGCTGAGGCTGGAAACCAGATCCAGACTCGGCTCAACGGCCGCCAAGGGGGCCGCGGCAGGCATCGGCAGCGGTGTCGAGGCCAATGCCGCGGGAGGCTCTGGCAGAGGCTCGGGTTCCTGCGGTACCGGACGCTCGCGTACCTGCACCTCGGTCACCTCGTTCTGCATATTGATGACGATGGGCTTCTGTTCGCTCGCCACCTTCTCGCCCCGGGGCGGTTCAACCAGCGTGGCCATAAACAGCAGGATGCCCAGACTGAGGGCGATCCCCAGCCCCAGGCTCATCAGCTTGTATTTCATTTCGGCGCCACCGCCACGGCGATATTGGCGATACCCGCCGCCTTGGCCTCATCCATCACCCGCACCACCTTGCCATGGGGCACTCGCTCGTCGGCCTGGATCACCAGGCTGGCATCGGGTTGCTCCGCCAGCAGACGGGCGATGGTGGCCTGTACCCGCTCCACATCGATCTGCTTGCGGTCGAGGAAGATCTGACCCTGAGCCCCGATCGCCAGCATGATGCTGGAGGATTTCTGCGCCTTGGCCTGACTGGCCTGGGGTCTGTGCACCTCGAGCCCGGCTTCGCGCACGAAGGAGGTGGTGACAATAAAGAAGATCAGCATGATGAACACGATATCCAGCATGGGGGTCATGTCGATCTGCACTTCGTCACGCTGGCGTTTGGATTGCCGTCTCATTGCATTACCTTCTCTTCTCGCAGGCCGTCCCGGGTCTTGGCCAGCGCACGCTTGGCCTGACTCTCGAGCCGACTGAGTAACAACACGCCGGAGAGCGCCACCACCATGCCTGCCATGGTGGGGATGGTGGCGCGGGAGATCCCGCCCGCCATGCTCTCCGGGTTAAAGCGGTTGGCCGCGGCCAACGCATCGAATACGCCGATCATGCCGGTCACAGTGCCCAGCAACCCCAGCATGGGGCAGAGCACCACCAGGGTGCGGATGAAGATCAGATGACGGTTCAGTTCCAGCTCCGCCTGCGCCAGCCAGCGGCTGCGGATCGCCCGGGCGTGCCAGCTGTGGCGCTCGCTGCGGGCCTGCCAGCGGCCGAGCAGCTGTTGCTGCAAGGGGCCAAAACCCAGATTGAGGTAGAGCAGCCGCTCGATCATCAAAATCCACATCAGCACCAGCAGGGCCAGAATGACCCAGAGCACCGGGCCGCCACGGCCCATGAAGCTCTGCAGCTGTTGCCAGATGTCGAGCATCATGCTGCTCGCTCCATCCCGCCGTTATTGCTCTCGGCGCGCTCGGCCAGAATGCCGGCTACCTGCTGCTCCAGCACATTGGAGAGCTCGGTGAAGCGCGATTGCAGCAGGCTGTGGGCCAGGATCAGCGGAATGGCCGCAACCAGACCCTGTACCGTGGTGACCAGCGCCATGGAGATGCCGCCCGCCATGATCTTGGGATCGCCGGTGCCAAACTGGGTGATGGCCTGGAAGGTGCCGATCATCCCGGTCACGGTACCGAGCAGACCCAGCATGGGGGCGATGGCCGCGATCACCTTGACCATGCCGATGCCGCGCTCCATGCGAGGAGTCTCCTGCAGGATCGCCTCATCAAGACGCAGCTCGAGGGTCTCCATGCTCAGCTCGGGGTGTTTGTCTGCCACCGTCAGCACCCGGCCGAGGGCGTTGTCGGCGTGATACTCGCCGCTCTTGAGCTGGCGGCGCACCCGACCCAGTTCGCGGGAGAGGCTCCACAGCCGTACCGCAGCGATACCCAAACCGATGGCGGCCAACAGCACGATAATGGCGCCGACCTGACCACCTTGCTGTACCTGCTGCCAGAAGGTGGGCGCCTGTGCCAGCATCGCCAGCAGAGTGCCATGAGAAGGATCCAGCGGCAGCGCTTCCCCTTCCTGACCCTGATAAGCCGCAACGGCAGAGAGCACGCTACCGGGCAGACCCAGTACCGGGCTCAAGCCTTCGGCGGTCGGTTGCAGGAAGCCTTCGCTCCCCAGCAGGGCAAAACTGCCAACCCGGGTCAGCGACTGCTCGCTGGCAGCCCCCTGGGCATCGAGCACCTTGCCGTTGAACTGGGCAATCCGGCCAGATTCGCGGATCTCCTGCAGCAGCGTGGCGGGCAGCAGGGCGAGGGCGGCGCGATCCGGCACCTGTTTATCCTGTGCCATGGCTTTCAGCGGGGCGAGACGCTCCGGGTACTGGCCCTCGACGGCGGATTCGCTCAGCAGCTTGACCGCATCGCTGGCGCCCTGACGGGTGACCGCGAAGATCTCGTTCATGTCGCCGGAGGCTTGCTCCCACTGGGCGTTAAGCTCGACCAGCTGCTTCTCGTTGCTGGCGAACTTGCCAGCCAGCTCCTTGCTCAGGCGCTGGGCCTCGGCCAGTCTGGCGCGGGCAGTGCCGAGCTCCTTGGCAACGGTCGCCAGATCTTGCTGAGCCTGCTGTTCACGAGCCTGTTCCTGCTGCTGCCACTCATCGGCGACAGCGGCGTTGGCACCGCAGGAGAGGGCAATAAGGAGGGGGAACCACTTCATGGTGACTCTCATGATTGGGCCTCCTGACTGCGGCTGACAGAGAGGGGGACATTGAGCAACTGGGGAACTTTCTTGTCGGCGGCCACATCCATCGCCTCGGCGATGGGGGAGAGCCACTGGCTGTCGAGGGCTTGCCACTGCTTCGCCTCGGCAGACCAGCGCCATGCCTGACTGCGATCGGCAGTCATCGCCAGCAGGGAGACCCGACCCAGCGCCAGCACATCGACCCGACGCGGGGCACCATCCAGCTCCAGCTCGGCGGAATAGCTGTCCATCCGGCTGCCGTACTCGGCTTCAATCTGATAGGCCTGCAGCAGCTGACGGAATTTCTCTGCCTCGCTAACGTCTGCGCGAGCCAGGGTCGCTTTCAACTGTTCAACCCGCGCCAGCCGATCTTCCTTGCGCAGCGGGATGTCGTTTTGCACCAGCTGTTCCAGATCTGCCTGCATCTGCAACATCAGCGGGATCAAGCCCTGACGGGTCTCTTGCACCGCTTCCAGCTGCTGGCTCAATTTACCCAGCTCATTTTGCTGATCGGCCACCAGAGATTGCATGTAGCGGTTGTAGGCTTCGAGGTCGCGCAGTTGCAGCTGGGCATTTTGCAGCTCCAGTCGTGCGGCAACGGCGGCATCGGCGGCTTTTTCCACCCGCTGCTGGGAGGCTTTCCCGGCAGCTATGCTGTTCTTGAGGGCGGGAGCAACCAGCTCATCCCCGATGGCAGCAAAGTGGACTGACAGTGGCAGCAGGGCCACACCCCATAATTTGTTCATTGAAATACATCTTACTAATGATAACTATTATCATTATCTCAAATGCAGGGCGGACTGGCAACGAGAGGATTTTCTTGGCCTTTATGCACAAAAACAGGATAATTTTTAAGCACGCACGGAATAAGTGGCGCCAATAGCCACCGCACAAATATAAATAACGATAAAAAATCTTTTCGATCAGTGTGATAGAGATCGAAAAAGGAGAAAGTAATGCTCAACGATGCGATCTGGGAACATATCGACAAGTTCACCAAGGCAACAAAAACCAGCGATATCCAGCAACTGCTGGAGCGCTTCAGTCATCAAATGGGCTTTGATTACTTTCGGCTGCTGATTATTTTCCCCATCAGCATGCAAAAATCCCACGTGGCACTGTTCAACAACTGTCCGACCACCTGGTTTGACGCCTATAGCGAAAACCAGTATCTGACCCAGGATCCGGTGGTCTATCTGGGGCTGAAACAGACCCAGCCGATCTTCTGGAACAAGCTCGACTGCGACTCGCCCTGGCTGCCCAGCGCCAGCCGCGACGTGATGAACCTGGCCGCCGATTTCGGGGTACGCAATGGCGTCTCCTTTCCGCTGCACACCCCGCAGGGGGAGCACGGCATCCTCTCATTCATCACCAAGGAGAAATCCAACTCCGACCTGATGTTTGAAAATGTCCCGCTGCTGTCGTTCTGCGCCAGCTACATCTTCAACTCCGCGCTGCAACTGATCAAAAGCAGACCGGATATGATGAAATACCTGACCGAACTGTCGGATCGGGAGAAGGAGTGCCTGTTCTGGGCCAGCGAGGGCAAGACCTCCTGGGAGATCGCCACCATCCTCGGTATCAGTGAGCGGACGGTCAACTTTCACCTGACCCAGGTGACCAACAAGACCGACTCGAAGAACCGCAGTCAGGCCATCGCCAAAGGGATCACCAGCGGCATCATAGTGCCCTCCCTCGACGAGGTGACCATCACCAACCTGCGGCTGTCGTAACCCTCAGCCGAAACAAAAAGAGCCGCAATTGCGGCTCTTTTTCATGTCAGAAAGTGACTTATCAGAGAGTGACTTACTCAACGGTCACCGATTTTGCCAGGTTGCGCGGCTGGTCCACGTCGGTGCCCTTGATCAGGGCAACGTGGTAGGAGAGCAGCTGCAGCGGCACGGTATAGACGATGGGGGCGATCACCTCTTCCACATGGTTGAGGTTCATGACCCGCATGGTCTCGTCGCTCTTGAAGCCGGTATCGGCATCGGCGAACACGTAGAGGATACCGCCACGGGCGCGCACCTCTTCCACGTTGGACTTGAGCTTCTCCAGCAGATCGTTGTTCGGTGCCACCACAATGATGGGCATCTCGGCATCGATCAGCGCCAGCGGGCCGTGCTTCAGTTCACCAGCGGCATAGGCTTCGGCGTGGATGTAGGAGATCTCTTTGAGCTTGAGCGCCCCTTCCATGGCGATGGGGTACTGGCTGCCACGGCCGAGGAACAGGCTGTGCTGCTTGTCGGCAAACTCTTCGGCCAGGGTTTCGATATCCTTGGCCAGCGCCAGGCTCTCTTTAATACGCAGCGGCAGGGCTTGCAGCGCCTTGACCAGTTCGGCCTCGGCGGCGGCGCTCAGGTGGCCACGGCAGTGACCGACCGAGGCCACCAGCATCAGCAGGCCAGCCAGCTGGGTGGTGAACGCCTTGGTGGAGGCCACACCAATTTCTGCCCCCGCGCGGGTCATAAAGGCCAGATCCGATTCACGCACCAGCGAGGAGCCCGGCACGTTGCAGATAGCCAGCGAGCTCATGTAGCCGGATTCCTTGGCCAGACGCAGCGCCGCCAGGGTATCGGCGGTCTCGCCACTCTGGGAGAGGGTCACCAGCAGGCTGTTGGGGCGCACTACCGATTTGCGATAGCGGAACTCGGAGGCGATCTCCACATCGCAGGAGACGCCAGCGATCTCTTCGAACCAGTAGCGGGCCACCATGCCGGAGTTGTAGGAGGTGCCACAGGCGACGATCTGCACGTGCTCGACCTTGTCGAAGATGGCGCGGGCACCGTTGCCGAACGATTCGACCACCACGTGATCGCTGCCCAGACGCCCTTCCAGGGTGTTGGTGATGGCTTTGGGCTGCTCGTAGATCTCTTTGAGCATGTAGTGGCGGTATTCGCCCTTGTCACCGGCATCGTGGGAGAGTTCGGACTCCTGCTCTTCGCGCACCACGGCGTTGCCGTTGGTATCGAAGATGTGCACGTCGCGGCGGGTCACTTCGGCCACATCACCCTCTTCCAGGAAGATGAAACGGCGGGTCACCGGCAGCAGCGCCATCTGGTCGGAGGCGATAAAGTTCTCGCCGATACCGCGGCCGATCACCAGCGGTGAACCGGAGCGGGCAACCACCACGCGGCTGTCGTCGCGGCTGTCCATCACCACGGTACCGTAGGCACCGCGCAGCTGCTTCACCGCAGTCTGCATGGCGGCCAGCAGGCTGCCGGCGCTCTTCAGCTCGTGATGGACCAGATGGGCAATCACCTCGGTATCGGTGTCGGAGCTGAACACATAGCCCAGCGCCTTCAACTCTTCCCGCAGCTCTTCGTGGTTCTCGATGATGCCGTTGTGCACCACCACGATATGCTCGGAGACGTGGGGGTGGGCGTTGCGCTCGGAAGGCTCGCCGTGGGTGGCCCAGCGGGTATGAGCGATGCCGGTACCGCCATGGACGGACTGCTCGTCGAGCGCCTTGGCCAGCTCGGCCACCTTGCCCAGACGGCGAACCCGCTGCAGCGGCTGGTTGGCGCTGAACACGGCCACACCGGCGGAGTCATAACCGCGGTACTCCAGACGGCGCAGGCCCTCTACCAGAATTTCAGCCACATCACGTTGGGCGACAGCCCCGACGATGCCACACATACACTTCTCCTTGAGATGCAAATCGTAAAGTCAGTTGGATGGTTCAGAGCTCGATGTCAGCAAGTGACCGGGGCGCAGATAAGCGTCACCCCCTGGGCTTGAATCTGTTCTCTGGCCTCGCTGGCCAGCCCCTCGTCGGTCACCAGGGTATGGATGCTCGACCAGGGAAGTTCGAGATTGGGGATCTTGCGGCCGATCTTTTCCGATTCGACCATCACAATGACCTCCCGCGACACCTCGGCCATGACCCGCGACAGGCCCACCAGCTCGTTGAAGGTGGTGGTGCCACGCTCCGGGTCGATGCCGTCGGCACCGATAAAGAGCTGGTCGAAGTCGTAGGAGCGCAGCACCTGTTCCGCCACCTGCCCCTGGAAGGATTCGGAGTGAGGGTCCCAAGTGCCACCGGTCATTAACAGGGTAGGCTCATTTTCCAGCTCGCGCAGGGCACCGGCCACATTGAGGGAGTTGGTCATCACGATGAGGCCGCGCTTGTTGCCCAGCATGGGGATCATGGCGCTGGTGGTGCTGCCGCTGTCGATGATGACGCGGTTGTGATCACGCAGCCGCTCGGCCGCCGCACGGGCAATGGCTAACTTTCGGTTCGAAACTTGTTCAGGGTTGACCTCGACCACCATCTCGCTCGGCAAGGGGACGGCACCACCGTAACGGCGCAGCAGCAGACCGCCGGTCTCCAGTACCGCCAGATCTTTACGGATGGTCACTTCGGAGGTAGAAAAGTGTTTGGCGAGGGCGTCGACACTCACTTCACCCTGCTCTTGTACCAGGGTCACTATGGTGTGTCGGCGTTGTTGAGTATTACGTTTGGTCATTTTTAAGTTTCGATTCGAAAGAACATCGAAATATTAGCCCCTTTTTCGGAAAAATAAAACAGCAAATAGGATCCGATTTGGTTCGATGCCAGAATGGGGTGCCAATTTGCGACGAGGATGCCATGCAAAAGAGAGTCATCTGGCTGGTGGAGGATGAGGCCAGCATCGCCGACACCCTGATTTACGCCCTGCAGACCGACGGGTTCGAGGTGGAGTGGTTCATGCTGGGCCAGCAGTTGCTGACACGACTGGAACAGACGCGACCCGACTTCCTGATCCTCGATGTGGGGCTGCCCGACATCAGCGGCTTCGAACTCTGCAAGCAGGTGAGGGCGCTGACCGATATTCCCCTGATGTTCCTCACCGCCCGCAGCGAGGAGATAGACCGGCTGATCGGGCTGGAGATCGGTGCCGACGACTATGTGGCCAAACCCTTCTCGCCACGGGAAGTGTGTGCCCGGGTGCGGGTCATCCTGCGCCGCAGCCAGCCCGTCGCCCCCCAGCCCAGCGCCCTGCTGGTGCTGGATGAGGAGCGGGCCCGCATTCACTTTCGCGGCCAGCCGCTGGCCCTCACCCGCTACGAATATCTGCTGCTCAAGACCCTGATGCAGGCGCCGGGGCGGGTCTACTCCCGCCAGCAGCTGATGGATCTGGTGTGGCAGGATGCCGAGGAGAGTCTGGATCGCACCGTCGATACCCATATCAAGACCATCCGCGCCAAGCTGCGCGAGCATGATCCCGAGGCCAACCTGATCCTCACCCATCGCGGGCTGGGCTACAGCCTGGAGCTGGCATGAGACTCGGGCTGCAACTGCTGTGCGGCCTGCTGCTGATCTTCGCGCTGGCCGCCTGGTTCGTGCTGGAGATCTTCGTCGAGGAGATCAAACCCGGGGTGCGCAGCGCCACCGAGGATACTCTGGTAGACATGACCCAGCTGCTGGCGCCGCTCGCCCTCGATGATCTGCAAGAGGGCAATATGATGAACGGGCGGTTGGCCAGCGCCTTCGCCCGCCTCAACCAGAATCCCATCAATGCGATGATCGATGGCCACCTCAAGCAGCAGGCGGAGTACCGCATCTATGTCACTGACCAGAAGGGCATGGTGATTTACGACTCCGACGGCACGGATCTGGGCAAGGACTATTCCCGCTGGAACGATGTCTACCGCACCCTGCGCGGCCAGTATGGCGCCCGCAGCACCCGCACCGATCCCGACGATGCCGCCAGCTCGACCATGTATGTGGCGGCGCCGCTGCGGGAAGGGGCCGAGATCATCGGCTCCCTCACCGTCGCCAAACCCAATCGCACCCTGATGCCCGCCATCGAGCGGGGGGAGCAGGAGCTGCTGCGGGCCGGCGGCCAGATGCTGCTCATCTCGCTGCTGATCGGCAGCCTGCTGGTGTGGTGGCTCAACCGCGCCATCGGCAAGCTGGTGCACTACGCCGACTCGGTCAGCAAGGGGGAGGCGGCACCGCTGCCACGGCTGCACACCGTCGAGCTGGATCGGCTCGGCCGCTCGCTGGAGACCATGCGCCACCAGCTCGATGGCAAAAGCTACATCGAGGACTACGTCCACAGCCTGACCCACGAGCTGAAGAGCCCGCTGGCCGCCATTCGCGGGGCAGGGGAGATTTTGGCCGAAACGCCGCCCCCCGAAGTTGCCAAACGCTTTATCGGCAACATCAATCTGGAAACCGCCCGCATGCAGCAGCTGATCGAGCGAATGCTGCAACTGGCGCGGCTGGAGTCGGGGCAGGGGCTGGATCGCCAGTCGGTGGAACCGGCAAAACTGGGCAAGCGCACCCTCGATGCTCGCCAGATCATCGCCCAGCGCCGTCAGGTCGAGTTGGTGGCCGAGCTGGCCAGCGCGCCGAAACAGAAGTGGGATCCGCTGCTGGTGGAGCAGGCCATCGGCAACCTGCTGGATAACGCCATCGACTTCTCTCCCGCCAACGGGCAGGTCACCCTGAGCGGCAGCCAGCAGGAGGAGGGCTACTGTTTTCGGGTCACCGACAGCGGCCCCGGCATTCCCGACTACGCCCTGCCGCGCATCTTCGAGCGCTTCTACTCCCTGCCGCGCCCGGACAAGGGCAAGAGCAGTGGTCTGGGGCTCAGCTTCGCCCATGAGGTGGCCCACCAGCATGGCGGCCGTCTGACCCTGAGCAACCGGCCGGAAGGAGGCGCGCTGGCGGAACTCTGGCTGCCATTCACCTAGTCCCCCCGCAACTTCACATTCCCCACACAAAGCGGCATTAGACTGCCGCTTTCTCTCATCCATTTGCTCAAGGAAATGCTATGTCCCGCCTGCTTCTCTCCAGCCTGCTGGCTGCCGGTCTGCTCGCAGCCCTGCCTGCCTCCGCCGCCAGCGGCTGCTTTCTCTATGCTGACGGCAACGGCCAGACCCTCTCCAGCGAAGGGGACTGCTCCAGCCAGCTGCCGCCCGCGTCCACCTTCAAGATCCCGCTGGCGCTGATGGGTTACGACAGTGGCTATCTGGTGGATGAAGAGCATCCGGCACTGCCCTTCAAACCGGGTTACGACGACTGGCTGCCCGCCTGGCGCGAAACCACCACCCCGCGCCGCTGGGAAACCTACTCGGTGGTCTGGTTCTCCCAGCAGATCACCGAATGGCTGGGGATGGAGCGCTTCCAGCAATATGTCGACCGCTTCGACTACGGCAACCGGGATCTCTCCGGCAATCCGGGCAAACATGACGGCCTGACCCAGGCCTGGCTCAGCTCCAGCCTCGCCATCAGTCCGGAGGAGCAGGCCCGCTTCCTCGGCAAGATGGTGAGCGGCAAGCTGCCGGTCTCGGCGCAGACCCTGCAGTACACCGCCAATATCCTCAAGGTGAGCGAGATCGACGGCTGGCAGATCCACGGCAAGACCGGCATGGGCTACCCGAAGAAGCTGGATGGCAGCCTCAACCGCGATCAGCAGATCGGCTGGTTCGTCGGCTGGGCCAGCAAACCGGGCAAGCAGCTGATCTTCGTCCATACCGTGGTGCAAAAGCCCGGCAAGCAGTTCGCCTCCCTCAAGGCGAAAGAAGAGGTGCTGGCCGCCCTGCCTGCACAACTTAAAAAGCAGTGAGCTCGCTTCCCGCCAGATAAACCCCGATAACCACGGTCAGCCCACCAGCGACGGGCTGACCGCCATTCGTAAACGAGACAAACATGAAATTATTTCTATTGCTGCTCTGGCTTCCGGCCAGCATGGCGCTGGCTGCCTGTGATCTCTCCGACCGCCTGACGCGGCAGGGAGAAGTCATCCATGATCGGCTAAACCACCTCGAATGGCAGGCGTGCAGCCTCGGCAGCCAGTGGCTGGAGGGGAAAGGGTGCGTGGGCACACCGGCCCTGCTGACGCTGCTTGAAGCCAAGGATGAAGCGGCCCGCCTTGGCGAGGGGTGGCGACTCCCCACCATCGAGGAGCTCTTCACCCTGCTCGACGAAAATTGCCGGGCGCCGATGACAGACCCGCGCTTCTTCTCCGATATCCATGACAACGGGGAAAATTCAGCCCCCTACTGGACCTCCAGCTCCATTGAGGAGATGCCGGAACTGGTCTACTACATCGACTTTATGCACGGGCTCATCGACGGCCACACCGATCGTTTCGCACAAGCCGCCCGACTGGTGCGCTCCCGCCCCTGAACAATCCCACGGCGCCTGATGGCGCCGTTTTTCAACAGTTCACCGCCACTTCACACAAGCCCATCACCACTTCACGCCGGACTGACAGACTCACTCCATCCAACAAGGAGACGTGTCATGGTCAAACAGATATTCACCCACAAGATATTTCTGCTGCTGTTGCTCAGCCTGCTGTTGATGGTGCCGGTGCAATCCATCATGGAGCTGAACCGGGAGCGTCAGGCTTACCGCAGTCAGGCCATTCACAGCATCATGGCCAGCAGCAGCGGCCCGCAACGACTGATGGGGCCCATTATCGTGCAGCCCTATACCCGTTCGGTGACGGTCGAGCAGGAGGGCAAGCGCTTCGTCCGTCAGGAGCAGATCTACCGCTACCTGCTGCCGGAGCAGCTGGATATCAAGGCCAACATGGAGGTCACCCCGCGCAAGCTGGGCATCTATCAGGCGCAGGTCTATCAGACCCGGCTCACCCTCTCCGGCCGCCTGCCTACCCGACAGAGTCTGCTGAATGACGCGACCTCACCGCTCGGTGAAACGGCCGAGCTGGTGGCGGGCAAACCCTACCTGAGCCTGGTGCTCTCCGATGCCCGCGGTATCAACAGCGTCCCCGAACTGCAACTCGGCACACAGCGGATCCCGTTTGCCCCCGGCGCCCGCCTCGGTGATGCGCTGGCGGGTATCCATGCCCCGCTCGACAGCCTGCCGCAGCAGGATGGCACCTTTCATCTGGAGCTCAATCTGCAGGGGATGAACGCCCTCGACATAGTGCCGCTGGGCAAGGAGAGCACCCTGCTGCTGGCGGGCAACTGGCCCCATCCCAACTTTATCGGCGACTTTCTGCCGGGCAGTCGCACCCTGAGCCCGCAAGGGTTTGAGGCCAACTGGCAAACCAGCTGGTTCGCCAGCGACATGGAGACCCGCTTCAACCGGATGATGAACGGGGGCGATAGCAATCTCTCCACCTTCAGCGTCAGTCTGGTGCAGCCGGTGGATCACTATCAGCTCAACGAGCGGGCGGCCAAATATGCCCTGCTGTTTATCGGCCTCACCTTTATCAGCTTCTTCATGTTCGAGCTGCTCAAGGGGCTGCGGGTCCACCCGATCCAGTACGCGCTGGTGGGCATGGGGCTGGCCATCTTCTATCTGGTGCTGCTGGCGCTGACCGAACACCTCGGCTTTGGCTGGGCCTATCTGGTGGCCGCGCTGGCCAGCGTGCTGCTCAACGGCTTCTACCTCAGCCATGTGCTGGGCGGCCCGAAGCAGGGGATCGGCTTCGCGGCGCTGCTCGGGCTGGTCTATGCCATCCTCTACAGCCTGCTGCAGGCCGAAGAGATCGCCCTGCTGCTCGGCGCCCTGCTCTTGTTCGCCACCCTGGCGCTGATCATGCTGCTGACCCGCAAGCTCGACTGGTATCAGGTGATGGGACAACAGAGTGTCGAGTCCCACCCAGCCGGACATGACAATGACGACTGAGGGCACAACCTCCGTCAATCTCTGACCTAGACAACAAAGGCTTCAGTCGGTTCTTCTCGAAAACAGCGGAACCGGCTGGGCCTTTGTCCGCCAATTTCCTAGCATGCAATCATGTTCCACTGGCGGACGATCACATGAAAATGCATCCGGGCAGGATCCTGCTCTATTCCGGCTTGCTATGGGCTCAGGGAGCTCTGGCCGGTACCCTCACCATTCATCCCGAACCGGTCGACGACCTCTTGCACAATCCCGGCGTCGGTATCGAAGAGTTTCACAACAGCTGGGGTCATCCCCTCTCTCTGGCCGAACATCCGGTCAGCACGGTCGACTACTTCCGCTTCTACTGGAGCGAGCTGGAACCACGGGAGGGCGAATACAACTTTGCCCTGATCGACAGGGCCATCGATCAGGCACAGCACGCCACCCCGAAACAGTCGATTGCCCTCAGGGTCATGACCCTTGATGAGCCCTTCTCTGGCAGCAAGATCCCGGAGTGGCTCATCAACAAGGGGATTCGGGGAGAGTGGGTGAACAACCACCAGACCTTTGTGCCCGACTACAGCGACCCGCAGTTCCTCGCCCGGGCCACCCGGCTGTTCCAGGCGCTGGGAGACCATTACGATGGCAATCCGGCGCTGAGTCATGTCGACATCGGCATGATAGGTTCATGGGGGGAGTGGCACATGAGCAACTTCCCCGGCCCGACGCTGGAACAGCGCTACAGCAGCGAGCAGCTCAAACCCTATGTTGACCTGCAGATGGCCGCTTTTCCGCGAACCCCCAAGCTGATGCTGATCAACAACCTGCCCATGTTCGAGTATGCCGTGGGCAAGGGAGCTGGCTGGCGGGCAGACTGCCTCGGCGACTGGCACCACTTCTCCCAAAGCTGGAGCCACATGCGCAATGCCTACCCGGAACGACTGGCGAGCGCCCGCGCCGATGTGGCGAACTTCGATTCCAGCTGGCAGCGGGCGCCGGTCAGTTTCGAGGTGTGCGGCAAGCTGAGCGAGTGGCCAGGCCAACAGCAGTACACCATGGAGGAGGTCAAGGCCACCTTTGACTGGGCGCTGGCCCAACACGCCTCCACCATCAATCTCAAGTCGGATCCGGTTCCCCCCCAATATCGACCCATCGTCGACAATGCCCTGCGCAAGCTGGGCTATCGCATCGTGCTGGACCAGCTGACCCTCAAGGGAACCATGAAGCCGGGGGCTACCCTTACCCTCAACGGCGACTGGCACAACGACGGGGTAGCGCCGGCCTATCGCAACTGGCCGCTCACCTACCGGCTGGTCAACGAGGAAGGCCAGGGCGGCGCCATGCTGGTGACCCGCAACGACATGACCCGCTGGATCCCTGGCAGCAAGGCCACCACTCGCGACAGCATGACCCTGCCGGGCCGGATGGCACGCGGTCACTACTATCTCGAGCTGGCCTTCATCGGTCAGGACAAGCAGCCCGCCCTGCAGCTCGGTATTGCAGGTCTGGAAGAGAGTGGCTGGTATCGTCTGGCCGAGCTCGACATCCAGTAACGCAAGAGGGCCTCCTCTGGAGCCCCATTTCATCACATCAGCAC
>OEQV01000233.1_pt1 | contig 15614 bp, 12 predicted proteins | sample 1539821 | NCBI WGS metagenome assembly OEQV01 (sample SAMEA3891244, study PRJEB23780) | metagenome | biome: terrestrial biome; feature: animal house; material: water of meat washing | place: Italy | collected 2015-05-12 | reverse complement strand
GGCTCGTGGTGCCGATGGCTCGGCTGTGAACCACACCGATTGCCGCCTTGGCCGTTGGTATTACGAGGGGGATGGCGCCGCCCTGTTTGGCACCCTGGCAAGCTTCAAACAGCTCGAAATACCACATCAACAGGTCCATGGCGCAGTCAACAAGGCGCTGGTGGCTGCGCGGGGTGATTGGCTCCATGATGACCAGTTGCTTCATACCATTCTGATCGAGATGGAAAGTGCCGAGAACGCGAGCAAGCAGGTGATGGAACTGCTCAACCGTATGGTGCAAGAGCAGGGTGTTTCCTGACCGCCGTTTGGCGAAAAATGACGGGTGCTTGGTTGCGATCGTGTCAACCACAGATCGTTACAGGATAATACGGGTGTCATGGGGCTGGTGGACCACCTAGGCAGGCATGCGGGTCCATACCTTAGTAGCCGGTCATCTCCAGATAGCCGACCCCCTTGGCATCTCCCGAGACAGAGACAGCTCCCTCCCAGTAGTCAAAGCGACCTGTCATGGCCTGATTGGGCTGACGGGCTTTGATGGTGAGGCTCATTCCGGCGGCGTTTAGCTGCCACTCGACGGGGTAATCCTGCCCCTTGGGGCCGCGCCAGGTGTTGCCCGGCGTAAGGCGAATCGCGTCGGGGGCGAGCACCCGGCTGCTGCCATCCCGCTCAATCAAAATGCCGTAGCGGTTTTCTGGCTGGTTTTCGGGATTAGCGCGGCCCGGCTTGGTGCGCAGGCGAAACAGCATCAGCTCGCGGCCATCGGCCAGTTGCAGCGAAAACCAGTCCCAGCCCGATTGCCACTCGGCCAATACCGAGCTGCTCCACTCGTGATCAAACCACCCTTGTCCGGTGACGGTGCGGGTCTCGCCATCGCGAGTCAGGGTGCCGCGAAGAGTGAGGCGCGGGTAGGAGTAGTAAAAGGAGGCGTTGCCCGGGCTCTTCTCGCTGTAACCGGCCTTGCCTTGCAGCACCAGCGGCTTGGCGGCAGTGACGGTGAGGTTCAGCTCGCCAATCTTGCTCTGCACCTTGAGGGTGGCGGGGAACAGCGCCGCCCCTTGCGAGGCAAGCCGCCACTCCCTGAGCCAATATTGGCCGCCGCTGGCTCCCGCCAGTCCCGGCCCCTGCCGACTGGCCCGTTCATCTTGCTGGTGGCTGCCACGGTCGAGATCCGTGATGGCAAACTGGGCCAGCCAGAGCTGGGGGGTGAGCCAGGGGTTGCTGGTGCGGAGTTCTTGCTCGATCCCTTGGCGAAACAGGGTCCACTGCATGCCATATTCGCGCCCCTGTTCATCCTTGAGGTTGCCGGTGAGATACCACCACTCGGAGCGGTAATCGGGGTGGGCGGCGTGATCCTCCGGCAGTTGGATGGTTTGCCCCGGCAGCACCTTTTTAAAGCTGTCGTTGCCACCGCCGAGCAGGGCGCCCAGATCGCTGGCAGCGATAGCCCCGCTATAGAGCGTCCAGAGCATACCCAGCGCCAGCGGCCACCCTTTGATCTGTTTCATACCACTCTCCTTGCCGCATACCAGGAGGCCAATGCGCCACAGACCGGTGCCAGCAACAGGGCGGTGACCGCATGAAGGGGGGCGGCCTCGAAGGCGAGGCGCCAGCCAAAGGCGCGGGGGTTGACCACCTCGATCAGCACCCAGGCGAGGCCATACCCCACCGGCAGGGCCAGCAGGGCGGTGAGCAGCCCCAATCCCGCCCCTTGCCACACCAGCAGCTGGCGGCAGTGGCGGGGGCTCAAGCCCAGACTCTGCAAGGTCTGCAGCTCGCCACGGCGCGCCAGCCCCAGCACCATAAAGGCCGAGCCAATGCCGACAAAGGCGATGCCGAGGATCAGCAGTTTCAATAGCTCGGTCACCACAAAGGTCTGGTCAAACACCTTGAGGGCCGCGCTGTGGATGGCGGGGGCGGAGAGCAGATTGAGCTGCTCGCCAAAGCGCTCGCGCAGGCGGTCGGCCAGCTGCTCGGGGTCGTTGCTAAAGAGGGCGAGGGATTGCACCGCCCCGGCCTCGAAGGCGTGCAGGAGTTGCCCCTTGTCGCTGCCGTAGTCCTGATAGACGCCGGTGACGGTGAACTGCCTTGGCCCCTGCTCGCCGCTGATCGCCAATGTCTGGCCCACCTTGACCCCGAGGCGCACCGTCAGCGGTTCGCTCGCCAGCACCTCGTCGGGGCGGGTCGGCCAGCGTCCGGCCAGCAGCGGATAGGCCGCTTTAAGCTGGGGGATAAAGTCCATCTGCGCCCACTCGATGGGCTGCCCCTGCCAGCGGGCGGGGTGCACCGAGCGGCGCGAGGCGGCGCTCACCAGCGGATTGGCGAGCAGGGTCTTAAGGGTCGCTTCGCTCAAGGTGCCCTTGTTGCCCGCCACCCCCTTGGGGGCGGTGACATAGAGATCGGCGGCCAGACGCTGGCCGAGCCAGATCTCCACGCTGGAGCGAAAACTCGACACCATGACCCCGATGCCGATGGCCGCCGCGATGGCCAGCTGCAATGCCATCACCGCGATGGCGGTGCGATCGAGGTGATAGAGGGTCTCGGCCACCCCGAGCCGGGCGGTGAGGGGGCCGCCCGCGCGCCGTCGCAACCAGCCAAGCAGGCCGCGCAGGGCATCGGGCAGCCAGAGCGCCATGGCCAGCAGCCAGCCGCCGGCGATAAAGAGGGCGCCGGTCAGACCGGTTTGCGGTAGCCACAGACAGAGGGCGCACAGCAGCAAGATGGCGATGGCCAGCACGCGCCGTCGCCACGGGTGAGCGGGAGGACGGCTGCTTCCCGCTCGCAGTTCGAGGGGGGATTGGCGCAGCAGTTGCCACCAGCCGGGCAGGTTGGCGGCCAGCGTGCCGAGCAGCCCGATCAACAGCGCCTTGAGCAGGCTCACAGGGGAGAGGCGCAACAGATCGATGGGGTTGGGCCCATAGAGATCGGCCAGCGCCTGGGTCAGTTGCCCCATCAGCGCCAGCGCCAACAGGCTGCCGAGCAGCACCCCGAGCAGGGTGCCGATGGTGGCGAGAATAAGCAGCTCCAGAATGAGCCAACGCAGCACCCGACTCGGCCCCATCCCCAGAATGATCAACTGGGCCAGCTGGGGGCGGCGCACGCTCTGGACAAATCGCTGGGCGTTGAACACCAGAAACAATCCCACCGCCATGGCGAGCAATGACAGCGCCGTCAGGTTAAGCGCCAGCGCATCGCCAAGCTGGCTGGCATCGAGCGCCGGGCTGATGGGCTCAAGCCACAAGGGCTGGTTCGGGTAATCGGTTTGCAGGGTGGCCTGCAGGGTGCGAGCCTCGGCGTCGCTTAGCTTGAAGACGATGCGATCGAGCCGACCCGCTTTATCCAGCAGCGGCTGGGCGAGGCCGATGTCGGTTATCAGCAGTCGCTCCATGGGCACGGCGCCCGGTTCAAAGGTGCCCGCCAGCGTCAGGGTCAGGGGGCGGGCGCTGGCGCCATCGCTGCCGCCCAATACAAAGCGGCGGCTCTGGCCCGCTTGCCAGCCAAGGCGATCTGCCTCGGGGGCCGCCAGCCAGATGCTGTCGGCACGGTTTAAGGAGAACGCGGGTTCGCTTGCGGGTTGGGCGCCAAACAGCTGGCGCAGGGGGCCGGGGTTGAAGAGATCCATCCCCAGCAGTTGAAAGCTGCGCCCCTCTTCATCCTTGAGCCAGCCATGGAGCTGGGGCATGGCATCGAGGGCGGGCTGGCTGGTCACCAGCTGCACGTAAAGCTGCTCATCCAGCCCGCCAGCGGGGGCCAGCCGGTAGTTGGCTTCCCCTGCCAGCTGGCTGCGGGCGGCGACGAAGTTGGTGCGGGCACTGTGATTGAGCAGCTCGATGGCCACCACCAGCGACACCCCCAATACCAGCCCGGCCAGACTCATCAGCAGCAACCAGGGGTGGCTGCGATAGAGGCGCAGCAGCGCTTTGAGTGGCAGCATCAGCGTGCCTCCGGCAGACGCAGTCGCCGCTTAGTCATGACGGGGCCCCTTGAGCTCGATAAGTTGCCCCCCTTCGAGGCGCAGCACCCTGTCTGCCAGCGCAGCATAGGCGGGGTTGTGGCTCACCAGCAGCAAGCCTGCGCCGGTATCGCGCACCGCCGCCACCATCAACGCCATCACCTGTTCGGCATTGTGCTCATCGAGGCTGCCGGTGGGTTCGTCGGCGAGCAGCCAACCGGGCTGATGGATCAGGGCGCGGGCCAGCGCCACCCGCTGGCGCTGGCCGCCGGAGAGCTCGGCCGGATAGCGGCGCTCGAAACCGGTCAGCTCCACCAGCGCCAATGCCTCCTGCACGCTGGCCGCCAGCTCCCGCCCCGGCTGGGGTTTCATCTTGAGGCCGAAGGCGACGTTGTCCCACACCGTCATGTTGGGGAACAGCGCATAGCTCTGGAACACCATGCCGATGCCCCGCTTCTGGGGCGCCTGCCAGGTGATGTCCTCACCGGCCACCCGCACCTGACCGCCATCCACCGGGGTGAGCCCGGCCAGCGCCCGCAGCAGGGTGGACTTGCCGCAGCCGGAGGGGCCGAGCAGGGTCACCAGCTCCCCCTTGCGGATGCCGAATTCGATCCCCTCGAACACCGGCGTATCGCCGTAGGATTTGTGCAACTGATTGACTTCTAAATGAAACATCTTGGATCACCGATGAAATCTGTTGGCCGCCCAGGTGAGCAGCAGGGTCAGCAGGAAGTAGCTCATCACCAGCGCACTGGTGAAGTGGCCCGAAGTGGCGCGCATGTTGTAGAGGTAGACCTGCAGGGTCTCGTAACGGGTGCCCACCAGCATGTTGGCAAACACGAACTCGCCGAGCAGGAAGGAGAGGGAGAGAAACAGCGCCGCCAGCAGCCCCTTGCGCAGGCAGGGGATCACCACCAGCAGGAAGGCGCGCCGACTGCTCGCCCCCAGCAGATGGGCGGCATCCATCAAATCCCTGAGCGGTACCCCTTGCAGGCTGTTGGCCAGCGCCCGGTACATAAAGGGGAGCACCACGGTGAACCAGGTGCCGATCAGGATCCACGGCGTGCCGATAATCGGCAGGACACCATCGGCGTAGATCTGCAGCAGCCCCACTGACGAGACCACAGGTGGCACCGCGAAGGGGAGCAGGATCAGCAGGTTCATCCAGGGATCCAGCTTTGGGAAGTAGTAGGCCACCACCAGCACGGTCGGTACCAGCACCAGGGTGCCCAGCAGCAGGGTGGCGAAGCAGACCAGGAGGCTGCGGCCAAACGCCGCCAGAAAGCGCGGGTCGCCCCACAGCTTGAGATACCAGTCGAGGGTGAAGCCATCCGGCAGCAGGGTCGCCCCCCAGCGGGTGGAGATGGAGTAGAGAAAGGTAGCCAGCAGCGGCAGCAGCAGGGTGGCGACCAGCCCACCCAGCACCCACTTGGGCCAGCGCGGCGTCAAATCATGCATGGGATTGCCCCTTGTTCACATAGCTCTTTTTCAGCAGCCACTGGTTGGCGGCCGTCACCACCCCCAGCAGCACCATCAGGATCACCGCCAGCGCCGCCGCCATATTGGGCTCGAGGAAGATATCGCCGGAGACCAGACTGGCCACCCGGATGGTCACCAGATTGAAGTTGCCGGTGGTGAGGGCGTAGGCAGAGGCATAGGCCCCCACCGCGTTGGCAAACAGGATGATCAGGGTGCCGAGCAGCGCAGGCGTCAGCACCGGCAGCGCCACGTGCCACACATACTGCCCCTTGCTCGCGCCGAGCAGCGCGGCCGCTTGCGGCCACTCATCCTGCAGCGCATCGAACGCCGGGTAGAGCAGCAGCAGGGCGAGCGGGATCTGGAAGTAGGTGTAGATGAGGATAAGGCCCGACCCCGAGTAGAGGTTGAAGCCGTCGATCAATCCCCAGGATTTCAGCAGCAGGGTCACCGCACCATTGATGCCGAGAATGATGATAAAGGCGAATGCCAGCGGCACCCCGCTGAAGTTGCCGGTCATGGTGACAAAGGCCAGCAGCACCCGCTTGACCCGCTCGCCGCTGTGGCGCAGCGCCGCCGCCCCGAGCGTGCCGATGGCAAGCCCCGCCAGACTGGCGATACCGGCGATGCGCAACGAGTTGCCGAACGATTGCAGGTAGAAGGGGGAGCTCAAAATCTCCCGGTAGTAGTCGAGGCCCCAGCCATCGGGGGTCTGAAAGCTGCCCACCAGCACCCACACCATGGGGGCGAGCTGGAACAGGATCATCAAGAGGACAAAGGGCAGCAGCACCAGCGCGGGCAGCCAGTGGCGGCGCGCCTTGTGCTTGGTTGCCACGGGTTGATCCACAAGGATCTCGGTGGTTGCAGGCATCATCAGTGCACCTCGCGCATAAAGGCCGCCTTGAGCAGCGGGGGAGCCACCGGCTTGTCGTGGGGAATGCCCAGCAGATCGGCCATCAGGGCGCAGAGCTGGGTCTGGGCGATCACCACCCCATCCGGCCAGCGCTCGATAAAGGCATCGCCAAACAGCCAGAGCGGCACGGTGCGCTCTTCCGGCAGGGTGCCGCCGTGGCTCAGGTCGTTGTTCATGCCGTGATCCGAGGTGATCACCACCTGATACCCCTCCGCCAGCCACTGGGGCAGCAGATCGGCCAGCAGGCTGTCCATCCGGCGCGCCTGATTGCGGTACTGGCGGGAATCGAGGCCAAACTTGTGGCCAGCGTCATCCACCCCCATCGGGTGGATCAGCAGAAAATCGGGATCGTACTGGCTGCGCAGCCACTCGCCATCCATCAGCAGATGGCTGTCGGGGTAGTTGTCATCCCAGTAGAAGCAGCCGTGCTGGATCGGCAGTTGCTCGTCATGGGTATAGCGATCACGGGCCGCCAGCCAGGGGCTGCGGTTGTAGAGTTCGCTCACCCAGTAATAGGCCGCCGCTGCGGTGCGTTTGCCCGCGGCGCGGGCCAGATGGAAGATGGAGTCATGCAGACTGAGGCGACTCACCCCGTTGTGGGTGATGCCGCTCACCACCGGCGGCACGCCGGTCAGGATGCACTCGTAGAGGGGTCGGGAGAGAGACGGCAGGGCAGCATTCAGGGTCGTATGCAGGCCCCGCCCCGCCTCCACCATGCCACCGAGGTAGCCCATGGTGTGGGCTACCTCGGCTGCCAGACCATCCACAAGTACCACTATCACCTTGTGTTGCACTGGATTCCCTTACTGCATGTTGATCATGACGGTTTCTTGCCACTGGCGCGGCAGGGCTTTGGAGCTCTGCTCCCAGGCGGCGTGATCCTGCACCGGCTTGGCATTGGCGTACTGCTCGGCTGGCAGCAGCTTGGCCTTCACGTCATCCGGCAGGGTCACGTTGCTGCGGATCGGGCGGGCGTAGCCACGGGCCAGGTTGATCTGACCGGCATCGGAGAGGATGTATTCACGGGCCAGTTTGGCGGCGTTGGGGTTCTTGGCCCACTTGTTGATGATGGTGGTGTAACCGGCGATGACGGAGCCGTCGCTCGGGATCACCACATCAAACTTCTTGGGGTCGATCTGGTCGCGGTAGTTGAGGGCGTTGAAGTCCCACAGCACACCCACTTCCACCTCGCCCTTCTCGATATTGGCGATGGTCGGATCGTTCAGGGAGAGACGACCCTGCTTGGCCAGCTGACCGAACAGCTCCAGTGCAGGTTTCAGATTCTTCTCGCTGCCACCGGTGGCATAGGCCGCCGCCAGCACGCCGTTGTTGGCCTGGGAGGCAACGCCCACGTCACCCAGGGTCACCTTGTAGTCGCCACCCAGCAGGGATTGCCAGCTGGTGGGGGCGGCCTTGACCAGATCCTTGTTGATCAGGAAGGCGATGGTGCCGGTATAGGCCAGCATCCAGTGACCGTCCGCATCCTTGGCCCAGTTGGGAATATCGGCCCAGGTGGAGGGTTTGTAGGGCTGGGTGACCCCCTGCTTGACCGCAACCGGACCGAAGGCGCCGCCCACGTCACCGATGTCGGCGGTGGCATTGGCCTTCTCGGCGGCGAACTTGGCGATCTCCTGCGCCGAGCTCATGTCGGTATCCTGATGCTTGATGCCGTAGATGCTGCCCAGCTGCTGCCAGGTATCCTTCCAGTTGGCCCAGCTGTCGGGCATGCCGATACTGCTGAGTTGCCCTTCGCCGCGGGCGGCCTTTTCGAGATCCGCGATATTTTCGGCAGCAAAAAGTGGTTGGCTGATGGCCACCAGGGCCAGTGCACTTGCGATCACGCTTTTCATCATCCCATCCCTCTGGACTAGGTCAGTTAAGGTTCGAGAGGGATGCTAGAGGGGAAATATGACGGTGGCGGGGCGCTTTGATGGCAGTTTGATGACAATCACCCTGTCATGGCGCTGTCATCCACAGCGGTTACAACTCTGAACCCGAGTGAGGCTGGACTATTCCAGTAAGGGATTGGCCAGCCACCCGCCTTCTGAATAAGCAACAGGGACAAGAGTGTGACCGAGCCGAGATTGAGCGAGCAGAGAGTGAACGAACAGAGCATGGCCGATGGCCGCTCCTCCTCCAAGTGCGAACAGATTTGCCAGACCCTGCGCCGCTATATCGGCAGCGGCCAATTGGGGGCCGGGCAGCAGCTGCCCGCCGAACGGGCCCTGAGCGAGCGCTTCGCCACCACCCGCATCACCATCAAGGAGGCGCTCTCCAGCCTCGAAGCGGATGGCCTTATCTACCGGGCCGAGCGGCGCGGCTGGTTCGTGGCGCCGCCCCGCCTCACCTACGATCCCGCCATCCACACCCACTTTCACCAGTGGATCGGCGAGCAGCAGCGCACCGCCGAAACCCGGGTGCTGGCCCACGGCAGTGCGCTTGCCAGCAGCGAACTGTGCCGCTGGATGGGGCTGGAACCCTTCACCCCACTTTATGAAATCCGCCGCCAGCGGCTGATCGACGGCCGCCCGGTGCTGCATGTCAGCCACCACCTGCTGGCGAGCCGCTTTCCCGATATCGCCAGCGCGCCGCTGGCCAGCTCCCTCACCGAGCTCTATCAGCAGCGCTATGGCATAGGCCAGGGTGGGGCGAGTCTCGAGATCACCCCCTCGGCGGCGCGCGGCGCCATCGCCCGCGCCCTCAATCTGGCGGAGGGGAGCGCCGTGCTGCGGCTGGTGCGGGTCAACTACGACGAGCGGGGCGCTCTGGTGGATTGCGATATCGAGCACTGGCGGCCGGATGCGATCCGTATCTGTCTCGATACCCGGGCGTTGCAGCCGCTCGCAGGCAAGCTGCAACAAACCCGGGTCGCCGATTAGACTCCAGCCAACAGAGCGGATCCCGCAGGATCCGCCGGGATCAGTTGTCGATATTGGGGATCATGTCGTCGAAGCTCTGGTAGCCGCAGTCGGCCAGTTGCAGCGACATGGTGTAGGTCTTGGCGTGCTCCTGCTGGCCGATGGCGGGGCGGTTGAGCTTGATCTCCTGATGCCAGTACTCCTTCATCCGGTCGATCAGCGCCATCGCCTCCCCCTCGTTGAGGTGCAGCTGGCAGAGCGCCATATAGTTGTTCGACTTGTGCATGTTCTCCACCAGATACTCCCCCAGCACCGACATTGCCTGCCGCGCCTGCTGGCGGGCGAAACGGCTGTGCTGCTCGAAGCTGATCCGCTCGCTGATCAGGAAGTGGTAACTGTTGTCGATACCGAGCTGCAAAATGCCGAGCTTCTCCAGCTTGCGCAGATAGAGGTAGCAGGAGGCATCGGTCAGGCCGTACTCCCGCTTGAGATCGATCAGCGTCTTGTCGCGCCAGAAGATATTGGCGAGAAAGGCGTAGAGCCCCGGCTCGTTGTGAAACGCCTCGTCCTGCTCCTGGGTAAAGACGGCGCGGCGGCTCTGGGCGTCCTGAGTGCGATCCAGCAGCTCCTCGAACGAGAGCCCCACCAGATGGCAGATCTCCAGCAGAGTATCGAACGGCAGCGAGGGCTTGTTCATCATCCGTTTCACGGTCGCGATGGAGACACCCATGGCTTCTGCCAGGGTCTGATAGCGGATCCCCTTGTCGGTCAGGGTCTTCTTCAGGGTGTCGAGAATATTGTTGGCCAGGGTCTGGCTGTAGGTCATGCCACTCTTCCTTGTTATCGCACTTTCATTGCATGGTTATGCCGAGTCAGCTTCTGACCTGTTTTTACCTTCAAGGCTCAGATATTGACACCGAAAAAACAGCCTAGAGAAAAAATCGCCTACAACGCCCATCAGGACAGACCAGTTGAACGATGAGGTCGCAAAATCTGACACCAGACAGTGCATATCTTTCAACCCGCAAACATTTTGCTAGTGCTGCATAGAACATCGCGCATAATCGAAACGTATCGAATTCAAGACCCTTCCTGGTTGAGAAATCGATTGTTTGCTTCCAAATTTTTATCTTTTAAACCGCAAGGTTTTTTCTCTTTCCTGGCATTGAGCGGGCTTGCAAAAGCACCGCTCTTTTCTTTTGCCCGCATCCGGCGATAAAAGCAACACCCGCCCCCTCTCCCATCGCTCAAATCGCCACTACCACCCGATATCGGGCACAAAAAAAGCGCCTGCCGATGGCAGACGCTTGCATCCTGGTTTCAGCAATCAGATATAGCGGATCGCGGTCAGCACCATCACCACCGCCATGCTCGCCATCATGGGGACGAAGGTGCGTTTCACCACATCCACCGGGCTCAGATTGGCGATACCGGCCACCGTGATGATCACCCCGGCTACCGGCGAGATGGTGCGGCCAATCCCGGCGGCAAACAGGATCGGCACCAGCAGCAACAGCGGGTTGATGTCGAACTGGCCGGAGACCAGCGGCACGATGGGAATAAAGGCCATCACCGGGGCGTTGCCCGAGCCGGTGATAAAGGCGGTCAGCAGGATAAAGAGCGAGAAGACCAGCGACAGCCCGAGCGGATTGAGATCGAACGACTTGGCCAGCTCGATCAGCTGGGTGATGGCGCCGATATTGGTGAGACCGGCGGAGAAGAACTCGGCCGCCAGCATCAGGGTCAGCACGCTGCCAAAGATCATCCCGGTGCCGGTCAGCCAGGCCTCGAAGTTGGCGAACGCCTTGTTGAGAGAGCGGTAACGCAGCGCCTCGATAATGATGCAGAGCGTCATGGTGGACATCATGGCCACCGGAATGGTCATCTTGATGGCGCTGACAAACAGCTCGGAGAAGCCGAACAGAAAGACGAAGGGGATCACCGGCAGCAGAGCGTAATAACCCGGCGTGTTCTCGTGTTTCGCCTCCAGCTCGTGCAGATACTTGCCCCGCTCGGCGGCCGCATCGTGGCCATCTTTGCGGTCACAGTGGCGCTGCCACATGATGTTGACGAACGGAATGGTCACCAGCAGCGCGATCTGGAACAGCAGCTGATGGTTCACCACGAACGGCATCACCTCGATATTGATCGCCTTGGCACCGATCACCGCATTGATCTGGCCGGGGCCAAACTCCCACGCGGTGGGGATAACGATGGTCGCCACCGCCGTCTTGGCGCTGATCCCGGCGTTGCGCAGCAGCGGATAGAGGGTGCCCATCAACAGCAGGGAGAGCGAGGTCGCCCCGGTGATAAAGACATAGAGAATGGAGACCAGCAGCAGGATGATCGCCAGCAGCAGATAGGGGTTCTTCAGCGCCATGATAGGGCGCGATGTGGCCTTCACCAGCGCCGCCGAGGCGCCAATCTGGTTGAGGTAGGTCGCCACCCCGGCGATCGCCACCAGCGTCAGACCGGTGGAGGCGAGGCGGGAGTTGGTCACCATGGCGAACTTCTCCCACAGGTCGAAGAACCAGAAGCCCTGACTGTTTTCGGCCGGCAGGATCGACGAGATCCCCGCCCACTGGGCATACGCCAGCAGCACCAGACCCGCGGTCAGCAAGGTCGCCTGCGGATTGAACCGCTTGAGCATGGCGTAGGCAACCAGCCCCACCACCACCAGAATCAAGATTGTTGACATAAACATACCCCTGTTACTGCACGATTGCGGCCCAATCACAGCGAAGATGACTTCTGACAATTGGGATTCGGGAGGGTATCAGTGACAATCTGAAAATAGAATTGGCTGGTGTGATCACCACCGCAATAAACAATATTTCGGCAACCATCCGCTGCGACACAAATATATCGCTAGCACAATCACGGTGTGCATGATGCGGGGATGGTCGCACTTATTTATTCGCGACTGTGCGGCGCTTCATAAAATAGAGAATGTGCTCATCATCGCTATTTTCAGCCGGAAAACACAGATCCTCTCTCCGGCTCCCGCGCGCCATGCCTCCGCGATCCAACCAGCCATCAGGGTCGGCAGACAACAGCATCACCTCTCGGCCGACAGCACCATGACGAGCCGTTCCGGCCAGCGGACAAGGCGCGCAACGAACAGCAAAAGAGACTGCGAATGAACAAAAACAGAGCAATAAAACGGAATTTCCGAACCCGATTTCAGAGCAAAAATGCAATGACCGGCAAAAAAGTAGCGTATCCCTCCTCGCGAGGCCGCGCACAAAAAACCGGCAAACAGTTGACAATCGGCACGATTGACAAGCGATTAATTAACGAGCGGCTGGTAATCGGGCGGGGCGTAGCCGGGGCAGAAAAATAGCCAGCCAGATCAAGCGCGTCCCGCCAATATCGTGCCAAATAACCGCCAGAGAATATTTCGCCTTATTTTGGTCACTTATAAATAAAGTGATAGCTCTAAACAAACCATTATTTGAACAGCCATAAACAGCCCGCCATTTATATCCAGCCATTAACTGATCAGTGATGGGTTGTTATTATCAAACGGCCTCTCTATACTGCGCGCCCTCTGATATAGAGACCCGATGGAATATAAATAAGCTTCATGGATGAGGCCATTCAATCACACGCAGTTCGCATTAACAGGGCAAATCCATCCATGAACAAGTTCAATAAAGTTGCAATGCTCTCTCTGCTCGGCCTGACCTTCAGCGGTGCCGCTTGCGCCCAGGGCTGGTATGTCGGTCTGGACCTCGCCACCTCCAACATGGATCTCGATGGCGCGGCCCAACAGGCCTATGACGCCAAGATCATCGATGACCAGCTCGATGGCGGCAGCCTGATCGTCGGTTACGACCTCAACCACTGGCTGGCCATCGAAGGGGGCCTGCACGCCCAGCAGATGAGCCAGCTGATGTGGGTCAACGCCCCGGGCCTGACCGGCTTCACCGACACCACCATCGACACCCGCAGCATCAGCCTGGCCGCCAAGCTGAGCCAGCCACTGGCCTGGGGTTTCAGCGCCTACGCCAAGCCGGGCATCGCCTACACCAGCACCGAAGTGGAACTCATCGGCAGCGGCGCCATGCTGGGCTACCGCGTTCAGGGCAACCTCAACGAGACCAAAGGCACCCTGCACCCCAATCTGGAAGTGGGTCTGGACTACGCCTTCAACGACCACTTCTCCGCAGGGATCGGTTACGAGCGCCAGTTCAACGCCCTGAGTCTGGGTGACGAGCACTACTCTCTGGATACCTTCAAGCTGGGCCTGCGCTACCACTTCTAAGTCACGCCGCGTCAGTAACAATGCAAAAGGGCCGCAGGTTGCAATCCTGCGGCCCTTTTTGCTGCTCTTCTTCCACACGCTGCGCCGTTAGCAGATCTGGTCTTTACCCAGCTGCTTGGCCTGATAGAGCGCCCGATCGGCACGCACCATCAGGCTCTCCTTCTGCTCATCCTGCTGATACTCCGCCAGCCCGAAGCTCATGGTCGCAGGGGCATGGGGGCAGATGGACTCGCTCGCCATCAATGCCTGCAGCTTGGTCGCCACCACCATGGCATCCTCGCGGTTCGTATTGGGCAACAGCACCATAAACTCGTCGCCGCCCCAGCGAGCCAGCAGATCGATCTCGCGGATATGGCTGCGCACCAGCGCCACTATGTTGATCAGGGTCTGATCCCCGGCGTTGTGGCCGTAGCGGTCGTTGATCTGCTTGAAGTTGTCCACATCCATGGCGATCACCGTAAAAGGCAGGTGGAAGCGGCGGGCCCGCTCGCACTCCAGCTGCAACGCCCGCTCCAGCCGGTAACGACTGGCGGCACCGGTCAGGGCATCGGTCTCCGCCAACTGACGATTCTCCTCCACCCGCAGTTTCAGCTCCTCGTTGAGCCGCACCAGCTCGGCGGTGCGATCCGCCACCTGCTGCTCCAGCGAGTGGTTGCGCCGCTCCAGCTGCTCCAGCAACAGCTTGCTGGCGTGGATATCGCGGTGGGCGCCGATCATCCGTGCCACAGAGCCATCGGGATTGCGCTCAATGATGCGGCCACAATCCTCAATCCACAGGTAACTGCCGTCCCGACAGCGACAACGATACTCGGCACAATATTCGGAAGCCTGGCCGCTCAGACAGGCATCGAATTTGGCCATCACCCCGGCCAGATCGTCGGGGTGGATCACCCCCTCCCAGGTGAAGACGGTATTGCCGAGGGTGTGCGGCTCGTAGCCCAGCATCCGGTACCAGCCGGGGTTGCGATAGACGAAACCGGTATTGGCATGCCAATCCCAGATGCCATCGCTGATCACCTCCAGAATGCCATGCACCACGGCTTCGCTGACATCCGAGATCCTGATCGTGTCACTGTCCTGCAGCATAGTGGCCATCCTTATTCTTCTGCCCCGCGCCACTGCGGGGAATCGCCATATTGTCGTGAAGCGCTACCTTGGCATATTGCAAAAAATCTGTCAGCCAGAACCCCACCGCACCACCGTTTCCCCGTTTGTCGGCCGCCAGTGACCGACCCCGAGTGCCAGTAAGTGTGGTTCAACTGCACCTTATTTACCGGATTTAACTCACGATTCAGCGAATTGGAGACGGGCTCACCGGACGGTGATGCGGGGGGTAATAAGCGACGCGCATTGCACCTTTTTGGCAGATATACAGGAGCGGTGCCATTCACTTCGTTTATTGCCCCCTACCTGACTTTACGAAGTCAGCATTGTGGCAACCCGCTCCCCTCACCCTGGCCCTCTCCCAAAGGGAGAGGGGATAAAGCGGCATCGGAAATATGATCGCCAGCCACGTAGGTTCGATTAGCGAAGCGTAATCGGACAGCGGTAACGGCATTGCTCCCTTCTCCCGTTTATTAGAAAAGGAGGAGAAGGGTCGGTGATGAGGGGAAGGAAAAAGAGATTTCGCGGTAAACGTTGGGCTTCGCTACGCTCAGCCACAACCTACACAATCGGTAGGTTGGTGCTGAGCCTGCGAAGCCCAACATACTCGATTACCCAATTACGCGATCGTCCGATTACGCTTCGCTAATCGAACCTACACATGCCCGATAAACCAGTGGTGTGAAATATATCAAAAGAAGCCCAATCACCCTTCTCCCCTTGCGGGAGAAGGGTCGGGGATGAGGGGGAGCAAGCTATCACAGCAGTAATCGACATGCGGTAGAGCATTGAATCAAGTCGGCTCGCTCAGCTAAGCGTAATCAGAATAACAAGAGTTATATTTCTTTCGTCTCCATTCCCCGTCCATTATGCAAACAATATTCACCTGAAAAACCAAGAGTTCTTAAAATATACTCACCAATCAAGTCCCGCCCTTGTGAATACAAAATAAAAACACTCTCTCCATTTGCTAACGATATACCTTCATGTATTAGGCTATTGCGTTCCCTCAGAATTCCACAAGGCAACTCCATGCCAACATCAGAG
>OEQV01000221.1_pt1 | contig 16135 bp, 19 predicted proteins | sample 1539821 | NCBI WGS metagenome assembly OEQV01 (sample SAMEA3891244, study PRJEB23780) | metagenome | biome: terrestrial biome; feature: animal house; material: water of meat washing | place: Italy | collected 2015-05-12 | reverse complement strand
AAACTATACTTTTATTTAAAAATTTATTATTTCCTTTCTATGAGTTAATAATAACAAAGCATATTTTTATATACAACGTTTTCACAAGCTTTAGGGAATAGTATCACTCATTAGTACATACTCTCATTTAATGTGAAATTTCACATGTTAAGCACATTTCTTCTTAAATAGCTTATACAGTACATTTAAAAGTTTTTTTATCTATTAAATATTCTTTTTTTATATTTTTAATATTTTATCAGGCAGCTTTTGGCTGACTATCCCTGATGGAATACGCAGTTATTTACAAATAAGTTTATGAAGCGAATTGTGCCCAGATGCACAGTTTTCCACTGCCACAGATTCAACGAAGAGTAAGCAAAGATGAGCGATATGACTTCCCCTACTTCACAAGTAGCGGCTCTGATTAGCCGAGGCAAAGAGCAAGGTTACCTAACTTACGCTGAGGTTAACGATCATCTCCCAGACTCGATCACTGAAAGCGAACAGATTGAAGACATTATTCAAATGCTTCAAGACGTCGGTATTCCTGTGCACGAACGTGCACCTGAATCTGATGATGCAATGTTTGAAGGTGGTAATGAAGCTGCCGATGAAGTTGCTGAAGAAGAAGCCGCTGCTGTTCTTGCCTCTGTAGAAAATGAGCCTGGTCGTACCACTGACCCTGTCCGCATGTATATGCGTGAAATGGGTACTGTTGAACTGTTAACGCGCGAAGGCGAAATTAGTATTGCAAAACGTATTGAAGAAGGGATTCGTGACGTTCTTCACTCGATTGCTTACTGGCCAAATGCGGTTGAAGTGGTATTACAAGAATACAAAGATTATGAAGCGGGCGAACGTCGTCTTGCGGACATCCTTTCAGGTTATTTAGACCCTGAAACGGATGAAGCGATTCCAGAAGTTCTTGAAGAAGAGTCTGAAATTGATGAAGAAGAAGACTCTTCAACCAAATCAACCAAAGATGTGAAATTGGATGATGACGAGGAAGAAGAAGAGTCTGAAAGTGATGATGATTCTGAAGGTGAATCTGGCCCAGATCCTGAAATTGCCAAAGCGCGTTTTGACGAACTGACTGCTGCTTGGAAAAACACCCGAACCATCATCGAGAAACATGGTCGTTCAAGCAAAGAAGCAGAAGACGCTTTAGAGTCACTTGCAACTGTGTTTATGATGTTCAAATTTACACCACGTTTATTTGACATCATTTCAGAAATGATTCGTGGTACACATGAACAAATCCGTACCTCTGAACGTGAAGTAATGCGCTATGCAGTACGTCGTGGTCGTATGGATCGTACTCAATTCCGTACCTCTTTCCCAGGTCAAGAGTCAAACTTTGCTTGGTTAGATGAACAAATTGCGAAAGCTTCGCCAGACCAAAAAGGCTATCTTGAAAAAGTACGCCCTGACGTTTTAGCGTTCCAACAAAAAATTGCAGATATTGAAAAAGATTTGGGCCTTGATGTTAAAGGCATCAAAGAGATTTCAAAACGTATGGCTGTAGGCGAAGCGAAAGCACGCCGCGCGAAAAAAGAAATGGTTGAAGCGAACTTACGTTTGGTCATTTCGATTGCGAAAAAATACACCAACCGTGGCTTACAATTCTTGGACTTGATCCAAGAAGGTAACATTGGTTTGATGAAAGCGGTAGACAAGTTTGAATACCGTCGTGGTTATAAGTTCTCGACTTATGCAACGTGGTGGATTCGTCAGGCCATTACTCGTTCGATTGCCGACCAAGCGCGTACCATTCGTATTCCAGTACACATGATCGAAACCATTAATAAGATCAACCGTGTATCACGCCAACTTCTGCAAGAAATGGGCCGTGAACCAACACCTGAAGAACTCGGTGAACGTTTGGAAATGGATGAAGTTAAAGTGCGTAAAGTGCTGAAAATCGCCAAAGAACCAATTTCGATGGAAACACCGATTGGCGATGATGAAGATTCGCATTTGGGTGACTTCATTGAAGACAGCAACATCACTTCACCTGTCGATGCTGCAACGTCTGAAGGCTTAAAAGAAGCAACTCGTGAAGTGCTTGAAAACTTGACTGAACGTGAAGCGAAAGTCTTGAAAATGCGTTTTGGTATCGACATGCCAACGGACCATACTTTGGAAGAAGTGGGTAAACAGTTTGACGTGACACGTGAACGTATTCGTCAGATTGAAGCGAAAGCACTGCGTAAATTACGTCACCCTTCTCGTTCTGAACACTTACGTTCATTCCTAGAAAACGACTAATTGATACCGATACGTTGGAGACTTGAAATTTAATCACGAGTCTCCATTAAGTATTTAAGAGCAACACCTAACGCCTGCAGTTTCGCAGGCGTTTGAAATAAGGGGGACTGACGCTCATGACTATGTTAGACCGTACACCATCACGTGAATTACAAGAACATCTTTGGGTATTCCCTATGGACTACCCGATCAAACTCATTGGCTTTGCGAGCACTGAGTTACATGTTGCAGTGGTTGAAATTTTAGTCAAACACTTCCCTGAGTTTGATGGTGAGTCGATCCAAGTCCAGCCATCACGCACAGGTAAATACCATTCTTTAACTGCTCAATTGCGTTTTGAAGAATTAGAACAAGTTCATCAACTGTATGCAGACCTTGCGGCTTGTCCGTTAATTAAAACGGCGCTGTAATTCAAATGATGTATCAATAAGACACGCTTACGAGCGTGTTTTTTTGTGCCTAAATTTTTGATCTATTGAATTCAGCTTATTCACTGAAGAAATCCCCCTACGCTCTAGATCTTTTCTTTATAATTTCAGACATACTTTTTGTTTTATAAGGACGCAAGTGCCGTGTCAGATGCCGTTCTCAAACCACAACTCATTATTCGCCAGTTTGATAATTTAACTTCATATGCTGACCGCTTTGTAGAAATGAAAGCACTGACTGAACAACGGGATGCAGACACATCAGATGAACTTTGGATTTTGCAACATCATGATGTTCTCACCCAAGGTCAAGCTGGAAAACCTGAACACATCCTCATGAGCAGCAACATTCCCGTGGTACAAACGGATCGTGGGGGGCAAGTCACTTGGCATGGTCCTGGGCAGTTGGTTGCCTATTTTATGTTTGACCTCAACCGACTTGGTTGGAACGTCCGCACATTAGTGTCTTATGCTGAAAACCTAATGATTGAGTTACTCAAAAAATATGAGATTGAAGCCTATGCCAAACCTGATGCACCCGGCGTGTATGTCGATGGACGCAAGATTGGCTCATTGGGTTTTAAAATTCGTAAAGGCCGCAGTTATCATGGTTTATCCTTAAATATTGACTGTGACTTATTTGGGTTTCAGACCATTAATCCATGCGGCTATGCGGGCTTAGAAATGGTGCGTATCTCAGACCTCAAATCAGACTACCCGCGTTTTGAAAACTTATGTGCTGACATTATTGAAACTTTACAGCACAGCGGTTACTTTAAAGAAGTTCAAGTACAGCATATATAAAGGCTTTGCTTTTCATGGAAAAATAAATTAGAGTATTTACTCTAAACTAATAATTATTTTTAGAAAGGACAACAGCGAGTGATTAACGTAAATTCAGTGAAACCCGCTCTGCAATTGACCTATGTCAAACTTATGATGGATGTGATTGGCCGAGGATTGGTCATGGCCAGCCAAGTCGATAGTGAAATTCAGCAAGAAGTTGCCAAATTTCCAGCCAATTTCACCTTATCGATGAATGTCTTTCCAAACGGCCCGGCTTTTTTAGCCAAAGTGACCGAAAACCATCAACTCGAACTACTGACTCCGGGAAGTTTAAAGGCAGATTTAACCATCACCTTTAAACATCTAAGCCATGCCTTTTTGGTGTTTTCATTTCAAGAAAGTACAGCACAAGCTTTTGCACACGACCGTATGATTGCAGATGGCGATATTTCCTATGCAATTCGCCTCGTCCGCTGTCTAAATAAAATGGAATCATTGATTTTACCGAAAATGGTCGCTGAACTTGCCGTCAAAGAATACCCAACTGAATTGGGCTTAAAAGAAAAACTCACTGGTGCTGCAAATATTTATCTCAAAGTAGCCCAATCATATTTAAAACGGAGTGCATAACATGGCGAAGCCTTATTACGAATTTTTCTGTCCTGTAAAAGTGATCGCTGGTCATGCTGCTTTAGAACACATTCCGTTTGAACTGGCAACATTAGGGGCAACCCGACCTTTAATCATTACCGACAAAGGTGTTCGTGCCAACAATTTACTTGCACCCATTGAAGCGGCTTTTGAGTCTACCGATGCGGTGATTGGTGCAATTTTTGATGATGTTCCACCCGATTCGAGCTTAGAGACGGTGCGTAAAGCGGCCAATTTATATCGTGAACACCAGTGCGATGCGATTATTGCTGTCGGTGGCGGATCGGTGATTGATACCTCGAAAGCCACCAATATTTTGGTATCTGAAGGTGGTGATGACTTACTCAAATACTCTGGGGCACACAACCTACCTAAACCACTCAAACCCTTTTTTGTGATTCCAACCACATCAGGTACAGGGTCTGAAGTTACCATGGTTGCAGTGGTGTCTGATCCAGAGAAAAATGTCAAACTGCCTTTCGCATCGTACTATTTAATGCCGCATGCTGCGATTCTCGATCCACGCATGACCCAAACCCTGCCACCGCACTTAACCGCGATGACCGCAATGGATGCCATGACCCATGCCGTCGAAGCCTATACATGCATGGCACACAATCCGATTTCAGATGCCTATGCTACAGCTGCAATTAAGAAAGTCAGCAATCACTTGTTTAATGTGCTGGATAATCCAAGCGATGCCAACGGCCGCTTAGAATTGGCTCAAGCTTCGACCATGGCTGGCATTGCATTTTCAAACTCGATGGTGGGCCTTGTACACTCACTTGGACATGCCTTAGGTGCAGTGGCACACTTGCCGCATGGACTATGCATGAACCTATTCTTGCCTTATGTGCTTGAATTCAACAAGGAAGTGAATGGTGACAAGATTGCAGAGCTCTTGTTACCGCTTGCAGGGCCAGACATTTATGCGCAGACTCCTGCCCACTTACGTGCAGACAAAGCCATCAGCACATTACTCACCATGCGTGATCGCTTATTTACCCTAACCAAGTTACCCCGTACCTTGAGTGAAACAGGAAAAGTGACCTTAGAACAACTGGATGAGGTCGCAGAAAAGGCCCTCAACGATGGTTCGATCATTTATAATCCGAAAGAAGCCAGCTTAAAAGATTTAAAAGCAATTTTAGAAAAAGCTTGGTAATTCATAAAAAATCAGCCAATATAGCGACAATCTTAGCCTGATGCTTTTTTAAACATCGGGCTTTTATTTGCCATAAGGAATAATGCTTTCCTTATACCTATTGGCATAAAAACTGCTAAAAAATCTGAAAAAGTTACTGACAAAAGCGGCCAAATTAATGTAGATTGGCGCACTTTTGAAATTAAACACAGGGGGGATCGTTCGTCTCAAACGATCCTTATTAAACATGACTGATCCTTGATCAACGATTAAGAGGATAACGCCGTTGACTAATATTTCTGGGACTCAATCGGCAGCTAAACTGCAAAAAACGCTAGGTCTCTGGCACATCATTATTATTGGTTTAGCTTATATTCAACCAATGACATTATTTGATACTTTCGGTTTAGTATCAGAAGAAAGTCATTATCATGTGCCAACGTCATATATCATTGCTTTAATTGCAATTTTATTCACGTCGATCAGTTATGGTCACATGATTCGTCGCTACCCTTCCTCGGGTTCAGCCTATACCTATGCGCAAAAGTCCATCCATCCGAATGTCGGATTTATGGTCGGTTGGTCATCATGGTTAGACTATTTATTGTCTCCAATGGTCAACATCATTCTTGCCGTGATTTACCTTGAAGCCTTATTCCCTGATGTAAACCATTGGGTCTGGGTGGTTGGTTTAACTGCATTTATGACCGCGGTCAACTTACGTGGTGCACGCTTCGTTGCAAACTTTAATGGTTTGATCGTTTTTGTACAGTTAGGTGTGATTGCTTACTTCACGTGGATGGTTTACAGCTTACTTGCTGGTGGCGTCAACGCAGATGGTACTTTGGTCAATGCGAAATATCAGTTATGGAGTTTAGAGCCATTTTGGAATGAGCTTACTTCACTGGGTGCCCTGATTACAGGTGCAACTTTGCTGTGCTTCTCATTCACAGGTTTTGACTCGCTCAGCTCGCTGGCAGAAGAAACAAAAGATACCGAGAAAACACTACCTAAAGCGATTTTCTTAACGGCACTCTTGGCCGGTGTGATCTTTATTATCAGCACCTACTTCATGCAGATTTACTTCCCGAACGATCCAAAGACTTACTTTGAAGATGTTGCTGCAACACAGCCTGACATTTTACAAGCCGTCGGTGGCGTTGCGTTTAAAACGGTGGTGTTGTACTTCGCAATTGTGACTGTTATGGCATCAGGTATTTCGGCACATGCAGGCGTTTCACGCTTAATGTATGTGATGGGCCGCGATGGCGTGATTAACAAGAAGATTTTTGGTCACATTAGTCCGAAAAGCTTTACACCGTCTTATAACATTCTCATTGTAGGTGCTGTAGCATTAACCGCTGGCTTCATGGACTTAGACATCGTTATTTCGATGATCAGCTTCGGTGCATTAACTGCATTTACCTTTGTAAACTTATCGGTGATTTCAAGATATGCACTGCGTGATGGCCGCACAAAGAATATTAAAGATATCTTTAGCTTTGTGATAATTCCAATGTGTGGATTCCTCAGTATCTTTGCCATGTGGCTAGAGATTGAAGAAACCGCGTTGAAATTCGGTTTATGGTGGGCAATGTTTGGTATTTTATACTTAGGTTATAAAACCAAAGGCTTTAAGCAACCTGCACCACAACATAATGAATTTGACGATCCGCTCTAATCTTTCATTCAAAAAGAAAAAGACGCCAAGTGCGTCTTTTTCTTTTTTAAACTAGAGCTAAAAAACTAGCCCTTAAATTGTTTAGTCATTTTAGCAATACGCTGTGCATAGGCTTTTGTGGTTTCGAGATCCCCGGCTGGGATTTCATCCGTACTTGCATCCGCTGGTGATTGCACCAACAAGCCTACAGAACCACCCAAATTATTTACATCTTGACGGGTTGCCGCTTTACTATTGGCAGGCAATAAACCCAAGCTTACCCAAATACCGCCATGCTGCGATGCAAGTGTTTGTAGTTGAATTAAGGTCACTTGCTTATCACCATTTAAGCTTGCGCTATTGGTAAAGCCACCGAAAATTTTATCTTGCCATGCGCGAGTAAACCATTTTTTTGAAGATGCATCGGCAAACTTTTTAAATTGCCACGGCGCAGTGCCCATATAAGTTGGTGCACCAAATACAATTGCATCAGATTGATCCAGTGTCAGCCAATCTTGCTCTGGAATGTCTCCATTTGGGTCAATCTCCACCAAATTTGCACCAATTTCTTGCGCAAAAGTTTGTGCAATCACTTTGGTATGTCCATAGCCTGAATAAAAAACCACTGAAATATTCGACATTTTAGTTTCCTCTTTTGAATTAGTTGATTGGCATCGCTGCGTCAATCATGATGCTGTGCCACGTAAACCATTAAAAATAAACAGTATGAAATATCTTAAACACTTGCCTGATCGGGCTTAAGTTTCACATAACTTGCAACTTCATCGCTTAGGCCCTGCTTCAACTGCTGGGTCTTTTCACCGACCAAAACTTCATACGCATTTTGCTCGATGCCTTGAAAGATTTCTTGAGCTACTGTTTCTGGCGCAATCTTCGGAATGGGTAATGAACGAGTCAGATCGGTGTCAATAAAACCCACATGCACCCCCATGACCTGAATATTAAATTGAGACAACCACTGACGACTTGAGTTGGTATAGGACCATGCTGCTGCCTTGGAAATGGCATAACTGGTCAAAACAGTGCTTGGCTCCCATGACACATCCGATAGAATGTTGACCACATAAGCCTGTTGGTTCTTTTGCAAGATCGGAGCAAAAATTTGCGTCACTCGCATCAAGCCCAACAAATTGGTTTCCAAAATCTTTTGCGTAGTCGTGATAATACTGGCATCGATAGGATGCTCATTCAAAAGCGCAATGCCCGCATTATTCACAAGAATCGTGGTATCTGCGCACTGTTCTGCTGCCTGCTGAATAGATGCTTCATCATTTACATCGAGTTGAATCGGGGTAAGCCCTTCTTCCTGAAAGTTACCGATCTGGCGCATACCCACATAGATCTTTTTAGCGCCCTGACGACGTGCCTCCCGAGCGATGGCAAGTCCTAAACCACGATTTGCACCCGTAATAAAAACAACAGCCTCTGAAACTTTCATCATGTGATCCATCCAATTGCCAATATCTTGCGAAAGCGTAGTCTGATGACAGCGCTGCATTAAGTCTGTATTCATGATACACTTATGAAACCTAGTATCAATTAGTTACCACCTGGTAACTGGTCTGATTGATTGTTTCAAATGAAGATAGAACGTAAAAGGAGCATGGTTAAAAATGAATAAGCCAATGAAATTTAATATTTTTCATCCAGATTGTCCTGCTCGTCTTTTTTTTGAAAAATTTGCAGACAAGTGGATTTTATTGATTGTGTATACGCTGGATCAAGAGTCGCAACATTTTAATGAGCTCAAGAAAAATGTTTTAGGTATTTCCCCTAAAGTGCTGTCACAAAAATTAAAGATCTTAGAGCGCGATGGTTTTTTGACGCGAACCATTCATGAAGACAATGTGATTCGCGTGGAATATGCGTTAACCGAGATTGGCAAAGACTTTGCTCAAAATACCTATCAAATGAAAGATTGGGTCGAAGCCAATATGCTTAAAGTTTTAAAATCCAGAGCTGGATTCGATCAAAAGCTAGAAAAAACAGAGCCCGCTTAAGCGGGCTCTGTTACAGCAATTTGATTAGGCTAAAGGCTTAAAACCCTGCTGACGCCATGCTTCATACACAATCACGGCGGTCGCATTGGATAAGTTCAAACTGCGCGAGTTTTCAGCCATGGGCAAACGAATCCAATGCTCTTTTGGAAATAACATACGAACCTGTTCAGGCAGACCACGCGTCTCAGGCCCCATGAGTAAAGCCACGGGGCGATTCAAATCCGAAGTATGCGGCGTTTCCGTTCCTTTGGTGGTTAGAGGATAAATCGCGTTTATATCGACACCTTTTAGGGCTAAATTTGCTAAACACTCATCGAATGTTTCCCAAATTTGCATGCGCGCCCACTCGTGGTAGTCCAAACCTGCACGTTTGAGTTTTTTATCATCCAGTTCAAAGCCGAGTGGCTTAACCAAATGCAGCTGCGCTCCAGTATTGGCACATAAACGAATGATATTGCCTGTGTTTGCAGGAATTTCGGGCTCGTATAAAACAACATGGATCACAGCTTTTCTCTACTCTTTCAATATGGCAAAAGTTAATCTTGCCACTGTAATTGTTCACGCAAGCTTACTACATCACCAATGATGGTCAATGTAGGCGCTTGAATATGATTTTCTTCAACTTTTGATGCGATATCCGCTAAGGTCCCGACCACCACTTTTTGTTCTGGCGTGGTACCTTTCGAGATCAAAGCAACGGGCATGTCTGGGCGCTGCCCATGCTCAATTAACTTTTCACAAATTTTTTCTAAACCAACCAAGCCCATGTACAGCACAAGCGTTTGATTCTGATAGACCAACTCATCCCACGGTAACTCAGGCGAACCTTCTTTTAAATGCCCCGTAAGGAAACGCACGCTTTGTGCATAATCGCGATGTGTCAACGGAATGCCTGCATAAGCCGAACAACCCGAAGCTGCTGTAATCCCTGGCACTACTTGAAATGGTACACCTGCTGCAAAAAGCTCTTGAATTTCTTCACCACCACGACCAAAGATGAAAGGATCACCACCTTTTAAACGGCAAACACGTTGACCTTTTGAGGCGTATTCCACCAGTAAGGCATTGATGCCTTCTTGCGGTACAGCATGGTTAGAACGGGCTTTACCCACATAAATTTTTGTTGCATCGCGACGGCAGAGTTCCATAATCGCAGGAGAAACCAAACGATCATAAATCACCACATCGGCTTGTTGCATCAAACGCAATGCTTTGAGGGTCAGCAACTCAGGATCACCTGGACCTGCACCAACCAAATATACCTCACCTTTCGGTGTTTTCCACTCCAACAGCGCTTGCTCGATTAAACGATCTGCTTCTACAAGATTGTCATGAAAAACCTGTTCTTTCAGGGGACTTGCATATAAGTCTTCCCAAAAAACACGGCGCTCATCAGGATTAGAAATCTTCGCTTTCACCGCTGCACGCCATTTTCCTGAAAACTCAGCCAGCTTACCCATGCCATGTGGAATACTGGTTTCAAGCTGGGTTCGAATTTGGCGAGATAAGACGGGGGATGTACCATTGCTGGCCACTGAAATCACCAAAGGCGAACGATCGACAATAGCAGGAACCATGAAACGGCAATGCGGTGGATCATCAACACTGTTGACCAGTATTTTCAGCGCTTCACAGTCCTCAAAGACTTGAGTATTCACCGCATAATCATCTGTTGCAGCAATCACTAAACGATAGTCATTGAGTTGAATCTGCGCAGGATATAGCGCTTGGATATATTGCCCTTGGCTTTCTTCAACCAGTTGCAATAAATTTGCATCAATATCAGGAGCAATGATATGAATCACTGCCCCTGCTTTATGTAACAACACTGCCTTACGGTAAGCAATATGCCCACCACCGACAATCAGACAAGGTTGCTGTTGCAACTTTAAAGAGATTGGAAAAATATCCACACACGACCTCAATGAGTTTTATCTGACTGTCTTAAAGCAATTATTGTGCACAAAACTGTGCAGTACATCGACTTTATTAGTCAATGTACTCAGCACCGCCCATATATGGACGAAGCACGGTTGGGATTTCAATCGAACCATCAGCACGTTGGTAGTTTTCCATGACCGCAAGTAAAGTACGGCCCACAGCCAAACCTGAACCATTCAGCGTATGTACAAATTCAGTTTTCTTTTGGTCTGCACGGTAGCGTGCTTTCATACGACGCGCTTGGAAGTCACCCATGTTTGAACATGAAGAAATTTCGCGGTACGTATTTTGACTTGGTACCCAAACTTCAAGATCGTAAGTTTTAGTTGCACCGAAGCCCATATCACCACCACAAAGAATGATCTTACGGTACGGTAAACCAAGTGCTTTCAAGATCCCTTCAGCATGACCTGTAAGCTCTTCAAGTGCTTGCATTGAGTCTTCAGGTTTAACAATTTGCACCATTTCAACTTTGTCGAATTGGTGTTGACGAATCAAGCCACGCGTATCACGACCATATGAACCTGCTTCACTACGGAAACATGGCGTATGCGCTGCATATTTCAGTGGTAAACGGTCTGCATCAATGATTTCATCACGCACGAAGTTGGTTACAGGCACTTCCGCAGTTGGAATGAGGTAATACTCTTTTTCACCTTGTAATTTGAATAAATCTTCTTCAAATTTAGGCAATTGGCCTGTACCACGGAGTGAGTCAGCATTGACTAAATACGGCACATAAGCTTCGGTATAACCATTTTCCAAAGTATGCGTATTCAACATGAACTGGGTAATCGCACGTTGTAGACGAGCAAGTGGCCCTTTGAGCACACTGAAACGAGAACCTGTCAATTTGGTCGCAGTTTCAAACTCAAGACCGCCCATCCACTCACCTAAGTCAGTGTGATCTTTAATTTCGAAGTCAAACGTACGCGGCGTACCCCATGTGAGGATTTCCACGTTATCGCTTTCGTCTTTTCCTTCAGGAACAGACTCATCTGGCAAGTTTGGAATGCTGAGTGATTTCGCTTCAAGTTCAGCTTGTAATTCAGACAAAGCAACTTCTGCCGCTTTGATTTCATCACCAATCGCTGACATGCGCGTCATAATTTCAGATGCATCACCACCAGCTTTTTTAATTTGGCCAACTTGTTTTGCACCCGAATTACGTTCAGCCTGAAGAGATTCAGTTTTGGATTGAATCTCTTTACGGCGAGCTTCTAGTGATGCCCATTCTTCAACATTCAGTTGTACACCACGTTTTGCTAAGGCTAAATTTACAGCCTCAATATTATTTCTGAGTAATTTCGGGTCGATCATAGCCAATCTTTTGCAAAGAAAAAAACTGGCTATAGTGTAAGCGCTTCAAGCCGAAAAATACAGTCACGCGATCACTAGCTGTGGCTTATTACAGCAATTTTCATGGCTTTTCTTTGCTCGCTTTTTCTCGTTCAGCTGCATAATCGACAAAACTCGGCAAATATTCCGCCTTAATTAAGCCGCTGGCTTGTTGATACGGTAAAACCAATTCAGACATCCCTTCTGCATAAGACGCTAATTCATATAAGGGATAGACGAACACCACACCTTTGGCACTCATATAATAATTATCGGTCAGCTTCAATTGCTCGCGTGAAATATTATGATCGGACAGCCACATGCTATTGGCACTATACAATGCATCTAATAATTGAGACTCTGTCTTGTCCACCACAATGTCACTCAGCGCAACCCGTTTTTTCGTTGCCAAATCTAAGGTGATGTATTCGTTGTGATACATGCCATGTGCGGCACGCGCTGGGTAGTGATAATACATCAAGACAAAATCAGCATATTTTCCACGCTGCGCCACATAACGGACATCAGACAAAGTTTCACTGAGCATGTTTTCATCGATCTGTGGCTTTGCTTGCTTCGAGCTTTCAAATGCCACAGGATTGGCTTTTTTCATCCGCTCATCAAAATATTGATTGATCCATGGGACATTGGTGTCCAAGCTGTACAACTGGTATTTGGTGCACCCTTCTTCATCACAAGCAATAGAACGCGCCAATTGTAATGGTCGAACTTTCGCCTCAATCAGTGGCAAGGTCTTTACGACTTGAGCTGGTTTAGCTGTCTCTTCATTTTTTGCAGCGTTACTGTCATTTTGTGGCTGGCATGCGCTGAGCAATCCCGCGCACAACATCATTGCGAAGACAGATCCAATTTTATTGTTATGAAGTAATATCATGATTTACCCGCAGTTACGTATTCAATAGCACAGACTATACAAAGCACAGCCATAACTTCCCACCACGTTATGTAACTGAACGTGATCTAATAAAAAACCACCCGAAGGTGGTTTTGAACAACAGACTCATATTATTGGTCAATAATGTCTGTGCCTTTAGGCGGAGTAAAATTAAAGGTTGAAGCTGGAATATTGGTATTTACCTTGGTGTTATTAAAACGCACATAGGTTGTTTGTCCCAAAGAATCTTCTAAGATCATTAGCGTCGGCGCATTTTTCGCACCAAAACTGATCGTTAAGCTTTGAAATGCACCATCATCGCTTTTTGGGTACAAGGTATAGTAGGTTTTGCTCTGATTTGGTTGCGTAATACGGTATGACTTACGAATCTGTTCCGTATTCCCTGACAATAATAGTGCAGGGGTATTCGCCACCTGTTCATCTAAAGTCTGACGAACTGCTTGCTGTAAGTCTGGATCATAAATCCAAACCGTTTTGCCCGAAGTCACAATGGTTTGTTTCGCAGGGCTTGTGGTTTCCCAATAGAATTTCCCTGGACGCTCAACTTTCATCACCCCTTTAAAGGTCTGATTCATATGCTGAGCAGATAAACCTTGTTTCTTCGGTGCTTTAGATGAATTTGTGACTTTGGTGGTTTGCTCAAAGTTAGAACTGATACTTTGAATACCACTCAACTGTTTCACTAAACTCGTCGTCGCTTGTTGCTCCGATGCTGCAACCGGAGCTGCAAATACTGTACTGCTCATAACAGGGCCAAGTGTTACTACACCTACTGTCATTGCACATAAAGTCTTACGAAGCATTTTCATAATCTCACCTTTTATAATTTGCGCAGTCGCAATTTGTTAGATGAGCTATCTTAAATCAAATTTTATGGCTAATAATTGAGAATATAAGAAGATTTGTATATTTATTGGTGCTTAATGTTGTGAAATATCCATCATGATGAAGATAAGATGTGCTCTTTACATATAGAAAAGCCTCTGAATGTGCAGAGGCTTTTCTAACTGAGGTTAAGAATTATCACTGTCATTTCCATTGCCAACCAATTGCTGCACCTGCACCGAAATCACCTTCACTATTGGTTGTCACAGCTACTTTGTATACATATTTGTTACTTTCAGTCACACCACTGAGACCAAAAGCATAACCTTGCTCACCTTCCCATGTACCCACGCCGGCACTAAACATATTGTAGCCAGCATCTGTCGGTTGCGGTAAAGATGCTATTGCGATACTTGATGCTACTGCTGCATAGGTTCGATCTTCAAGTTTTCGCATGTCTCTGTTCAAGGCATTTACACGGCTATCGGTATAAGCATTTGCTTGGTTGAGAGTTTGTTGCCCAACTTGGTTCACACAGGTTTTTGCTTCATTCAGGATGTAGGTATCAGCAGCATCCATCACTTCTTTAGAGATCCCATTAGTACCGTTTGTACCTTTAAGGCTGGCCAACCATTGAGTAATGCTACCCTCAAAGCCATTACCAACTGCAACATCATAAGCACTAAAACCTGTTGCACCTGTCATCCCTGTATTACCCATATCGCCTTTTAAGCTCGCGAGCCATTCGGTGATAGTTCCGTCAAAACCATTTACCTGCGCAACTTGATAAGCATTATATCCTGTAGCTCCTGTGACACCTTGGAGGCCTTGTTCACCTTGTGCTCCAGTATCACCTTTGGCTCCAGTAGCACCTGTTGCTCCGGTATAACCTCTGTCACCCTTATCGCCTTTGTCGCCTTTATCACCTTGTGCGCCTGTAGCACCCGTTGCTCCAGTATCACCCTTTTCACCTGGGATACCTTACGGCCCCTCTGGACCTATTGGTCCTTGTGGTCCCATAGGACCTGGAGTTCCAGAACCATGTCCATGTCCGTTACCATTGCCATTTCCGTGCTCGTTACCATCTCCGTTGCCATGCGACCCATGACCATACCCATTTCCATTCCCATGTGACTCGTGCCCTTGTCCCTGTCCTTGATGATTATCCCCTTGGGTTGCCCATGCAGCATTCCCCATGGCCAATACAATACTCAACAACAATAATTTCGGAGTAAGTCTCAGATTAGCAACAACGCTCTCTCTCAACGTGTGATCTATGAGGAATGCGTAACACTGTCTCTTTCATCATATGGTTTTGTTCAATTTGACTGTCTTGTTTTGCAACAGAAACCATATGGCAGCAGGATTTTCCCAAGACTTTTGTGAATATTTTGTTCATATCTGTCTGCCTTTCTTTTAGTTTTGGTTTTGTTTTTCTATTACACTCTTATTTTTTGTGATATACATCACCATTTATTGGTATTTAGTGTTTTGTTTCAAAATTAAAAATTCATCAAAATCTCTAATATATTCCTTGTCATCAAAGACCATATCGGTCACTATAAATGCAAGAGAATTGGTCGAAAAATTTTCTATTCGTCTCCATGTCATTTTTGGAACGACAAGTCCATAATAAGACCGATTTAAAGAAAATTTTCTTTCTTCATATCCATCATGTAATACAATGTCAAAAGATCCAGATAGTGCTATGATTATTTCGTTTTGATTTTTGAAAGCATGACTACCTCTAATTTCTCCACCTGGGACATCGTATATCCAATAGGTTCTTTTAACTTGAAATGGTAATTGATTAGGATATTCAAAAAATGAAAGATTACCCCTTGGATCCTCAATTTTTGGTAACTCAAGTAGTTTAATTCCATTCATTTTAATCAATTTTAGAATCTATTTTATAATCAAAATTTGGTCTAATAATTCCTGGGTAGATATGCGTTTTAGTACCCACTTTTACATTTTCTACTTCGAAGCCGATGAGATTGTCGATTGTGAAAAGTGCTTCTGTTTGATTTTTACCAAACATTAATTTAAAGTAATAGTTGCCAGCATTTAGCATACCTGCAGGCATATCAAATTCTATTGAGTATATCCCTTTTTTAGCATTATAGTTTTCACTAATTAATTTACCAACGTGGAAAATTACCAATTCTTCAAAGT
>OEQV01000220.1_pt1 | contig 16194 bp, 9 predicted proteins | sample 1539821 | NCBI WGS metagenome assembly OEQV01 (sample SAMEA3891244, study PRJEB23780) | metagenome | biome: terrestrial biome; feature: animal house; material: water of meat washing | place: Italy | collected 2015-05-12 | reverse complement strand
CGACCGACGTGGTGCTCTACGGCTTTGGCCGTATCGGTCGCCTGCTGGCCCGCCTGCTGATCGAGCGTACCGGCGCCGCCAATCCGCTGCGCCTGCGCGCCATCGTGGTACGCGGTGGTCGCGACGGGGATCTGGAGAAACGCGCCAGCCTGCTGCGCCGCGACTCGGTGCACGGCCCCTTCAACGGCTCCATCGAGGTGGATGTGGAGCGCAGCGCCATCATCGCCAACGGCACCTTCATTCAGGTGATCTACGCCAATAGCCCGGCCGACATCGACTACACCGCCTACGGCATTCACGATGCGCTGATCGTCGACAACACCGGGGTCTGGCGCGATGAGGCGGGTCTCTCCGAGCACCTGAAAGCGCGCGGTGCCGGCAAGGTGCTGCTGACCGCCCCCGGCAAGGGGGAGATGAAGAACGTGGTGTTCGGGGTCAACCACGAGGTGATAGGCCCGGATGACAAGATCATCTCCGCCGCCTCCTGCACCACCAACGCCATCACCCCGGTGCTCAAGGTGATGCAGGAGCGGTACGGCATCCGCCACGGCCACGTGGAGACGGTCCACTCCTACACCAACGATCAGAACCTCATCGACAACTATCACAAGGGCGAGCGCCGCGGTCGCAGCGCCGCCCTCAACATGGTGATGACCAGCACCGGCGCCGCCAAGGCGGTGGCCAAGGCGCTGCCCGAGCTCAAGGGCAAGCTGACCGGCAACGCCATCCGGGTGCCGACCCCCAATGTCTCGCTGGCGATTATCAATCTGTCGCTGGAGCAGGCCACCGATCGGGAGAGCCTCAACGCCTATCTGCAGCAGATGGCGCTAAGCTCGGCCCTCCATCGCCAGATCGACTTCAGCGCCAGCACCGAGCTGGTCTCCTCCGACATGGTGGGTTCCCGTTATGCGGGCATCGTCGACTCCCAGGCGACCATCGCCGAGGGGGATCACTGCGTGCTCTACGTATGGTATGACAACGAGTTCGGGTACAGTTGTCAGGTAGTGCGGGTGATGGAGCAGATGGCTGGCGTAGTCCGCCAGGATCTACCTGCATAGCCCGCCAGGATCTGCCCGTCAGATCCCGCAGTTTATGGCTCAATAGTTCAAGGAGAGGCCGGATGTCGTTTCAACAGGGTGAGTTTTTGCAAGCAATCAGGCAGATGCCACAAGAGGTGTACGAGCGGCTCAAGACCGCAGTCGAGCTGGGCAAGTGGCCCGATGGCAAGCCCCTCACCGACGAGCAGAAGGCCACCTCCCTGCAAGCCGTGATGGCCTGGCAGGCGATGCACCTCGACAACCCCGAGCACATGAACATCGGCCGTGACGGCGAGATCGTGATGAAGAGCAAGAGCGAGCTCAAGCGTCAGTATCGCGACGAGGAAGAGATAGTGCGGGTCGACCTCAACCACTGAACCTGACCCGGCAGGCCGCTCGCGGCGGCCACAACAGAGAGGGGAGCCATGATGGCTCCCCTCTTTTTTCCTATCGATGCCGGGTGACTCATCCCCCTCATCCCCAACCCTTCTCCTGCTAGGGGGAGAAGGGAGCAGGCTCGCACCTGCGAACAGTGAACGGGCCACCTGCCAACGCTCTTCATGGCAAGCCTCGTGGCCAACAGCACCTCGCTCTATCCCCTCTCCCGCCGGGAGAGGGTTAGGGTGAGGGCCGCAACGCTCAGGGCGTCAGCTCCCCGCGCAGCGACTGCTGCATCAGCTCGCGAATGCGGTGGGAGGGCAAGTCCTGGCTCAGCAGGAAGTGCAGCTTGGTGAGCGCCGCTTCGGCGGTCATGTCAAAGCCCGAGATCACCCCGGCCCGCGACAGGGCGTTGCCGGTGGCATAGCCCCCCATATTGACCTTGCCGTGCAGGCACTGGCTCAGGTTGACGATGATGACGCCGCGGGCCGAGGCCTCGGAGAGCAGCGCCAGCATGGCCGGGTTCTGCGGCGCATTGCCGACCCCGAACGACAGCAGGATCAGCGCCTTCACCGGCTGTTGCAGGATGTTGGCGATCACCTCGCTGGAGATCCCCGGATAGAGGGTCACCACGCCGATCGGCTGGGGGGTGATGTCGTGCAGCACCAGCGGCCGCTCGGACGGCTCACCCAGCTCACCCGCTTCCAGCGAGATGGCGATCCCGGCATTGAGCAGCGGCGGATAGTTGGGGGAGTCGAAGGCGTGGAAGCCGTCGGCGTGCACCTTCTTGCTGCGGTTGCCGCGATAGAGCTGGTTGTTGAAGAACAGCGTCACCTCGTGGATCGGGTAGTTGGCCGCGATATAGAGGGCGTTGAGCAGGTTCTGCTGACCGTCGGAGCGCAGCTCGGCCAGCGGGATCTGGGAGCCGGTGATGATGACCGGCTTGTGCAGATCTTCCAGCATGAAGGAGAGCGCCGAGGCGGTGAACGACATGGTGTCGGTGCCGTGCAGGATCACAAAGCCGTCGTACTTCTCATAGTTGTCGCGAATGTCTTCGGCGATGCGCTGCCAGTCCGCCGGGGTCATGTCGGAGGAGTCGATGAGGGGCGCATATTCGTGGATATGGTAATCCGGCATCTCGGGGCGGTGGAACTCGGGCATCCGCGCCAGACAGTCTTCCATAAAGCCCGCCATCGGCACGTAGCCGTGATCGGAACGCTGCATCCCAATGGTGCCGCCTGTGTAGGCAATGTAGATAGACTTCTTCACACCCTCTCCTCTTGATGAAGTGAACACCGCCGGAACATGAACCATGTCGGGGTGAACCACAATGTCAACGCCCGCCAGCTCCTCTGCGCGCAGCGGAAACCGGCGAATTATAGAGACTGGCGCCCCAAATGACAGCCGTTCCATGCACCCTTTTCGGCTTTTCTGCCCTCTACCTACATAGTGTTAAATGTCACAATAAACCACTAAAACGAGCATTAATACGACAAAGATGGAATTAAACGATGCTTTTTGCTACAATCCGCCGGATTTTACTAAAATCTCATCTGGATGCCTGAGCATTTCAGGCCCGCACAAGCCCCATCTTTCCTGGGGCGGGGAGATGTTTCCCCTTCTTTGCTGGCACATAAGCCACACTGTTTTCATCCCGGCTGAATCTGTAAGTCTTTTGCTATGAAAGACACAGCCAATCAACATGGGAGTACTGAATGTTACAACTTGATTCCTACGCAACGTTGGTCGCTGCCACTCTGGTATTGCTGCTTGGCCGGGTGCTGGTCACCCGGGTCGGGCTGCTGCGAACCTTCAACATCCCCAAACCGGTAGCCGGCGGCCTGGTGGTCGCGCTGGTACTGCTACTGCTGCGCTCCACCCTGCAGATGGAGCTGCAATTTGATACCAGCCTGCAAACCCCGCTGATGCTGGCCTTCTTCGCCTCCATCGGTCTCTCCGCCGATCTCGCCAGCCTGAAACGCGGCGGCAAGGCGGTGGTTACCTTCCTGATGGTGGTCACCGGCCTGCTGCTGGTGCAGAACAGTCTGGGTGTCGGTCTGGCGACCCTGCTCGGCCTGGATCCCCACATGGGACTGCTGGCGGGCTCCATCACCCTCTCCGGCGGCCACGGCACCGGTGCGGCCTGGAGTGCCACCTTCTCCGAGAAGTACGGCGTGCAGTCCGCCGCCGAACTCGCCATCGCCTGTGCCACCTTCGGTCTGGTACTGGGTGGCCTGATCGGCGGCCCGGTCGCTCGCTATCTGGTGAAGAAAGTGCAGGTGCCCGGTGAAGAGCACAACCAGGATGAGGCCCCCAAGGGCTTCGAAATGCCCGATATGGAGCGCCCCCTCACCACCTTCAGCCTGATTGAGACGCTGGCGCTGATCGCCATCAGCCTCAAGGGTGGCGAGCTGCTCTCGGCCTCCCTCAAAGGGGGCGCCTTCGAGCTGCCGATCTTTGTCTGCGTGCTGTTTGTCGGCGTGCTGCTGCGCAACGTCCTGACCCTGCTGAACTGGCATGAGGTGAGCGACCGCGAGGTCTCCCTGCTCGGCAACGTCAGCCTGTCGCTGTTCCTCGCCATGGCACTGATGAGCCTGAAATTGTGGGATCTGGCCAGCCTGGCGCTGCCCATCTTCATCCTGCTGGCCGCCCAGACCGTGGCGATGGCGCTCTACGCCATCTTCGTCACCTTCCGGGTGATGGGCAGCAATTACGATGCGGCCGTGCTGGCGGCAGGCCACTGCGGCTTTGGCCTCGGGGCCACCCCGACGGCGATTGCCAACATGCAGGCCATCACCCAGCGCTTTGGCCCCTCCCACCTGGCGTTTCTGGTGGTGCCCATGGTGGGCGCCTTCTTCATCGACATCATCAACGCCATGGTGATCAAGCTGTTTATGGCGATGCCGTTCCTCTAATCCCTACCGTCAGACGCAATAGGCACAAGAACCTCTCCGCCGGAAGGTTCTGATGACTGAAGCCCCCCTCTTTTGGCAAAGAGGGGGGCTTTTTACTGGATGGGAATAAGGCACAGGCCACATTGCGCACCCTCCACTACTATTGATACGTGACGTAATAAATGCGGGATGGGGTGGTGTGGTGAGACTCAATAGCCTGCGCAATAAAGTATCCCTCTATCTTCTGCTGCTGATCTCATGCGCAGCAGCCATCAGCTATGGCGTCAGCACGGCAGTCCTCTCTACCAATACCCAGCGGTTGATCGAGCACAATCAGCAAGCGGCCCTGGATCGTGCGCAACTCTACATTGAATCCATGCAGAAAAGCCTCATGGTCAGCACTCGGGACTATGCCGAATGGCGCGACTCCATTCGCTTTATCAAGGGAAACCTGCCCACTTATCTCGACGAGAACTTTAACGCAGGGACGCTGGATAACTTCAATGCCCACTTTGTGCTGTTCATCAAACCGGATCACTCGCTCTACCATGCCATCGGTAGGGGGGGAGCCACCTATGTGACGCTGGGCGATGCCCACCCCATCTGGTCCAAAACCCAGGCATACCTCACTCACTACTGGTCATCGCACAGCACAAGGGGGTACGCGCTGAACGGCTGGTTTCAAAAGCACCCTATCCTGCTGGCGATTCATCCTGTCCACGATCCGGATGCAACCGCGCCGCCCATGGAGGGCTGGATAGTCATGATCCGCGAACTTGACGGGGCGAGCGTGCAACAGGTCAGGGAGATGACCAAGCTGGATCTTGAGTTTCTACGGGATACAAGGGAAGCCCCCCAGACCGAACAGCGCGCGCTGCCGGACAGCGAGAATAGCGGTCGGCTCATACTGCGCGTTCCTGCGGATCACCAGCTGCTGGCTCAACAACGGCTCAGCAATCGCATGCTACTCATCAACTCGACCCTGCTCCTGATCGCCGCCGGCCTCGGCACTATCACCATTTATGAGCGCATGGTGATGCGCCGGCTCGCCATTTTCACCCGCCTGGCCGAGCAATACAGCAGCCTGCAGCCAACCGGCAAACACTGGCCGCTATCGGGCAACCCCGAGTTCGATACCCTGGCCAGGGCGCTCAATAGCATGGTGGAGCAGCTCCAGCAATCGGAACAGGCCCTCTACAACGAGGCCAGACGTGATGGCCTGACCCAGCTGGGCAACCGCAAATGTTTGAGCGAACAGCTCAATCAGCATCCCTGTCTGCTCAGCAAACATGACCGCTGCCGCATCGCCCTGCTGATGATCGATCTGGACGATTTCAAGACCCTCAATGACAGCCTGGGGCACGAGCAAGGGGATCAGGTCCTGCTAACCATCGCGGAGTGTCTCAAGCAGGTCATCCGTGGTGAAGACATGCTTTTTCGTATCGGTGGGGACGAATTTGCCATCATCACCAAAATGGTCCGAGAGGAAGAGGGCGCCATTACGCTCGCCGAACGTCTGATGCGGACTATTTCCGACCAGCAAATCGAACAGGGAGGACGAAAAATCCAGGTCAGTGCCTCTATCGGGATCGCTTACGATGATGGTGCCATGGGTGCTGATGAGCTGATCCGCAACGCGGATTTGGCCATGTATGATGCCAAACAGGCAGGCAAACATTGCTACCGTTGCTATCGGGAGATCTTGCATCAACAGCTTTCACAGCGCATGCAACTGGAGCAAGCCCTGCGGGAAGCATTGCAACTGCAACAGCTGGAGGTCTGGTATCAGCCCATCATGGATGTGACCGATGACAGCATCGCCATGGTGGAAGCGCTGTGCCGCTGGCCCACTCCAACGGGGTTCTGCTCCCCAAGTGTATTTATTCCTCTGGCGGAGCAGGCAGGGCTGATCGTCCCGATGGGCAAGTGGATTGCCGATCAGGCGATGGGGGCACTGCGGGAACTGAGACACAGCTACCCTGACCTGAACCTCAACATCAATCTGTCGGTACTGCAATTGATGGAGCCAGATCTGGTGCCACAACTCGCCGAGCTAACCGATCGCCATCAACTGCCAAGAAGCGCAATCCATTTTGAGCTCACGGAGAGTCTGTTTGCCGAGAGTCACGGGCGGCTGGAAGCGCAACTGCTGGCGCTGACTCAAGCGGGATTCAAAATCCATCTGGATGACTTTGGCACCGGTTACTCCTCTCTGGAGCGATTGCTCTCGCTGCCTATCGATGCCATCAAACTGGACTACAGCTTTACCCAGACCCTGCAGAAGGGGGATGAAAGACTCGTCAAAGCAGTACTCTTGCTGGGACGTGAACTTGAGATGCCCGTCATCGCTGAAGGGGTCGAGACCGATGAGGTGCGCATGCAACTCTCCCGATTGGGGTGCCATCTGATGCAAGGCTACCTGTTTGCGCATCCTATGAATAAAACCGAGCTGACCCAATGGCTTGCACTGAAAACGGGCACGGCAAGCAGCTGATTGACATAATCTCGCAGCCAAGCAGGCGAATGAACTCGTTCACTCGCCCCCCCCAAAAAAACGAACAAGCCCCGCACTCGAAAGAGGGCGGGGCTTGTTGATGTCAGCCCAAAAGGACTGCGACTTGCGCCTTACAGGATAAAGGTCGACACCTGCTGGTTCAGGTCAGTGGCACGCCCTTTGAGGCTCTGGGCCTGATCCAGATCGCGCATGGCGGCGGCGGTGATCTCGTCACTCACATCCTTGATGGCGGTGGTGTTCTGGGTGATCTCGCCGGTCACCTGGGTCTGCTCCTCGGCGGCGGTGGCGATCTGGCCCGCCATGTCGGAGATGAGGGAGATGGCGCTGGTGATCTCTTCCAGCGCGCGCACGGCCTGATCCGCATCCTGCACGCTGTTGTCCGCCAGCCCCTGACTGGTCTGCATCAGGCTCACCGCACGGGCAGTGGTCTGCTGCAGGGTCTCGATGGTGGACTGGATCTGCTGGGTGGAGTCCTGGGTACGGCGCGACAGCACCCGTACTTCATCAGCGACCACGGCAAAACCGCGACCCTGTTCACCGGCACGGGCCGCTTCGATGGCCGCGTTCAGCGCCAGCAGGTTGGTCTGCTCGGCAATCCCCTGAATGGTGGAGAGGATGCTGGTGATGGCCTGCGCGTGGCGGCTCAGCTCGCCGATCACCTCGGTCGCCTGCCCCACCTCTTCGGCCAGACCATTGATGGACTGACGGGTCTTGTTGACCAGCATCTTGCCCTGTTCACTGCTCTGGGCAGATTGCTGGGCAGCGGCGGCGGTGTTCTCGGCGTTGCCGGCGATCTCCATGGTGGCGCTCGCCATCTCGGTGACCGCCGTGGCGACCATGGTCACCTCCTGCTGCTGACGCTGCAGCTCGTCCACCGCGGCCTGGTTGGTCACCAGACTGCGCTCGGCATCGGCGTTCAACTCGTTGGCCAGCTGGCGGATATTGCCGATCAGCTGATGCTGGCTGCCGACGAAACGGTTGAAGCTGTTGGCCAGTTGGCCCACTTCGTCGTTGGCGTCGATCTTGATGCGCTGGGTCAGATCGCCGTTACCATCGGCAATGCGGGCCAACGCCTGGGAGACCTTGGTGAGCGGGCCAAGCAGCATGCTGACCAGCCAGGAGATAGCGAGGATGCTACCCACCAGCACCAGCAGCGCCATCCCCAGCTGGGTCATCAGCAGGGAGGAGAGCGGCGCTTCCAGAGCGGCCTTGTCCAGCACCAGCACCAGTTCCCAGTCGGTATCTGGGATATCGACTGCCCACAGCAGCTTGTCGCGACCTTCGTTGTCAAAATAAGCCGGCACCAGCTCCTTGCTCGACTTGCTCTGCTCGATCAGCGCGTTGGTCAGATCGTTGTCGATCTCGCTGGCCGGTTTCATCGCCTTGGCGGCATCCTTGTAGGCGATGATGGTGCCATCCTTGTGCATCATGATGGCGAAACCGTCGGCAGGCAGCTGCATCTTGGTCACGTCTTCCACCAGCGAGGCGATGGAGAGGTCACCCCCGATCACCCCGCCAGAAACCGGCTGGGCCAGGGTCACCACCATGATGTTGTAGGCCACGTCGAGATAGGGTTTGGTGACAATCAGGCCACCCTTGCTCATCGCCTCCTGATACCAGCCACGGGAGCGCGGGTCGTAGCCATCGCGGTTGATGGAGGGATCGGAGTCATTCATCTTGCCGCTGCTCTCACCGAAATAGGTGAGCTGGAAACGGCCGGAAACTTGTGCCTGTTGCAAGGCATTGAGGGGTTCGGCACCGGCCTTGTTGCCGAGCGCCTGGATCACGTCGCGACGGGCGGCGAGCCAGTCGCTGACACGCTCGGCCTGCTGGGTACCCAGCCGTTGCAACTGCTCCTGGCTGCCTTGCAGCAACAGGGACTTCTGGCTGCTATAGCTCTGCCAGGAGAGCAACAAAATCACCAACGAAAGGGCGATCACCACTGACAACAGTATCTTCTGCTTGAGTGACAGGTTTTTCATCATGTGTTCTTCTTATTGAGGTGAGGAGCGGGTTTTTCCCTAACAGTGCACAACACTACGTAGTCATTAGCGGCCGGAACGGCCAAAACTGAACCTGAAAATGGGTCTGCGGGCGATATTTTCTACCGAGGTGAGGAAAAGTGCACCAGAAATTGACTACATAGGGTGCGCAAGCCAAGGCAACCCTGTTTATTCCTTCCACAATTGGCTAGAATATCCCGTTTTTAAATCACATCGACCCTGAGAGTTTTCACGATGTTCGAAGTTAATCCCGTATTAAATAAACTTAAGGAGCTGTCTGAGCGGACCGAGCTTCTTAGGGGGTACCTTTGACTATGACGCCAAGAAAGAGCGTCTAGAAGAGGTCAACGCCGAGCTGGAACAGCCGGACGTATGGAATGAACCCGAGCGCGCACAGGCGCTGGGCAAAGAGCGCGTCGCGCTGGAAAACGTGGTCGGCACCATCGACACCCTGACCCAGGGCGTGGATGACGTCGAGATGCTGGTGAGCCTGGCCGTGGAAGGGGAAGACGAAGAGACCTTCAACGAAGCCATCGCCGAATCCGAACAGCTGGAAGCCAAGCTGGTGGATCTCGAGTTCCGCCGCATGTTCTCCGGTCAGCACGACGGCTCCGACTGCTATATCGATATTCAATCCGGCTCCGGTGGTACCGAAGCACAGGATTGGGCCAACATGGTACTGCGCATGTACCTGCGCTGGGGCGATGCCCACGGCTACAAGCCCGAGCTGATTGAATGCTCCGAAGGCGACGTGGCCGGTATCAAATCCGCCACCATCAAGTTCACCGGCGAATATGCGTTCGGCTGGCTGCGTACCGAAACCGGCGTACACCGTCTGGTTCGCAAGTCCCCGTTCGATTCCGGTGGCCGCCGTCACACCTCCTTCTGTTCTGTGTTCGTCTACCCCGAGATCGACGACGATATCGATATCGAGATCAACCCGGCGGATCTGCGGATCGACGTCTACCGCGCCTCCGGTGCCGGTGGTCAGCACGTTAACCGAACCGAATCCGCGGTGCGTATTACCCACGTTCCGACCGGTGTCGTGGTACAGTGCCAGAACGACCGTTCCCAGCACAAAAACAAAGACCAGTGTATGAAGCAGCTGAAAGCCAAGCTCTACGAGCTGGAAATTCAGAAGCAGAACGCTGAGAAACAAGCCCTGGAAGAGACCAAGTCTGATATCGGTTGGGGCAGCCAGATCCGTTCCTATGTGCTGGATGACTCCCGTATCAAGGATCTGCGCACCGGCGTCGAAACCCGTAATACCCAATCGGTGCTCGACGGTGACTTGGACAAGTTTATCGAAGCCAGCCTGAAATCAGGTCTGTAAACAAGCAGGAATCACCATGTCTGAACAAACCATCACTCCGGAAGTCGACCAAACTCTCGAACTCAACAACGAGATGACCGAGCGTCGTTCCAAGCTGGCCGCCCTGCGCGCCCAGGGTAATCCTTTCCCCAACGACTTCCGTCGCGACAGCCTCTCTGGCGATCTGCACGCAGAGTTTGACGACAAGAGCGCCGAGGAGCTGACGAGCCTGGGTAAACGGGTGAAGATTGCCGGTCGCATCATGACCCGCCGGATCATGGGCAAGGCTTCTTTCGCCACCCTGCAGGACATGGCCGGCAAGATCCAGGTCTACGTCACCCGTGACGACCTGCCGGAAGGTTTCTACAACGAGCAGTTCAAGAAGTGGGATCTGGGCGACATCGTGGGTGTCGAAGGTACCCTGTTCAAGACCCAGACCGGTGAGCTCTCCGTTCACGTTTCCGATATCCGCCTGCTGACCAAGGCACTGCGTCCGCTGCCCGAGAAGCACAAAGGCCTGACCGATCAGGAAGCTCGCTGCCGCCAGCGCTACCTGGATCTGATCGCCAACGAAGAGTCCCGCAAGACCTTCATGATCCGCACCCAGGTGGTTGCCGGTATCCGCAAGTTCTTCAACGAAAAGCGCTTCATGGAAGTGGAAACCCCGATGATGCAAGTCATCCCGGGTGGTGCCTCCGCGCGTCCGTTCGTCACTCACCACAATGCGCTGGACATCGACATGTACCTGCGTATCGCTCCGGAGCTCTATCTGAAGCGTCTGGTGGTCGGTGGTTTCGAGCGTGTCTACGAGATCAACCGCAACTTCCGTAACGAAGGTATCTCGGTTCGTCACAACCCCGAGTTCACCATGATCGAGTTCTACATGGCCTACGCCGACTACATCGATCTGATGGACCTGACCGAAGAGCTGCTGCGCACCCTGGCGCAGGACATTCTGGGCGACACCAAGATCCGTTACGCCAAAGAGGGCGAAGAGGGCCTGACCATCGATTTCGGTCAGCCGTTCCAGCGCCTCACCATGGTCGAGTCCATCCTGAAGTTCAACCCGGATGTGACCCTGGACGATCTGGCTACCCTCGAGAGCGCCAAGGCCGTTGCCAAGCGTCTGCACATCGAGCTGATGAAGGGCTGGGAGCTGGGCCACGTGATCACCGCGATCTTCGAAGAGACCGTGGAGCACATGCTGCTGCAACCGACCTTCATCACCGAGTACCCGGCCGCCGTTTCTCCGCTGGCTCGCCGCAACGACGTGAACCCGGACGTAACCGACCGCTTCGAATTCTTCATCGGTGGCCGCGAGCTGGCCAACGGCTTCTCCGAGCTGAACGATGCAGAAGACCAGGCCAAGCGCTTCCAGGATCAGGTTGATCAGAAAGCCGCTGGCGACGACGAAGCCATGTTCTACGACGCCGACTTCGTCACCGCGCTGGAACACGGCCTGCCGCCGACTGCCGGTCAGGGTATCGGTATCGACCGTCTGGTGATGCTGTTCACCAACAGCCACACCATCCGTGACGTCATTCTGTTCCCGGCCTTACGTCCACAAAAGTAAGATCCGCAGAAGTAAGGCCCACAGAAGTAAGCGGCATCCCTTGGGTCACTCCCGAGCGCGATAGCCAATAAAAACGCCCCGCCACTGCGGGGCGTTTTTCTATCTCCTTTACCGCAAAATCACTTTCAAAATTCAATAATGGAATAAAGAAGATATTTTTATTCTTTGTTGTTAGCCAACACGCCCTTTAATCTGGCCAAAAATCAGACCATGGAAGACGCGTGTGATGCAATTGAAGGATTCCCCATTCAACCTCTCCCCCCTCTCTGACGAGCAGCAACGTCAGCTGGGTCAGGTACTCTCGACCCTCAATACCCAGCAACTGGCCTGGGTGAGCGGATATCTCTACGGCCTCTCCCAGACCGGTCACCAGAGCGTTGCAGCCAGCGCCGCCGTGGCTGCGCCCAGCGGCAGCCTGACCATTCTCTACGGCTCCCAGACCGGCAACGCCAAAGGGGTCGCCACTGCCATCAAGGCGCAGGCCGAGGCCCGCGGTCTACCGGTCACCCTAGCGTCGATGGCCGACTACAAACCCAAGCAGCTCAAGAAAGAGAGCCACCTGCTGGTGGTAGTGAGCACTTACGGGGAGGGTGAACCGCCGGAGAGCGCCGTCGATCTGTTCGAGCAGCTTAAAAAAGGCAAGATTGGCAAGCTGGACGGCCTCAAGTTCGCGGTGCTGGGGCTGGGTGACAGCTCCTACGAATTTTTCTGCCAGACCGGCAAAGATTTTGACAACTTCCTCGCCACCGCTGGAGGCGAGCGGATTTATGAGCTCGCCAGCCTCGATGTGGATTATCAGGATGCAGCCAAGGCGTGGGGCGAACAAGCGCTCAACGCCATTGCCGCGACCCTCTCTACCGGTGCGGCCAGCAGCAGCGTGGCAAGCGCGGTGCAGCAGGCGGTTGGCCACAGCCAGTACAGCAAGGAGAACCCCTTCCCTGCCCGCCTGTCGGTCAATCAGAAGATCACCGGCCGGGATTCCACCAAGGATATCCGCCATATCGAGATCAATCTGGCCGACTCCGGCCTCACCTATCAGCCGGGGGATGCCCTCGGTGTCTGGTTCGACAATGACGCCGAACTGGTGGGCGAAGTGCTGGCCCTGACCGGCCTCTCTGGTGATGAAGCCACAGCCCACGGCACCTTGCGCGCCGCACTGACCGGTCACTTCGAACTGACCCGGCTGCACGGCGGCTTTATCACAGGACTCGCTGACATATCGGACAACGCAGCGCTGAAAGACTTGGCCGGTGACAAGGCCCAGGTCAATGCACTGGTGGCCTCCGCTCAGGTGGTGGATGTGCTGAAACGCTTCCCGACCGCGCTCACTGCCGAGCAGCTGGTTGGCCTGCTGCGCCCCCTCACCCCGCGCCTCTACTCCATCGCCTCCGCCCAGAGCGAAGTGGAAGAGGAGGTGCACCTGACCGTCGGCGTGGTGCGCTACCCACAGGAAGATGGCACAGTGCGCTCTGGCGCAGCCTCCTCCTATCTGGCGGATCGGCTGATTGAGGATGGCGAGGTGCGGGTATTCGTGGAGCACAACGACAACTTCCGCCTGCCGCAAAACCCCGACACCCCCGTCATCATGGTGGGCCCGGGCACCGGCATCGCCCCGTTCCGCGCCTTTATGCAGGAGCGGGAAGCTCAGGGCGCGGAAGGCAAGAACTGGCTCTTCTTCGGCAACCCCCACTTTACCCAGGATTTCCTCTATCAGGTGGAGTGGCAGCGTTATGTGAAATCGGGGCTGCTGTCGAAGATCTCGCTGGCCTTCAGCCGGGATCAGGCCAACAAGATTTATGTGCAGGACCGCCTGCGCGAGGCAGGGCTTGAGCTCTACCAGTGGCTGGAAGCAGGCGCTCACTTCTATGTGTGTGGCGACGCCAACAAGATGGCCAAGGATGTGCAGGAGGCCCTGCTGGATGTGATTGCCGAACACGGCCACAAGAGCCGTGAGGAAGCAGAAGAGTATTTGAGCGAATTGCGTCGTGCCAAACGTTATCAAAGGGATGTCTATTGATGAGCAAACAACCTCTTTCTCACCCAAAAGCGGGACCGGTCGAAGGGCCGCTGGCCGACAACGAGCGCCTCAAGCGCGAGAGCAACTTCCTGCGCGGCACCATAGAGCAGGATCTGCAGGACCCGCTCACCGGCGGCTTCAACGGCGACAACTTCCAGCTGATCCGCTTTCACGGCATGTACCAGCAGGATGACCGCGACATCCGCCCGGAGCGCGCCGCCCAGAAGCTGGAGCCGCTGCACAACGTCATGCTGCGTGCCCGCCTGCCGGGTGGGATCATCACCCCGGCCCAGTGGCAGATCATCGACAAGTTCGCCGAAGAGCACAGCCTCTACGGCAGCATCCGCCTGACCACCCGTCAGACCTTCCAGTTCCACGGGGTATTGAAGCGCGACATCAAGCTGATGCACCAGACCCTCAACAGCACCGGCATCGATTCCATCGCCACCGCCGGCGACGTGAACCGCAACGTGCTCTGCACCAGCAACCCGGTGGAGTCCGAACTGCATCAGGAGGCCTACGAGTGGGCCAAGAAGATATCCGAACACCTGCTGCCCAAGACCCGCGCCTACGTGGAGATCTGGCTGGACGGTGAAAAACTGGGGCAGGACGAGGAGCCGATCCTGGGTTCCAACTACCTGCCGCGCAAATTCAAGACCACTGTGGTGATCCCGCCTCACAACGACGTGGATATCCACGCCAACGATCTCAACTTCGTGGCCATCAGTGATCACGGCAAGCTGGTGGGCTTCAACGTGCTGGTGGGCGGCGGGCTGGCCATGACCCACGGCGACACCAGCACCTACCCGCGCAAGGCGAGCGACTTTGGCTTTATTCCGCTCTCCCACGTGCTGGAGGTGGCGGCCGCCGTGGTCAGCACCCAGCGCGACTGGGGCAACCGGGTCAACCGCAAGAACGCCAAGACCAAGTACACCCTTGAACGGGTTGGCGTCGAAGCCTTCAAGGCCGAGGTGGAGAGCCGCGCCGGCATCCAGTTCGGGCCGGTTCGCCCCTATGAGTTCACCAGCCGTGGCGATCGCTTCGGTTGGGTCGAGGGGATCGACGGCAAGCACCACCTCACCCTGTTTATCGAGAATGGCCGCCTGCTGGACTTCCCGGGCAAGCCGCTCAAAACCGGCATGCTGGAGATCGCCAAGGTGCATCAGGGGGATTTTCGCCTGACCGCCAACCAGAACCTGATCATCGCCGGGGTGCCTGCCGGCGAGAAGGCCCGCATCGAAGGGCTGGCACGCCAATACGGCCTGCTGGATGACGGCGTGAGCGAGCAGCGCAAGCAGTCCATGGCCTGCGTGGCCCTGCCCACCTGCCCGCTGGCGATGGCCGAGGCCGAGCGCATGCTGCCGGCGTTTGTCACCGACATCGAGGGCTTGCTCACCAAGCACGGGCTGGCAGATGACGCCATCATCTTCCGGGTCACCGGTTGCCCCAACGGCTGCGGCCGCGCCATGCTGGCGGAAGTGGGTCTGGTGGGCAAGGCGCCCGGCCGCTACAACCTCCATCTGGGGGGCAACCTGGAGGGGACCCGCATTCCGCGCCTCTATCAGGAGAACATCACCGAGCCGCAGATCCTGGCCGAACTGGACGCGCTGATCGGCCGCTGGGCCACCGAGCGCAATCAGGGTGAGTGCTTCGGCGACTTCGTGATCCGGGTTGGGGTAATTGCCCCCGTTATCGATTCTGCGAGGGACTTCTATGCCGCTTAATCTGCCGCTTAATGTCACTGAAGATGGCCGCCTTGACCTGCAGGCACTGCTGGCCCTCGGCCGTGAGGAGCAAGTCGAGGCACTGGCGCCCCTCAACCGGGAGCTGGATACCATGAGTGCCCCCGAGCGGGTGCGCTGGGCCCTGGCCAATCTGCCGGGGGAGCATGTGCTCTCATCCAGCTTCGGCATTCAGGCGGCGCTGATGCTCCATCTGGTAAGCCGCGAGCGGGCCGACGTGCCGGTGGTGCTGACCGATACCGGTTATCTGTTCCCGGAGACCTACCGCTTTATCGACGAGCTGACCGAGCGCCTCGCGCTCAACCTGAAGATCTATCGGGCCGAACTCAGTCCGGCCTGGCAGGAGGCGCGATTTGGCCTCTTGTGGGAGCAGGGCGTGGAGGGGATCACCCGCTACAACCAGCTCAACAAGGTGGAGCCGATGGACCGCGCCCTGCGTGAGCTGGGGGCCCAGACCTGGTTCTCCGGCCTGCGCCGGGAGCAGTCCGGCAGCCGTGGCAAGCTGCCGGTGCTGGCCATCCAGCGCGGCCGCTTCAAGTTCCTGCCGGTGATCGACTGGAGCAACAAGGACGTCTTCTACTACTTCAAGGAGTTCGACCTCCCCTATCACCCGCTGTGGGAGCAGGGTTACCTGTCGGTGGGCGATGTCCACACCACCGCCAAGTGGGAGCCGGGCATGAGCGAGGAGCAGACCCGCTTCTTCGGCCTCAAGCGCGAGTGCGG
>OEQV01000219.1_pt1 | contig 16220 bp, 17 predicted proteins | sample 1539821 | NCBI WGS metagenome assembly OEQV01 (sample SAMEA3891244, study PRJEB23780) | metagenome | biome: terrestrial biome; feature: animal house; material: water of meat washing | place: Italy | collected 2015-05-12 | reverse complement strand
AAAGGAACAAGCAAAGCTGACGTAGAAGCGGATCGCTTCCAGCGCGTTAACGCTCATCAGGCAGAGATACAGTTTTTTCTTCAGCTCGCGCAGGCTAACGGTTACGGTTTTACCGTTAACGGTGTGGGTACCTTCGCCCAGCAGATGCCAGTAGCTGGTCATTTCGATCAGCTCATCGTAATAGCTGGAGATCCCTTCCGCACGTTTCTGGATCTGCTCGTTGGTAACGATATCGTCAAAGACAACAGACGGATCGTTAACGATATTACGGATGATATGGGTATAGGAGCGGGAATGAATCGTTTCTGAGAACGCCCAGGTTTCTACCCAGGTTTCCAGTTCCGGGATCGAGATCAGCGGCAGCAGTGCCACGTTCGGGCTGCGACCCTGAATGGAATCCAGCAGCGTCTGATATTTCAGGTTGCTGATAAAGATGTGTTTTTCGTGCTCCGGCAGCGCCTGGTAATCGATACGGTCGCGGGAGACGTCAACTTCTTCCGGACGCCAGAAGAAAGAGAGCTGCTTTTCGATCAGCTTTTCGAAGATGTCATATTTTTGCTGATCGTAGCGAGCCACGTTGACCGGCTGACCAAAGAACATTGGTTCTTTGAGCTGATCATTTTTCGTCTGTGAAAAGGTGGTATATGCCATGAGTGTGTCCTGTGGTTTTATTACCCCTCACCCTAACCCTCTCCCGCAAGGGGAGAGGGGACGGTTACCGCGGACGATTACGCTTCGCTAATCGACCCTACGCTAAAGTCGCTACCGCCCCTGACTGTCGCTACCAGATTGCGCCGTTGACCATTGATCTCGGAAAAGGGGTCAACAGACGCCCGTCGCCATATTACGGAGCCAGAGTGGTCTTATCTATGGTTTTGATGAGCTAACTATCAGAAAAGAGTGATTTTTTGCGCTGGCACAAACTTTTATTAATTAGCGATTAGTTGATGATTGTCGGGGCTTGGCAGTGGCAGGGCGGTGGGGTGACGCCGCGAGAGGCGTGCAAACGGTAAAAAGAGGGGCGCGCAAACGGTAAAAAGCGAAGGGGCCCGCGGTGGGCCCCTTGTTGTTGGCGCTCGATGCCGCTATTTGGCGGCGGGGGTTGGGAAGTATTTGCTGTGCAGCAGCGGGTATTCGCTGCTCGCCAGCACCTGGGTCAAGCCGGTCTGGAACTCCTTGACCAGCTCGTCGCTCACCGGATGGCTGAAGGCGAAGCAGAACTGCTCCGAGCTCAGCACCCACTGCTCCTTGAAGCGGGCGGGGTCGAGTTTTTGCTCGACGATCAGCTGCTCCATGGTGGTCTTGTTGGTGGAGACCAGATCGACCCGGCCGGAGGTGAGCATCTTGAGCGCCTGTGCCAGCCGGTTGGCGGCCATCAGTTTGGTCTCGTCAAAGCCGTTGTTGAGCAGCAGTTGCTCCCCCACATCGGCCCGCACCGCCCCGATATTGAACGCCTTGGCATCGTCGAGCTTGGTGATGGTGATATTGCGCTCGGCCAGCCCCACCAGCACGATCTCGGCATACCCGATGGGGCAGGCCCACTTGAACAGGGGATCCCGCGCCTGGGTGCGAGCGGTGGAGAAGAGCACCGCATTGGGCTTTTGGGTCAGCAGGTAGTAACCGCGCGCCCAGGGCATGATGGTGATGGGCTGCGGCGGGGTGTTGGTCTTCTGCCACACCAGTTGCAGCAGCTCGACCGCGAGGCCGGCAGGGGCGCCGCTGGCGTCGGCGTAGTTGTAGGGTTTGTACTCTTCGGTGAGGTAGTGCAGTTTGCCGAGCTCAGGACTCGCCTGTGCGAGGGTGGCCAGCAGCGCCCCGGCCAATCCAATCCATGGTTTCATTTTTGCCATCCTGATCAAGGGAATATCTGCTCAAGTGTGACCAAGCTGGCCGATTTCGCCAAGGCGACGGAGCATGTTTGGCAAAAAAGCGCGGGTGCACAGTCCCATCCCGCGCCCAATGTCGGCGGCGATCAGGGCGTTAGCGCAGCGACAGGTATTTGGTTTGCAAGGCCGAGAAATCCGCTGAGGCGACGACCCGGGTCAGTGCCTGCTGAAAGAGGGCGACCTCGCTGTCGGGCACCTGACGGCTGAAGGCGTAGCAGAGCGGTCTGGCATCCAGCACGAAGGCGACATGAAAGTCATCCGGCTTGAAGCCGAGCTGCTGCAGGGTTTGATAGCCCGCCAGCTTGTTGGTCGCAAACAGATCGGCGCGACCTGAGGTGAGCATTTTGGCCGCCTGGGTGAGGCGGTTGGCCAGCATCAGCTGGCGCTCATCGATACCGCGTTCGAGCAGCAGCTGTTTGGAGACGGTAGAGCGCACCACGCCGACCTTGTAGCGGCTGATCTCGGCCTCCGAGCCGAGGGTGATGTTGTCCGCCTTGCGCCCCAGCAGCACAAACTCCGAGTGATCGATGGGGCAGGCCCACTTGAAGAGCGCCTCCCGCTGCGGGGTGCGGGCGGTGGCAAACAGCACCACATTGGGTTTTTGTTGCAGCAGGTTGTAGCCACGGGCCCAGGGCAGAATGCGGATTGGCTGGGGCGCCATGCCGCGCGCCTGCCAGATCAGTTGCAGCAGCTCGACCGACAGCCCGGTGGGCTGGCCCCGTTCGTCACTGAAGTTATAAGGGGGGAGATTTCGCTGAGGTATTCGAGTTTGCCCGGATCCGCCTGGGCGAAGGTCGTCCACAGGAGCAGCAGGTGAATGAAGTGCCATGTTCGCACGGGAAAATCCTTGCCAATCAAAGATGTTGGTCAGTTTGACTGCTCGCGGCGGGAATAGCTAGCCACCTCTATTGCATCTTTCATCCATAAAATGGGCAGCGCCTTGCTGCCCATCGGGTGAGTGAGTGCTCAGCGCACCGGCAGGTATTTGGCCTGCAATTTGCGAAACTCTTCCGAGGCGAGGGCGCGGGTCAGGGCCTGCTGAAAGAGGGTGATCTCGCTGTCGGGCACCTGACGGCTGAAGGCGTAGCAGAGCTGCTCGGCGCTCAGCACCATGGCCACGTTGAAGTCGTCGCTGCTCAGCTTCAGTTCGCGGATGGCGTCATATCCCGCCAGCTTGCTGGTGGCGAGCAGGTCGGCGCGGCCGGAGAGCAGCATCTTCAACCCCTGCGACAGGCGGTTGGCCGGGATGATGTTGTTGTCATCCATGCCGTTGTTGAGCAGCAGCTGCTCGGCGGCGTCCGAGCGCACCGCGCTGATCTTGTATTGGCTCATCTGTTCGAAGGCGGTCAGGGTGATGTTCTGCGCTTTGCGGCCCAGCAGTATGTACTCCGAGTAGCCGATGGGGCAGACCCACTTGAAGAGATCCTCCCGCGCCTGGGTGCGGGCGGTGGAGAAGAGCACCACGTTGGGCTTCTGGGTTAGCAAGTAATAACCTCGCGCCCAGGGCAGGATGCGCACCGGCTGGGGTGTCACGCCGCTGTGTTGCCAGATCATCTGCAGCAGATCGACCGCAAGGCCGGTGGGCTGGCCTTGCGGATCGCTGAAGTTGTAGGGGGGGTACTCTTCGGTGAGGTACTCGAGCTTGCCCAGATCAGCCCGGGCCGTCGAGGCCCAGCAGAGCAGCAACAGATGACAGATCAGCCATATCCTCATTGGGAACATCCTTAGCGATCAACCTTCCCTTGAGTGTGACCATGAACAGAGTAAATAGCCACTCACTGCCGTTACCAGCGGGCGCGGATCTGCCCGATGGGCTGGTAGGCCTCATCCCGCAGCCCCACCAGCAGGGTCTTGCCATCCGCTTGCAGCCGGAACTCGCCGTAGCGGGCCGCTTGATACTGATCCCCCGTGCCCTCTTCAAAGAAGTAGGCATCGGGGCCAATCTGCCACTGCCGCTCGCTCTGGTGCACCTGCAATAGCCGCTCATCGCTGGCGAGTCGATCCGGTTTGCCAGCGGCCACCAGAGTGGCTACCTGATGGGCATCGAGGCGGATCACCAGGGTGTCGCTGCCCTTGTTTTGAGTAGTTTGGGCGTCGCGGCTGGTCAGCTCGCGGGCAATTTCATAGTTGAGCCGCATGTAATCCCCCTGCATCAGGGAGCGGGGATCGACCGGGGCGAGTCGCAGCAGCACCACTTCGCCGCTGCTCATGGCGCGCTCATAGCGCCAGACGGTGGCATTGATGCCCGCCACGATGGCAAGGCCGCTCAGCAACAGGGCGAGTTGTCGGGTGACGGGTTTCATGAATCGCTCCTTGCCGCGAAGGTGGTGAGCAGCTGGCGGGCACCCAGCAGCAGGATGCCGGAGCCCAGCAGCAGCCAGGATTTGGTCATCAGGGTGAGCCCCAGATCGTAGTAATAGAGCGAGCCATAGCCGAGCAGCAGCAGGGCTGAGAGGGTCATCAGCCCCAGACTGCCGGCATAGAACCCGAGGATCAGCACCAGTGCGCCCGCCCCCATGCCGGGGATGATGGCGCTGATCAGCACCAGCGGCAGGCCAAACAGCAGGGGGAGCTTGAGTTTCACCATCACCGCCAGCAGCAGGGCGGCGCAGAGCAGGGGATTGAGCCAGAGCGGCAGGCGCGACAGCCCCAGCTCGTCCAGCATGCTGCTGCCGCTATCCCACAGCGGCTGGTGCAGACGCCCCAGCACCAGCAGCGAGAGGGCCAGCCCCAGGGTGATGGAGTGGTAGAGCTGGTGGCGCTCTGGATCCCTATCTGCCCGCAGCCAGCAGAAGGTGATGGCCGCCATCACCAGCGGCAGCGCCAGCAGTTGCAGCCCGAGGCAGGCGAGGCCAAGGGTGAGCAGCAGGGCCGCCGCCACGCTGTGAAACAGCCGCACCAGCCAGTGATCGAACAGCACGGCGATGGCGAGCGACAGCAGGCACAGACCGAACCAGAGCAGGGCGTGATGGAGATCCAGCTGATCGAGCAGGCCATAGAGCAGCCAGGCATCGGCCGCCAGGGTGAGGGCCAGCACGAACTGATCCCAGAGATCGCCGCTTTGGCTGCGATTGAGGGCGTAGGCCCCCGCCAGCAGCACGGCCCCCAGCAGCAGGGCGCTGTTGGCCTCGCGGGTCAGCTGCTCGAAGGTGAGAAACAGGAAAAAGAGCAGGAACAGGGCGGCAATCCAGCCCACCAGCCCCAGCATAAAACGGCTCGACCAGTGGGGCTGGGTGTCACGGGGCATCTCCCCTTCCACCAGATTGGCCTGTTGCAGCGCTTGCCAAAGGGTCAGATCACTCATGAGACCTCCGTTGTTGTTGCAGCCAGCGGGCGGCGGTGACCGAAAGGCCGATGGCAATCAGGCTCAGCAGCAAGAAGCCGTTGATGTCGGGCTCCATCCACTTGCCCAGCGCCGCGAGGATGACGGCAATCAGACTGAGGCACCCCATGGCGAGTCCGGCGATAAATCTGTGGTGCCACAGGGCATAGGCCGCGGCGAGCCAGCCAAACCAGAGCGGCCACACCAGCGGGGAGGCGGCATCAAACAGCGCCAGCAGGGTGAGCAGGGTGGCCCCCAGACCCGCAGCCAGACCCGCCAGCCAGCTTGGCATCAGGCGCCAGCGGGCCGGTGCCAGCAGAAGCAGACCCCAGAGGGCGGCGTTGAGCAGGGTAAGGCACCAGCCCAATCCCTCTTCATCGAAGGTAAAGAAGAACGTGAACAAACCGAGCCGCCAGTAGAGCACCAGCGCCAGCTGGCCGAGCAGCCAGCTTAAGGTCCAGAGCAGCGGGCTTTGGCCAAATACCGCCAGTGGCACCAGCATCAGCGCCCAGGTGGCGAACAGCTGCCAGGGATCGGCGCCGGTCTGGTAGGTCTGACCCACCAGCGCCAGCAGGGCGCCGATATTGAGGGCGATGGCGAGCAGCAGCGCCTGACGGGGGGTATCCCCCAGCGGTTTGCGCCACAGCAGAAGCAGCATGGCGAGCAGTGGCGCCTCCAGCAGGGCGAGGCGGGAGACCCGGCCCAGCTCTTGCCAGTTGAAGGCGACGAAGAAGATGAGGCCAGCCCCGATGCAGAGGGCACCGAGCCAGAGCAGCAGCCGGTCAAACAGCCACTGCCAGCGCGCCGGATGGGGGGGAAGATCGGCGAGGGTCAGGGCGTCCGCCAGCTTCTCTGGTGCCAGCCGTCCTTGTTTGACCCATTCGAGTAGCGTCTCTCTTGATACGTTGTGCATGGGGGGACTCCACGAGGTTTGCCCCATTATGGCATGAGGCACCCGCAACCGTGCACTGCCCCTTGGCTCTACGGCTGGTGGTTGCGACAGCGGGTTACGCAATAGACAAAGCAGCAAACAAAAAAGCCCTCCGAGGTGGAGGGCTTGGTCAGCGGAAAAGGCGATCAGGCAAAGATCAGGGTGCTCACCCCGAGGCCGACGAAGAGGATGGCGCAGGCGATGCGGATCCCCTTGAGCGGCAGCTTGTCTGCCCCCAGCTTGCCGATCAGCACCACAGGCACGTTGGCCAGCATCATGCCGAGGGTGGTACCGGTAATGACCTGCACCAGCGAGTCATACTTGGCGGCCAGCAGCACGGTGGCGATCTGGGTCTTGTCACCGATCTCGGCGATGAAGAAGAGCACGAAGGTGGCCATAAAGGGGCCGTATTTATCCAGCGAGCTCTCCTCGTCATCCATCTTGTCCGGCACCAAAATCCAGATAGCCATGGCGATAAAGGCGATGGCGACCAGCCAGGTCATTATCTTGGGATCGAGCCAGCGGCTGATGAACTCGCCAATCCAGGCAGCGCCCGCATGGTTGAGCAGGGTAGCCGCCAGCATGCCGGCGATGATGGGCCAGGGCTTGCGAAAACGGCAGATGAGCAGCAACGCCAACAGCTGGGTTTTATCGCCGATTTCGGCAATAGCGACGCTGAGGGTTGAGGTTAACAAGGCTTCCATAAAGATGACCGGGGGACGGAATTGTTATAAACCAAAGACAAGCCTGCGCCATCCGTCCCCGGTATTGGCACTGGCCCGTCAAAGGTCTTGTCAAATCCATGGCTGGCATGGATCACCCTGACCATGGTGATTTGGCACCAAGTATGTTGATCAGGGTCGCAAACCGGTATTCATGCAATGGATGGCACCGGCGTGCGAGACTACTCCCCCTCGATGGGAGCGGGCATTCTAGGGAAAAACCGCATGAGTGACAAGGGGATCAGCCACCCACCAGCTTGACGCTGAAACCGGCTTTCTCCAGCTCGGTTTTGATCAGGTCCCGTTTATCCCCCTGGATCTCGATCACTCCCTCCTTGATACCGCCTCCGGTGCCGCACTTTTTCTTGAGCAGGGTGGCCAGGGATTTTTGCTGATCGGCGGGTACGCCATGAATGGTGATCACCCCGGCACCCTTGCGCCCCTTGGTCTCGCGGCGAATGCGCACGGTGCCGTCGGTGGGGAAGGGGGAGGCGGATTGGGGAGCGCTCTGCTCCTTGATCATGCCGCCATCTGTGCTGTAAACGAGGCGGCTGTTGTTGTCGTGACTCATGGCAATACTTTATCGGTTAGCTAAGCGGAGTTTGATTTTACTCAAATAAAAGTTGAAGACACAGCTTATAATGCCCCAAGTAAAAGCGAATTATTATTGTTTAACTTCAGGAGTCAGTCATGGTACTCACGCAGTTGTCGCCGGGACAGAGTGCTCGCATCAAGAATATGAACCAGTTGGCACGGCCGCTGCGTCGCAAGCTGATGGTGATGGGCCTGCTGCCCCAGACTGAAGTCATCTATCTGCGCTCCGCCCCCTTGGGGGACCCGCTCCAGATCCAGTGCCAGGGGATCTGTCTCTCCATGCAAAAGAGTCTGGCACAGCAAATCGAGGTCGAGCTGGTATGAAACACACCTCACAAAACAATCGTCTTGGTCAAAGCACTATCGAGGTCGAACCGGTATGAATTACTCCCTGGTAACGGTAGGTAACCCCAATAGCGGCAAGACCTCCCTGTTCAACGCCCTGACCGGCGCCCGCCAGCAGGTAGGCAACTGGAGTGGTGTCACCGTCGACAAGAAGATGGGTGAGTTCAGCGCAGGTGAGCATCACTTCAAGCTGATGGATTTGCCCGGCATCTATAGCCTGGCCAGTCAGGATGGCAGTCTGGACGAGCAGATCGCCAGCCGCTTTGCCCAGGGCCAACAGCCCGACCTGCTGCTCAACGTCATCGACGCCGCCAATCTGGAGCGCTCCCTCTACCTCACGCTGCAACTGCGCGAACTGGGCCTGCCCATGGTGGTGGTGCTCAACAAGCTGGATATCCTGCAAAAGCGCCGCATCGTCATCGACGAGAGCAAGCTCGGCAAATCCCTCGGTTGCCCGGTGGTGGCCCTCTCTGCCCACAACAGCAAGCAGGTTGCCGCCTTCAAGCAGCAGATCCGGCAGTTTATCGGTCAGCCGCAAGCCGCCTTGCAGCTCGATTACGGTCACTCTCTTGAAAACGATCTGGCGGAGCTGGAGACCCTGCTCGCCCCGCACCACCTCACTACCCGTGGTCGCGCCCTGCGCCTGCTGGAAGAGGATCCGGTGATGCAGGAGACCCTGCTGCCCGGTCAGCAGGCGGCCGCAGCCAATGTAGTGGCTCGCGCCCATCAGGGACAGGATATCGACCTGCAACTGGCGGATATTCGCTACGGCCATATCCACCAGTGGGTACAACAGGCTCGCCAGCAGAAGGGCAAGCTCACCGAGGCCCAGAGCGAATGGCTGGATCGGGTGCTGCTCAATCGCTGGATTGGCATCCCCTTCTTCCTGTTTGTCATGTACCTGATGTTCCTGTTTGCCATCAACGTTGGCAGCGCCTTTATCGACTTCTTCGACATCATGGGCGGCGCCCTGTTTGTCGATGGGGTGCACCACCTGCTGGGGCTGGTCAATGCCCCCGAGTGGCTGGGCGCCATTCTGGCTGATGGCTTTGGTGTCGGCTTGCAGACCGTGGCCACCTTTATTCCGGTGATTGGCTGCCTCTATCTGTTCCTCGCGGTGCTGGAGAGCTCCGGCTATCTGGCCCGCGCCGCCTTCGTGGTGGATGCCCTGATGCGCCGCCTCGGCCTGCCGGGCAAGGCGTTCGTGCCGATGCTGATGGGCTTTGGCTGTACCGTCCCCTCGGTGATGGCGACCCGTACCCTCAACTCCGAGCGGGAGCGGCTGATGACCTCCGCCATGGCCCCCTTCATGTCGTGCGGTGCCCGTCTGCCGGTTTACGCCCTGTTTGCGGTGGCTTTCTTCCCCGAGTCAGGTCAGAACCTGGTGTTCGGTCTCTACCTCATCGGCATTCTGGTGGCGGTGCTCACCGGCCTGTTGCTGCGCAGCACCCTGCTGCCGGGCAAGAGCGACTCCATGCTGATGGAGATGCCGGATTACGAGTGGCCGCGTCCGGTCAACGTTGCCATCAAGACCTGGCAGAAGCTCAAATCCTTCGTCTTTGGCGCCGGTAAAACCATCGTGCTGGTGGTTGCCGTGCTGAGCGTGCTCAACTCGCTGGGTACCGATGGCAGCTTCGGCCATCAGGAGCAGGAGAGCTCGGTCCTGAGCAAGATAAGCCAGGCGGTGACCCCGGTGCTGCACCCCATCGGTGTACGCGATGACAACTGGCAGGCCACGGTCGGTATCGTCACCGGTATCTTCGCCAAAGAGGCGGTGGTCGGTACCCTCAACAGCCTCTACGCCGGTGGTGGCGATGCAGAGGAGGAGAGCGAGTTCTCGCTGGTGGCCAGTTTCCACGAGGCGATCGATGCCGTGGCGGCCAATCTGGCGGAGATCAACCCGAGCGACCCCATGGGGCTTGATGTTGGCAACCTCGACGACCAGAAAGCTGCCGCCGAGGCGCAGGAGGTGGATGTCTCCACCTACGGCAACATGCAGACCCACTTCGACGGGGCGGCCGGTGCCTTTGCCTACCTCTTGTTCGTGCTGCTCTACATGCCTTGCGCCGCCGCCATGGGCGCGCTGGTGCGGGAAACCGGTCGTCAGTGGGCGCTGATGACGGCGGTATGGTGCAACTACATGGCCTTTATGTGCGCCACCCTCTTCTATCAGGTCGCGACCTTTGCCGCTCATCCGGAGCAGAGCCTGTTCTGGATCGTCAGCTACGGCCTCTCTCTGGTACTGCTCTGGTGGGCCGGTCGCCGTCACGGTGACATCGTCGCCCGCAAGGTGGTGACCTTATGATCCTGCGCGAGCTGGGGGATTACCTCGCCGCGCAGCAGAAGGTGAGCCGGCGTGATCTGGCTCGCCACTTCCACACCTCGGAAGATGCGGTGGAGGCCATGCTCGGCGTCTGGATGCGCAAGGGGCGGGTCATCAAGCGCGAGAGCCGGGTCTGTGGTGGCAGTTGCTGCGGCAAGAGCGAGGAGGTGATGTTCGAGTGGTGTGACGCGGGTCAGATTGGCATCAAGATCCGCTAAACGACTACCAGACCTCATCACCGAAGATCGAACAATAAAAAACGGCAGACCCTGCACAAGGGCCTGCCGTTTTTATTGCTGCACACTGGCGGGATCAGGCGCTCTGGCGAGCCTCGCTCAGCAGTGCCAGCGCCGGTTGGGCGTTGTCCGGCATCAGCCGGTAGGCCTTGTGGTGCTTGACCAGGGTGGTTTTCTTGTTGCCCTGGCTCAGCAGCAGGCCGTGCTTGAAGGCCGCCTCGGCCAGCACCTTCTCGTCACCGCGCACATAGAGGGTGAGGGGTTTGACAAGCTCACCGTCCTCGATATGGCCTTCATATTCGCTATGGCTTACCACCAGACTCGCCTGACCGCCCGATTGCAGGCGCAGCTTGGCGTTCACCTCGCTCTCGGTCAGCACCAGCCAGCCTGCCGCTGCCAGCTCCTCCAGCAGGGCAGCCAGCTTGGCTCCCAATTGCTGCGGATTGGTCATGGCGCACTGGTATTGGAAGGCGATGCGCTCCAGCAATCCCTTGAGATCGGCGCCCGCACCCAGAGTGCGGCCAAGCTGCACCCAAGCTTTCAAATCTTCCATCACCAGACGGGAGAAGCGCTTCTCCTTGAGGGAGTCGGCCATCCAGGTGCAGAGAAAGTGGCTCTCTTGCGCCGGAGTGCGCTTGCCCGCCTTTTGTTCGGCGGTGCGGGCCAGTTCGGCCAGGCTCTGGGTGGCCATCTCGAACAGGGCCTGATTGTAGGTAGGAGAGGTCATAAGCAATCCTTGAGTTGACCACCACAGGTCAACACCGATGACAGAGATAGCAAAGGCGCCAGTGGCGCCTTTGCGGTTCAATCGCGTAGCCTTTGCGCCTTATTTCGGCTGACGGGGCTTCTTGGCTGCAGCCAGACGCTTGAGGCGCTGACCCTGCAGCTTGGCTTCGGCCATCACCTGGGCCACGGCGTTATCTTCACGCTGCGGGCGCTTGCCGAAGCGGCGACGCTCCTGCAGCTGTTTGATCAGCTCGTCACGGCTGCTCACCTCGTAGCCCGGCACCATGATGCGGCGGATCTTCTGGCCGATCAGGGCCTCGATCTCCAGCAGGGTGCGCTCCTCTTCACGGCTGACGAAGGAGATGGCCATGCCGCGCTTGCCGGCACGACCGGTACGGCCGATGCGGTGCACGTAATCTTCCGCCAGGAACGGCAGATCATAGTTGACCACGTATTCCAGATCCGGAATGTCCAGACCACGGGCGGCCACTTCGGTGGCGACCAGTACCCGTACCTTGCCTTCCATGAATTCGCGCAGGGCGCGGCGACGGTTGCCCTGGGCCTTCTCGCCATGGACCACGGCGGACTTGATGCCGTCGAGGTTCAGCTCTTCGACCAGCACATCACAGCTCTCGCGGGTACTGGCGAACACCAGCACCTGCTGCCAGTTCTGCTTGCCAATCAGCTCTGAGAGCAGCTCGCGCTTGCGCTTCTGCTCGACCGGATAGACGGTGTGGCTGACGGTGTCGGCGGTGGAGTTCTGCTTGTTGACGCTGACGATCTGCGGTCTGTCCAGCATCAGGTTGGCCAGCTTCTTCACCGCGTCGGAGAAGGTGGCGGAGAAGAGCAGGTTCTGACGGGTCTTGTTGACCGCTTGCAGGATCTTCTGCACATCGGCACTGAAGCCCATGTCGAGGATGCGATCCGCTTCATCCATCACCAGACACTCGACGCCGGAGAGGCTGAGGTTGCAGGCGGTGAGGTGCTCCAGCAGACGGCCCGGGGTGGCCACAATGATGTGAGCGCCCGCTTTGAGCTTCTTGGCCTGCACGTCCTGCTTGCCACCGCCGACGATGGTGATGGTGGTGATATCGAGATACTTGGCGAAGTCATTGATGTTGCTCGCCACCTGAGCCGCCAGCTCGCGGGTCGGGGTCAGGATCAGCACCCGGGCGTTGGAAGGCTGGGCCGGAGCCGGATTGTCTACCAGACGCTGCACAATGGGCAGGGCGAAGGCGGCGGTCTTGCCGGTACCGGTCTGGGCGCTGGCCAGCACATCGCGGCCACGGCGAATGGCCGGGATCGCCTGTTGCTGCACAGGGGTCATCTCCTGATAACCGCAATCTGAGACAGCACGCAAAATCTCGGGGGCAAAATCGAACGATTCAAATCTCATAATGGGTTCCTGTGTTCCAGCTGGGCTGTGTTTGGCTTGGTTAGCTCGGCATGAGCGAGACGGAGGTTGTAACCACCGACGGCTGCGCCTGACATCAAGTCAGAGAGTGAGCCGGAAAATGGCGGGCGCGAAGTGTAACAGATAGACGTCACAAATTCTGCCTCAAATGGTTGTCCTTTTCTCATCCTTTGTGGTGTGAATGGCGGTTGAAAGCAATCATTTGACTCCCAAATGCCAAGCTTGGAGGTGTGGGCTAACGGTTTTGGGCAAGGACGAAAGGGATATCGATGGAACTGGAACAGTTAAAACGCCAGCTGGAGCAGCTTGGCGAGCGCAATGACAGCATGCAGCAGGCACGCCACCGCAAGCTGCTCAATATCACCCGCGACACGGGGGAGTTGCTGTCAGTGCTGGTGCAGACCCGTGGGGCGCAGGCGGTGCTGGAGATCGGCACCTCCAATGGTTACTCCACACTCTGGCTGGCAGAAGCGGTGCGTCGGCTGGAGGGGCACGTGACCACCATTGAGCTGGATGAGGATAAGCGCGTGCTGGCCCATGACAACTTTCAGAGGGCAGGGCTGGCCCCCTGGGTAACCTTGCTGGCAGGGGATGCGAGTGAGCTGTTACCGACCTTGCCGCAAGCCGGCTATCAGCTCATCTTCCTCGATTCGGATCGTCAGCACTACCGGGCATGGTGGCCGCAGATCCGCCGCCTGCTGGCACCCCGTGGCCTGCTGGTGGTCGATAACGCCATCTCCCATCGCAGCGAGATGGTGGAGTGGATGAACGAGGTCGGGCAGGATCCGGCCTTTGCCACCTCGCTGGTGCCGGTCGGCAAGGGGGAGTGGCTGGTGGTGTGTTTGTGATCAGGTGATGGCCTGGATTTGGTATCGGGCTGGCAGTGTGTTTTTTTATCATGAATAAACAGTGTGTCCCGCAATCAGTAGCGAATGTGGGACTGCTTTTTCGTTATTCATTATTTCACTAAACATCCTCATATTTCATGGTTTGGCAACGGGAACCACCGCGTTATGTTTTGCTGGTGCCGCCAAGTGCAATCGTTAATTGGCAGTCATCGTATATGTGGCGTGACCCGATTAAATGGTGCTGGCAGCAGCAGGATTCAAAATAATAATTGCATGGTAATCCGGATTATCGTTGGCAAGCGTGCTGGATGTTTACAAATATAACGAGGTGAATAATGAAAAAACTGCACTCCCTGTTTGTGCTGGCAGCCCTTCCATTGGCTTTGATGACATCGGCGCAAGCCCAGTCCAGCCTCGCCGCTATCCAGAGTGCCGGTGCGATCAAAATCGGCACTGAAGGCGCCTATCCTCCGTTTACCTATCACGACAAGAGCGGCAAGCTGGTCGGCTTTGATGTGGAGATTGGTGAGCTGATTGCAAAAGGCCTTGGGGTGAAGCCGGAATTTGTCGAAGGCAAGTGGGATGGTCTCATCGCCGGGGTGGATGCCAAGCGCTACGATCTGGTGCTCAACGAAGTGGCCATCACGCCGGAGCGGCTGAAAAAGTATGATTTTTCAGATCCCTACATCACCTCCAAAGCGGTGATCGTGGTGCACAGCGATAATCACAGCATCAACAGCTTTGCGGATCTGAAGGGTAAAAAATCATCCCAGTCGCTGACCAGCAACTTTGCTCAGCTGGCGAAATCATCGGGCGCCGAGGTGGTCGCCACCGAGGGCTTCAACCAGTCACTGCAGCTGGTGCTGACCGGGCGAGTGGATGCCACCATCAACGACAGCCTCTCTTTCCTCGACTTCAAGAAACAGAAACCGGATGCCAAATTGAGGGTGGCGGCGACCGAGGCGAAGGGGGATCAATCGGCAGTGTTGCTCGCCAAGGGACAGCCGGAATTGCTGGCCGCCATCAATCAGGCACTGCGCACTGCCAAACAGGATGGCAGCTACCAGAAAATATCTCTTAAATATTTTGGTACTGATGTCTCGCAATAATATTGCCGGAAAATAATAACTAGCGAGGTAATTAACGTGCCAGCCTGGTTGCAGTTAATGATCGACTCTTTTTGGCCCCTGCTTAGCGCGGGGCTTATTTTTACCGTGCCACTGACCCTGATCACCTTTGTCTTGGGAATATTGCTCGGCTTGCTGGTGGCGCTGGCCAGATTATATGGCCCGACACCGCTGGTAGTGCTGGTCCGTTTTTATGTCTGGCTCATTCGCGGCACACCGCTGCTGGTCCAGCTCTTTCTGATTTTTTATGGCTTGCCGAGTGCCGGCATTGTGCTGGATGCCTTCACCGCCGCGGTGATCGGGTTCACCCTCAACATCGGCGCCTACAGCTCGGAGATCATCCGCGCCACTCTGGCTGCGATCCCGAAAGGGCAGTGGGAAGCGGCCTATTCGATTGGCATGAACTGGCCCCAGGTGATGTGGCGGGTGATCCTGCCGCAGGCGGCGCGCATTGCGGTGCCACCGCTCTCCAACACCTTTATTTCGCTGGTGAAGGACACCTCGCTGGCGGCGGCGGTGACCGTGCCCGAGCTGTTTCAGGCGGCCCAGCGGCTCGCCTCCGTCACCTATGAGCCGCTGATCCTTTACATAGAGACGGCCATCATCTACCTGCTGTTCAGCTCGGTGCTCTCCACCTTGCAAGACCGGCTGGAGCGCAAGTTGACCCACAAAGAGACCCGGGAGGTCGCCCTATGATCCTGTTGCGTGGTATCGAGAAGCAGTTTGGCGGGCAGCGGGTGCTCAAGGGGATCGATCTTGCCATGGTGGCGGGCAGTGTGACCGCCCTGATTGGCCCCTCAGGCAGTGGCAAGAGCACCCTGTTGCGCTGCGTCAATGTGCTGGAGCGGCCGGATGCAGGGCAATTGGTGCTGGGGGGGAGTGAACTCGATTTTTCTCACCATCTGCCTCGCCAGAGCGTGCTGGCATTGCGCCAGCAGACCGGCATGGTGTTCCAGAATTTCCAGTTGTTTCCGCACATGACGGTACTGGAAAACGTCATAGAGGGGCTGCTAACCGTGCTGAAATGGCCAAGGGCTAAAGCGCAGACGCGCGGCTTGCAACTGCTCGACAAGGTGGGGCTCAGGCACAAGGCCGAGGCGGTGCCTGCCACCTTGTCCGGTGGTCAGCAGCAGCGGGTTGCCATTGCGAGGGCGCTGGCGCCATCGCCCAAGGTGCTGCTCTGTGACGAACCCACCTCGGCGCTGGATCCCGAGCTTGCTCAGGAGGTGGTGACCGTGCTGCGCCAGTTGGCCCGGGAGGGAACAACCATGCTGATTGCCACCCACGATTTGCGGCTGGCCGCCCAGATAGCGCAGCAGGTGATCTTTCTGGAGGCGGGTGAGGTGGTGGAGGCGGGCAGCGCACGCCAGATGTTCACCACCCCCAAGCGGGCGCGTACCTTCGAGTACATCTCTACCCTCACCGAGCGGTTGCCGGAGAGCTGGAGCATCTAGTTGCTCCCCGGGCGAGGTGGATGGGCGATAAGTGACACGCTGCCAGCGAGTATTCCGAGCCTTAAATTCCGAGTTTGAAAAGAAGAGCCCCGCACTGGCGGGGCTCTGTTTTGCGTTGACTGAGGAATAGCAGGTTAGACCGCGAGGTAATCCATGATCCCTTCGGCCGCTTTGCGCCCTTCGTAGATGGCAGTCACCACCAGATCGGAGCCGCGCACCGCGTCGCCACCGGCGAACACCTTGGGGTTGCTGGTCTGGAAGGCATATTCCGCCTGCTCACGCGCCTTGATGC
>OEQV01000215.1_pt1 | contig 16454 bp, 15 predicted proteins | sample 1539821 | NCBI WGS metagenome assembly OEQV01 (sample SAMEA3891244, study PRJEB23780) | metagenome | biome: terrestrial biome; feature: animal house; material: water of meat washing | place: Italy | collected 2015-05-12 | reverse complement strand
CCCTGGTCGGGAATTTAAAATAATCCTCTATTTTAAGACGGCATAATACTTTTTTATGCCGTTTAATTCTTCGTTTTGTTACCTGCCTCTAACTTTGTAGATCTCCAAAATATATTCACGTTGTAAATTGTTTAACGTCAAATTTCCCATACAAAGCTAAGGGATAATGCGTAGCGTTCACGTAACTGGAGGAATGAAATGGAGTTTTTCAAAAAGACGGCACTTGCCGCACTGGTTATGGGTTTTAGTGGTGCAGCATTGGCATTACCCAATATCACCATTTTAGCAACCGGCGGGACCATTGCCGGTGGTGGTGACTCCGCAACCAAATCTAACTACACAGCGGGTAAAGTTGGCGTAGAAAATCTGGTTAATGCGGTGCCGCAACTGAAGGACATTGCGAACGTTAAAGGCGAGCAGGTAGTGAATATCGGCTCCCAGGACATGAACGATAATGTCTGGCTGACACTGGCGAAAAAAATTAACACCGACTGCGATAAGACCGACGGCTTCGTCATTACCCACGGTACCGACACGATGGAAGAAACCGCTTACTTCCTCGACCTGACGGTGAAATGCGACAAACCGGTGGTGATGGTCGGCGCAATGCGTCCGTCCACGTCTATGAGCGCAGACGGTCCATTCAACCTGTATAACGCGGTAGTGACCGCAGCTGATAAAGCCTCCGCTAATCGTGGCGTGCTGGTGGTGATGAACGACACCGTACTGGACGGTCGCGATGTCACCAAAACCAACACCACCGACGTAGCGACCTTCAAGTCTGTTAACTACGGTCCTCTGGGTTACATTCACAACGGTAAGATTGACTACCAGCGTACCCCGGCACGTAAGCATACCAGCGACACGCCATTCGATGTCTCTAAGCTGAATGAACTGCCGAAAGTCGGCATTGTTTATAACTACGCTAACGCATCCGATCTTCCGGCTAAAGCACTGGTAGATGCGGGCTATGATGGCATCGTTAGCGCTGGTGTGGGTAACGGCAACCTGTATAAATCTGTGTTCGACACGCTGGCGACCGCCGCGAAAAACGGTACTGCAGTCGTGCGTTCTTCCCGCGTACCGACGGGTGCTACCACTCAGGATGCCGAAGTGGATGATGCGAAATACGGCTTCGTCGCCTCTGGCACGCTGAACCCGCAAAAAGCGCGCGTTCTGCTGCAACTGGCTCTGACGCAAACCAAAGATCCGCAGCAGATCCAGCAGATCTTCAATCAGTACTAATCACCTCGCCCCGGTATCGTGCCGGGGCTTTTTCACTTCAGACTTACGTCCATTGCCAATTTTCATTACCCTAATGATAATCACCGGAATAAATTATTCCGCGCGAGGGTTTTCGGGTGAAAAAGCAATGGATTGTTGGCACGGCACTGCTTATGTTGATGACTGGTAATGCCTGGGCAGATGGCGAACCGCCAACTGAAAATATCTTAAAAGATCAATTCAAAAAGCAGTATCACGGCATTCTCAAGCTTGATGCTATCACCTTAAAAAATCTTGATGCTAAGGGTAATCAGGCCACCTGGTCAGCGGAAGGCGATGTCTCTTCCAGTGACGATCTCTATACCTGGGTCGGTCAGTTGGCAGATTACGAACTGCTCGAACAGACCTGGACGAAAGATAAACCGGTAAAATTCTCGGCGATGTTAACCAGTAAAGGAACGCCCGCGTCTGGCTGGTCGGTGAACTTTTACTCTTTTCAGGCGGCAGCCAGCGATCGTGGGCGGGTGGTCGACGATATCAAAACGAATAATAAATATCTGATCGTGAATAGCGAAGATTTCAATTATCGCTTTAGTCAGCTTGAATCTGCGTTGAATACCCAGAAGAACTCGATTCCTGCGCTGGAAAAGGAAGTGAAAGCGCTTGATAAGCAAATGGTGGCGGCGCAGAAAGCAGCGGATGCATATTGGGGAAAAGATGCAAACGGTAAGCAAATGACCCGCGAAGAAGCCTTTAAAAAAATTCACCAACAGCGTGATGAGTTTAATAAACAGAACGATAGCGAGGCGTTCGCGGTTAAATATGACAAAGAGGTTTATCAACCGGCGATTGCGGCATGTCATAAACAGAGTGAAGAGTGTTATGAAGTGCCGATTCAGCAGAAACGAGATTTCGATATCAACGAACAACGGCGACAGACTTTTCTGCAATCACAAAAACTCAGCCGTAAATTGCAGGATGACTGGGTAACGCTCGAAAAAGGGCAATATCCGTTAACGATGAAAGTTTCAGAAATAAACAGTAAAAAAGTCGCGATTTTGATGAAAATTGACGATATCAACCAAGCTAATGAACGCTGGAAAAAAGATACCGAACAACTGCGGCGCAATGGGGTGATTAAGTAAGTTTGATATAGTGCACGATTTGTAGCAGGATGCGGCGTTGACCCCGCATCCGGCAATCAACGTCTGATGCGACGCTTGCGCGTCTTATCAGACCTACAACCGTTGCCACATGTAGGCTGGATAAGGCGTTCACGCCGCATCCGGCAATACAAGTTTACTCAGCCAGAAAAAGCTCCAGCAGCGAATTTAAAAACAGCTTCCCATGTTCCGTTATCTGCCAGTAATCCGCACATTCTGTGAGATAACCCTGAGCGATGGCCTCGTCTAACTGAGAGCGAATAACTTCTTCAGAAAGGCCAGTATACTGGCTAAACTCCACGCGCGGCGCGGCCTCCAGCAGACGGAAGCGATTCATAAAGAACTCAAACGGCTTATCTGCGGCTTCGACATCACGCTGGCTTTCCAGATACCTTCCTTGCATAAAACCACGCGGATGACGCGTTTTGGTGGTACGCAGAATGCGCCCATCCGGGAAGGTCACTTTGCCGTGCGCGCCGCAGCCAATACCGATGTAGTCGCCAAAACGCCAGTAGTTGAGATTGTGCTGGCACTGATAACCTGGTTTGGCGTAAGCGGATGTTTCATACTGCTGATAGCCCGCTGCGGTTAATAACTGATGCCCCTGTTCGAAAATATCCCACAGCGCGTCATCGTCCGGCAGTACAGGAGGGCGCGAGCCAAACAGCGTATTAGGTTCGATGGTCAGTTGATACCAGGAAAGATGCGGCGGATTCAGTTCAATGGCCTGGCGCAGATCGCCAAGCGCCTCTTCCAGTGATTGATCCGGTAGCCCATGCATCAAATCGAGGTTAAAGCTACGTAACCCTAAACCGCTCGCCAGCTTTGCCGCTCGTTTCGCTTCTTGCGGGCCATGAATACGCCCAAGTCGTTTCAGCTTTTCTTCGCTAAAACTCTGCACGCCAATGGAGATGCGGTTCACACCAGCACGCTGATAATCAACAAAGCGATCGGCTTCTACCGTACCAGGGTTCGCTTCCATAGTAATTTCTGCATCCGCTGCCAGCGGCAAACGCGCACGCACGCCGTCCAGCAGCGTTTGCATCGCCGGGCCGGAAAGCAGGCTCGGCGTACCACCGCCAATAAAGATTGTCTTTACTTCACGGCCCTGAGCGTAAGCCACATCGTTGTCCAGATCGTTAAGCAGATGCTGAACATAATCGTCGTGCGGCACTTCTCCTTTCAACGCGTGAGAGTTGAAATCGCAGTACGGGCATTTCTGTACGCACCACGGGATGTGAATGTAGAGACTCAGCGGCGGTAATTTAACCATTACGTAAAGCGTCCAACAGCAGTTTCAATGCCTGACCACGGTGGGAAATGGCGCTCTTTTCTTCGCGGGTCAGTTCGGCTGCGGTTTTACCCTCAGACGGTACAAAGAAGATAGGGTCGTAGCCAAAACCACCGTCTCCGGCAGGCTCGCGAGCGATCACGCCCGGCCAGCGTCCGTGACATACAACAGGGGTTGGGTCATCTGCGTGGCGCATATACACCAGTACACAATGGAAACGCGCCTGACGTTGGTCGTCCGGTACGTCTTTCAGTGTTTCCAGCAATTTTTGCAGATTCTTTTGATCGGTCGCGTCTTCACCGGAATAACGCGCGGAGTAAATGCCCGGCGCGCCGCCAAGCACATCTACCGCCAGACCAGAGTCGTCGGCAATTGCCGGTAAACCGGTCACTTTTGCCGCATGGCGCGCTTTCAGAATCGCGTTTTCGATAAAGGTCAGGCCGGTTTCTTCAGCGGAATCTACGCCGAGGTCTGTTTGGGCCACGATATCAAGACCGAAGTCGCTAAGCAGCGACGCCAGCTCACGCACTTTACCGGCATTGCCGGTTGCGAGGACAACTTTTTGCATAGGATACCTAATTAATTAACGCCGCGATTTCTGGCGGGATTTGTTGCGGATTAATGATTTTAATTTGTTTGTGGCGGCCAAGTTCGCCTTTTTCAATCACCACCTGGCTTTTGGCAACCCGGAATTGCTTACCGAGAAACTTCACCAGATGGCTGTTGGCCTGGCCGTCAACCGGCGGCGCGGTTATGGCGACTTTTACCTCGTCGCCATGTAAACCGACAATAGAATCACGGCTGGCTTTCGGCTGAATATAGAGCCGTAAAACCAGACCGTCATCATTAATTGTTACGGCACTCATAACGCCATCCACAGCCCCGGCAGCAGCATGTTTCCGGTTGCCTGTAATACTTCTGCGACACCCATATTGATGACATACAGCAGCAGAACGAGGATCATCGGCGAGAAATCAATCCCACCCATTGCCGGTAGCAGGCGGCGAATCGGGCGCAGCAGCGGATAGGCCAGCTGAATCAGCACGTATTCAATCGGGCTACGCCCCTGGCTTACCCAGCTCATAATCGCCATCACCAGCAGGACCCAGAAAATCAGCAGGCCGATGGTTTTCAGCAGAATCAGTAAACCGGCAATCCAGATGATTGGCAGGAAGGTCACCACTTTAAACAGCACGATGGCTTTGATGAAACTGAGAATGTACGCAACCAGCAGTGAGGCGCTGTCAATGGGCCCCATTGCCGGAATAACGCGGCGCAGTGGCCCGATAATTGGCTGCGTTACCTTCACTACAAACTGTGAGAAGGGGTTGTAAAAATCACAATGAGCCCACTGCATCCAGATGCGTAATAACAGCACCATGGTATACAGCTCAATGACCGTTGAAAGCAGGAAAGTCAACGTATTCATGGCGTTCCTTTAATTCCTTATTTTTTAGAGTAATCACGCGCACCAAAAATTGCAGTGCCGATACGAACCATCGTGCTACCTGCCGCAATGGCGGCTTCCATATCGTCCGACATTCCCAGAGAGAGCGTGTCGATATGCGGGTAGCGCGTTTTCAGTCCGGCAAATGCTACAGCCATTTGGCGTGCAACTTCAAACTGCCTTACATATTCTGACTCAGGCGCAGGGATTGCCATCAGCCCGCGCAGACGTAAACGCGGTAGTTCAGCGACCGCAGCTGCCAGCTCGTCCAGTTCTGCCAGTTGAATCCCGGACTTACTGTTTTCATCACTAATATTAATTTGAATCAGTACGTTAAGAGGGGGAAGTTCTGCCGGGCGCTGATCGTTGAGGCGGGTAGCAATGCGCAAACGGTCGATGGTATGACACCAGTCGAAATGCTCTGCCACCAGGCGGCTTTTATTAGACTGCAACGGGCCAATAAAATGCCATTCTAATCCTGTTACGCCCAGTTCCTGAAAGTGGCGAATTTTATCTACCCCTTCCTGAACGTAGTTTTCACCAAATTGACGCTGCCCGGCATCAATGGCTTCTGCGATGGCGCTCGCAGGTTTTGTTTTACTGACTGCAAGCAGCGTAATTTCTTCTGGAGAACGGCCGCAACGCGTTGCAGCCGCTGAGATTTTGTCCCGGACCTGTGCCAGGTTATGCGCAATATCGTTCATTTTCCGAGGATCTTAGTATGAATATGGAAGAAATTGTGGCCCTTAGTGTAAAGCATAACGTCTCGGATCTACACCTGTGCAGCGCCTGGCCCGCACGATGGCGCATTCGCGGGCTAATGGAAGCTGCGCCGTTTGATGCGCCGGACGTCGAAGAGCTACTGCGGGAGTGGCTGGATGACGATCAGCGGGCAATATTGCTGGAAAATGGCCAGCTGGATTTTGCCGTGTCGCTGGCGGAAAACCAGCGGTTGCGTGGCAGTGCGTTCGCGCAACGGCAAGGTATTTCTCTGGCATTACGGTTGTTACCTTCGCACTGTCCACAGCTCGAACAGCTTGGCGCACCAACGGTATTGCCGGAATTACTCAAGAGCGAGAATGGCCTGATTCTGGTGACGGGGGCGACGGGGAGCGGCAAATCTACCACGCTGGCGGCGATGGTTGGCTATCTCAATCAACATGCCGATGCGCATATTCTGACGCTGGAAGATCCTGTCGAATATCTCTATGCAAGCCAGCGATGTTTGATCCAGCAGCGGGAAATTGGTTTGCACTGTATGACGTTCGCATCGGGATTGCGGGCCGCATTGCGGGAAGATCCTGATGTGATTTTGCTCGGAGAGCTGCGTGACAGCGAGACAATCCGTCTGGCACTGACGGCGGCAGAAACCGGGCATTTGGTGCTGGCAACATTACATACGCGTGGTGCCGCGCAGGCAGTTGAGCGACTGGTGGATTCATTTCCGGCGCAGGAAAAAGATCCCGTACGTAATCAACTGGCAGGTAGTTTACGGGCCGTGTTGTCACAAAAGCTGGAAGTGGATAAACAGGAAGGACGCGTGGCGCTGTTTGAATTATTGATTAACACTCCCGCGGTGGGGAATTTGATTCGCGAAGGGAAAACCCACCAGTTACCGCATGTTATTCAAACCGGGCAGCAGGTGGGGATGATAACGTTTCAGCAGAGTTATCAGCAGCGGGTGAAAGAAGGGCGCTTGTGACGTTGCTGTGTCTGATACGAATTGTAAATATGCCCGATGCGCAAGCTTATCGGGCCTACAAGGGAAGCGTAACTTTGAATTCGCACTCACTGTAGGTTGGATAAGGCGTTTACGCCGCATCCAACATGAAACAACGAGCACATTGTCAGAAATCTGTGCGCTAGTAAATCGCCTTAATATCCCTGCTCGAAATAACTTTCGAGAATGATAACCGCAGAGGCAGAGTCGACTTTGCCTTTGTTGAGCGCCCGATAGCCGCCCTGTTCAAACAGACCGGAACGTGCTTCTACGGTGCTAAGACGTTCGTCATGGAGCTTTACTTCAACACCGAAACGACCATGAATACGGTTGGCAAATTTACGCGCTCTGGCAGTCAATGGTTGCTCGGTGCCGTCCATATTCAGCGGCAAACCGACGATGATTTCGTCCGGCTGCCACTCTTTCAGTAAACGTTCGATGAGGTTCCAGTCCGGCGTACCGTCCTGTGCTTTAATTGCAGGCAAAGGGCGAGCGGTGCCGGTAATGCGTTGGCCGACCGCTACGCCAATGCTTTTGGTGCCGAAGTCGAAGGCGAGTAAGGTTCCACTCATCAGGCGTGCCCTGCCACACCAGGCATGGTGAGAATATCCACACCAATCAGTTTTGCCGCCTCGCGCCAGCGGTCGGCAATCGGCGTTTTGAACAGAATATTCAGATCTGCCGGGGCCGTTAGCCACGCGTTATCGAGAATTTCTTGTTCCAGTTGACCTTTTTCCCAGGAGTCATAACCCAGAACCACCAATACGTCAGACGGTTGTTTATCGGTGCCGAGCGTTTCCAGCACATCGCGGGAAGTGGTCATCACTGTGTTGTCTGAAATGCGAATGCTGGAAGCAAAATTGGAGGGCGGAGTATGCAAAATAAACCCGCGATCTTCAGCCAGCGGACCGCCGAGCATAACCGGTTTATCCAGACGGATTGATTCATCACGCGGCTCCGGCGTGATCTTCAGCTTTTCCAGAATCCCTTCAATTTGTAAGTTTTCCAGAGGCTTATTGACGATAATCCCCATTGCTCCGTTCTCATTATGTTCGCAGATATACACCACGGAACGGCGGAAAATCGGATCCTGGAGAGCAGGCATGGCAATAAGAAAGTGATGCTGTAAATTCATTGTCAGAGGTTCTGTTTCCTGGTTCAAAAAAGCAACAGCGCCCAGTATGCGTGGAAAGAAGGGCGCTGTCACTCAGAGTCTCAACGAGATCCTTCTCGCTAAGGTGGGTTACTGCTGCTGTAAACGTGCTTCGATGGCATCCATTAACATTCCGGTGATCGACACCGGAAACTCTGCTTCAATCTCACGAATACAGGTTGGGCTGGTGACGTTAATTTCAGTCAGACGGTCGCCGATGATATCCAGACCAACAAAAATCAGCCCTTTTTCTTTCAGCGTCGGCCCGATCTGACGGGCGATTTTCCAGTCACTTTCCGTCAGCGGACGAGGTTCACCGCGACCACCGGCAGCCAGATTGCCACGGGTTTCGCCCCCCTGCGGAATACGCGCCAGGCAGTACGGTACCGGCTCGCCATCCACCACCAGCACGCGTTTGTCGCCATCTTTAATGGCTGGCAGGTAATTTTGCGCCATGCAGTAGCGAGTGCCATGCTCAGTCAGGGTTTCGGCAATCACGCCGAGGTTTGGATCGCCTTCTTTCACGCGGAAAATCGACGCGCCGCCCATACCGTCCAGCGGCTTAAGAATGATGTCGCTGTGTTTCTCCCAGAACGCTTTTAGCTGCGCTTTATTGCGCGTAACCAGCGTTTCTGGCGTTAAGTCAGAGAACCAGGCGGTAAACAGTTTCTCGTTACAGTCGCGCAGGCTCTGCGGCTTGTTAACGATCAGCGTCCCTTTCTCTTCGGCACGTTCCAGAATATAGGTCGCGTAGATAAACTCGGTATCAAACGGCGGGTCTTTACGCATCAGGATCACATCGAGATCGGCCAGCGGCAGATCCTGTTCACCGACGAACGAAAACCACTCTTCGTAGTTCTGCTTCACGTTCAGCGTGCGGGTATGGGCGCGGGCTTCGCCATTGATCAGATACAGATCGCCCATCTCCATATAGTGAAGTTCGTAACCACGACGCTGTGCTTCCAGCAACATAGCGAAACTGGAATCTTTCTTGATGTTGATGTTTGCGATGGGGTCCATCACGATGCCGAGCTTGATCATTATTCTTCTCCGTTAGCCCAAATCGCCAAATCGTACTTGTAGCGCGGTAATGGCGGTGAGCGCAGTTGTCTCTGTACGCAAAACGCGAGGTCCCAACAGGATATCAGTAAATTGATAGCGGGCAGTCATGGCAATTTCATCTGCCGATAAACCGCCTTCCGGGCCAATCAGCAGGCGGACGCGTTCAACCGGTAACGGCAACGTATTGATGCTGTTACTGGCGCGCGGGTGAAGATTCAGTTTCAGTCCTTCATCCTGCTCTGCACACCAGGCTTCCAGATCCATCGCTGGGCGGATTTCCGGCACCCGGTTACGACCACACTGCTCACAGGCAGCAATTGCAATCTTCTGCCACTGCTGGAGCTTCTTGTTCAGACGTTCACTATCCAGTTTAACGCCGCAGCGCTCAGAAAAAAGTGGCGTAATGAGGCTTACACCGAGTTCGATCGATTTCTGGATCGTAAATTCCATTTTTTCACCACGCGACATCACCTGACCGAGGTGAATATGCAGCGGAGATTCGCGATCGTCGATCTTGCCTTCCAGCACCTTCACTTCCACGCTTTTTTTGCTGGCGCTGGTAATTTCGGCGTCAAAGACCTGGTTGCTACCGTCAAACAATTGCAACGCCTGCCCCGGCCCCATGCGCAGTACGCGCCCGATATGGTTGGCGGCATCTTCGCAAAGCGCGATGTGAGAATGGCTGGTTAGTGGTTCAGGATGATAAATGCGGGGGATACGCATAGTTAAAAATCCGCGTCGTCTCCCCACGCGGTTGTACGCGTGGGGTAGGGGTTAACAAAAAGAATCCCGCTAGTGTAGGTTAGCTCTTTCGCGCCTGGCAAGCGCGTTGCACATACGGGTTATGATTGCCCTGCACCTTCGCGATGCGTTCATCACGCTCGCACTCCCAGTCGGTAACTGGATACATCTTGTCCCATGCGTTGAACAGCTGCGTTTGCTGACGAGAGAGTGTCAGGTTGTATTGGTCACGCATATAGAAGTAGGTGCGCGCAATGGCACCGCGTGCACGCGCTGGTGGTTCGGCAGCTTTTTCTTTGAAATCGACCTTCATGGCGCATTGACCGTACTGGCCTTCGCCGCCATTCCACTGGCTGTACATAAAGTTGCCGCGATCGCCATTCACCTCACCGACTGACGGCTGCAGGTTATGCATATCGCTTTCCATCTTGCGATAGACCGGATCTTTAGCGCAGTTTTTACGTCCACCGTCCTGCCAGCACTGGCGCTGGTGACCGAACTGCCAGGCGGGAACGACGTGTTCCCACTCTACGCGGCTGGCGCGGTTTTCATTTTTGCGCACCTGATAGCCGCACGATTGCAGATCAACAACGCCTTTTTTGCCCTGCCAGTTAATTTTACATCCGCAATAAAACGTACCGGGCGCGTCAGCGTGGACTTTTACCGCCGCGGCTTTCGCCTGAGAAAAACTATTGATACCTTCGGCCAACGCCGGGCCGGAAAATGCTGCGCTCAGTACCACCGCAGCAATAGACAAATAACGGTACATCACTTACTCCGTGTTAAAACGAGCCAGCAACGTAGCGAAAGTTGTTTTGGTATGCAATCAGCCAGATCAGGAAAGTTCCTGATAGTTCAGATGGTTATTTCGCAACCAGCTGTTCACCGCAGTGAACACAGCGATAGACGGCCTCGCCACGAACTACGCGATTATGGCGGCGTACGGTAAGCTGATGCTCCTGGCACTTGCAGCGGTAGGGGAAGGTGTTGCGACGCACGGATTGCAGTTCGAACTGATGCGTACGACGGGCGGGAACGCCCAGCACGCTTTCCATCATCCACTTCCACTCTTTGCCATGTGGTGCTACGCGGCCGAAATGTTTCCATACCAGCAAATGTGCCAGTTCGTGCGGCACCACTTCTTCAATAAAGGCTTCACTGTTTTCCAACAGCAAAACGGGATTGAGGCGAATTTCATAGCTTTCCAGCCAGGCCGTTCCGGCGGAGGTTCCGCGCTGGGTGTAAGAGAGTTTTGGCTCCGGGTAGTTACGCCCTAGCTTCAGGTTGGCCTGGGCGAGTTTTTCCCGCAGGCGACGCATAACGGCCTGTTGGAGGGCGATAGGGAGACGGGATGTTTTCATAGCGGCAGAGGATAGAGCGAAGAAAAGATGACTGCAAGAGGTGGCTTCCTCCACGACGGGAGGAAGCCTGAGGAGATTAATCGTGAGCGCCGATTTCGCGCAGTTTACGACCTTTCATCAGATTACGTTCAATATGTTCCAGCGAAACGTGTTTGGTTTCCGGTACCAGCCACAATGTCAGCAGGATAAACAGTACGTTCAGAGCCGCATACACCCAGAAGGTGTTGGCGTTACCCAGCGTGTTGAGCATGGTCAGGAACGTTGCGCCAACGATCATGTTGGCAATCCAGTTGGTGGCGGTGGAGCAGGTGATGCCAAAATCGCGGCCTTTCAGCGGCTGAATTTCGGAGCACAGTACCCAAATCAGCGGACCGGCACTCATGGCAAAACCGACAATAAACATCAGCAGCATGGCGATGGCGAAATACTGCGCTGACGGAGAGTGAATACCGATATGCATCATTGTACCGAGTACGCCCATGCCAGCAGCCATCACCAGGAAGCCCAGCGTTAGCGTTGGTTTACGTCCCCAGCGGTCAACAAGGCCGATTGCGATAAAGGTGGCAAGTACGTTGGTCAGGCCGACAATCACTGTCCCCCACATTTGCTCGGTAGTGTTGGTATAACCCGCCAGTTCGAAGATTTTCGGCGCGTAATACATGATGACGTTCATCCCGGTGAATTGCTGCATTACCTGCAACAGTACGCCAAGGAACACCGCGCGGCGGAAGTTGCTGTTCTCTTTAAACAGCGCCCAGCCACTCTGTTTAACCTGCAAACTTTCACGGATTTCATCCAGTTCGCGTTTCGCTTCCGCGCTGGTGTCACGCAGGCGTAGCAGCACTCGTTCGGCATCAACAAAACGGCGTTTGGCGGCAAACCAACGTGGGCTGTCTGGCAGGAAGAAGACACCAATCAGCAGCAAAATTGCCGGGATGATAATCACACCCAGCATCCAGCGCCATGCACCGGTGTAGCTGAAGGCGGTATCAGAAAGATAAGCACCGAGGATCCCGATAGTGATCATCAACTGATACATCGAGATCATACTGCCGCGAATTTTTTCCGGCGCAATTTCAGAGAGGTACAGCGGTGCGGTATAAGAGGCTACACCCACCGCCAGCCCCAGCAGAACGCGGGAAAGAATCAGTACTTCAACGTTTGGCGCAGCCGCAGAGAACAGTGAACCGGCAACAAACAGGATTGCGCCGATCATCAGGCTCTTTTTGCGCCCGAGTTTAAAGGAGAGCCAGCCGCTGCCCACCGCACCGACTGCCGCACCGAACATCATGGAGCTTACGACCCATTCTTGCGTATGCGAAGTAATCTGGAATTCATCTGCAATAAACGGCAGTGCGCCAGCAATTACACCGATATCCAGGCCAAAGAGTAATCCCGCCAGAGCGGCAAGGAAGCAGACGAAAAACGTCATTGCCTTGTTTGACCGCCCCTGTTTTTTAGCGTCAGGCATGATGCCCTCCAATATGGTTATTTTTTATTGTGAATTAAGATAGGTGAGTACGACGTAAAAAGATGTGAAGCAAATCACATCAGTGTAATCGCTTACACTAACATTTATCTTAGTTATGGTTTAAGTGCATGAAAATAATTGAGTTATATCATCATAGATTAAACGCTGTTATCTGCAATTAAGACTTTACTGAAAAGAAATGTAACAACTGTGAAAACTGAATAATAATATGAAAATATTACAAATATTTGGCTGGTATTATTGGTGTAATCGGTTTCAGTAGTGATGATAATTTGCGATAAAACGTGTTGAGGAAGAATGATGTTATTGTGCGGGCAGCTTTTTGCCGGATGCGGCGTGAATGCCTATCCACCGCGGTGAGGTAAAAGAAAAAGGCCAGCGCGAGGCTGGCCTTTGAAAGCAGGTGAAGAAAGATTACTTCAGACCGGCAGCATCGCGCAGCAGCTGCGCTTTGTCGGTTTTTTCCCACGGGAAATGTTCACGACCAAAGTGACCGTATGCTGCGGTTTCTTTGTAGATCGGGTGCAGCAGATCCAGCATCTGAATCAGACCGTATGGACGCAGGTCAAAGAACTCACGTACCAGCAGAGTCAGTTGTTCAGAAGGCACTTTCTCGGTACCGAAAGTTTCCACCATGATGGAAGTCGGTTCAGCCACGCCAATTGCGTAGGAAACCTGAATTTCACAACGATCGGCCAGGCCAGCAGCAACGATGTTTTTCGCGACATAACGTGCTGCGTACGCTGCGGAACGGTCCACTTTTGATGGATCTTTACCAGAGAATGCACCACCACCGTGACGTGCCATGCCGCCGTAGGTATCAACGATAATTTTACGACCAGTCAGACCGCAGTCACCCATCGGGCCACCGATAACAAAACGACCGGTCGGGTTGATGAAGAATTTGGTGGCAGAAGTCAGCCATTCAGCGGGCAGAATCGGCTTGATGATCTCTTCCATTACCGCTTCTTGCAGCGATTTCTGGTCGATCTCTTCAGAGTGCTGAGTGGAAAGCACGACAGCATCGATACCAACGATTTTGCCGTCGTCATACTGGAAAGTCACCTGGCTTTTCGCGTCCGGGCGCAGCCACGGCAGAGTGCCGTTTTTACGCACTTCAGCCTGACGCTGTACCAGACGGTGTGCATAGGTGATAGGCGCTGGCATCAGCACGTCGGTTTCATTGGTTGCGTAGCCAAACATCAGACCCTGGTCACCCGCGCCCTGTTCCAGCGGATCGGCACGGTCAACGCCCTGGTTGATGTCAGGAGACTGTTTGCCGATAGCGCTCAGAACCGCACAGGAGTTAGCGTCAAAGCCCATGTCGGAATGCACATAGCCAATTTCGCGAACGGTGTTACGGGTGATCTCTTCGATGTCTACCCAGGCGCTGGTGGTGATTTCGCCGCCAACTAAAACCATGCCGGTTTTTACGTAGGTTTCGCAAGCAACGCGTGCTTTCGGATCCTGTTCGAGGATCGCGTCTAAAACGGCATCAGAGATTTGGTCAGCAATTTTGTCAGGATGCCCTTCAGAGACGGACTCGGACGTAAAAAGGTGTTTTGCCATATTTAATATCACCTAAAGAGAATTTGGTTAGCTCAAACTGTTGTGTGGATTTTCTGTGGTAGCGGATCCTACCACGACTCTGCAGGTTAAAAACACTGGCAGTCTGAGTGTTAATCGGTATGGATGGATTAACATCTGGATGGCTATTTTAGGTCAATTCTTCACCCGATTTCCACTTTTTTTTGAATCGTGTCTCATTCTGTTAAAAACGTGGCTGGAAATTTTTCCTGACAATGCTGGCATTCTGCGTATTTATCTTTTGCAATTTTCTGCCATTGTGGGGTATAAAACGCGGCGCGCGGCTTAAATAAAAAGCACACGACGTTTCTTTCGTGTTGCCACTTCCAGCCGGGTTGAAATCAGAGTTTTGGCTTGTGGGTTCGTCTTAACAGGCGGCCGTGGAGGTGATACGAAATAATGAACCGTTGTCTGCTGCTTAACCTGTCTCACCGTTCTGGTGAAGATTCGTTCCCCGCACTCTGCATCTCTGCTTTGCATACCTGCCGATGTTATACCCATCTCGGCGCTTCTCAGGATTCAAGAGCTGGTTACAGCTACTGAGGACTGAACAAGGGCGCTCTTGTAAAAACAAGAGTTTTCTCGTGGTTTCGCCGAACTGTCACACTTACGTTCGGTTATGTGCTTAATAATGTTATGAAAAAGAAACCGGTTGCGCAGTTGGAGCGTCAGCATTCACTGCTGGAAAATCCATGTGCTTATGGGTTGTTATCGCAGTTCCAGGCTGCGATAGTCGTTAACTGTTTTACACTTAATAAAATAATTTGAGGTTCGCTATGTCTGACGACATGTCTATGGGTTTGCCTTCGTCAGCGGGCGAACACGGTGTACTACGCTCCATGCAGGAGGTTGCAATGAGCTCCCAGGAAGCCAGCAAGATGCTGCGTACTTACAATATTGCCTGGTGGGGCAATAACTACTATGACGTTAACGAGCTGGGCCACATTAGCGTGTGCCCGGACCCGGACGTCCCGGAAGCTCGCGTCGATCTCGCGCAGTTAGTGAAAACTCGTGAAGCACAGGGCCAGCGTCTGCCTGCACTGTTCTGTTTCCCACAGATCCTGCAGCACCGTTTGCGTTCCATTAACGCCGCGTTCAAACGTGCGCGGGAATCCTACGGCTATAACGGCGATTACTTCCTTGTTTATCCGATCAAAGTTAACCAGCACCGCCGCGTGATTGAGTCCCTGATTCATTCTGGCGAACCGTTGGGGCTGGAAGCAGGCTCGAAAGCAGAGTTGATGGCGGTGCTGGCGCATGCTGGCATGACCCGTAGCGTCATCGTCTGCAACGGTTATAAAGACCGCGAATATATCCGCCTGGCATTAATTGGCGAGAAGATGGGCCACAAGGTCTATCTGGTCATTGAGAAGATGTCAGAAATTGCCATTGTGCTGGATGAAGCAGAACGTCTGAATGTCGTTCCTCGTCTGGGCGTGCGTGCACGTCTGGCTTCGCAGGGCTCGGGTAAATGGCAGTCCTCCGGCGGGGAAAAATCGAAGTTCGGCCTGGCTGCGACTCAGGTACTGCAACTGGTTGAAACCCTGCGTGAAGCCGGGCGTCTCGACAGCCTGCAACTGCTGCACTTCCACCTCGGTTCGCAGATGGCTAATATTCGCGATATCGCGACAGGCGTTCGTGAATCCGCGCGTTTCTATGTGGAACTGCACAAGCTGGGCGTCAATATTCAGTGCTTCGACGTTGGCGGCGGTCTGGGCGTGGACTATGAAGGCACCCGTTCGCAGTCCGACTGTTCGGTGAACTACGGCCTCAATGAATATGCCAACAACATCATCTGGGCGATTGGTGATGCATGTGAAGAAAACGGTCTGCCACATCCGACGGTAATCACTGAATCGGGTCGTGCAGTGACTGCGCATCACACCGTGCTGGTGTCTAATATCATCGGCGTGGAACGTAACGAATACACGGTGCCGACCGCGCCTGCAGAAGATGCGCCGCGTGCGCTGCAAAGCATGTGGGAAACCTGGCAGGAGATGCACGAACCGGGAACTCGCCGTTCTCTGCGTGAATGGTTACACGACAGTCAGATGGATCTGCACGACATTCATATCGGCTACTCTTCCGGCACCTTTAGCCTGCAAGAACGCGCATGGGCTGAGCAGCTTTATTTGAGCATGTGCCATGAAGTGCAAAAGCAGCTGGATCCGCAAAACCGTGCTCATCGTCCGATTATCGACGAGCTGCAGGAA
>OEQV01000211.1_pt1 | contig 16727 bp, 15 predicted proteins | sample 1539821 | NCBI WGS metagenome assembly OEQV01 (sample SAMEA3891244, study PRJEB23780) | metagenome | biome: terrestrial biome; feature: animal house; material: water of meat washing | place: Italy | collected 2015-05-12 | reverse complement strand
CTATAGGCATCGGTGGTGACGCTCATGCCGGTCCCGAGTACGATCTCGCGGGCAATGTTGGGGGCTTCCGGCATCTGCACCACCTGACCAAACACCAGCTGGTCGATAAGCTTGGGATCGAGATCGGTACGGGCAAGCATCTCGCTCACCACCAGTTTGCCGAGATCGACTGCAGGCACGCCATGAAAGGCGGTGGCCTGCTTGGCAAAGGGGGTACGCAGCCCCGCCACGACGGCAATCCGTTCGCCCTGGCGAGTCGTCAGTTTCAATGGCTGTTTCATCCTGGCTCCTTGGTTTAAAAGGCAGAGGTCTGACCTCATTGCGCCACATCTTAACAATCCAATCACAAGTTTCATACAGCTGATTGAAACTAAATTAAGCACGGCAAGGCCCCTTTGCTCGCCCTTGGGGAGCAACTGGAGTATAAAAAGATCAACTTCCATAAAAACAACGGGTTTATCGCATGGCAGCGGCCGAGTTCAGAGCACTTAGGGACTATCTTGGCAGTCAGATCCTGGGGCAGGAGGAGCTAATAGAAGGGCTCCTGATTGCCCTGTTATGTGAAGGACATGTGTTAATCGAAGGGGCTCCCGGGCTGGCCAAAACCCGCGCCGTCAAGGCGCTCGCTGGCGCCGTCGAGGGGCGCTTTGCCCGTATCCAGTTTACCCCCGACCTGCTCCCCGCCGATCTCACCGGCAGCGAGGTGTTCCACCCGCAGGATGCCAGTTTTGTATTCCAGCCCGGCCCCCTGTTCAACCATCTGGTGCTGGCAGACGAGATCAACCGGGCACCGGCCAAGGTGCAATCGGCGCTGCTGGAAGCCATGGCCGAGCACCAGATCACCGTGGGCAAAAAGAGCTGGCGCCTGCCGCCTCTCTTTATGGTGGCCGCTACCCAGAATCCCATCGAGCAGGAGGGGACCTATCCCCTGCCGGAGGCTCAGCTCGACCGTTTTTTGCTCAAGTTGATGGTGGACTACCCCAGCCCCACCATGGAACTGGCCATCTTGCAGCTCAACGCCAGCGGCGAACAACTTGGCGCGGTGCCAGTGACCCTGAGTCAGACCACCTTGCAACGTGCCCGCAGCGAGGTGCTGGCGGTCACCATGCAAAGCCGACTGGAGCACTATCTGGTGGAGCTGGTCTGCGCCACCCGCCCGGGCAGCGGTCTGTGCCCGGCTCTTGAACCGCTGATTGCCGTGGGGGCCAGCCCCCGCGCCACACTTGGGCTGGCTCGCTCCGCCCGCGCCCGAGCCTGGCTTGCCGGACGTGATTATGTGCTGCCGGAAGATATCCAGCTGCAAGCCTATCCGGTGCTGCGCCACCGCCTTATTCCCAGCTATCAGGCACTGGCCGACAATCTGGATAACGATATCCTGATCGCCCAACTGCTGGATCAGGTGCCATGCCCCTAGAACCCGGTCTGCATCCCGATATCGCCCTGTCGCTGCCACGGCTGCTCAATATCCGGCTCTGGGCCAATGCCAGAGCCAGACCGAGAGCAGGCAAAAGCAGCAGCGAACGCGGCAAACCGGGCCGCTCCCCCGGGCTCACGTTTCGGGAGCTGCGCGCCTATCAGGCTGGTGACGAGGTGCGCCACATCGACTGGCGGGTGACGGCTCGCCTCGGTCGTCCCTATACCCGCCTCTATAGTGAAGAGCTGGATCAGGCGCACTGGCTGCTGCTCGATCTCTCTCCCGCCATGTATTTCGGCTCTACGCTGCAGCTCAAGGCGCGCCTGGGGTGCGAGCTGGCGGCAGCCCTGATCTGGCAAGGAATGAAGCAACACAACACTCTGATCTGCCACGGGCTTATTCCCCAACACCAGAGCCAGCGCGGCAGCGTGCTGCCCCTGCTCGAATCCCTCTGCCATCACTACCAGCAAGGGCTGGCACGCCGGGCGCTTTCTCACTCGCTGGCCGACACCTTGTCCGGCGTGAAGCTGCCTCACGGTGCCAAGCTGACGATCATCACCGATCACAGACCCTGCGAGTCGGCGCTCTGTCAGCAATTGCAACTGTTCTCCCGCCGCCACGATATTCACTATTGGCAGATCCGCGATCCCCTCGAGGCAGCCCTTCCCCGAGGCGGCCAGCTACCGGTGGCCATCGATCGGCCAGGCCAGCACTATCAGGGCTGGCTGGATGGGGGCCATGCCGGTTTCTCCCACCGCTACCGGCAAGCCGCCGAGCAGCAGCTGGCCCACAGCAAGCAGCAGTTGCTGCCGCTGGTGCAGCGCCTCTATCTGCTCGATAACAGCCAGACGCTGCAACAACAGTGGCAGGAGGGGTTATGTCATCAGGGATGATCTCGCCCGCCGAACTCGACAGCGCCAGTCCCGCCTCCGAGGCCATTACCCCGCCGCTGACCGCCCTGATGCGCGACATCCACCCGGGGCCGGATCTGATTGAACAGAGTCTTGATCCCAGAGTGCAGGCGCTACTGTGGCTATTGATCACAGCGTTATTGCTGCTGCTGATCGTCCTGATTGCCCGCAGGGTGATACGTTACCGCCGCTGGTGTCGTCAGCTGGAGGGAGATCCGGCACTGCTGGTGGCACGCATACAGGAGGCCCTGCGTCATGAAGCACTGCAACGCTGGCCCGAGGCGCGCCAGCTGCAGGGAGAGGCGTGGCTCGCCTTCGTCGATCGTCACGGCGGCAGCGATTTCAGCCAGTTCTCGTCTCACTGGAGCAGTTGGCTCTATGGCAGCCAGAACCCGAGCCGCGAGCAGTGCGAACAGTTGCGGCAATATTATCGCCGCTGGGGTCAAACCCTCTTTTTGCAGCTCTCCCCTCGCTCGGGGCGCAAAGCCACGCGGAGGCATTCATGATCCTGGCCTGGCCCTGGTTTGCGCTGGCGCTGGTGCTGCCCTTGCTGGTGCGCTTCGGCTTGCCGCCCCTGCGCCGCGGCTATCTGGCTCACCCCGGGTTTGCGCTGCTGCGTCCTCAGGCCGGATTGCCGCTCTGGCGCGCCATGCTGCTCTGGTGCGCCCTTATCCTCGCCCTCTGCCGCCCCCAGTGGTGGGGAGAACCGGTTATCCAATATGAAGGGAGTCGGGATCTGCTGCTGGCGGTGGATCTGTCAGACAGCATGCGCACCCCGGATATGCTCGACAACGGCGAGCAACAAGCGCGGCTGACGGCGGTGCGCCAGCAGATCAAGGCGCTGATCGCCAAACGGGCCGGAGACAGGGTGGGCCTTATTGTCTTTGCCGATCACGCCTACCTGCTCTCTCCCCTCACTCAGGAGATCCCGGCGCTGTTGACCTTGAGCGACGAGCTCGATTTTGATCTGGTCGGCCGAACCACCGCCCTTGGCGAGGCGATCCAGCTGGCACGTCAGCATGGGGATCCGGGTCGCCCCACCGCCCTGCTGCTGGTCACTGATGGCCGCAATACCGCAGGCAATGCCGACCCGCTGCAGGAGGCCAAACTCGCCGCAGCGCAGGGAATACGGATCTACACGCTGGGGGTCGGGGCCGATCCCGATACCTTTATTCAACCCTACGATGAGGCGGGCAGCGGTCAGGCCGATCCCAGCAGCGAACTGGACGAGCCGCTCCTGAAAGAGCTGGCACAGACAGGCCAGGGGCGTTACTTTCGGGCACGCACCCAAAGCGATCTCGATGCCATCAATGCGACTCTCAATGCCCTTGAACCTGCCCCCATGCCGATTGCCCAGTACCAGCCGGTGATCGAGCTCTACCCCTGGCCGTTGGCACTGCTTTGTGGCTTGCTGCTTCTGCCATCAGGGCACGGCAGGCTGGAGTTTCGCATGGTGCGTAGCTGGCTGGCACGAGGCGCGCGCAGATGGAGCTGATCTTGCTCCGCCCCCTGTGGCTGATCGCACTCATCCCCTGGCTCTGGCAAGGGTGGCACCGTCGTCGCCAGCCCCCGCTGCTCGCACCTGCGATGCAGGCTTATCTGCTGCCAGCATCCCGTCCTCAACGTCCCTGGCTCTGGCTGGCAACCCTGCCCGTCATTTTGGCCCTGAGTGGTCCCGCACTGCGCGGCGAGCTGCAACAGCAGCCTGCGGCACCGCTCGATATCTGGCTGCTGGACTTGTCACGCTCGATGACCGCCACCGATCTCAAACCGGATCGGGCGACCCGGGTCAGATGGCAGTTGCAGCAACTGCTGAGCCGCGCCAAGGGCGAGCGCATTGCGCTGATCCTCTACGCAGGCGATGCCTACCTCGCCATGCCGCCAACCCGGGATCATCAGGCCCTTTCGCTGCTACTGCCCGACTTGCGCCCCGATATCATGCCGTTGCAGGGCAGCAACCCGGCACGGGCGGTGGAACTTGCCATGAAGCAGCTGGCCCCTGGAGAACAAGCGCGTCTGCTGCTGATCACCGACGACCTCACCCAGAATCAGATGACCCAAATTGCCGCCCTGTGGCCCTGCCAGCAGCGCCTTCTTTGCCGCGACACCCAGTCGGCACGCCTCGATATTCTGCTCGCCAGCAGCGGTCAACCGGCCCCCATGCCCGCCATTCCGGCCAATGAGTTGGGGTTTGCCACCCGCATGCCCGCGCAGTTGCCCGCCCCCGATAGTCAGGCCATTGCCGCACTGGCCAATCGCCTCGGCGGTGAGCTGCAGTGGCTTGGCAGCGACGCGCCTCGCTTTGCACCGCTTCCCACCACTACCTCGGCCCTCACCCCGGCGCCACTGGATCTTGGCCCCTGGCTGCTGATCCCCTTGTTACCACTGGCCTTGCTGGCCAGAGTCGGCGCCCGGTTGATGGTGGCGCTGATGGTGGGAGCGCAGCTGCTTGCGCCACAAGATCTGCAAGCGGCAGAGAGGGGGGATCTGCAAGCGATGCAGGCTTATCAAGAGGGGGATTTTCAGCGGGCTGCCCGCACCTTCAACGATCCAGTCTGGCGCGGCAACGCCTGGTATCGGGCTGGAGCCTACCGGCAAGCCATCGCAGCCTATCAGGAAGCAGCGAGCGCCACCGCCCACTACAACCGCGGCAATGCCCTGCTGCAACTGGGGGAGTTTGCGGCCGCCAAAGAGGCCTATCTGGCCGCTCTGGCACTGGAGCCCGGCCATGAAGATGCGCTCTATAACCTCTCTCTGTTACAGGGCGGCGCAGCGGCGGCTCCCGACACCAGCAACAGCAAGCAGCCCGAACCATCGGCTGATCAGCAGGTGACAGCAATGCCCCTGCCCCCCTCTCCCCCGGTGTTGCTGCTGGAGCAGCGACTGCGCAAAGAGGCGCTGCGCCGGGATCTGATCAAGGTGGAGGAGCCCTGGTGACGCGGGCAGGATGGGGGCTGTTGCTCGCACTGGCGAGTCCACTTTGCTGGGCTTTGCCCCCTCGGGCAGAGCTGCTGCCGGGGGCCGACCCCAGCGATTGGCTGCTGATCATCGAAGCGGATGGCGAGCGCCAGAGCAGCGAGCTGGAGATCACCCCCCTACTGCGCCAGTTTGCAGTGGGCAGAGTGACCATGAGCCGGGTCACGACCCCGGTACAACAACTGACTCGCTGGCAGATCCCGCTGCACCAGAGCAATTCACCCGCAAATACAGAGGTGGTGATTGCCCCGCTCAAGCTGGGAAATGAGTTCACCCCCTCGCTCACCCTGCCATTGAGAGAGGCGAAAGCGGCGGCGCTGCCGCAACCCGCAGCCCCCTCGCCCCTCGAGATGCAGGCCAGCCTTGATCATCAGGGCCCGCTCTATCCCGGCCAGCCGGTGATCTACCGGCTGACCCTGTGGCTGCCCACCAGTATGCAAAACCCGGCCCTGAGCGAGCTCAGCTCTGCCCACTTCACCATCCGTCGCCTCGGTAGCGACGAGTGGATCGCCCCCGCTCAGGCTGGTCTACCCGGCCGGCTCACCCGCAGCTGGCTTATTCAGGCAAAAGCGCCGGGACTCTGGTACCTCGACTCACCCCGCTTGCAGGGGCAGCTCACGCAGCAAGGGAACAAGCCGCAAAAACTCTCGGCCCGCGCGGCACCACTCGAGGTGAGGGTGGACAAGGCCCCCGCCACGCCGGTGGCCACCCGGCTGACCCTGAGTCAACGGCTTGAACCGGCCTCCACGGGGGAAGTGGGTGAACCGCTGATCCGGATCCTCACCCTGACCATGGAAAATGGTGACAGCGGCCAGATCCAGCTTGCCCCCCTGATGGCCCATCAACTGCCAAACGGCATACAGGCACATCCCGATGGCGAGCAACAGCAGGAGCGTTACCGAGATGGCAAGCTGCTGTTTGAGCGACAGTGGCGCCAGACTCTGGTCGCGGAGCAGAGCGGCGACTATCAGCTGCCCCCCATTGATCTGCCCTGGTTTAATACCCAAAGCGGCCGGATTGAGCAGGCCAGCCTGCCTGCCATCACGCTGACGTTTCAGGCAACGACAAATCGGCAACCTGATCAGCAGACATCGCAGATGGCACTGCGAGAGAGCCTTTGGTGGGTCGTGCTGGCCGTAGCGCTGCGTGCGCTATGGCGCCACTGGCCCCGCTGGCGCGCCTTCTATCAACTGCAACGTGCCCTTGCCCAACACCAGCCGGATGCCAGTCGCAAGGCGCTGATCAAGTGGGCGACCATGCGCTGGCAGGTCTCCTATTATCAATTAGGCCAGTTGCCCGACGCTGGGCATAATCGGGTCGGCAACGCGCTCGCCGCACTCGAGCGAGCCTGTTTTGCCCGGCCCTCTGCTGGCCAGCCCATCGAGTGGCGCGCTCTGGCGCGTACCCTCAGGGCTGATGAAACCGCCGGTATTGCGCACCTGATTTACCTGCTGGCGCACGGGAGTTCCCGCTCCCGCCGCCACGCCCCCTGACAAGGATTGCCCTATGGCACTGCTGTTTTTTAGAAAAAAACGTGCTCAGCAGCATATTGGTGGAAATGATCCGGCCACTTCGCCGGTCTCTGATCCCATGGCTGACAAACAAACCAAATTTGAAGCACTGGTTCATGCGCTGCACGGCGATCTCTACCGCTATGCCTACTGGCTGACCCGGGATCCCAACGTGGCGGAAGATCTGGTGCAAGAGACCTTCCTGCGTGCCTGGAAGGCTATCGACACCCTGCAGGATGACAAGGCGGCCAAAGGGTGGCTGATCACCATCCTCAGACGGGAGAACGCCCGCCGCTTCGAACGCAAACAGCTGGAGCTGGTGGATCTCGACGATCACCCTCAGCCCCAGCACGATGCGCTGCACAGCGAACAGGAGATGGAGAACGAGTGGTTGCACCGTCACATCGCCCGGTTGCCCGAGGAGTATCAGGAGCCACTGCTGCTGCAAGTCGTGGGAGGATTCAGTGGTGAAGAGATCGCCGAGATGCTCGGCCTCAACAAGAACACCGTCATGACCCGACTGTTTCGCGCCCGCAACCAGATCAAGGAGGCGATGGAGCAGAAGAACCAAGCAAGAGGACACGGACATGGATGAACTCGAATTTCGCCGCAACGCCATGATCCAGCCCAACGATCAACAGCCGGACTTTCTCAAAGCCGCTGAAGCCAGCCAGGCCAATCGGAACTACCTCGACGAGATGAAGCAGTTCGACAGAAGCCTCAAGCGCGCCATGCAGGTAGAGGTCCCCGCCGGACTGGCCGAGCGGATCCTGCTCAGGCAAGCCATGCTGCAAGACAGTGACGCGCAAGATGAGATGCCGCCATCCCGACCCCTTGGCACGGCGCCAGTCAAGATCCGGACATCGACATCCTGGCGCCAGATCGCCCTGGCTGCATCGGTCGCCTTCCTGCTGGGAATGAGCACCCGCTGGATCACGCTGCCAGAAACGGCTCCTGCGGCCCTCTCCCTCGCACAGGTGGCGATGGCTCATGTCTATGGCGAAGAACCCTTTATTGAAGGTGTCGATGAGCAGGTCAATCTGCATAACATCAATGCCAAGATGGAGAAGTATGGCGCCACCTTAAGCGGGATGGATGGGCTCAAGGTGACCTATGTCAATCACTGCTCGTTTTATCAGGGACCAGCCTTGCACATGGTGATCCAGGGAAAGATGGGGCCAGTCACTCTCTTTTTAGTGCCCAAACATGTGCCATTAACCCTGCAACAGGCCACCTTTGAAGATGGCACCCTCAAAGGGGAGATAGTCCAGCTCAAAGGCGCCAATATGGTACTGATTGGCGAGATGAAAGAGCCACTTGCCCCCGTTGCCAACGCCCTGCAGTCACGTCTGCAGTGGGACATTTAACATCGCTGGTTAACAACCTCAGAGCCATCCTCAATAGCAGGCGGCGGTCACGAGCCGCTGCCTGTTCCCCCCCTGATTACTCCCCTTTGTCACTCATTTGCCTCAAGATTTCGAAAAATTGACAAAATTATTTTTGTGACGGAGATCGGCAATCCAGGTCAATATTCCGCCTTTAGACCCTGAAAATGATGAATTAAACAGCAAGTTAAAACAAATGATTAACACATCGATCACTTTTATGTATTCTGCTGTCACTGGTCTGATTTCTTACCTCCTACCAGATCCATAGAATCACGCCAGAATTGATTGGGAAGAAGCTGAAATAAAAACGGATTTTGTCGAGGTTTGCATTGAACGTGCAGCCAATATCGGCAAAAAAATCTGCCTACAAGAGAGAACACCATGACGACAACTATTTTCAAGAAGAGCCTGATTGCCGCCACCATCGCGCTGGCCACCGGTCAAGTCCATGCTGCGGCATTCCAGTTGAACGAGCACTCGGCCTCCGGTCTGGGTCGCGCCTATGCCGGTGAAGCGGCTATCGCCGACAACGCCTCCGTACTGGCCCGTAACCCTGCAGCCATGACCACCTTCGACAAGATGGCGGTCTCTGTCTCCGGCACCTACATCAAACCGGATGTGGATGTGGAAGGTGCTGTTTACGCTGGCGCAAACAAAATGGCTCCAGCCAGCGAAAGTGGCATTGCTCCGGCAGCCTTCGTTCCCGCCTCCTACTTTATTCAGCCGCTGAATGACCAGTGGGCTTGGGGTATTGGCCTCTTCTCCAACTACGGTCTCTCCACCGAATACTCCAAAACCTTCCCGGCTGGTGCCGGTGCTGGTGATACCGAGTTGATGACCTTCAACATCAACCCGAACATTGCCTATCGTGTCAACGAACACTTCAGTGTCGGTGCCGGTATCAACGCCGTTTACGGTGCCGCCGAACTCAACCGCTTTGCCGGTCTGCTGGGCCCGCTGAACCCACCTAGCCAAGGTGGCCCGCTGCCGACAGATACTCGTCTGGCTCACTTGAAAGGCGACACCTGGGGCTTTGGCTGGAACGTTGGTACCCTGTATGAAGTCAATGAAAACCATCGCTTCGCACTGACCTACCGTTCACAAGTCGATATGAGCTTTGACGGTGATTTCCAAGGTGCAAGCTCACTGAATCGCACCGTGGATGGCAACCTGAAGCTGGATCTGCCTGCACAAGCCGAGTTTGCCGGTTACCACCGCCTGAGCCCGCAGTTTGCTGTTCATTACTCCGTAAACTGGACTGACTGGAGCGCCTTCCAGGAGCTGAAAGCAACCAGCAGCCAATGTGCTGGCGGCGTATGTCTGCAAAAAGATGAGAAGTTCAAAGATTCTACTCGCTACTCCATCGGCGGTACCTGGTATATCAACCCGGCATGGGAAGCTCGCATGGGCTTTGCCTATGACAACACCCCGATCGAAGCTGACTACCGCAGCCTGAGCATTCCCGACTCAGACCGTATCTGGTACAGCGCCGGTGCCACCTACCATATCAACACCGATATGAGCGTTGACTTTGGTATGGCTTATCTGGACGGTAAAGAAGTTGACGTCAACGAAGGTCTGCGTAGCCACTCCGACAGCCTGCGTTGGAAAGGAACTTCCCACGGCAACGCCTTCCTGGCCTCTGCCCAGTTCAACATGAAGTTCTGATTATTGATAGAATGGAAAGAGCGCCACCAGGCGCTCTTTTTTTGTCCATAAAACCCATTTCAGCGCACAGATGTAGCACACACGTGTTTATTTTTCTTTTTTAATCAAACTATTAGAGTGCTTCTCCCCAGCATTAAATCTTGTTTTGTCCTGAGACCCACCATGTCCGTTGCCTTGCTGGTCATACCATATAAAATCCTGCCTCCATTCATATGACCTATTGAACCTTCGGGTAACAGCAAGGATTTTGCCATGCATCCCATCATCAAACCGTCCGCCATCGCCCTGCTGGTGATCGCGGGTCAGACCCATGCCGCCGGGTTCCAGCTGGCTGAACAGTCCGCTACAGGCCTGGGACGCGCCTTTGCCGGTGAGGCCGCCATCGCGGATAACGCCAGCGTGCTCTCCCGCAATGCGGCTGCCATGACCCGCTTCGATCAGATGGCGCTCTCTGGCGGCGCCATCTATGTCAGTCCTGACGTCAATATTGAAGGCAACACCCGCTTGCCGACCAAAGCAGGCATCGTCACTTCCGATGCCAGTGCACACGATATTGCAGCCGCGGCCTGGGTACCCAATGCCTATCTCATCATTCCACTCAATGAGCAGTGGCGCCTCGGCTTCTCGGCAACCTCTTACTACGGTCTTGGCGTCAAGATGCCGGATAACTACAGCGCAGGCCACTTTGGCAATGTCTCCGATATCAAGACCATGGATCTGGGTACCTCACTCGCCTATCGCATCAATGAGATGTGGTCAATTGGTGCCGGGATCTCTGCTATTCAGGGCGAAGGCGAAGTCGGTGGCACCTTCCCTTCTCGCAACCTGATCGCAAAACATTTGCAAGGGGATGGCTGGGCATGGGGCTGGAATGTCGGCACCTTGCTGGAACTGTCGGAGCAAACCCGGCTCGGCCTCTCCTACCGTCACGATGTCAATTTGACGCTTTCGGGGGACGCGATTGTGGGCCGACCCAATGCAGACGGCTCCGTTACCGAGCTCAGAGATACCGGCAGTCTGGATCTGCCACTGCCCGCGACGGCAGAATTGGCAGCATTCCATCAGCTGACTGACAAGCTGGCTCTCCACGGCAGCCTGAACTGGACCAACTGGAGCAAATTCGTTCAGCTGGAAGCTGATCTAAACAATTTGCAGAGCATGCATATCAAGGATGAGCACTGGGAAGATAGCTGGCGCTATGCCGTCGGTATGACCTATCAGGTCACTCCCCAGTGGCAACTGCGCTCCGGTGTGGCCTATGACGCCAGCCCGGTGCCAGCCGATCGTCGTACCATCTCCATCCCGGATGCCGATCGGCTCTGGTACAGTCTGGGGATGGGGTATCAGTTCACGCCCAACCTGACCGTGGATCTGGGGCTGACCCTGATCGATGGCAAAAAGGTGGATGTCACTGAAAAAATGGAGCTGCAACCGGGCAATCCGCTAACGACCTCCACCTTCCAGGGCACTTCCGAAGGGGATGCCTGGCTGGCTGGTGCACAATTGAGCTATTTCTTCTAACTTCCTGCCCTGTAGAAAAACGCTATGCCAATTATTGCCTTACTCAATAAGGTGAATACTGGCATAGTGTTCTGCAACACCATAAAATCAACCCAGTACCCATACTGGAGCAAGGCATGTATTCCTACGTAGCAAGACAGCCGATCCTCGACAGAGACCTCAATACCCATGCCTATGAGCTGCTCTTTCGCGATAGTCTGAATAATGTCTTCCCGAGTATCTCATCCCAGCAGGCGACATCACGCCTGGTGGTCGAACAGTTCCTGCAACAGAATATCGATCAGCTGTTGGGGGGCCGCCCCTGCTTTATCAATTTCCCCCACTCACTGCTGCTGGAGGGATTGGCAGAGTGCCTGCCGCCCGAAAAAGTGGTGATTGAGATCCTGGAAGATTCCCCACCGGATGATGCCCTGCTGGAAAAGGTGAAACAGCTGCACAAGCTGGGATATCAACTGGCACTCGATGACTTCACCATGTCACCGGATTGGGAGCGCTTCCTCCCCTTTATCCACATCATCAAGTTTGATCTTCGTGCCACCCCCCTGATGCAGATCAAAGTGTTTATCCAGCGGCATCAGACGCTGGGGCTCACCTATCTGGCGGAAAAAGTAGAGGACAAGGCGGAGTTCGAGCGGGTCAAACAGCTGGGGATCCAGCTGTTCCAGGGCTTTTTCTTCAGTCGACCCGAGATGGTCAAGCAAGCCACCATGGAGCCGGCGCAAGTCGTGGTGATGCAGTTGCTCAACGTGGTCAACGAGGCAGAGCCTGATATCAACAAGATTGAGCAGCTGCTCGGTCAGGATATCTCCCTCTCCCTCAAGCTGCTGCGCTATGTCAACCATCTCAAAGGTCACACCAACCCTATTTCGTCATTTCGCCAGGCTGCCATCTATCTGGGCAACACCCAGCTAAAGCGCTTTGTCTCGCTGGTAGCCGCGACCAGCGCCGGCAAGGGCAAGAGCGCCGAGCTCTACCAGATGTCGATGATCCGAGCCCGATTCTGTGAGCTGCTGGCCCATGCTCACGCCCCGACCCAACAGGCACAACAGGCCTTTATCACCGGTCTCTTCTCCCTGCTGGATGTACTGATGGAGCAGCCGATGGACAAGCTGCTCGGCACTATCCCTCTTATCGACGATATTCGGCTGGCGCTGCTGGAGCGCAAAGGCAATCTGGGTTTCTACCTCGCGTTTTGTGAAGATTACGAAAATGCCAACTGGTCAAGAGTCACGGCCAGAACCGCAAAGTTAGGGCTCAACGAGGATAAGGTGAGTCACCTCTATCTGGCCGCCACCACCTGGGTCACGGAACAACTGCTGGCGATGGAAGCCACCAATTAATTCGTCTCGTCATTCACCTCGACCGCGATAGCGGTCGCCTCCCCGCCCCCGATACAGAGCGCGGCCACGCCTCGCCGCAAACCCCGTTGCCGCAGCGCGGCGATCAGCGTCACCAGAATGCGCGCGCCACTCGCCCCCAGCGGATGACCAAGCGCACAGGCCCCACCATGCACATTGACCTTGTGATGAGGGATGCCGACCCCGCTCATGGCCAGCATGGTGACCATGGCGAAGGCCTCGTTGATCTCAAAGAGATCCACCTCTTCCACCGACCATGCAAGACGCGCCAGCAAGCGTGAAATGGCGCCAATGGGCGCAGAGGTAAACTCGGCGGGCAATGCCGCGTGGCTCTGATAACCGACGATCCGTGCCAGCACTGGTACCTGCCAGGCTTGCGCCGTGGCGCCATCCATCAATATCAGCGCCGCCGCACCGTCCGAGATGGAGCTCGAATTGGCCGCCGTAATGGTGCCCTCCTTGCCAAACGCAGGCTTCAGGGTCGGGATCTTCTCCGGTCTGCCCTTGCCGGGCTGCTCGTCTTCGGCCAGCAACAAGCGATCACCGCGATAGACACTTGCCAGCTCGGATGCAAACGCGCCGGCTTGCTGCGCATCGCGGGCACGCTGCAACGACGCAAGAGCAAACTCATCCATGGCACTGCGGGTCAAACCGGCCTGATCGGCGCTGCGCTGGGCATGTATCCCCATCAGCTGGCCATCATAGGCATCTTGCAAACCGTCGAGGAAGAGGTGGTCCAGCACCTTTTGATGCCCCATCCGAAAGCCGCTGCGGGCATTATCCAGCAGATAGGGGGCACGGCTCATGCTCTCCATCCCCCCCGCGACCACCACCCTGTTGTCACCAAGGCGGATGGTATCCGCCGCCAGCATCACTGCTTTCATGCCGGATCCGCACACCTTGTTGACCGTGGTAGCAGGCACACTATCTGGCAACCCTGCTTTCAACAACGCCTGCCGGGCTGGCGCTTGCCCCACGCCCGCCGCCAGCACATTGCCCATAAACACTTCATCGACCTGCTCCGGACGCAGCCCACTTTGCTGTAGTGCCGCCTCAATGGCACAGGCACCCAACTCAGGCGCAGTTACCTCTGCCAATGCCCCCTGAAACGCCCCCATCGGAGTCCGTTTTGCCGCCACAATTGCAATATCCATTTGCCTGCCTCTGTTTGTTACATGGCCATAACATAGGGGTTCTGACGCGATGGAACAAGAGTTGCAGTGCAGTTTACGTTTAGGTAAGGTGCAGACAGGATTTAGTTCGCCAAGAAGTCTGTATGAACAACAAGGATGAAGGACGGCGCTTCAGCATCAGTGAGCTGGCCCGGGAATTTGATATTACGACGCGCAGTATCCGTTTCTACGAGGATCAGGGGTTGCTCAATCCCGCCAGAGAGGGACAGACCCGCATTTACAGCAAGCAGGATCGGGTTCGCCTCAAGCTCACCCTGCGCGGCAAGCGGCTCGGGTTCAGCCTCGCCGAGATCCGCGAGCTGTTTGATCTCTATGATGCCGACAAGAGCAGCCGCACCCAGTTACAGACCATGCTGGGACTGGTTGAGGAGAAACGGGAGACACTGCAACAGCAGATGGAAGATATCAGGATGGTACTGCTGGAGCTGGATGCCGCCGAGCAGCGCTGCCAACAGGCGCTGAGCCAGCTGGGATAACCGGATTGCTGTCGCTGATCAGGTAGCCCTTTCAGCCCGCTCACAAGATGCCAGATAGCAAAAAGCCACTCCTGAGAGTGGCTTTTCTTCAACCTGACGGTTCGCTATTAAACGCGAACGAAGTCCAGGTGGATCAGCTTGTAACGTACCGGGTGACGCTGGATAGCTTTCACTTTTACGTTAACTTCTTCACCGTTGATAACCAGAGTCAGTACAGACTCATAGAATTCCGGCTTCTCTTGAGCCAGGATCATTTTCTTGTGGTCAACAGTGATGGACAGGGCTTCTTTGCCTGCACCGTAAACGATGGCAGGAACTTGGTCAGCTTGACGCAGGCGGCGGCTCGCACCTTTCCCCAGGTCAGAACGGACTTCAGCTTGGAATACGAAAGACATAGTGTGTATCTCTTTTGGATGAATTTATGGTGCTAACTGCGACCGGTCAGCACCTCGCAAAACGAGCGCGAATACTACCACGGGCCAAATTCGGATACAAGGTACCGACTCTGCATTTAGCGCCCCTGCTCCAACCGGGCGAATTGCTGCTGACGCTGGGCCGGGCTCAGGGCATCAAACTGCGCCAGGGTCTCGGCGCGCGGGCAGTAGAGACCCTCCCCCGTTCTGACCCGAATGCTCTTGCCAAGCCGCGGTTGATTCTCCGCCACCAGCGCCAGCAAATAGCTGTAGGTATCGACCCCCTGGGCACTGGAGAGCTGATTGGCAATGCGCCACAGGGTCTCCCCTGCTGCGACCTGATGACACACGGTTTGTGGACCGCCGGCCGCAGGAGCCGAGAGGGTAAGCATGGCGTCACTGCCTGCGGATAAGCTAGCCGTGTGGCTGGCGAGCGCCATATCGGCGCTCGCTACTCCCTCATCTCCTTTGGCACCACTCATCCCCGCAGTGCGAAAGGTCACCCCCAGCTGAACCAGTAGAGGTTCGCTCTCGTCGGGGTCGCTGGGCATATCAACACCACCGAACGCGTCTTGGGGTGTGCGGAACTCGGCGATAAAGGGCGCGACAGGTTGCGCGTGATAAGCAGGGGACCCACTCCCCTGCTGCACGATTGCACCAGCCGCAACAGCCTGCCCGGGGACAACCCCGTAAGCCATCTCGTCGATGCGCCGCAGCCTTGCCAGATAGGTTTTGGAGAGCTGCGCCTCCCCCTCGAACAGATCGAAAGGGGGGACCAGCCGGGCGGGAAAGAGGATCTGCCAGCGACCATGCTTCTGCTTCTGGGCCAGCGGCGGAAACTGATTGCCACGCCAGGCCACAAACATCGCAGGCGGCGTGCGCGCCAGCGGGTAATATTCCGGGTTCAACTGCACCCAGGTTTGTTCCGCGATGGGTTGATAACCGCTGATCACCACCTGCGCCACACTCAACCAGATCCCCAGCATCCTTGCCTCCCTGACTTGCGGTTTGAAGGGAGCCAGCTGACTGGCAACCCCTTCTCATCACGCGCTATCGTGCTGTTAAAACAGTTAGATAGCAGCTTAGCACTGAGCGATGGCGTTAAGCACCCGTTTATCGGAGACCGGATACGGAGTCCCCAGATTCTGGGCAAAGAACGACACCCGCAGCTCCTCAATCATCCAGCGGATGTTGGCTACTTCGGCCGGGATCAGCTGGGATTTGGGGATCTTGGCGAGCAGCGCCTTGTACTCGGACTCCACACTCTGCACCTTGAGCATGTAGACCCGATCCCGGTTGGGATCGATGGCCAGCTTCTCCAGACGTCGCTCGATGGCACGCAGATAGCGCAGCAAGTCAGGCAGTCGCTGCCAACCGGTCTCGGTGACGAAGCCCTTGTGGATCAAATTGCTCAGCTGCAGCTGGATATCCGACATGGCAAAGGCGGTGTCGAGCTGCATCTTGCCCTTGAGCCGCTTCTTGATCTCATGGGAGAGGGTCAGCACGGCTTCCACCTGCTTGGCCACCTCCACCACCGCATCGTTGAGCTCGGCGCGAACATACTCCTTGAGCGCCTCGAAACCGGCCTCGTCCCAAGCCATGCCGCCGTGCTGCTCGATCAGCTTGTCGCAGCCACAGGCGATACAGTCATCAATCAGCTCCGCCACCTTGCCAAACGGGTTGAAATAGAGCCCGAGCTTGGCCTTGTTGGGCAGCTTCTCCTGCAGGTATTTGATGGGGGATGGCACGTTGAGCAGCACCAGTCGGCGCTGGCCGGCCCACATCAGCTGTTGCTGAGCCACCGGGCTCTCTACCAACTGGATGGAGACCGAATCTTTCTCATCCACCAGCGCCGGATAGGCTTTCACTTCAAAACCACCGCGCTTCTGGCTGTACTC
>OEQV01000205.1_pt1 | contig 17066 bp, 15 predicted proteins | sample 1539821 | NCBI WGS metagenome assembly OEQV01 (sample SAMEA3891244, study PRJEB23780) | metagenome | biome: terrestrial biome; feature: animal house; material: water of meat washing | place: Italy | collected 2015-05-12 | reverse complement strand
GTGGCGCGATCGGGAGTATGCTCAACTGCTGCCCGAAGCGCGCCGGATCGGACTGGTGTTTCAGGACTCGCGCCTCTTTCCCCATCTGACGGTGCTCGGCAATCTGCAACTGGCGGCCCGCAAGGGGCGAGGGCGCTGGCAGCCCGAAGCGCTGGCGGCGCGGCTCGGCTTTGCCGATCTGCTGGGGCAGCCTGCCCATGCCCTCTCTGGCGGCCAACGCCAGCGGGTAGCGCTGGGGCGGGCGCTGCTGGCCGAGCCTGATCTGCTGCTGCTCGATGAGCCGGACAACCATCTGGATCCCCCTTCGCGCCTGCTGCTCACTCAGGTGCTGGCCGACTATCCGGGCACCTTGTTGCTGGTCTCCCACGATCCCGAGTTTGTGGCCGGGGTGGGAATTGAGCGGGAGTATGAGTTGGAGGGGCTCCACAAATCGCACTGACTGGACACAGAATTCCCATGGCCGATTTTATTGGGGTTAGCGGGTGTGGCGAGGAAGTTGGGGGTTGGGTTGCCGCTGAGGAAGGGTTGGCTGGGGGCAATCCCGCTTAGCCAATCGGCGCTATAGTGCTGGCGATGGTTGCCATGTGCTCCGCTCCCAAGCTGGCGAGGCGGGGGATCTGCGGCAACAATCAGCTGTTGCAATCACAGCCATTTGCAACACATCGTCATGCAAATATGACCATGCAAACACATCACCAGATAGAGAGGAGATCACCCATGAAGCGTACCATCCTGTTCGGCCTGCTCTGCGGCAGCGTGCTGCTGGCCAATCCGGTCTTTGCCAACGACGCAGCCCAGTTGCAGTGCGAGGCGCAGGCCGCGGCCAAAAAGCTTAACGGCGCCGCCAAGACCAGCTTTGTCGGCAAGTGCGTGAAAGATGCCGCTGGCGCCGCGACCGGCGAGTGCGAGAAGGCGGCCGCCGACAAGAAGCTGGCCGGTGCGGCCAAGAACAGCTTTATCCAGAAGTGCGTGAAGACGGGCGCGGCGGTGGATCCGGCGGCCAAGTGCGAGAAGGCGGCGGCCGACAAGAAGCTGGCTGGCGCGGCCAAGAACAGCTTTGTCCAGAAGTGCGTGAAGGATAGCGCCGCCAAGTAAGGCATTTTCTCATCCGGTGTGTTTGCGGGGGGCCATCAGGCCCCCCGCGCTTTTTGGGGCGCACTGATGGCGCAACGCACAAGCCTTGTATCGGGGCGGCAATAGCGACACTATTGACTCCTTTTATGGGTTCCGCAGAGGCGCAGCCATGACCTGTCGTGACCGGACGAGGCGTTGGCGAGCCCCATTTGTGCGGGATTACGCGGGATAAAAGGGAGCAAAGCAGGATGATGGAAGGGATGGAATGGCGCTGGCTCAATGAACCGGCCGAGTGGCACCAGACAGACGACGGTTTGCAGGTGGTAACGGACCAGCAGACCGATTTTTGGCGCAGCACCTGGTATGGCTTCGAGCGCCACAGCGGGCATCTCTATGGCTGCGAGGTGGCGGGGGAGTTTACCTTTCAGGTCTGCGTCGAGGGGGAGTTCACCACCCTCTACGATCAGGCGGGGCTGATGCTGCTGCAAGACGAGGCGCACTGGCTGAAAGCGGGGATCGAGTACAACGATGCCCAGCCGATGATCGGCAGCGTGCTGACCAATCCGCGCTCTGACTGGGCCACCGGCATTTTCCCCGGCAATCCGCGCCGCTTCTGGCTGCGGCTGACCCGGCTGGCCGATTGCCTGCGTTTGCAATACTCCACCGATGGCAAGGTGTGGCCGCTGCTGCGCCTCGCCCCGTTCCCGCCAAGCGAGCGCTGCTTTATCGGGGTGATGTGCTGCACGCCGGAGCGGCAGGGGCTGGCGGTGCGCTTCTCTGACTTGCGCCTCACGCCGCCCCTTGGCAAGGCGCTCCATGATTTGAGCTAGGCCAGCGTTTGTTGGCGCAGTGAAAGCGTTAACCGGCAGAACCAACAATGTCATCGGCCCGTTGCGCCAGTAGCAGGGTCTATCGAGCGGGAGGGCCGTCGCCCTCCCGCTTTTTTATGCCGGTTGTTCGGTAGGTCAGTCAGGAATTGCGGGCGACTGTGATGGGCAAGCCGTAACAAGCCACGTTGAAAAGCATGCGGTACGAGATGTGGCAGACAACAAGTTGCCGGAACTGGGATCTCGATCGGGGCAACAGGACTTTTGTCCTGCAAGGGGAGGCTAGGCGGGGGCTAGGATGCGCTCATCCACACGAGTCAAACTGGAGCACAACAACAATGACCGCTCATATCAATGCCAACCCGGGCGATTTCGCCGAGACCGTCATCATGCCGGGGGATCCGCTGCGGGCCCGCTATATCGCCGAGACCTTTCTGACCGATGCGCGCGAGGTGACCAATGTGCGCAACATGCTGGGCTACACCGGCTACTACAACGGCCAGCGCATCTCGGTGATGGGCCACGGCATGGGGATCCCCTCCATGGTGCTCTACGCCCACGAGCTGGTGAACGACTTCGGGGTCAAGCGCATCATCCGCATCGGCAGTCTGGGGGCGACCCAGCGCCACGTGCAGATGCGTGACGTCATTCTGGCGCAGGCGGCGGGCACCGACTCCCCGACCAATGCCAAGCGCAGCGCCGGCTACCAGATGGCCACTTCGGCCGACTTCGCCCTGTTGCACAAGGCGTTCACCAAGGCGCAGGAGAAGGCCATTCCGGTCAAGGTGGGCAATATCTTCACCGGCGATCTCTATTACGATCCGGACGAAAACCTCATTCCGGCGCTGGAGAAGTTCGGCGTGCTCGGCATCGACATGGAGGTGGCCGGTCTCTACGGGCTGGCCCATCAGCAGGGGATCGAGGCGCTCGCCATCCTGACCGTCTCCGACCACTGCCTGACCGGTGAAGAGACCACTGCCGAGGAGCGGCAGCTCTCCTTCAACCAGATGATCGAGCTGGCGCTGCACACCGCGCTGTAAGCGCCGCGGCCCGCCCACCCCCGCACGCACCCTGACCCCTAGAGAGATCCAATATGAACAATAAGCTCTCCCTCACTGCCATCAGCTTCCTGGCCAACTTTGTGATGGCCGGTTTTGCGACCCAGTTCGGCATGCTGATCGACCCCATCGCCGCCAAGTTCGGCGCCGATGTCAATCAGGTGGCCTCCATCTTCTCCCTGCTCAACGGCGGGGCGCTGGCGGGCACCATTGCCGCCTTCTTCCTCATCGAGAAGGTGGGCCTCAAGCGGATGACGCTGCTTTGCTACGGCCTGATCGCGCTGGCGGCGGCTTCGCTCCATCTGACCGGCTCGCTCTATGTGGTGATGGCGGCCATGACGGTGATTGGCCTGTGCGGCGGGGTGGGGCTCTGTATTGCGGGGACGCTGGTGGTCAGTGTCTGGAAGGCGCGGATGCAGAGCACCATGCTGGTGGTGCAGGATGCCACCTTCAACGTGGCCGGGGTGGTTTTCCCGCTCATCACCACTTATACCCTGACCCACGCCATGGCGTGGAGCTGGAGCTATCTGGCGGTGGGCGTGGTGGCGCTGGCGACCATGCTGGTGGCGGTGCTGACCAACTTCCGCAGTTGCGAGGCGGGCGGCGAGAGCGCCGGTAACGAGCACTCGGAGTGGAACCTTGGCATCATCAGCGGCGGGCTGGGGCTCTTTCTCGGCATGCTGGCGCTCTACACCTTCCTCACCTGGGCGCCCATGTTCGTGAAGAACAAGTTCGGCATCCCCTTCGAGGAGGCGGGCAATATCATCACCCAGTACTGGACGGCGGCCCTGCTCGGTGCCCTGGTCTCGACCGCCATCGTGACCCGCATTGCGATCCGCACCTTCCTGCTGGTGATCATCACGCTGGCGATGGGGATGACGGCGTTCATCGTCACTACCGACAATCTGAGCCAGCTGCCTTACCTCACCTACGGTTACGGCTTTGTCTGCGCCGCGCTCTACAACGCCTTTATCGCCTACGGGGTGTCGTTTGTGCGCCAGGCATCGAGCAAGAACGTCTCCTATATCCTCATCAGCGGCAGCGCGGGGGCCATGTTCAGCCCGGCCATCAGCGCCCTGTTCGAGCAGGTGATCGGCTTGCAGGCGGTGATGTACGCCATCCCGCTTATCTATGGCGTGATCCTCGCCATGTTGGTAGCATCGCTGCGCATGGCCCGGCCCCAGCCTTGTCTGGCCTGAGCGGGAGAGTAAACAGCAAGAGGGGCGGTATAAACCGCCCCTCTTTTTTTGGTGTTTAACCGGCAACTGATGCCTGCGACTTATGGCTGCTCCAGAAACGCCTTGAGCCCCGCCAGATCGCGGATCTGCAACCCCTCCTCACCGCGTTCCACCAATCCTTTATCCATCAGCTCTTTCACCGCCCGTCGGTAGACCCGGTCCGTGGTGCCGAAGCGTTCAGCCTCCTGATATCCCTTGCGAAAGCCGCTCACCGGGTTGTCGTGACAGTGGCTGTGATAGAGGTCGAGGGCGATGTTGTAGCTGATGGGGTAGAGCATGCGGCAGGTGAAGATATCCACCGTGTCCTGATAGTCGATGGCAATGGCGGTGGCAAAGAAGAGCGCCACCTTGGGGTGGGCGACCAGCGCCTGCTCCAGCTGCTCGCCGTCGATGCGGGCCACTTCCAGCGGCTCCTCGGCGATGATGTCGAGCTGGCAGCGATAGCCGGTGAAGAACTCCATCTCGCCAAAGAGCTGGTTGTCGCACTCAAGGGTGCCGAGCTGAAAGCGGCGGCCATTCATGGCGGTGTGGCCCATGGCGATGCGGCCATTCGGCACCAGCACCAGATCCCGCAATAGCTCCCCCTGACGCATCAGGGGCTCCCCCTCGGGGATCAGGCGCAGCTCCGTGATGCAGGAGATGACCACCTGTTCGATGAGATCGTGGCTGGCCTGCCAGTGGGGCTGAAAGCGCCCCTTGAGAAGGGGTTTGAGTTGCATGGAGTGCGCGCACCTGCTGAAAACAAACGGCTATTACACACCCTTGCATCGGGATATGCCAGCCCTGCACCGCGCAGTGGCGCGCCCCGATATCGGGCGGTCACATAGAGAGCAAAAGTGAGACATAAAAAAAGCGCCCGCAGGCGCTTTTTTCATTTGGCTGGTAAAGCCTCAATTAGCTGATCAGGCTGGCCCACAGGTCATATTCGTCGGATTCGTCGATCCGTACCTTGACCATGTCCCCCGGCTTGAGGCCGGTTTCGCCGTTGAGGTAGACCAGACCGTCGATCTCCGGTGCATCGGCGAAGGAGCGGCCAGTGGCGCCCTCTTCGTCCACTTCGTCGATGATAACGGTCATCTCCTGACCCACTTTGCGGGCCAGTTTGCGGATGGAGACCTGCTGTTGCAGCTCCATAAAGCGCTGGAAGCGCTCTTCCTGTACCTCTTCCGGTACCGGATCCGGCAGCTCGTTGGCCAGCGCCCCTTCGACCGGGCTGTATTTGAAGCAGCCGACGCGATCCAGCTCCGCCTTGTCGATAAAGTCCAGCAGCATCTGGAAATCTTCCTCGGTCTCGCCCGGGAAGCCGACGATAAAGGTGGAGCGCAGGGTGATCTGCGGGCAGATCTCGCGCCACTTCTGGATCCGCTCCAGGGTGCGCTCGACCGTACCCGGGCGCTTCATCAGTTTGAGGATGCGCGGGCTGGCGTGCTGCAACGGAATATCGAGGTAGGGCAGTACCTTGCCATCGCGCATCAGCGGGATGACGTCATCCACGTGCGGATAGGGGTAGACGTAGTGCAGGCGCACCCAGATATCGAGCTTGGCCAGCTCTTCGCACAGGGCGACCATGCTGGTCTTGACCGGCATGCCGTCGTAGAAACCGGTGCGGTGCTTCACATCGACGCCGTAGGCGGAGGTGTCCTGGGAGATCACCAGCAGCTCCTTCACGCCCGCCTCTTTCAGGCGCTTGGCTTCGGCCAGCACGTCGCCGATGGGGCGGCTCACCAGATCCCCGCGCATGGAGGGGATGATGCAGAAGGTGCAGCGGTGGTTGCAGCCTTCGGAAATCTTCAGATAGGCGTAGTGGCGCGGGGTCAGCTTGACGCCGTGGGCCGGTACCAGACTGGTGAAGGGGTTGTGCTGCGGCTTCTCCACATATTTGTGGACGTGACCCAGCACCTCTTCATAGGCGTGGGGGCCGGTGATCTCGAGCACCTTGGGGTGGATCTCGCGGATCTGGTTCTCTTTGGCGCCGAGGCAACCGGTGACGATCACCTTGCCGTTCTCGGCCAGCGCTTCGCCGATCGCTTCCAGCGACTCTTGCACCGCGCTGTCGATAAAGCCGCAGGTGTTGACGACGACCAGCTCGGCATCGTCATAGCTGGGCACCACATCGTACCCTTCGGTACGCAGCTGGGTCAGGATGCGTTCTGAATCGACCAGGTTTTTGGGGCAACCCAAGGAGACGAATCCTACTTTGGGGGCCTGTTTTGTGTTGGACATCGCTCAATCACTCTTAGGTGGCTCTTCTTTAAGGGCGCGGATTTTACCGGAATGGTTAACCAAAAACTATACAGCCAGCATGGCAGAACCGAACAATATCTCCGACCAGGCAAGATTGGGCCGCACCAGCAGCCGGTGATGGCGCGCCCTTGGTAGGGCTATTGCCTCTGCCATGCAGGTTGGTTGTGGGGAAGCTGCTTTGTTGATTTTTCTGTCAATTTTGACGCTGTGGCGGGGAGAGCGTCAAAGGGAGTCACTATACTTCCATCACGGGGTCCCGTTGGAGAAGGCGATGGAAAGTTCATTTGGCGAAAAAATGCAGAGCGTACATGCCACGCTCAGGCAGCGCTTTGACAAGCTGAGTCGGGTGGCCATCGCGATTTACGATCCCCATACCGATCAGCTCAAGACCTTTGCCCACAGCACCGAGGGGCCCTCGCCACTGGTGCAGTATGAGGTGAAGCTGAGCGATGTTCCCTCCCTGAGTTATCTGGCGGAGCACAAGCAGCCCCGGGTGCTCGGCAATCTCGATGCCCTGCGTGGCTCGGCGTCGGAGCACAGCCGCAAGCTGCTGGAGGCGGGCTATGCCTCCAGCTATACCGAGCCGCTGCTGTTCAACAGCAAGCTGTTTGGCTTTCTGTTTTGCGATGCCATGGAGCCGGGATACTTCGAGGAGCCGATCCGCAGCGAGCTGTCGGCCTATGCCCAGGCGCTCTCGGCCATCATTGCGGTGGAGTTTTTCTCCATCCAGACCCTTGGCGGCGCGCTGACCACGGCGCGGGAGTTCAGCCGTTATCGGGATGAGGAGACCGCCAACCATCTGCACCGGATGTCGGCCTACTCCCGGCTGATCGCCAAGACGCTGGCCCCGACTTGCGGGCTGAGCGATGAGGAGGTGGAGTTTATCTACCTCTTCTCCGAGCTGCACGACATCGGCAAGATCGCGGTGCCGGATGCCATTTTGCTCAAGCCGGGCAAGCTGACCCCGGAAGAGTTCGAGATCATGAAGATCCACCCCGGCAAGGGGCGGGAGATGATCAGCCTGATGATCAACGAGTTTGGTCTCGATGGCATTCACCACACCGATATGCTGACCAATATCATCGCCAGCCATCACGAGCGCTTCGACGGCACCGGCTATCCGCTGGGGCTGGCGGGGGAGGCGATCCCGCTGGCGGCGCGCATCGTGACGGTGGCCGATGTGTTTGATGCCCTGACCAGCGAGCGCCCCTACAAGAAGGCCTGGCCGTTCGAGACGGCGTTTGCCTATCTGGAGGAGCATGCCGGCAGCCAGTTTGATCCCGCCTGTGTCGCCGCAGCCCTGCACAACAAGGCCGAGTTTTATGCCATCTATCAGCAGTATCAGGATCCGGCCTGCTCTGCGAGCGTGGCGGCCAGCGGCGCAGAGCCGGGTTGAGCGCGTGTGATGAGCGTAAGGGGGAAAGAGGCGGTTCAAGCATGACGAGGAGTAAATAGAGAGGGGGCACCAGCAGGTGCCCCCTCTCTTTTATGCGCCTCTCGATTCCACGCGCCCTTATTTTGCCGACCTTATCTCTGCGGCTATGGCGTTTGCGGTCAGGTTACTTTTTGGGCGTCGGCTCGCTGATCTGATAGAGGTGATCCGCGCAGGCGCTGGAGCAGCCACAGGGGCGCACCTCTTTATCTTCCCGTTTCTGGGCAAGCTGGTATTGGCGCCACCAGATGATGGTGCCCATGGCCAGGATCAGCACGAACGAGGCGAGCAGGCTCAACAACCAGATGGACATGATCTCTTCTCCTTGATGGTGATGACATGCACGGCGATGGCATCAGTGATGATGGCAGCAACCGCCCTGTTGGCCTGCGCCCTCACTGCCGTGACAACAAGTATGGCCTTGTCGTGAGCTATCTGCCTGATGGCCACCACTGGCGCAACAGTGACCTGAGCTGCTGTTGCAACCACCATGACAATCGGCATGGCTGTGGCCAGCGCCAACAGGCTGGATGGCACGGATCGCCGACTTGCTCTGATGACGGCGAGACGGGCGGCCCTGACTGGCCTCGGTAAGAGGTTGCAGATTGGCGGGGGCCAGCAGCGCGGGTAGCGGCAGGCGGGCAGAGCGGCACTGCAGCACCCGGATATTGGCCGCCAGCAGGCGCCCCAGCATCCGCTCGCCGATATTGCGCACCACCACCTGACCCACCTGATGATGGGCGAGGGCGTCGAGCAGCGCTTGCTTGCCGTGGCAGCCTTCGGCGGCGGCCGGGTTAGCCAGGGTGGCGATAACGTTCCCTTCGGGGTTAAGAATTTGCAGCTGCTCGGCACGGGTAAAGTGGCCAGCCAGCAACCCCTGACTCAGCATCAGGGCGCTGTTGCTGGGGTTGGTGGTCATGGTTGTGACAGCATTCATGTCGGCTCTTCTCCACTGGTTGGGTGGTCGGGCTCGGCGGGTTGCATCATCAATGCCTTGCCCAGACTCAGACACTCCACCACCTTGTAGCGCCCTTTTTTCAGGATATTGGCCAGGGTCTGGCGGGAGACCCCCATCACCAGGGCGGCCTCCTGCTGCTGCATTCCTTGAAGGTCGACGAGGCGCAGTGCCTCGAACTCGTCAGGGGCCAGCGTGACCTGTTCCAGCTGATGCATGGGGCGGCCGTTGGGTTTGAAGCAGCTGTTGGCGGGGCGGCCACAGATCTGGCGGGCAATCTTGGGTCTTGGCATGGTGGCTCCTAATTGGCATAAGCCATTTATACGCTCATATGTGGCATATGCCAATAATTTTGTCTGATGCAGAGGGTAGCGCCAGTGCTGTTTACGGCAGAGGGGGGTAAAGAGAGGGAGGAGGAATACGTACAAAAGCAGTGAAGGTGGCAGAAACGACGCAGGCCCGAACATGGTTCGGGCCTGCGGTTTTGCAGAGGATGGTCGAGCTATCCCGGCGAGCTTACGCCTGTTCGGCCTCGGCCACTGGAGCTGCGCTCTCGCTACCGTTGGCGAAGCGATCCGCCCACAGGGCAATCACGCCGTCACCGGTGACGTTGCAGGCGGTGCCGAAGCTGTCCTGCGCCAGATAGAGGGCGATCATCAGGGCGATGGAGGCTTCACCAAAGCCGAGCATGGAGGTGAGCAGGCCCAGCGCCGACATCACGCCACCACCCGGCGCGCCCGGGGCGGCGATCATGATCACCCCCAGCATCATGATGAAGGGGAGCATGGTCTCGATGCCCGGAATGGCCAGATGCTCGGAGAGGAACATCACCGCGGTGGCGCAGGTGACCAGGGTAATGGTGGAGCCACAGAGGTGAATGGTGGCGCACAGCGGCACGGTGAAGTTGGCGATGCCGTCGCTCACCCCGTTGTTCTTGCTCGATTGCAGGGCGACCGGAATGGTGGCGGCGCTCGACATGGTCCCCAGCGCGGTGAAGTAGGCGGGCAGCATGTTCTTGATGAGCTGGGCCGGTGAGCGGCCAAGGGCCAGACCGGTGCCGATAAACAGCACGGAGAGCCAGATCCAGTGCATCAGGATCGCCATCACCAGCACCACGCCGAAGGTTTTCAGGGTGGCGAATACGGTGCCTTCTACCGTCATCTCGACAAAGACCCCGGCGATATAGAACGGCAGCAGCGGGATGATCACCTTGGCCAGCAGGCGGTCGATGATGTCACGACCCTGATCGGCGACCCGGCGCAGATCGGTGGCCTGGGTGGCGCTGATGCCGATGCCGAACACGAAGGCGGCGGCCAGTGCCGACATCACGCCAAACAGCGGCGGGATCTCCAGATTGACGTAGGAGGCGAGCTTGATGGCCGTGGCCGTGGTGGGCTCGGCGGCGGTGGTGAACTGCGGGATCAGGTGGCTCGCCACGGTAAAGGCGAACAGCCCCGCCAGAATGGTGGAGCAGTAGGAGAGGGCCACGGTTTTGCCCAGCAGCTTGCCGGAGTTTTTCGGCAGGCTGGCGATGCCGCTCATGATGAAGAACAGAATGATGAGCGGAATGGTGAAGGTGATCAGCTGACCTATCACTGTCTTGGCCGTAAACAGCACGCGCGCCACCCACTCAGGGGCGTAGAGACCGAGCAAGAGACCGGCAAGGATGCCAGCAATGAGTTTCAGGACAAGTTTCATAAGGAAATCCGGAGTTGGTTGTATTGTCTGTTTTGTTATTAAATTTTGATATTAATCACACTTTTTAACACGTAAGCCGTGTTATGTCTGCCTTTTCTGCGTTAACGCCGAGTTAAATATTGTCGAAAGCCAAGATCGCCGACTAGCTGTCGGCTTGGCGTTGAACTGGAAAATCCGTGATGAATTAGCCCGTTAGGTGGCCTGATGATCGCCACGCAGCAACATGACGTACTGGCTGGCGTGTTGACTTGTGCATGATGGCGTGTTGGTCGAGGCGGTTTCCATCGGCGCCAGTTGCAGCGCTATCCCGGATGTGGTGACCAGTTGCTGTAGCTGAGCGTGACTTATCTTGCCGCTTGGCGGCAGGGGGAAGCAGAGCGGAGCGCCCGCTTTGAGCAGGGTCGCCAGCTGTTGCAACAGGGGGACAAGGGTGGCCGCGTCGCTATCAAGCGGGCGGCTCAGCCAGATGCCATCGTAAGGGAGCACCGAGTGCATCTTCGCCAGCGGGCAGACCCGCACCGCTTGTCCGGATTGCTGCGAGGCAACTTTGGCGTCGGCCAGCACAGCGTCACAGGCGGTGACCACATACCCTTCTGCACGCAGCCAGCACAGATCCTCCCCCGTACCGCACTGACCATTGAGCAGGTGAGCACCGGGTTTGAGGTGCGCCACAAAGGCAGCTCGAGCGTGGGCGTGCTGGTCGTTAAATGGCCGGGAAGCGGGGATGGCGTCAGAGTGTGGCACAGGGGTTACCTCAAGCAGGGGGCGCACAGGGTAACAAATCGGGGCCTGACTGCCAAAGCGCGCGGTCAGGCCCCGATTTGGATGTGAGGAAGTTGCCGGAGCCGGTTAGCGGCCGCAGGCAGGCCCGTGGGGCTGGGCCAGCATGGTGAACATGCTCTCTATCATAAAGGCGGATTCGCCCTGCAGGTCGATCCGCCCCGGAAAGTGGAGCCAGTTGATGATGTAGCCATCCAGAGTGCAGTGGAGCAGGGTGGCGGCGCGCTGCAGGTTGAGGTTGGCGGGCAGTTGGCCCCGCCGTACCGCATTGGCCAGGGTGGTCTCCAGGTCCCGAAAGAAGTTGGCGGACTGGCTGCGGATATGCTCGCGCAGTGAGATGGCTTCCCCCTCCAGCGATTCGAGATTGAACAGGATGGTGAACATCTGCCGCTGGGCCGGATTGTGAATGAAGCTGTGGAGCACCCCTTCGAAGAAGAGGCGCAGTTGCCCCAGCGGATCCGGCTCATCTGGATTGAGGCAGGCATCGAGCTGGTGGGCGAGGGGGCTGCAGAGCTCCTGCCAGAGCGAAATGAAGAGTTCATCCTTGTTCTTGAAGTGCCAATAGATGGCCCCGCGGGTCAGGTCTGCCGCCCTGGCGATGTCGGTCAGGCTGGTCTTGGCCAGGCCCTGAGAGCAGAACAGATCCAGCGCCGTGCTCATGATGTGGCAGCGGGTTTGCTGCGCCTCTTCTTTGGTTCGTCTGGCCATCGAAATTTGTGCCTCATGCAAGCAAAAAGTCACTTACATACATTTATGAATGTATGTATATTGCCTCATCTTTCGACTATTTACCAACAGGGCCCATGTGGCCCTGATTGTTCATTGACTGGCAAAGGCTCAGGTGTTTCATGCATAAACATATTCTTGCTCGTTCAGTTGGTCTTGCCTTGCTGGCTACAGGCTTGCTGGCAGGTTGTGGTGACAAGGGGGGCGCACCCCAGGGACAGGGCGGCATGCCCCCCGCGGCGGTCAACGTGGTGACCCTGCAGAGCGGTCCGCTGATGTTGACCACCGAGTTGACCGGTCGCAGCGCCCCGTTGCGGGTGGCCGAAGTGCGTCCGCAGGTGAGCGGCATCATCCTCAAGCGCCTCTTTACCGAGGGGAGCGATGTGAAGGCGGGCGATCTGCTCTATCAGATCGACCCGGCTGTCTATCAGGCGGCGGTTGCCAGCGCCAAGGCCAATCTGGCCAAGGCCGAGGCTAACGAGCAGAGTGCCCGCCTCAAGGCGCAGCGCTATCAGGAGCTGCTCAAGGTCAAATCCATCAGCCGTCAGGACTATGACGACGCCGACGCCAGCTGGAAGCAGGCCAAGGCGGAGATCATGGCGAGCAAGGCGGCCCTGCGCACTGCCGAGATCAATCTCGGTTACACCCGCATCACCGCCCCCATCAGTGGCCGCATCGGTAAATCCGCGGTGACCGAGGGGGCGCTGGTGACCGCCCAGCAGGCTGACAGCCTGACCGCCATCCAGCAGCTCGATCCCATGTATGTGGATGTGCGTCAGTCCACCGCCGATCTGCTGCGCCTCAAGCGACTGGTCGCCGAGGGCAAGCTGACCCAGGACGAGCAGAAGGGGGCCAAGGTGACCTTCCAGCTGGAAGATGGCTCCACTTATGGCGAAGAGGGCTCGTTGCAGTTCTCCGATGTGACCGTGGATGAGACCTCCGGCATGGTGACCCTGCGGGTGATTGTGCCCAACCCTCATCAGCTGCTGCTGCCCGGCATGTTTATGCGCGCCACCCTGCAAGAGGGTGAGCGGGCGCAAGGGCTGCTGGTGCCGCAAACTGCCGTGACTCGCACCCCCAATGGCGGCGCCACCGTGATGGTGGTAACCGCTGACAACAAGGTGGAGCTGCGCAACGTGCAGCTGAGCCGGGTCGTCGGCAGCAACTGGGTGGTGGAGTCAGGGCTCACCTCCGGCGAGCGGGTGATCGTGGCTGGCTTGCAGAAAGTACGACCGGGCGCCGTGGTCAATCCCGCCGAGCAGGGTGCTGATGCACCGTCTGCTCAAGCTGCGTCCAACACCCCGGCCAACAAGTAGGATGGAGTAGTCGCCTCATGGCTCGATTTTTTATAGACAGACCCATTTTTGCCTGGGTGATCGCGCTGGTGATCATGCTGGCGGGCAGCCTGGCCATCATCAAATTGCCGGTCGCCCAGTATCCGAGCATTGCGCCGCCCGCTGTCGGTATTTCTGCCAGCTATCCGGGCGCATCCGCCAAAACGGTGGAAGACTCGGTGACCCAGATCATCGAACAGAACATGACCGGGCTGGATCACCTGCTCTACATGTCCTCCCAGTCTGACTCCGCGGGGCGGGTGTCGGTGACCCTCACCTTCCAGCCGGGGACCGATCCCGATATCGCCCAGGTGCAGGTGCAGAACAAGCTGCAGCAAGCGATGTCGCTGCTGCCGCAAGAGGTGCAGCAGCAGGGGATCCGGGTACAGAAGACCTCCAGCAGCTTCCTGATGGTCGCGGCCTTCATCTCCAGCGATGGCAGCATGAACAACGACGATCTGGCGGACTATGTGGTCTCCAACATCAAGGAGCCCCTGAGCCGTCTGGACGGGGTAGGGGATATCACCTTGTTCGGCAGCCAGTACTCCATGCGGGTGTGGCTCGATCCCAACAAGCTCAACCGGGTGCAGATGACCCCGGGTGATGTGCAGGCGGCCATCAAGGCGCAGAACGCCCAGGTGGCGTTCGGCAAGCTGGGTGGCACCCCGTCGGTGGAAGATCAGCAGTTCACCGCCACCATCATGGGGCAGACCCGTCTCTCTACCGTGGAGCAGTTCAACGACATCCTGCTGCGGGTGAATCAGGATGGCTCCAAGGTACGGCTGAAAGATGTGGCCCGGGTCGAGCTGGCGGGCGAAAGCTATGACGCCGATGCGCTCTACAACGGCCAGTCTACCGCCGCGGTCGCCATCAAGCTGGCGACCGGCGCCAACGCGCTGGATACCGCCGAGAAGGTGCGTGCCAAGCTCAATGAGCTGTCGGATTACTTCCCGGCCAACATGGAGATCGTCTACCCCTACGACACCACGCCGTTTGTGAAGATCTCCATCGAGGAGGTGGTGCAGACCCTGATCGAGGCGATCTTCCTGGTGTTCTGCGTCATGTATCTGTTCCTGCAGAACTTCCGCGCCACCCTGATCCCGACCATTGCGGTGCCTGTGGTGCTGCTCGGTACCTTCGGGGTGATGGCGGCGTTCGGCTTCTCCATCAACACCCTCACCATGTTCGGTATGGTGCTGGCCATCGGCCTGTTGGTGGATGACGCCATCGTGGTGGTGGAGAACGTGGAGCGGCTGATGAGCGAGGAGGATCTCTCCCCGCTGGAAGCGACCCGCAAGTCGATGACCCAGATCACCGGCGCGCTGGTGGGGATCGCCCTGGTGCTCTCCGCCGTGTTCGTGCCGATGGCCTTCTTCGGCGGCTCGACCGGTGCCATCTATCGCCAGTTCTCGCTGACCATCGTCTCGGCCATGGTGCTGTCGGTGCTGGTGGCGTTGATCCTGACCCCGGCGCTCTGTGCCACCCTGCTCAAGCCGATGAAACATGGCGAGTTTGGGGCCAAGCGCGGCTTCTTTGGCTGGTTCAACCGCGCCTTTGATGCCGGTACCAACCGCTATCAGAGCGGCGTGCGCAAGGTGATCAAGCAGGGCGTGCGCTACAGCCTGATCTACGGTGCCATGCTGGCGGTACTGGCAGTGCTCTTTATGCGGATGCCCACCTCCTTCCTGCCGGAAGAGGATCAGGGGGTCATCATGTCCATGGTGCAACTGCCGGTGGGGGCGACCAAGCAGCGCACCGAGGTGGTGCTGGCGGACATGCGCGACTACTTCCTGAAAAACGAGAAGGATAACGTCGACTCCGTACTGACCGTGTCGGGCTTCAGCTTCGCCGGTAGTGGCCAGAATGCGGGCATGGCCTTTATCAAGCTCAAGGACTGGAGCGAGCGCAAGAGCCCGGATCGCAGCGCCAATGCCATTATCGGCCGCGCCATGGGCTATCTGTTCAGCATCAAGGAGGCGCAAGTGTTCGCCTTCAACCTGCCTCCGATCCCGGAGCTGGGTACGGCGACCGGTTTTGACTTCTTCCTGCAGGATCGCGGCGGCATCGGTCACGACAAGCTGATGGCGGCGCGCAACCAGCTGCTCGGCATGGCGGCGCAGGATCCCAATCTGGTGCGGGTGCGCCCGAACGGGATGGAAGATACGCCGCAGCTCGATATCAAGATCGACTACGAGAAGGCGCTGGCGCAGGGGCTATCCATCGCGGATATCAACAACACCCTGGCCACTGCCTGGGGCTCGTCCTACGTCAATGACTTCGTTGACCGTGGCCGGATCAAGAAGGTCTACATGCAGGCGGATGCCCCCTTCCGGATGAACCCGGAAGATCTGAAACTCTGGTATGTGCGCAACAGTGCCGGTCAGATGGTGCCCTTCTCCGCCTTTGCCAGCACCGAGTGGAGCTTCGGTTCGCCCCGTCTGGAGCGCTACAACGGCGTGCCGGCGATGGAGATCGTCGGTGAGGCGGCGCCTGGCAAGAGTACCGGTGATGCGATGGCCGCCATCGAGCAGATGGTGAAACAGCTGCCGGAAGGGGTGGGCATCGAGTGGACCGGGCTCTCCTTCCAGGAGCGTCAGGCCGGTTCACAGGCGCCCGCGCTCTACGCCATCTCCTTGCTGGTGGTGTTCCTCTGTCTGGCGGCCCTCTACGAGAGCTGGAGCATTCCGTTCTCGGTGATGCTGGTGGTGCCGCTCGGGGTACTGGGGGCCATTGTGGCTGCCACCCTGCGCGGGCTGGAGAACGACGTCTACTTCCAGGTCGGCCTGCTCACCACCATAGGCCTGTCGGCGAAGAACGCGATTTTGATCGTGGAATTTGCCAAAGAGCTCTACGACAAAGGGATGGGCTTGGGTGAAGCCGTGGTGGAGGCGGCGCGCCTGCGTCTGCGTCCGATCCTGATGACCTCGCTCGCCTTTATCCTCGGGGTGCTGCCGCTGGTGATCAGCTCCGGCGCCGGTGCCAGCAGCCGTAACGCCATCGGTACCGGCGTGATGGGGGGGATGATCAGCGCCACCGTGCTGGCCATCTTCTTCGTGCCGCTCTTCTTCGTGCTGGTGATGCGCTACTTCACCAAACACAGCAGCAAAGAAGCACGCCTGACCCATGCCCATGAGTCAAAACATGACTGATGGCTGTGTTTTCCTCAGTTAACTGCACTACCAGAAGATAGTGTCAGACCAAATCTGACCGGCAATACAAATGGGGCAACCAGCATGGTTGCCCCATTTTTTGTTCCAACCACAATTTCAGTTCAATTTTCAATCGCATTTTCGATGGGGTCATACAGCCCTCATGGTGTTCTATCGAATCTTGGTTAAAAACGAGATGCTGAAACATTTTTTGGTGTGCAGTCTTGTTGGAATCAAGATAGAATCTGCCGTTCTATCGGGCTGGTACTGTGCGTTTTTTGCCATGAAAAGTTCTGTTTCGTAGTTTTACACGAAATGAAAACATGGTTATGCGCCATCAAAACATAACAATGCTGGAGGACACGATGACCAACAGCAAGCACAATCAGGTTAAAAGCAGCAAACTGGGGGCTGTAACCCAGGGGCGGTAGCCATGATGTTTGCCTGTCATCTATGTAACTTTTGCTTTGTCTAAAATGTCAGCTCTCGGATATTGAGTGAATTTTAGAGATTGCTTCAGCTCTTCAGCGTTTACTCCATTTCAGTCCGCA
>OEQV01000201.1_pt1 | contig 17391 bp, 15 predicted proteins | sample 1539821 | NCBI WGS metagenome assembly OEQV01 (sample SAMEA3891244, study PRJEB23780) | metagenome | biome: terrestrial biome; feature: animal house; material: water of meat washing | place: Italy | collected 2015-05-12 | reverse complement strand
TCTGAACAGCATTTCAAGAATGGCAAACTTCTTGTTTTTATCAAAAGAGGATATGGGATCATCAAGGATAATCAGTCCCGGGTTTTTTGACAGGCATTCATACATGAATAACACAATCGCAAAGGCGTTCCGTTCTCCATAGCTGAGATGCTGGCTACCGCCGCTGACGTACCCGTCAAAATCTATGTGTCGTAGCCTGAGTTTTCTCTGCTCTCCCTCGCCGGCTATATCCACCCTGTATTTATAGCCTGCATAAGTGAGGAAATTATTGATGTTTGTTTTGTGCTGTGCGATCAGCCGGATCATGCTGTCCCGGTGCCGGTTAATTTTTCCCTGCAGCGGTCCGGCAAGGTTTATCAGGTCCATAAGGGCCGCGTTCAGTCTGTCGGTGATCCCCTGCATGAGTTCGGATTGCAGATCAGGGAAGAACTGCAGGTCAATCAACCTGGCAGTGAGCACCTCCCGAACGTTCTGCTGTTCCTGCAGGCTGAAAACATTCAGGCCTCTCAGCGCAGTGAGTTTCTCTGTCAGCGTATCGGTCTGGCGTTTCAACGCCACTAGGTACTCGATATGTTCGGCTTCCGGACCGTTCTGAAGCATAGTGATGGCCAGAAGGCGTTCTCTGGCGCTCTCCGTCAGGTAATTACCGAGGTTTTCCACCAGTCTGATGATAGCGGTCAGGTTTTTAATGGTGGATTTATCGTATTCCTCTCTGACTTGGCGAATTTGTGCTTCCTTTCCCGTGATATCACCGGTACAGAACGGACAGCAGCCATCCGAAAGGGGCGAAAACTCGAGTCCCTTTGTCTGCCAGTCAATCCATTCCACGCGGCGTTCACTGCGGATGTAGGGTTGATAGTTCTCAAGACCAGCCGGAATGTGGTGTATTTTATTTCCGCCTGACAGACCTCTCATACCGGTTGAAGAACGTGAAATCCCGGAACTGGTTGATTTGAAAGCATTACTGAGTTCCTGTAGATGGTCTATCAGAGAGTTCAGCTCAGTGTGATCCGTGAAAACAGCCCGGATCTTTTGCGTCATTTCTTCTATTTCACGCTCTCTTTCCGCATGGGCTTGATTGCGGATAAGAATATTAAAGCTGTCACTGATGAGCTCGTCCGGTTGGAACGTAAACTGACTGACGTACTCCTCGTTGAAGCACATCACGTCCCCAATCCCGTCAGCACCGATGACAATGGGCCCGGTGCTATCGGGGTTTTCTCCGCGCAGCCGGAAGGGCATCAGTGCCTGTAGTCCCTGAATGTCGTCCCGCGCCGCACAGCTTATGGCCCGTGACAGCGTACTTTTTCCAGTACCATTTGGCGCAAACTTAATGTTCAGTTTATCGGCAGTGAGGGTGATATGTGCTCGTACGATGTTATTGCAGTGGCGTATTTCAATGTCCATTGATCTGTCCTTTGCCAGTTATTCCGGGGGGATTCATATCCTGCCGCAAAATGTGCCCGCATGCTGTGATGCAGATACATAATACATTTCGTTTATACCATTGCTTACACCTCTCCGAGGTGTTCATATCAGAAACAAAGATTAGGTCGATCCGACTTAGCCGGAAACCGGATCTGCACGACGGGAAACGGGCAAACGATATGATAATTAAGCAATTCACATAAAATCATATCAGATATGATTTTCATTATTAAAAATGAAACAATATCTAATATTATCAGAAATCAAGAGTACATAAATCATACAGGATATGATTTTACATGTCAGAACATTATCAGATGGAGCGTGCAGGATGGATCAGGAAATGACGTTTTCATTCAGCTATGAACAACTGACCCGGTTTGCGGAAAAACGCATCCGGGAATGCAATCTGGACAGCCAGGGCGTAACTTATCTCTGCGAGTCAGCCAAAGCCGGAGCCGTGCTGATCTTCTGGCATGAACTGGCCATAAATGGCTATACCTCAATGAATGCCATAAAGAGACAGGAGATCATTGACGCCGACCATCAGCGCCTCAGAAAGCTCATCTGGCCGGAGGATGACTGGAAATGACTCAGAGCCGCCGACCGTCGCCACTGCAGCGGAGAGTGCTGATTGTGCTGGCTGCCCTTGATGAAAAACGGTCAGGACCCGTGCTGACGCGGGACATAGAACGGGTGCTGGAGCGAAGCGGGGAAGCCCCGGTCTACGGGCCAAACCTGCGCGCCTCCTGCCGTCGTCTGGAGGATGCCGGCTGGCTGCGTACCCTGCGCGCTCCGAACCTGCAGCTGGCAGTGGAGCTGACGGACGCCGGCCGGGCCGTGGCACAGCCTCTGCTGCTGGCAGAACAGGACCGCCTCCGGGCAGAACAGCGTGCGGCAGAAGTCGTCGTACTGCCGCTGGTCCCGGCAACAGGTCTGCCCGCAGACGGCACTTCTGCCACTGATCTGGCGGTGCAGCTGAACGGCATAACGTATCAGGCCTGCCGTGGGGATTTTGTGGTGCGTCTCGACGGCAGCACCTGTCTGCAGTTATGGAATAAAGAAGGCAGAGTGGTACGCCGGGAGGGCGATCCGCTGGAAGTGGCGCAGTGGCTGCAGGCCTGTCATGATGCCGGAATAGAAGTTCGTGTACAGGTTAATGAAAGCGTCACTCCGTAAAAACATGCCAGCACGGTTTACACATCATCCCATGATGGCAGCCGGTTAACTTTCCTGCGCCACCAGTGGAAAGAGGCCATGAGCAGTCCGAACAAAAAACCACCCGTGATACTTATAATAATGGCCTCACCTGCCACCATTCCTGACGGCCCCCAGTAGATAAACCACATTGCACATCCCCAGGAAATGCCCCATAAGCTCCCCATCAACAGCGTGACCTGCCAGAACGGCATAAAGGGTAATGGCGGAAGCCGGATACCCAGCCTCCAGAGAATACGCAGAAGAGGAGGGGCATAATTGCTCCGCCACATCTTTTTGCTGTCCATCAGGGCAATGGCCCGGGCTTTTTTCTGCTCAAAGGTCACAGGAGCACCTCCGTTCCATGATGTAAACGTGACACAGCTTATTGTTATTGATTATTATTATCATGCTGTGATTATGTTGTCATGCATCAGTACACTGACAAAAGTGCAAAAGAAAGGAAAACAGGCAGATGAACAGAAAATATTATTTTAATAATATGTGGTGGGGATGGGTGACGGGGGGATATATGCTGTATATGTCATGGGATTATGATTTTAAATACAGATTACTGTTCTGGTGTATTTCTCTCTGCGGAATGGTTTTGTATCCGGTTGCAAAATGGTATATTGAAGATACAGCTCTGAAATTTACCCCACTTCATTTCTGGAACAGCGGTTTTTTTGCTGATACACCTGGAAAAATGGGTTTGCTTGCTGTTTATACGGGTACTGTTTTCATATTATCTCTTCCGTTAAGTCTGATATATATTCTTTCTGTTATTATAAAAAGGCTGTCTGTAAGATAGACAGCCTGTCTTATATTTTATTTAAATACCCCAGAACTTATTCGCTTTTTCCACAAGCGATTCATCAATCAGCGCACCGGTGACAGCCATCAGTAAACCATACCCGATAATGCCTAAAGCGCTTCCGGTAAGAATACTGAAGACCAGTGCAACAAGAGCCGTTGCGGCATTGCCTGCTATAATGGCTTCTGTTTTAACAAAAAGAGGACGCCAGTTCTCTGTCCGGACAGCCTTACCAAACTCAGTGATCCAGTCAGCAAGATTTGTAAATTTTCCTGCATATCCCGGTCCCCGACTGAATCTGTTCAGATCAGACGATATATCAGACAGTTTCACAGACTCAAGGGCGGCAGCAATCGCTGCACGATCTTTTGCATTAATTTTTTTGTTAATGTCAGCCTGGTACTTTTCATATGCTTTTAATGCCTCTTCAACATTACGTATTTTCTTCCCTTTAGCCTGCCCGGCCATATCTCTGGCTAACTGCTCAGCTTTTGCACCATATTTTTCTGAAACTGATTTCAGGAACTCTGTTGTGAAATTAATTGCGTCTTTCGTTGCCTTCAGTTCATCCTGTTTTCTTTTCTCTTCCGCTATCTTCTGATTGATGCCGGCAAGCTGGTTACGGATATTCTCTTTTTCCTTCAACAGGGCATTAAGAGCGTCATTTACATGCTTTTGTTCATTTGTTCTGGCACTGAGGTTATTTCTCGCCGAATTTACCGCAGATTCAGCAGAGGTGATTTTATTTCTGGCATCAAGCAATCGTTGCCGTAACTTGTCCCATTCAGCAACTTCAGCATTATAAATGCTCCTTTAATGACAGGATGATTGGCCGTTTTTACCTGTAGCTTTTATTGCTCCTGATGCTGAAGAACTTAAAACAGTGCTTGCGATAGCTCCTTTTACAGTATTACCAAAAAATACATTGTCTGTCATGCCGCCAACAAAGCCGGCTCCTGCACTTAATCCGGCACCGCTCCAGCTAATAATTTTTCGGTTCAATCACCGGAAGAAATTATCAACGTAATCATCCCATGCATGCCCCTGAACAGACCACTCACGATTAACCGGAGGCGGGAATCCACTTCGACAGTAGCCGTTCTTCCCCTCAAAATCAAATACACCATGTGGATATCCGTTTATCAGCAGAACACACTTCAGGCAGTCCTCAGACCAGCCAATCTTCACATCAGAGGGGATGTGAGCATCTGAAATATCTTCAACGTTATATATATGCACAGCATCCCTGACAGGGTTACCTTCAGCGGACTCATCAAGTGCATAGAAATATCCGGTATTCCCGTCATCTTCAAATACAGCGGCCAACATTCCATCAGGAGCTAAACTTTTTATCGCCATAGCCTCACCAACTATGAGTTGAGTCTGTGCCGTCACGAGTATTGTCATAAAACATGTCTCTCCGTTCCAGTTTGTCTGATGATATAAATCCCCCGGGACTCATCCCGGCAGGTAAAATCATACTCTCAACAAAACTTTTCTTCCCCTGCCTCAGGCGAGTCCACAGAGAAAATAACAATTCTGAGAGTTATCTGCGGGAAAGGCTATTTATATGTTACTATCTCATTCTCTCACTGGCGAGATTATAAACGTTACTACGTTCTCGTTTTCCTACCGCAACAACCGCAATAATTAACATATCGTCAATCACCTGATAAACCAGACGAAATCTCGATGCACGTAGTTTAATTTTGTAGCAGTCCTTTAGCCCTCGTAGTTTTGCCGACGGTATATGAGGATTTTCGCTGCATTTTTTTAGTTTTTTCACAAACTGTTGTTGAATGGTCTTATCCAGTTTCAGCCATTCCTTGAGCGCATCATCCCTGAATTTTACCGTATAAGTCATAAATAACTGTCCAGGTCCACATCATGCAGTGGCTGATTGCTGCGTTCAGTAACCAGTTTCACCAGTTCCTGGTCATCCAGAGCATCAAGCATCCTTTCATACAGTTCAGCAGGCACACAGTAGAATGCCGGCTGATTCCGGTTAAGAATGGCGACAGGGTAACCATCTCCGGCACTGACTGTAGCCATAGGATTTTTTTTCAGCTCACTGACACTTGCACTGGTGTCAGACAGAATGATGTTAGGCATAACGCACCTTTGAGACTATTTAACAAGTCTTAACGATATCCCTGAAACGACCACTTAACAAGTCTTTATTACTCACACTTTTGCAAATGCATTAAATGCTGCTTGTATTATTCTGATGCCGCGCCAGCGGCATGGAAGGCGGCACTCTGTTGTTTCATATGATACCGGAGTAAAACCGCCGAAGCCCGGCGTAAGCCGGTACGGATTGATAGATTTCACCTTACCCACCCCCGGCCCTGCCAGACCATACCCGCTTTCAGCCATGAGAGAGCTTCTGTGCGCGGTCGGAGTGGTCCCGACGAGGGTTTACCCGAAGTCGGGGCGTATCTCCGCGTTAGCGGGCCGTGAGGACCGCTTACGAGCGTGTACTGAGAACTTCCAGCGAGAAGACTGACAGCGATGAAGATGTAGTTACAACATTCATAATTAAAAGCGACTCTGTTCCGGCCCGAAGGGCCGGGGCGGGGCCGCTTTTCAGTTATGAGGGAGGGGCTTTGTGGTTTCAGTTCTGCGCGGCACCGGGGTTTTTCTGGTGGTTGTATCTGAGTGTTGTAACTAAAATGGCTCCGGTCGGGGCCCGCCGCTTGCGGTGGGAGGTGCATATCTGTCTGTCCACAGGACAGGCAGTGAATAGGTTTTCTTTTTAAATGAATGTAATTAAGTAGTTTAAAGGAGATATAAACAGGTGTTTAAAAGATACATTGCACCCTGTAAGGCTGTCGGCTGGCGCTTTATGGCATGAACGGTTGTAACCTTATGGGGAAGTCCCTTGCAGTTAAATGTGGACAAGCAAAATTCCCCGTCTGTGAGAGGTGTTTTGCATCAAAAACAGGGGGAACCGGATGCACCTGAAGGGGGATGATGAGATTGTTTTTTGTATGCAGTGCTGCTTTTTTGTTCGCTGACAGGCTTCAGGCGTGCGAATGCCTCCGGCGCGGGCCGGATTATTCTGAGGAGGTCACTTTCAGGGGGAAGCTGTGGCCAGCCGGCTGTAATTACGGTTACGTGACAGAATCATGCGCTCCTTCACACGACGCTCCACTTCGCGTTTTACCGCCTCACGATTGTTAGTGAAGCGTCCTTCCGAGATTTCACGTGTCAGCTGTCGTTTCACCAGGGTGACGATATCCTGGCGTTCCCTGTTCGCATCACGACGCGCACGGGCACGCTTTATTCCCCGGGACTTAAGCTCTGTCTGGTAACTGCGGAAACGCTCACGCACAAAACGCCAGGCTTTCGCAATCAGTTCATCCATACCCAGGGTATCCAGCCCCTGCTTTTTGCGCTGTCTGTTTTCCCATTCCACACGGCTGCGGCGTGCGGAAGCCACCGCCTCTTCTGAGATATCGAGAGCGGCAAACAGCGCCGGTGTGAACGTGATGTCGCTCGGAATATAGCAGCCAATAAGTGGGTCATATTCCGTCTGATAGGTAATCAATCCCAGCTCTGACAGGAACGTCAGGGCACGGGTGGCACGGGTGATGGAAAGTGTTCCGGCAGCAGACTCCGTCGCCAGTCCGCACTCAATGGCCAGCGTGGTGATGGAGCACTGGACGCGGTTGGCCAGCGGGTCATAGTGAAAACACAGCCCCTGCAGCAGCGCATCAATGGCCCGGCGACGCAGTACCGGTGGCATGCGCCGACGCAGTCCCTTCGAACGGGCATGTGCCACATGAATGGCGAAATCAAAACGGGAGGTGAAGCCCACCGCCTTTTCCATCAGTTTTTCGCAGAACTTCAGCGTTCCGGCACCTTCACGGGGTGTGAACACCGGATTCGGATTTTTAACCTGTGAATAGTATTTTTGAAGGAGATCAGCCATGTCCCCCTCCAACACTATTCCCCCTCCTACGGGCGGTAACTAGCTCGTCTGGGCCGACACGTAAAGTTTCGAACATATCTGGTCTGAACCAGATGGTTCCTCCATCAAAAGCGATGAGATGAAGATCATTATCAAGAGTTTTGAGGGCTCTCCAAACACGAGTGTATGAACCTCCACTACAAACTGAAAGCTCTTTAACAGATAAGTTAACTTTGTTCGTATCAGGGATGTAGTGTGCGCACATTACTTGTACGAGGGAAACATAAAAACTAACCATCGACGCGCTGATTTTATTTTTACGTTTGCCATGCGCTATTGCAAGCAAACCTCTGATGAAGATCAGATGCTTGAAGGAGTCAAAATGAGCCCTTTTCTGGAGAAGGCTGCAAAACGGGTGAGGATACTTGCTGGAATCAATGTGAAGATCTGATTCAATCCCACCCGCTATTACTGAATGTGTTTCATGATTAGCCACACCATCCTGCACTTACAATGCACAGAAGGAGTGAGCACAGAAAGAAGTCTTGAACTTTTCCGGGCATATAACTATACTCCCCGCATAGAGCAACAGCTTCTATGCAGTTTCTTGTTAGCCCCGGTAATCTTTCTGGACTCGCCAAAGTTAGAGAAGATTATCGGGGTTTTCACTTTTCTGGCTCCTGTAAATCCACATCAGAACCAGTTCCCTGCCACCTTACGGCGTGGCCAGCCACAAAATTCCTTAAACGATCAGCAATCTACCACTCACTCCTGAGATAAGCAAGAATGTGAATATTTACGAAGTCGCTCTGCGTTTCAGCTCTGATTCAATCAGTTTTTCAAGCATCTGCGCCTGAGTAATACCTTCCTCATCCGCCAGTTCACTCAGCCTGTCTTTTAACCGGGCCTGAATAACCGCATGAAAAGCCTTATGAGTGTTGCTTCTGCGAGCCAGAGAAGCTCTTTGCCTCTCTCTGGCCGGAACAGGGTTACCTTTCCGGTATGTACGCTTGGTGCCTGATGAGGAAGTCACTGCATTTTCTGTCTGCGACATCTCGCCTCCTCAATTCTCAAACAGGGATCGTTTCGCAGAGAATACTACAGTTTTTTGAAATCAGCGACTTGAAAGTTGTGACGATGATCTGTGTTGGCGCACAAATCATGTCTGATTACGACCGTTTAATGTGATTTTGATAATGAAATGGCTGAAAAGCTGGAAATGCCTTAGCCAGGGTGCCGGCCCCGGGCGGGACCGGCTGTTTCTGGTATATAGGGTGTCTGCCCCTGAAATACCTCACACTTCCGGAAAGCGGGGACTTCCGTCCCCGCCCGGCAGCTTACTTCCGTGCTTCGTAGGCCAGAGTTACCTGCACCACTGTATTTCCTCTGTGAATATTCAGCTCACATAACCGTTCCCTGAATATCAGTGAAAAACACAACACCGTGGCGCACACGGCGAGCAACCCGATAAGGGCATATTTCGTCATAAACTTTGACCTCTCTGCAAGGAAGAGGCTACAATCAGTAGTGTTAAGGTACTTCATGCAGACCTCACGAGTTAATGGATTAACAAGTGGGGTCTTCGCATTTCTGGTACCTGCGTCTTGCCTGAACCAGAAAGGCTCAGACACCCGCCGCGATAATACTACATTCCCTGTTGCTTAATAACTGCCACCACTGGCGCGATCAGATATTGGTTGTCTGGAGATTCAGGGTCCAACCTAACTTGAGCCAGCTATAGCGAGAAACCGTAAATTATTGTTCGTATGCTCCCGCTGGTCCAGAATGGGAATTCCCTCTGTCTGATGTTGAGCAGTCATGGAGAATTGAAACTTGTTTAAGACTTTGGCAGCCTACTGTTTTTAATACACCCAATAAGGTATGAAGATGAAACCAGGTAAGTTGTTAGCCGCCGCTACCGTTTTAACGATAACTGCATGTGCTGGAAAGGTTGAAAAAGACCCGCAATATGTAGCCGCAGAGAAATGTGCAGATTTAGTTATCATAAAATCAAGAGCTCTGGCAGAGAAAGGCATAAGTGGTAAATACGTGCTAACATCAAAACTCCGTACAACTTCGACGTCTGATGGCCCATTCACATCAACAAAAATCAGAGGCATTCCATATGCAACCTCTACGTTCCTCGACAATGGTAATGAGGGGAGTGCCTGGAGAAAATGTATGGGGCAGAAATTGTAAGCATGAGTTGTTCCCCAAAAGGATTTTGGGGGTGTTAAAAATAGTTTACATTTCCAGTTAAGATTCAGTGCGAAACACTTTTCCCGCAAGTATCTGTGTGCCACAAATTATATTAATCAGAGTCTTATGGGGTTCAACTTATTCAAACCGTAAGTTTCTGCACAGACTTTCCTGCTGGCCCAGTACACGAACAACCTGCCCATAAATATCTGCAGACAATACCGGCCATGAAAAGATAAATAATACCAGTGGAATATATTTCCTCATGTTATTCTCCATATCAGATAAATGGCACCTGTATTTCACCCCCCTGAATATCGCAGCACACACTGAATAAGACCTTATTTTGTGAAATTAATCACAAAATATAAAATCACGACTTAATACGGAAAAAACTCTGTGCTACTCAGAACTGTCCGGTCATACTGCCCGACCGGAGATTAAAAAAGTAAATCTCATGCATTATTCAGCCTTCTGACTCCTGGAGTAATGAAGGCTGCTTTTTTCGTTACACCCTTCCCCGGCAGCGCCGGTGGCAGTGTGCAGCCCTTTTTCGGGCAAACTGCTGCCAGTCTGTCCGGGGCGCAACACCGGCAGCCCGTCGCCATGCTTCTGCCGCTTCCATCCAGCGTCCACTGACCTCCAGAATAACGGCCCGGCTTCCGGCACGCTGCCAGCGCCAGACCTGACCGTTCCGTGAACTGTTTCTGAATCCATTCATTTTTGTTTCCCCCCTTTAACCCGTCAGCATTATGGTGTTAAATAATTCAGTGGACCGATTTCCTTTCGGGCATGGAAGTTATTTCCTTTAAGCCTTATTTCCCTGCCTCCTCTCTCTGACGGAGGCTTTTTTATTTCTCATCAAGCACGGCCTGAAGTTCTGCCTTTATCCGGTTCTGGCGGCGGATTTTATCCAGACGCTCTGCCGCATACACTTCCTCCTCCTGAGAAATATGCTCCGTTACATACCCTTCCGTGTCATACCGACAGGCACCGGCTTTCATGGCACACAGATAGCTTTCTGAACGGGTGATGGCCTTCAGCGCCCGGCGCAGTTTTTTATGCGAGAGCGGGATATTCCGCTGCGCCACGTCTTCCAGTAACACGTCCCGGATACCGCAGGCCAGAAGCCGGGGCGTGTCACCGTCAAACAATCCCGGCCACCAGGGTTTCAGGGTATTCACGGCCTCATCCAGCGTGGGCAGGTTCAGATAAATGGACAGTGCCTGTCTGGCCTGCGCTTTTTTTGCCGCCAGCTCTGCTTCCCGGGCTGCTTTCTCGGCCAGCTTCTGCTTTTTCACCTTCCATTTTGGTGGCGTGGTGACATTGATGATGGTTTTCCGGCTGCGGACAGGCGTCTCCCCTTCCGTTTTCCGCTTCAGTGTCAGTACCGGTCGCTTCTGCTCTGTCATGCTGTGTTCTGCCTCTGACGAATCATCCTGTTACGGTCAAAGATACCACACCCGTCACGGCGCCAGAACGCCCAGCACAGCCAGATGACAGGCGTAGAATACCGGGAAAAAATCCCCGGGCCAGAAACGGGGTAATGATTTTCCTGCACACGACACCAGACCAACGGTCAGCACCGTCATCACAAGACCGGCCACCGCCGCTGCATCACTGGTGGCAAGGTTAAGCGCCGGAATAACAGCCAGCAGGCAGGCGACCAGCGCCAGACGTTCCGCTCTGTCTTCCGCCCGGTACAGCCGGTGGCTGACTGCCAGCATCAGCAGCCCGGCAATGCCGTAACTGGTGCCGGACAAGGGCCCCCACAGGGCCATCAGAAGAATGGCCGCTGCTGTACGCCACCCACTGCGCGTTTCACACCACGTCAGCACCTGTGCCGCCACTGCAAAGGCAAACAGGATATTCCCCTCATACCAGGGAAAGCCGGCCAGATAATATGCGAACTGGGCAATAATTCCCCATCCCCACAGCCGGTTAATGGCCGGTTGCCGGATATGCGCATGACGGGACAGATTCAGCCCCCACACCAGGGCAAACAGCGGAAAGGCACCGCGTCCGGCCAGAAACATCCACGTCTGGTCCAGATGCAGAATGCGGTTTGCGTGGTCCAGTACCATCAGCACCAGTGCCACCGTTTTGATGATATCCCGCTGTCCGGGTGACCAGACCAGCAACGACTGCAACCAGGTATCGGTCCGGGCAGCCAGTGAATCGTTACGTGTCGTGTTCGTGTTATCCGTTGTCATCAGTGTTTGTCTTCCTGTATCAGTCTCCGCCCAGGGTTTTCTCTTTCTGCAGGTCACGAACCATATCCCGCTCCATCTGCTGCAGTCGCTCCTGCAGCAGATTTTCCCGGGCAACCTCCCGGACCGCTTCCCGCACCCGTTGTGGTTCACGCAGTACACTCTCCGGCAGTGCGGCTTCCCGTTCAGATATGGCAGACCGGTCACGCTCCTGCCCGGCAATTTCCCTGACAGCCTGCTCTGTTCTGCCATCCGGCAGGTCAGGTTTGTTCTCTGCCATTTTACGGACAATTTCATCTGCGCGGCGTTCCGTTTCACGGCGGATGGCCTCTTCAGCCTGCCGCTGTGCCAGTACCTCTGCCGTGACCGGCTCGCCATTTCCGGCTCCCGGCTGGACGCTGTTGTCCGGGATATCCCCCCACACGCGACCACCGGTGATGGCACCGGGATTCCACGGACGACCTTCACCGGCGATTCTCACCACCACACCGCTGTCGGGGTTATCACGGGCAATCCGGACACCATCCTGCATATTATCAGCCAGCAGGCTCTCGCCGTTACGGCTGCCCTGCAGGGCCACGAACTGCGCATCCCCGCTGCCTTTCACACGGCCTTCACCACTGAATCCCCGCAGCCCGTTTCCGTCATCCGTGGTCAGCGGGTTCAGCCAGATACCGGCAGACTTGCCGTTACGGTCAAACGCCGGCAGTGCCACATACGGCTGTGGATATTTACGTCCCGGAGCAATAAACCGTGCAGGAGTGTCTCCCCCGGCAAGCCCCGCCTGACGAAGAACGGCACGCCCTGCCGCCACGTCCCGCAGCTCCCGCGCCGTACTGAACAGCCGCTCTGCATTCATGACCTCCCGGTCCGGTTTCGGTTCAAACACATCGTGGGCTGTTCCTTTCTGTACGGCATTGTTAATGGCATCCGTCCAGCCCTGACGGTTATCGGTGTACACCTGCACATGCTGCTTCATACGCGACAGGGCCACGTAGGCTGACTCAAAGCCGGCCATCAGTTTCCGGTTACCTTCCGTGCCTTCAAGCGCAATGGCAAAGGTTTCACTTGCCCCCTGCGCACCGTGGGCGGTGATGGCATAGGCCAGGTCAATATGTTGCTCTGCCCGCTCCTGACCGGGGCGAATCACCCGGGTCTGCTGTCCGTCCGACAGCGTGACACTGTCACCGGAAACCGCTGTCACCGTCCAGACGCTGTTGGCCACATAACCGCGCTCCCGGTCACTCTTCGTGAAGCGCATCCGGTCACCGGTTCCCACCCGGATGGTGTCCGGAGTGTACAGTGTGACGCCTTCAGCCACCGCCTCCCGGGGCGAAATCAGCCGCGTGTTACCTTCCGCATCCTGCAGGGTTATCAGCCCGTCATCCTTGCTGATACCGGCAATCCGGTGATACACATTATCCACCAGGGCAAGTGCGTCCCGATGTGTCTCCCAGGTGGAGAGACGACGCAACTCCCCGTCCCGTATATTCGCTGTGTTCAGGACAGGCACCATGACCTGCTCTTTTCCCAGCTCACCGGCCTTTTCCCGTGCATCATGAATCATGCTGTTCAGTACGCGCCGGTCCTCATTCAGATGCGTGACAATCAGCGTCTGCTCCCGTGCTTCCGGCGTCCTGCCGGTATAATCGCGGACAATGGCTTCATACAGTGTCATGGGAATATCCGGAAAAGCCTCACCTTTCAGCATCGCCTTCTGCTGCGCTTCTGCCAGTTTCGCTTCCTGGCTGTGACTGAACTCCGTCACGGAGTGCTCCGGTGCCCATGCGCCCTCCTGACGTGGCACCTGAGACGGTTTCACACTCTCAAGCCCGGACAGTGCCCTTTCCACATCCCGGTTAATCAGGCTGTATACCGCCTCCCGCAGCTCCGGCGTCTGGCGCACAATCTCCTTCATGATGGCCACATCGGCAGCACTGCGCGTCTGCTGGAGACGGAAAGGCTGACCGGGCGCGATGGCCTGCAACTGGTCCGTGTCACCACTGGCCACGGCACGACCGCCACCGGCCGCAATCAGGGCGTATGCCCGTGCCATGTCGGTATTGCCCACCATAGAGCTCTCATCGAGCAGGAACAGCGTGTTGCTGAAATCCGGCGTTTCTCCGCTGCGCTGCTGCAGCTGCGTGTCATGCAGAAAGGACGCCAATGTCTGCGCATCCACGCCGGCGCTGCGCATCTCCCCGACCGCACGGTGTGTGGGACCCAGCCCAACGACACGGGGACGCTCACTCTCCGGCAGCATGTTCACGGCTGACATCACCGCCCGGAACTGTGTGGTCTTACCCACACCTGCATAGCCCTGCACCACCGTGAAGCGGTCGGACGTTTCCAGTATCATGCGGGTGGCGGCGCGCTGTCCTGATGTCAGTTTCTCCATGAGTTCGCCAGGTACTCTCTCCATCAGCGGCGTGACCGTCTCCTTACCTTCGAGAATATGGCGAAGAATGCTCTTTTCTGCCTCATACGACGCACGGGAAACCAGCAGGCCTGTGCCATAGCCTTTTGCCACATCCACATACAGTAAATCACCGCGTTTTATCTGCGCATTGATTTCCCCTCCCAGTTCAGTAAAACTGGTTCCTTCTGCAGCAAACGACTTCGCCTCTGTCAGCAGGTCCACCATGCTGAAGGCCAGATTTTTACTTTCCAGCACAGGAAGGGCCAGATGAATAGCCTGCTGTGCCGGCGTGTGAAGCCCGGTTTTCTGCAGACTGATAGCGGTTTCCAGCAATGTCTCACCGGCACGCGCCTTTATCTGCTCAGAAACCACCGTAAAGGAGGGATGGCGGGCAAGTTTTTCCGCAGTACGGGTTTCATCCAGTGAAGAATACAGCCGGACATCACGACCGCTGCGGGCCAGACCGTTCAGGGTGGCGTTGTCCATTGCCATCTGTGTGACGGAGGCAAAAACCTTCGCACTGTCGCTGACGGAATGCCCGGGCGTTTCCACCCAGCCGTTCTCCAGCTTCAGTGCCGTGAATGGTGAATCGCTCACAGGCAGGGAGGCCGGTTCAGCCCGCCCCGGCACAACAACCGTCATCGCATCTTCACTGACGGATGCCACCTGCAGGCGGTCACCGCCGGAGACGCGGAGTCCGGGAATTTTCCCTGTCACCCTCAGACGCTCGCCGTCTGCCACCGGCATTTTTTCCGGCCGGAACAGCGACCAGCTGCTGTCCAGGGAGGAAATACGCACCACCTGCGTTTCACCCTGCGCATCCCGCAGGGTCAGGCTGTGACTCTGCGCCGTCACCCGGTCGATAACATAGCGGTCATGACTGCGTGTCTCCGGGTTCCACTGCTCCATCACCATCCCCGGACGGTACATATCCCGCAGATAACGGCTCCGGCTGTCCAGCCAGACCGGTGAAAGGGCAGTCATGGTCACCTCCGGGAGTCCGAGCACGCCCTGTGTTTTCAGCTCACTGCGGATGGCCTGTGTCAGTATGGCCTGTTCCCGTACCCCGCTGACCTGTGCCACGCTCTCTTCTCCGGCTTTCACGCTGGCCGCAAAATCTCCTGCCAGCCGGGCATAGCGGACATTACGGTCCGGTTCACTGATGATGGTGGCCGGTCGCTGTTCTCCCCCCTGCCAGCGATATGTGTTCACCCCGGCATCCTTCATGGCCATCAGTGCACTGCCTGTACCGGTTCGCTGCCCGCTGTCGGTTATCAGGACCTGTACGTTATGACGTGCGGCACCGTCCAGCAGGGTTAACGTCTCTTTCAGGGAGAGTTTTTCGCCCTGGTCAACGATAACAGTACTGCCCGGCGTGAAGGCCATGCCTTCCGGCAGCTGACGAAGTCCGGTTATCAGCTCACCGGACAGCCGTTCATCCTGCTTCAGGTTCATCTGCGCGCGACGGTCAGCAGCGATAATCTGCACCTCCCGCCCCTGCTCCCGGGCCATCATGACCAGTTCAGCCACCCGCTCACGCTGCCCGGCTGCACCGCCCTGCCCGGACACAATGGCCAGCGACGGACGGTCCTGTGCCAGAACACTGACCGCATCGCTGTAACCGGCCGTCCGGGGGACACTTTTCTCCGGATGTACGGTCACCCGGTTCTGTTTCATGATGTCACGACTGAGTGCCCGGACTGACAGCTCATCGAGCACATGAATCCCGGACGTGAACAGCCCCTTCTCACGATCGAGGGGGATAAGCTGCTCACGGCTGATGGCCTCATCGATACCGGCGCGTGCCCGTTCAATCACACCATTTTCCGGCGGCAGTATGCCGACCGTTCTGGCCAGCACGTCCGTGTACGTAAACTGCACTTTTCGTTCACTTAATCCGGCAATCGCCTGTGTCACCGCCTGCTGCACATCCGGCCCCTCCTGTGAAACAGCCCCGGGCGCCTGCGTGCGGGTCTCCGCACGCTGATCCGCCGCGTCACGATATGCCCGGATGTCGAACCCGGTTTCCTTCAGCGTCTGCATCCATTCAGCCATTCTGACTTCAGGATCGACGTGCTGTTTGGATTTTCGCGTATCCAGTGCCGCCACATCCCGGGATTTCAGCGAGGCATCTTCCCCGACGGCCTCCCGGATTGCCTGTGAGCGTCCGGAAAAGGCCTCCACCGGTACGCCCGGCATCTCCCACATACCGTGCTTACCCACCACTTCGGTTTCATAGCCCAGCGCCTCAACCTGCTCTTTCAGTTTTTCCCGGTAGAGCCTGCCAAAGGCAATCTGATTAGCGTACACATTCTCAATGAACCCCGTTTTCCCCACTTTGTCACTGCTCAGTGTCTTCCATTCGCCGTTATGCTGCGTGACATTAGCCACCACCGCATGCGTGTGTAACTGTGGTTCCTGATCGCGACTGGTGTCGTGGTTAAACAGTGCCATCACCAGATTACCGGTCAGCACCGTTTCTGACTGTCCGTCCGTCATCACCCGTGTGGAGGCCAGCGCCTCCACCTGACGAACAGCAAAGTCCACGGCCTGGTTATGTGCATCAATCAGGCGCTTATCGCCACCTAACATGGCCATCATGGAGACACTTTTGGGGGCGGAGAAGGTCAGGTCGTAGCCGGGACGATGCCTGTTACTGCCATCCTGCATGCGGCTTAGATCCGCTCCGTCCGGCAGCCTTCCCTCCAGAAGACGGGTAAAAACATCCTTATCGACACTGCCCTGCAGTCCCAGCTGTTCAGCCCCCCTGCCGGCCCAGCGTTCTCCCATGCTGCCCAGCACATAGTAATTATCCTTGTCGGTATAATAGTTACCGGCACTTCCGGCCGATCTGACCTGCGCGATACTCATCATAAACGTATATCCCTTTGACATATCCCGGTATCAATCCCACAATGGATATACACAAGACATATCCACATAAGGAGGCAAATAATGGAAACCACCGTATTTTTCAGCAACCGCAGCCAGGCGGTCAGACTGCCAAAAGCGGTTGCATTGCCGGAAAACGTAAAACGCGTTGAAGTGATTGCTGTCGGACGAACCAGAATCATTACGCCAGCCGGAGAGACATGGGACGAATGGTTCGACGGACACAACGTCAGCGCCGATTTTATGGATAACAGGGAACAGCCCGGCATGCAGGAAAGGGAGTCATTCTGATGCTGAAGTTTATGCTCGATACCAACAT
>OEQV01000196.1_pt1 | contig 17603 bp, 24 predicted proteins | sample 1539821 | NCBI WGS metagenome assembly OEQV01 (sample SAMEA3891244, study PRJEB23780) | metagenome | biome: terrestrial biome; feature: animal house; material: water of meat washing | place: Italy | collected 2015-05-12 | reverse complement strand
TAGAAGAAGGTAGTAATCCATAATTAATAGATCGTTAGCAACTAACAGATGTTTAGTACTGTCATTGACATATACAGAGCTAACACCCTTTAAAATAATAGAGGGAAAATGTTTGATAATGTGTTGTAAAGCACTAAGCTTTTCTGATTGTCTATTGCGTGGATAACCTAGACGCTCTAGAGGAAGCACTGTATATCCTGTTGCACTAGAATAGTCGTGTAAATCTTTATCATATTTAAGCTCGCGAATAACAACTTGAATAAGGGCTTCAGCTAATTCATATGTAGGCTCTTCACCTACTAGTTCATGATAAGAAGGCATATAAATATTCCTTGGTTAGGTTCCATGATTAGGGTGAAATCCATATTGTACATCTGCGGCTTTTCTTACTTTGATGGCATCATTGATGTCTTCAAATACGCCTAGATGTATTTGCTTGCTATTTACCATGATCTGCGCTCTGTACTTATTATGAGATTTCATAAACGAAACTCCATTAATTTTAGTAGTGCTATTACGAGATATAGATGTATTCTTCATGTTGTCAGCACTATTGACTTCTCTCAGGTTACACCATCTATTATCTAATCCATTATGGTTTATATGATCTACTTGATCAGGTAAGTGACCTGTCATGTATAACCATATTAATCTATGCACTAAGTACGTTTTACACCCAAAATCTACAGCTAGGTATCCATCACCAGTCAAATACCCTGCCACATCACCTACATAGGTATTATTTGATGTGGGAAGTCTTCTAGTTAACACTCCTGTTACAGGATCGTAATTGAAGAACTTTTTAACTAAACTTTGATCTAATACTTGATTAGTGGGGTTTTTACATAATATACATAGATGCCCTATACGTGACCTTTTAGCATCATAGTGGTTAGCTTCATAATGAGCACCACATTCAACGCATTCACATATGGATTTGTGTGTAGAAAGCTTTTTCACAATTTTAATCTTAGGATTCATTTCATTTACCTATTAATAATGAATTTGACTTGTTTATTTAGGGATAATCCCAACAACGAGACAAGAGGGATGACTAAGAGTCAAGAGGGTTTGCGGAACGCGAAGACAAAACAACCAACAACACAACAGAATTAAGTAAAATATGTTGAGTTAGTGAAGACATTAAAAGGTCTTTCAGGGAGAGTATTTAAATAGGTACATAGACCGTTAAAATCTTTATTAGCATAATATGCTAATACCTGTACTGCATCTTTACTCTCAAGAAGCCATTCTGTATCAGCATCTATAGTTTCTAGTTCTAATTGGTTATTGTAGAGAAATAGCCCACATCCGTGTAAAACTCGTTTAGTTATGTCGTAGTCTCCAGTCTTTATAGACAATAGTGTAATTAAGTCTATTACTTCTTCTGTGCAAGGCACAGCTACGTAATACAATCTAACGTCATCCATATAATACTCCAATGATGTTTAGTTAAGGATTACTGTTTATATACTGTTCCAATGCTTCTTTAAATGTTAGGTAATCAGGGCATAGATGAAGAATGTCGAATAAGAATATTGATTGTTCTTCTGTAAGCGTAGGACTATTCATACAGTAGTACATTTTATTGGTTTGCTTTATCTTCTCAAACAAGCCTATCCACTCAGCAAAGCATATAGCTCTAGCAGGCTCTCTACGTTCTCTGTCACTTATAGGATTAAGCTTATAGTTTAAGCTCTCTAATAAATCACGTATTACTTTAGTGTTAGGGAAGTATAAATCTGCATCCTCTAGGTTAATCATAGATACCTCTATACTGTTTGGTTTAATTAATAAACATCAGGACAAGTCCCAAAGGGACTTTTACATACTGTTTAGTTATTGCTTTTAAAACTAAATATACAAAGTATATTTAGCAAATAAGCACGAACGAAGTGAGTTCTATATTTAAAGTTTTAAATGGATATATCCCCTAACCCGAAGGCTAGAGGATATTTATTTATTTACCAATACGTGACCAATCTAATTCAACTGGTGCATCTGCATCACGTGCAAGGGCAATGCTTGCTACGATCATGTGAGATGCTTCTTCAGCGGTAATGTCACCATTACGGATTGCTTCAACAAGTTGAGCATGTCCAGCATTTTCTGCGTACAGGCGAATGGTCAAATCACCTGCAATTTTGATGTTAGTACCATCAGTTAATGGAATCCCAAGATTTACATAACCAATTGTTGTACGTGGTTCACGCTCATTAGAGGTATTGGTTTCTTGAGCTGTATTTGAAGTATTGCGTTTGTTAAAAGCCATGATGATATTCCTTGATTTAATTTGGCATGATTGCCACACACAAGACAACAAGGACTCAAGAGAATCCTAGGTGGTTTACCTTGTGTAATGGCAAGAGGACGAATCACCCAACAACATTTAATTCATTAACAGCTTTCTCATAAGAATAACCATTAAGCATAAGTGTTAGGTAATCAATAACTTTGTCGGGAGGTATTAGTGGGTTAGTAGCAGGGTCTAAATTATAAGATGTAATGCGAGGTGTTGGGCGATATTTCAATGTGTACATACATACGTATTTATTAAGGGATGCGCTGTCTTCTATAGCGAATCCGACTAGCTGACAGAAGTTCTGAATATCTTCTGTGTATTTAAAATAAGGTAGCATGTAGATGTCCTTAGTCTTTAGGGTAGTAAGTAGAAATAGAGCATATTTCCTTGGTTTAGTAGTTAGTACCACTAGTTATGGAAATATGCTCATAGTCTTTAGGCATATGCTAGTAGATAGCATAGGAAGATTGCTAATGACATACTAAGTAGTGTGTATGCAACTGAGTGTAAGAATCCCATTAGAATTCTCCTTTCATTTGTTTAACGAGGAAGGTAGCTACGCTAAGGTAACGGTTGGCTATGTCTACACTTGCATGTAGATGTTGGTACTTTGTACACATATCAACATAGTGCTGAATTTCTGCTAAATAGTCTTCAGCAGATTCAATTGAAAGATGTGAACAGTTATTTTCACTATGTCTACGATCTATGAAATTGAAGTACATTTGAATAGTAGAGAGTGTTCTGCAATCACGTACTTCAATTGGAAGGATATTATTAGGATTAGTGTTCATAAGTGAATTCCTTGGATTAGATAAGAAAAGGGATTGAATCTTAGAGTTGATTCCATGTTTGGTAATCAGCCTCTGTTAAGTTGTTTTCTGATTCTTCGCGGTGTTGTTCTGCAGAGCACGCTTTGTCTAAGCATTCTTGGTTCATACACGAATACTCTGCAAAGTATTTAGTACGGTGTGTTGCACGCTCTGTCTTACAAAACGTGCATTTAGGTCCATGTTGTTTCTTAGATAAACGGTACATGTTTTAAATCCTATGAGGTGTATATGTACTTACCTGCTTCTGTTTGTAGTTCAGAAGCAGAGTTTGAAGTATTACCTATACGATGCAGAGTACCTGCAACTTTGAGGTATATATTCCTATTATTGAGGACATACCCCTCATAGGTTAATAACTGATACACCTACATATACCCATGCAGATGCAAATGCTGTGATAATAATTAGTAGGAACATAGTGAAACCTGTACCTAAATCATCATGTAATAGGTTAGCGATGAACGTACCTGCTATGAAAATAGCGATACCTATAAATATTAAGATACAAGGTGTCATATATATTTCTCCACTTGATCCTTAAGATCAGCTATTGATGAGGTAGCTGTATTACCTATGTTGTATTGGTTACCTTTGAATTGAAGGTAGATGACACCACAAGTAGTAACGTAGATGTCTTGACCCATGATGTTTGAAAGGTGTGGGCTGAACTTCATGAGAGTATTCCTTGGTTTAGAGGGGTAGAGCTAGATAGATAAAGCAAGAAGCTCTATCTATAAGTTATAGAATGATTTGTATTGTGCTTTTGCTTGGGTACGTGCATAGCGATTACCTTTGTTAGTAGTTACGTAGATCATACCTAAACGAGCTACTGTACGGTATCTGCCATCGAGCATATCGAAATAAGACATACGAATTTTCATTGGAGTATTCCTTGGATTAGGTGAAGGTATCTATACACAAGACAAGAAACAGACATATGAGTATTGACAGTTTGAGATTTGAAGATACAATGCACTTAAGGGCTGTGAACAAAGAGACAGTCTTTAGTTATAAGTAATAAGTAATAAGTATATATAAGAATAAGAGTATAGTTAGTAAGAGTAACAGTTATGTCAGTATCTGCATTTACATACTAATTAAAGTAATTACCTATGTTTATACACTTACCTACAGATCTATATACCTATATACATACAGTTACCTACATATCTATCTAATTACTAACTAGTACTGTGTATTTATGAATTAGTAGTAATAAGTATTACTGTATATCTATTGGTTTATATATAGATCTGTATTCACAGAATATTTAGATTTTGAGATAAGTTTGGTACTGTATAGCGCACATACTGTTAGGGTTATGTGTATTGTGTAATGTGTTATGTGTATTAAGTTATTAATCCTCCCGAAGGAGGATATGTAATTACTTTGTTTCATTCTCTTCTAGTTTAGATACACGATCATGTAGATAGAGAATAAGAGATACATTCTTTTTATTCTCCTTCTCTACTTTAAGAAGCTTAACTGCTAATACTACACACAGTAGAAGTAGTGAGTAGATAGCGAAAGATATAACTAATGTAGTTGGATTAAACATTGATTCGTACATGATGATGGTTCCTTGATTAATTGATTAGTGGATAAGAGCGCACAACCTAAGTCATGCGCTCTATTGGATTACTTATTCTTATGCGCTTCGAGAAGAGCACCGATATCTAAATCATAGTATCCATCTTTGTTAAGTACTAACATCTCTGGATCAATCTTCTGCATTAACTTATCGATCTTCTTCGTAGTCTTAACAGATTGCTCTAAGAGTGCTTGTTGTACTTGCTTCTTAGCCATGGATTCCCATTGTGATGTATGAGCTACACCAGCTTTCGATGCACCACGAATCATGGTAGCAGTATCAGCAATTGTACCGAATACTTCAGATGCCATGTTGTTTGCTTCTTTAATGAATTTCATTTGAGATCTCACTTATATACGTATATTGGACATGATTATCCACACACTAGAAAGTAGGATTTATTTGAGTTATGAAGGTAAGGGTAAGAATCCTTTTTCAGATTTGATTAGGGGGGGTAGTAGTGGTAGGTAGGGTGGTAGTGGTAGTAACCCCTGCAGTGGTACTAAAAAATGAAAATTCTGAAAAAGTTTTCAACTTCTGCAGTTGATACTAAGAAATTAAAAAATTTAAAAAAGTTAAAAACTTTTCGGTATTCATACCATGGATATAAAATAACCCCCTAAATAGGAGGTTATTCTTATTGGTTTAAATGGTGTTTAGGTAAAGGTTGCAACTGAGAGAGTACTTTTAGTTAAATTGATTGAAGTGTCACTAGTATTAGTAATAAATACATATACATTGTTTACACCTGATTTTGTAGCAAGTGAGAGGTTAATATTGTTGAATGCAAGAGCAGCATTAGAGAAATGTGAAGTAGTTGTTCCTTGTAATGGAACTGCAATTCTTAAGGTAGCCTTTGCTGCAATAGTTGATGGGGTTACGGTTACTTGGGTACGAGTTAGCGGTATTGGATTAAGTACTGCTTGATGGTTAACAACTGCCATTAGTTTCTCCGTACAGTGATTGTTAATGTTGTAGGTGTAAGGCGTTGGTATGCCCAGGTATGTGCTAGTACGGCAAAGTCTGCATTAGTAAAGAATGCTAAAGTAACCCATGTAATTTTATCGTTAGACACTTCTACATAAGCATCACCTTCTCCTACAGCTTGATAGGTATATACATATCCTTTACCTATAAACTCATAAATAAAATCAGACTTTAGATTTACAGTGTCTTCACCTAAAACCGCTATGATTGGAGTCATTAGATAACCTCCATAACAATAAATACTTGTCCAGAGGCGTTATGATATAAAGCCCCTACATTTAGCCCTGCCGCTAATGCTTGAGCATTAGATTCATATTTAGGTATTTGGGTAGGGTAAACAGCTTTTGGGTTTACAGTAATCATTAGTGTCTCCCTTGTAATACGTATACTTCTAAGTTAGAAGGGTTAGTTACTTTTTGATATTTCCAAGGGTGCTTTAACACAACGCTATCCGCCCCTGAAACGTCAAATAATGTAATCCAATTCTGTAGATCGTTAGATACTTCTACCTTTGCTGTGCCAGTGCCATAAGACTGATAGCAGAATAGAGAACCTCTCCCTAAGAACTCGTAAACATGGTCAGGAAGCATTAATTTTAAGTGCTCCCCTAATACAGTTACTCTTTGGGTCATGCTTAGTTTCCTTTAAATATTTCGCTAAAAAGTGTATAACTCTGCAGTATCTTACAAGTAATTATTAAGGACTACCATGTTTACTAAGCAACAGTTAAAAGAAGCACTGCCTCCTACAGTTCATAAGAGTATTAACGATCAAGTACTCGATGACCTTAATGCTGTCTTAACTGATCCTGATATGCGAGACGCTTTTAGAGATAATATGCTCTCATATAACAAAGTACTGAGTGAGGGTAGATTTAAACTCAGTGATTATATGAATGCTGTTATGTATGTGTCTTATAAAGTGATGGGACATTCCAACGTAGATTCATATGCAAAAGTATTTCCAGCTAAGATGCAAGGATGGTTACAGCTAGGTAAATCACCTAAAGACATTTCTGCACACGTAGCAGGATATAACAACAATAAGCTTGTTAATCTGGTTTATGAGCAAGCAATTGTACCTACACATATTCTGAATCAAGACAAATTCCAAGCAGCTATCAACACTCAGTTCCATTTAATGAATAATGCAGCTTCTGAGAAGGTTAGAAGTGACGCTGCTAACTCATTACTTTCTCACCTAAAACAACCTGAAAATAAGCAAATTAACCTTAATATTGGGGTACAAGAGACAGACTATATTAAGCAGTTACAAGATCAGGTTTATGCCTTAGCAACTGCACAAAAAGTCGCAATTGATTCCAATATTAGTAATGCTAAGCAAGTAGCTGAATCACGTATTATTCAAGCAGAGGTAGAAGATGTCGAGTAAGCTCAACTCTCTTGGTTTAGTTAAACAGTCTGTAGATCAATGGCTAAACCAAGTTAACTATGGTGATGATTTAACTTATAAACCTAGTGCTTTTGCCTTGGCTTTTGTTAACTTCATTAAGTTAGTTAATGGTGGTAGTGGAGAGGAGAACACTACTCCTGTACTTCACTTAAAAATGTTAGATCAGATTGACCGTTTAGACACTCCTAAGATTGCTAACATGGTTTTCCGTGGTGCTGCTAAAACCACTGTACTAGGTGAGTATCTTTTACTTTACTTGGCTGTGTTTGGTGAGCTTCCTACATTTGGTAAAATTAACCTAGCAATCTATGTTTCTGACTCTGTAGAGAACGGTGTTAAGAACATGCGTAAAAACTTAGAGTATCGTAGGGAGAATTCAACTTTCTTAATGAAAGCTATTCCTCATGCTAAGTTTACAGACATTCGTTGGGAGTTTAATAACGCTTCAGGCAATCGTTTCATCGTTAAAGGGTATGGTGGTCAAACAGGTGTACGTGGTGTTAAAGAGATGGGTGTACGTCCTCAGTTGGCTATCATTGATGACGTGGTTTCAGATGAAGATGCTCGCTCTCAGACTTGTATTGATAAAATTAAAGATACTGTGCATAACGCTATTGACCATGCAATGCACCCAATGGGTAGTAAAACTATCTGGTCTGGTACGCCCTTCAACGCTAGTGATCCATTGTATGAAGCTATTGAGTCTGGTTCATGGGCTGTTAACTGCTACCCAGTATGTGAGAAGTTTCCATGTACTGAAGAAGAGTTTAAAGGAGCTTGGGAGAATCGTTTTACCTATGCACACGTAAGACGTAAATATGAAGAAGCTAAGAACTTAGGAAGACTTAAAGGTTTTAACCAAGAACTTATGCTACGTATTATGTCTGATGAAGATAGATTGGTTTCTGAAGCTGATATCAACTGGTACAGTCGTAATGATCTATTGAAGAATAAGTCTTCGTATAATTATTATATTACTACTGACTTTGCTACCTCTGAGAAACAGTCTGCAGATTACTCAGTAATATCTGTATGGGCAGTAAACTATCTAAACCAATTCTTCTATGTGGATGGTGTCTGTAAGCGTCAAACCATGGATAAGAACGTAGAAGATTTATTTGGTTTATGCAGTAAGTATAAACCTCTTGGTGTAGGTGTTGAGGTAAGTGGTCAACAAGAAGGCTTTATTCCGTGGCTTAAGAAAGAGCAAGTACGTAGACAAATCTACTTTAACTTTGCTTCTAGTAATAACTCTAACAAACCGGGTATTAGACCTAGTGTAGATAAACTACAACGCTTCTATGTAGTAGCTCCATGGTTTAATGCAGGTAACATGTTCTTCCCTGAAGAGCTTCAAACAACTCCTGCACTTATTGAAGCATTGGATGAATTACGTCTAGCTTCATCTAATGGTTTGAAGTCTAAGCATGATGACTTTTTAGATACGATATCTATGCTTGGATGTATGCATATCATTGTACCTTCTCAGTCACAAGAGCTATCCTATAACTCTGATTCTGATTTATGGACTTCAAGTGCAATGGAGTCTAGTAATGAATCAGCCCTTAAAAATTATATTGTATAGGTGCTTATGAAGCTTTCTAAGGTATATGAGACTTTAACTGCCAGTGAGGTATTTACTTACGAGATGGCAGATGAAACTGGGAGTATCCTTCCTCGGCATAGACGAAGGATAACAACACTAATTAATTCAGGATTATCTGATCTATATCAGAGATTCAGTATTAAAGAAGGTGTAATTGAATTAGAGGTTTCTGAGGATAAACAGCATTATGTTTTAAGTGATGATGTTTTAGAGATTCTCCGTATGATTACACCAGAAGGTAAGGTGTATAGCCTTAACAGTGTAACCTCTCAACTAACCCCATCAAAAGGTCCTTACGGTAATGTCTCTAATAACCCTATCCATTCTTCTTTATGCCATGCTTCTTATAATGAGCTGTTCTTCTCACATGTACCTTGCCCAGGTGTATACCGTATCGTGTACAAAGGAGATGCCACGCATATTAGCTTGGACGGTATAGATGCTATTGATCCTAAGACTATTGAGATACCTCTCCCTTTGACATATTTAAATGCTCTTTGTTATTACGTAGCTGCTAAGGTTTATAACCCTGCAGGTGCAGAGTCTGTAGCACGTAGTATGTTCCATGAAGGTAATAACTGGAGATCAATGTACGAGGAGGAATGTAATAGACTTAAAGCTAATCTTGCAGGAGCTAAGTCATTCAATGAGGTATCTAACTTTACTCGAGGAGGTTGGGTATAAATTAAAAACCCCCAAACTTCTAGGAAAGTAAGGGGGTAGTTGCAGTGACAGCATTTGAATATTAAGTAGTAATATTAATAGAGTCAACTATAATCCAATGAAGTATTTACAATCTCAGGCTACTTTAATGGAAAATATTGATCTATCCCCTAAAGATTCAAAAGATAAGTTAACAGATTGGAAGAACCCTCCAGCAGTTACTGATCTTAAAGCTGACCTAAGCGCAGCAGACGAATACCACAAGACGCAGACATCTAAGATATCTAATTGGCTTGATGCTCTACATTTACGTGGAAGTCATGCACCTCTCAAAATCCCCAATAAAAGTACCATTGCACCTAAGCTAATACGTAAACAGAATGAGTGGAGATACTCCGCACTAGCTGAAGTGTTACTGTCTTCTTCTGATCTATACAGTATTAGTCCTACGTCTTGGGAAGATACGAAATCAGCTTATCAGAACGAACTTATTATTAATAAACAGTTTGATACTCAGCTTGATAAAGTACGCTTTGTAGATACCTTGGTACGAGCATTAGTAGACGAAGGTACTGCAATCTTACGTACTGGATGGAATACTGTAGAAGAGGAGGTTACAGAAGAAGTACCTAAGTTTATGCAGGTTGTTGATCCTTCTTATCTAGAAGAATTACAAGGATTAATGCAAGAACTCCAAGAAAAACCAGAACTTGAAGCAGAGCTTACTGAGGCAGAGAAGATGAGTATTCAGTTAAGCCAAGAAGCTCAGCAACCTATTCGTGTGTATCAAGACGGTACTGAAACACAAACTACAATGAAGGTTATCCGAAATCACCCTACAGTTGATGTGTGTCATTTTGATGATGTATATGTAGACCCTACCTGTAATGGTGATTTAAGTAAGGCAAGTTTCATTGTGTATAAGTTTGAAACTTCAATGTCTGATTTAAAACGAGCAGGTATCTACACTAACTTGGAGAGCATCAATGTACAGAACGCAACAACACCCACTGATAATGCATCGGAATACCAGAGAACCTCAACAGCAAGTAACTTCAAATTTAAAGATGAAGCTAGACAGAAACTCTTTTGTTACGAGTATTGGGGATATTACGATATTAATTCTGATGGTATTGCTCGTCCTATCGTATGCACATGGGTAGGTGACACTATTATCCGTATGGAAGAAAATCCATATCCAGATAAGAAGTTTCCTTTTGTATTCATCCCATTTATGCCAGTAAAAGATTCATTGTATGGAGAACCTGATGCAGAGTTATTGATAGATAACCAACGTATCCAAGGTGCTGTATTACGTGCTGTAATTGATTTAGTTGCTAAGAACTCCGCAGGACAAACTGGTTTTGCTAAAGGTGCTTTGGATACCTCTAATTTTAATAAATTCCGTAATGGTGAAGACTTCGAGTTTAACCCTACTGCGGGAGATATCCGAAACACTGTCTTTACTCAAAACTTCCCTAATATTCCTGAGACAGTACCTTTCCTAATGAACCTAGTTAACTCAGATGCTGAGTCTTTAACAGGTGTACGTGCATTCTCTCAGTCTGGTATTTCAGGTGTGAATATGGGACAGACTGCTGAAGCTGTACGTGGAGCACTAGATGCAGCATCTAAACGAGAGATGGGTATTGTACGTAGATTAGGTAATGGTTTAGTTGAAGTAGCTCGTAAGTTCTTAGCAATGAATGCTGTGTTCTTAGAAGAAGAAGAAGTTGTACGCGTATCTAACGAGAAGTTTATTCCAATTAAACGAGATGACTTACGTGGAGAGTTTGACCTACGTATTAACTTGTCTACTCCAGAGGAAGATTCTCAGAAAGCTCAAGTACTCAGTATGATGACACAAACCATTGGCAATACTTTAGATCAGTCATTTACTAAGATGCTCCTTGCTAAGATTGCCCGTCTGTACAAGATTCCTGACTTGGCTTATGCAGTAGAGAACTTCAATCCTCAACCTGATCCTATGCAACAAGCAATGCAAGAAGCTGAGCTACAGAGAGCACAAGCTGAAGCAAAACTTCTTATGGCACAAGCTATGGAAGCAGAAGCTAAAGCACAGCTTAATGCGGCTAAGATTAATGTTGAAGGTGCTCGTGCAGCTAACATGCAGTCAACCACTGACAAGAACAATTTAGACTTCTACAAGGATGCCGAAGGCATCAAACACGAAGAAGCACTAGAGCAATCTCGTCAGCAAGCACAAGCAGATTTGCAGAAAGAGCAAATGAAGCAAGATAGTTTATTTAGCCAAAATCTTCTAAAGAATCAAACAGACTTGACTAAAGAACAAATTAAAGCTAATTTGCAGAAAACTCAACGTAGTGACTCAGAGTAAGTAAGTAACTTATGGATATCGTAGAAGAGCGTAAATTAGCAGAAGAAGTAAGAGAATTACGACTTCAAAAAGATTTAGCTGAATCCTTTAAAAGATTGAGTATTAATCCTGATTTTAGAAAGGTAATAGAAAACCATTACCTAAACTCTTATGCGGTATCCTTAGTCTTAGCAAAAGCTAACCCAGCAATGACAGTGGAACAACAAACACTGTTGGAGCATAAACTAAATAGTATTGCTACTTTCTCCCGCTTTCTAAATGAAATGGAAAATCTAGTAGATACTGTTGATGTTAGGTTAGCTGATGCCTCACACTCACTACAACAAATTACACTCTAGGAATACACATGACAATTGACTACTCGGCTTTAACTCCTGAAGCGTTAAGTAAAATGACTGATGAAGAGTTTAATAGAATTGATCCAAGTAAATTACCGGAATTTACCAATGGATCTTTTGAAGCTACTTCTGACCAGTTATTAGCGCAAGGTAGCGATGAAGACCCTGAAGAAGATACTGAAGCAGAACCGATCTCTCAACCTGCTGTAGAAGAGCAAGATAACCCTCATCAACAACCTACTGAACCACAAGTAGAGGAAGTAGATGAAGCACCTCAAGTTAGTGCTGAGCAAAGCGAAGTATCTAACGAAGAGAGTGCTGAAGATACTCCTCCAACAACCCAAGACACAACTGCAGCTGCAGACTTCTATACCAAAGTCACAGCTAAGTTCAATGCAAGCGGTAAAGAGTTCCAAGTAGACAATGCTGATGATGTAATCTCTCTTATGCAAAAAGGCATTGATTACAACATTAAGATGTCAACGCTTAAACCTGCTCTTAAGATGGTAAAGGCTTTAGAAGCGCATGGGATTACTCAAGAGGATCTTGGTTTATTGATTGATATCCATAATCGTAAACCAGAAGCAATTGCGAGTTTAGTAAAGCAAGCAGATATTGATCTCTACTCTGTAGATGAAGATTCTGTTGATCGCTATGCTCCTCCAGATGCTCAGATTACTGATGAGGAATACGAATTCCAAAACGTAATCTCAAGTATTAGTGCTTCACCTCGCTACGCTGATGTTATGCAATTCGTTGCTAACAGCTCTGTAGCAGATAAACAGGAAGTGTACTCACAACCTCAAATTCTTAAATCACTCGTAGACCATGCTCAACTAGGTATCTTTGATAAGGTTATGGCAGAAGTTGATAAGCTACAAGTATTAGGTCGTTTACCTCAAGGTATGACTCCATTACAAGCATATCATGCTATTGGTTCTCAAATGTTTGGAGGAGAGCCAACTCCAAGCCAAGAACAACCTCAAGTAAACCCACAGGTACAACAGCCTATTCCTAAGCCTGTTCAACGTCCTGTACAGCAACCTCAGAGTAATACAGCTAGACGTGCAGCAGCAGCTCCATCCAATGCTGCTAAGCCTGGTGCTAAGCCTAAGCCTTCTGCACATGACTTGTTTACTATGAGTGATGAAGAATTCTCTAAGATTGATCCTAATTTTTTATAAGGTAAAAGCTCATGACTCAGCAATACAATAACCCTGCTAATAAACAACCGTCTACAGCAGGCACTCAGCTTCAAGATTTCTATTACGCACGTAAAGCGTTAACAGAGATTGCTCACGAACAGTTCTTCACTCCATTGGCTTCAACTACTGATATGCCAATGCATTACGGTAAACGTATCGTACGTTATGTGTATGTACCTTTACTTGATGATCGTAACGTAAACGATGAAGGTTTGGATGCTCAAGGTGCAACTAGTGTAAATGGTAACTTATACGGTTCTAGCCGAGATGTTGGTAAGATCATTGGTAAGATGCCTGTACTATCCGAAACTGGTGGTCGTGTTAACCGTGTTGGTTATACTCGTAAAACTATTGAAGGCACGTTCCAGAACTACGGTATCTTCTCTGACTACACAGAAGATTCTGTAAACTTCGATACAGACTCTGAGCTAATGACTCACATTAACCGTGAGATGCTTATTGGTGCAAACCAAGTAACTGAAGACTTACTTCAAGTAGACTTGATCTCTAACGCAGGTGTAAACATCTTTGCAGGGGCTGCTACTACTACAGCAACTATTGATAAAACTGCAGTAGTTGATTATGCAACCCTTGTTAACTTAGCTACTACTTTGGATAACAACCGTACTCCAAAAGATACTAAGATTAACACTGGTTCTACTATGGTAGATACTAAGACGTTACCTGCTGCTCGTATCTTGTATGCCGGTCCAGCTATGAAGAATACATTCCGTAAGATGACTGACTTCTTCGGTAATCCTGCATTTATCCCTACGCATCAATATGCTTCAGGACAAACTCCACTTAAAGGTGAGATTGGTCAGATTGATGAATTCCGTATTGTCATCAACCCTCAAATGATGGCTTGGGAAGGTACAGGTGCTGCAGGTACGAATGCTGATGGTGTTCATACTTCAGGTGGTAAAGTAAACGTATATCCGTTACTTGTTGTAGGTTCTGAATCATTCACTACTATTGGTTTCCAATCAGATGCCAAGTCAGTGAAGTTCAAGATCATTCACAAGAAGCCTGGTATTGAAACTGCATCTGATCGTGACCCGTACGGTAAGAAAGGCTTCATGTCTGTTCAGTGGTGGTATGGTTTCATGGTACTACGTGCAGAACGTCTTGCAGTAATCAAAACTGCTGCTAAACTCTAAGCAGTAACTAAAGGGGGAGCATTGCTCCCCTTCTCTTCTCTATAACAATCAACCCATAGGTAATCACATGTCTAATGAAACAAATCAAGAAGCACCTACAGTTAATGGAAAGTCTGAGCTTGACATCCTTAAAGCTCAAGCAGATCGGATGGGTATTTCATATAAAGCCAACATTTCACTCACAACACTTAAAGCGAAAATCCAACTAGTTCAAGATGGTGAATTGTTAGAGCCTGAAGCTTCTCGTGTAGATAATACAGCTCAAGTAGATTTAGCTGATTCTGTGTACAAAGAAGCTATGAAATTAGTTCGTGTACAGATCACACCGTTGGATACAAATAAAGCTACTAACTATGACTGTGACTTCTTTACTGCAGGTAATTCTGTTGTAGGTAATGTTACTCGTAATATTCCTTTTGGTCGTCCATGGCATGTAGAACAGATTCTAGTAAATGCTATTAAAGAAAAGACTTACCAACAGTTCTCTACTAAAAAGAATGCTCAAGGAGCTGATGTAGTAGCTAAGCGTAATGTACCTGCTTATAGCGTTGTAGAGTTACCTGCTTTGACTACTCAAGAGCTTAAAGACCTTGCTGACTTACAAGCACGTACTAATGCTTTAGAGGACGAGTAATCCATGACTACTGAGAACGTATCCCTGAAGCTTGCTCAGCTTGAACAACCTTTAAACGTAACAGAGCTAACTACAGCAGAGATTGCAGGTACAGGTGTATTTGACGTTCTCATGCAGTCAGTTAAAAACCATGTACAAGAAGAGCACACTAAGAGTCGTATTACTGGTAAAGAGTATGCGACTGTATATCTAGAAGCTCTTCAAAGTACTATGGCTCAAAGTATTGAATACTTACTCCGAGCTAAGACTCTTGGTTTTGAGTTAGATAATTTAGGCAAGCAAGGTGTATTACTTGACCATCAAGCAGAGATTGCCATTAAAGATGCTCAGTTAAAGTTTGCACAGATTGCTCAAACTCAAGCTCAAACAGAACTAACAGAACAGCAAGTAAAATCTGCTGAAGCTGAAGCTCATAAGATTCCTGTAGAGATTTCACTACTACGTAGTAACTTAGAACTAGCTGGAGTAGAGAAAGACCTTCGTATTGCTCAGGTAAGCTTAGCAGAGACAGAGAAGGATATTGCGGTATATAACCTTGCAAATAAATCTCCTGTTGAAGTAGAGCTACTGCAAGCTCAGACAGATAATGCTCAAAGTCAGATTGCATTAACTGAAGCTCAAGTTCTTAAGATTACTGAAGAGAATAAAGTAATCCCTTATAACATTGAGCGTATCCAAGCAGAGATTGCTAACATGACTCGTCAATCTGATATCTTAGAGAAAGAGTTAGAGATTAAGATTAGTAGTCTTGCACTTCAAGACAAGCAACTCTTACTAGCTGATGCAGAGTTAGCAGTCCGTAAGTTAGAGTTAGATGTTAAGCGTGCAGAAGTACAGACTGCTCAATCCCAAGCTCAACTATATGCTGCTAAGGTACTTACAGAGAATGCTCAGACTAAGGACACTGCTCATCCTAATTCTGTACTGGGTTCAAACATTGCAGTACTACGAGCACAGGCTGCAGGCTATGCACGAGATGCAGAACAGAAAGCTGCTAAGATTCTTGTAGATGCTTGGAACGTACAACGTAATACAGATGAGTCTATTCAAGCTAACGCTGCAAACCTTCTATACGATACAAGTATTGGTAAGGCTGTTAGTGCTATGCTTCGTGGAGCTGGTATCTAAGCAAGTAGTGATAATATAAACTAGGGAGCAATAGCTCCCTTTTTTATTGTGAGGATTCCATGGGATCAAAGACGTATAGAACGCATAACGTATCTAGGATGATTGATGATGAGAACATTCAGCCAATGTCTAAGTCTGTTGTATTGGCTTACTTACGATCTACTGATAGTGCTTCTACTAAAACATCTACACGAAGCTTAGCAGACTACTTAGTTGAAGGTAGGCAAAGTACTATCATAGCTAAGCTTAAACGAGCACATAGAATGTCTAAGGCTGATACCTATGCTATGGGGGAAGTTAAAGGCAGTTATGCATTCAAACCAACTAAAGAAAGATTAAATACCCAGTTGGTATCAACGCTAGATACTATCCTTGGTTTTACTCCTGACATTGTTTACCAAGAGTATGGTAAGGCTAATTACTACCATATTGCTAAGTACACTTTGCAAGAGTCTTATGGCTATAATCCTAGAAGTAATGAAGTATTAAATGAATCTAATCGTATTGGTAAGAGTGTCTACCTAAAAGATATTGTCATTGAGTTAAATCAAAATACTGTAGATTTAAGTGATCAGGTTCAGTTAGTACTACAAGGCCCTACAGCTACTTCTGGATATACTCCATTCAGATTGGCATCTCCTAGACCTCACTCGCAGATTCAAATAACGAGTGCTATACCAGACTCTAGCTGTACCTTTGTACTTTGCTATGCAGATGACCAAGGTAAAGAAGTCTCATACAATATTACTATGGGCTATTCTAATTACGTTTCACTTAACGATGATACATCTGGAAGTGTTATTGATGAAAAAGAACTAGTGTATGACCCTAATGTGATAGCTCCAAGTATTCCTGCCCCCACTACAGATGCTGATTATGTTATGGCTTATTACACGTATACCCGTAACGACACAGAGTATGCTGAATACTTTACCTACCGTACTGGTACTAACTTAATTACTAAGTTAGAAGAATTAGTAGAGTCTGTTGAGAAAACAGGTATATATCCTCCACGTTTGTATGCACGTATGCGAGGTACTAACTATGTTAAGTACTCGGAGGATACTGCTGAATATAAAGCTATGACTAAGTTTGGAAAACTGTTAGGCATTAAGTGGAAGGACTGGGTAGAAGAAGTTCATGAGAATATGAGTGGTTTAGAATATGTACGTGAAATCTTCTTAACTTTTGGGGTTGAAGCCAATAGTCAAAATAAACTTATTCATCAGTATCTCTATCATTATTTTGATGCCGCTTATCGCGGATTACCTAATAAGCATGTTAGTAGTTACACTGTTAGAAGTGGGTTTATACAAATGAATCTGTCCCTACCTGCAGGAGCTAAGCAAGGTACTACTATACACCTAAAAGATTCGTTACATAC
>OEQV01000189.1_pt1 | contig 17957 bp, 13 predicted proteins | sample 1539821 | NCBI WGS metagenome assembly OEQV01 (sample SAMEA3891244, study PRJEB23780) | metagenome | biome: terrestrial biome; feature: animal house; material: water of meat washing | place: Italy | collected 2015-05-12 | reverse complement strand
TGACCCCCACAAAGGCAAACTGACGGTACAGTCCCTATCGCAGATACAAAAAAAGGCCGCTCAATGAGCGGCCTTCTTCATAACGGGATCAGCAATCAGCTTTCGCGACGCTTGCCACCGAATTTGCGATCTTTGTTGAAGCCACCTTCACGGCGCTCCCCGCTCTTGTTGAACGGACGGTCACCCTGGGGACGGCGATCCTTGTTGAAAGGACGCTCCTTGTTGAAGGGGCGATCGCTGCGCGGAGGACGGGGAGCAGTGTTGCTGCCGGCCGGCACTTCGGTGTAGCGAGTGATCTGCAGCGGACGCTGGCAAACACGGGCTTTCTTGATCACTTCCAGTACATCGGCGGTCATGCCTTTCGGCAGATCGACGGTGGAGAAGTCATCGGCGATGTCGATGTTGCCGATGAAGCGGCTCTCGATGTTCGCTTCGTTGGCGATGGCGCCCACGATCTGGCCCGGCTTGACGCCGTGATGGGCACCCACGTCTACGCGGTAACGCTCCATCTCCACATCCGGGTTGTCTTTCAGCGGACGCGGTTCGAGGGACGGCATGCGACGGGCAGGACGATCACCACGGTCGCCGAAGTCACGGGCACCGAAATCGCGGCCACCGTCACGACGGTCGAAATCACGACCACCACGATCGTTGCTGGCATTCAGCAGCGGATCCGGGATGGAGTCATCCAGCAGCAGCGGTTGGTCGCCCTGTACCAGCTTGGCCAGTGCGGCAGCCAGCTCCAGCGGATCGGCAGAATCTTCTTCGATCAGCTCGTTCACCAGGTTGTGGTAGATCTCGAGCTCTTCACCCATCATGGTTTCCCGGATGCGCTCTTTGAACTTGGTCAGACGGTGCTGGTTGATGTCCTCGGTGCTCGGCATCTTCATCGGCTCGATGGCCTGACGAGTAGCGTGCTCGATGGCGCGCAGCATGCGACGCTCACGGGGAGCAACGAACAGGATGGCTTCACCTTTACGACCGGCACGACCGGTACGGCCGATACGGTGTACGTAGGATTCGGTGTCGTACGGAATGTCGTAGTTCACTACGTGAGTGATACGCTCAACGTCCAGACCACGAGCGACAACGTCGGTGGCGATCAGGATGTCCAGCTGGCCTTGACGCAGCTTGTCGACGGTACGCTCACGCAGTTTCTGCGGGATGTCGCCGTGCAGCGCTTCACAGGCGTGGCCACGAGCGGCCAGCTTGCCAGCCAGCTCTTCGGCAGCATTCTTGGTGCGCACGAAGACCAGTACGGCTTCGTACGGTTCGACTTCCAGCAGACGGGTCATGGCGTCCAGCTTGTGCAGACCGGTTACCTGCCAGTAACGCTGGCGGATGGTCGGTGCAGTGGACGTCTTGGTGATGATCTTGATCTCTTTCGGCTGCTTCAGGTGTTTCTGGGCAACGCGACGGATCTGGTCCGGCATGGTAGCGGAGAACAGGGCAACCTGACGGGTGGCCGGGCACTGCTCCATGATCCAGTCCACGTCGTCGATGAAGCCCATACGCAGCATTTCATCGGCTTCGTCCAGTACCAGGGCTTTCAGGCCGGAGAGGTCCAGGTTCTTGCGACGGATCAGATCCATCACACGACCCGGGGTACCGACGACAACCTGGGCACCGCGACGCAGGGCGCGGGTCTGGGTTTCGTAAGAGGAGCCGCCGTAGATCGGCAGGACGTGGAAGTCAGGCATGTGCTTGGCGTAACGTTGGCACGCCTCGGCAACCTGCAGGGCCAGTTCACGGGTCGGAGCCAGCACCAAAACCTGAGTGTTGCGGTTACCAGCTTCCAGACGAGACAACAGAGGCAAGGCAAAAGCAGCGGTCTTCCCTGTACCGGTTTGCGCCTGCCCCAGCAGATCGTGTCCCGCCATCAGGTGGGGAATTGCTGCGGCCTGGATCGGTGACGGGCGCTCATAGCCCACGTCTTGCAGCGCTTTCAATACAGGCGCGGCCAGTCCAAGCTCACTAAAAAGGGGCAGTTGTTCGGTATCAGACATAGATTCTTCCAGATTAAGGCAGGCGGCTAACACCGCGGAATAGCAAAAAGGCGGCGATTATAGCGCCACTTTGTTCTGCTGTCTTGAAAAATGTGATAAGCCTCTCAAGACGTTGGCAATTATAGAGGGATCTGACGAGTATGGCTTGCTTATTTTGCACTCATAGTGCGTTATTGCAGATCACTCCTCGCTGGAGTCCTTGCCCCGCTTGTGTTTGAGCACCGCCATGGTCAGTCGGCTGGTGCACAATAAACGCTCACGTTCGTCCCGAATTTCAATCTGCCACACCTGGGTTGTTGCTCCCAGATGGAGCGGCGTGCAACGCCCGGTCACCACCCCTTCCCGCTTGGCTCGCAGATGGTTGGCATTCACCTCCAACCCCACACAGTAGCTATCTGGCCCGACCGCCATATTGGCGGCAATCGATCCCAAGGTTTCCGCCAGCACCACGGATGCGCCGCCATGCAGCATGCCCAGGGGCTGGTGAGTGCGATGATCCACCGGCATGGTCGCTTCAAGCCAATCGGTGCCAAAAGCCGTGTAGACGATATCGAGATGGGCCATCAGGGTGTTGCGAGAGGTGGCGTTGAGCCCCTCCAGACTCATGGGTTTACGCCAGATGGGCGCAATATCGTGACTCATTGCGAGCAGACTCCTTATGTAAGCGATGAATGCGTACCGATATGAGTGAAACGCCCTCCATCGGCAACATGGTTCGGTTATATGAGTTGTTGGTTACCGGGTGACGTGGTAACAACGCAGCCCCGACCCGGAGCTGCGTGTTACACAATCATGCCCTTAAGCGGGATGTCACCAGGGGTAGGTAACGCCGGGCCACTCGGACCAAGGCACATCTCGCCCCGGCAAGCGGGGATCTGGCCACTGCCACACCCTGGCGAGCCAGTCGCGCAGCTGAATCTCCAGCTCCTCATCCGTGATGGGCGCCTCGGCCACCTTCCAGAAGAAGAGCTCCACCGCTACCTCAGGCAACACCGAGGGGTAAAGATAAACCCCGCCCCAGAATTGCGGCTCCCGATCCGGGCTCCAGAGGCCATAGGCAAAGGAGCGCTTGGCCAGAAACTCCGACTGCTGCCACTCCAGATCCCCTTCGTGCTGGCTCAGGCTGAAGTTGGCGGAGGGCCAGATATCGTTCGGGCGAAACAGCTGATGGAGCTGCTCGCGCTCGCGCAACATGGCGACAAACTCCACCACCGCCTGAGCGGGAGTGGCGGGTAACAGCAAGAAACGCGGGTGCCGATAGGCCTTCGGCACCCGAAACCGCTTGGGAAACGTCAGCATCAGAGCAGCTCCAGCAGGGCTTGCAATGGATGTTTGAGCTTTTCCCCCTCCATCCGCTTGACCTGACTGCGGCACGAATAGCCGGTCGCCAGACAGCGCGCTTTGGGCAGGCGGGCAAGGGGGTCGGCCCAGCTCAGGCCATAGATCCCCTTGGAGTTCTCCACCTGTTTGACGTCGTGACCATAGGTGCCCGCCATACCGCAGCAACCCACAGAGACCGGCTGCAAACTGGCCCCGAAGCGGCCAAACAGGGTGCTCCAGTCGCCGTGGGTCGAGGGCTTGGCGGTCTTCTCGGTGCAGTGGGCAAACAGATACCAGGGCTCGCCCCCCTTCTCGCTCTTTGCCTTGTTGGCGCTAGCAGGCAGTTGATCTGCCGGCAGCGAGAGCAGCCACTCCTGCGGCAACAACACCTGAAAATCACCGCGGGCCGACCCCAGCGCCTTGGCATACTCGTCGCGATAGCAGAGCACCATGGCCGGATCCACCCCCACCATGGGGATGCCGAGCGCCGCCACCTTGTTGAGGAACTGGGCGCTGTTGGCGGCGGTGCGGGCAAAGGCGCGCAGGAACCCCTTGATATGCTGGGGTTTACCGTTGGGTTTAAAGGGCAGCAAGTAGGGCTGGAAGCCGAGCTTGCTGGCGAGTTTCACCAGGTCGCGCACCACGGGGGCATCGTAATAGCTGGTGAAGGGATCCTGCACGATGAGCACCACCTGCTTGCGCTGCTCGGCACTCATCCGCTCCAGTCCCGGCAGATCAAAATAGCGGGCGCGGTTATCGTGCAGGCTCTCGGCCAGGGTCGGCACCGAGAGCAGCGGCACATCGACCATGCCGATGCTCTTCTCGGTCGCCTTCTGGGCCCACTCTTTTTCGAGGAAGAAGTTGACCAGCTTCGGCGCCTTGGCAAGCAGCGGCGCATAGCTTTCGACGGTGCCGACGAAGTAATCCTTCGGCGCGCGCAGATAGCGGCCGTGATAAAGCTGCATAAAACGGGCGCGAAAATCGGGCACATCCACCTTGATCGGGCACTGGCTGGTGCACGCCTTGCAGGCCAGACAGCCCGCCATCGCCTCCATCACCTCGTGGGAGAAATCATACTCGCCGCGCTGTTTGGCCCAGCTGTTGCGCACCTTGTCCACCAGCTGCTTGAAGCGCACGCCACCGGATTGCAGCGCCACCTCTTCCGCCAGCGGATCGAAGCCCTGCTCCGCCAGCTGACGCAACCATTCACGCATCAGGCCCGCCCGCCCCTTGGGGGAGTGGCGGCGATCGCGGCTGATCTTGACCGAGGGGCACATGGGGGAGTCGGTCTCGAAGGTGAAACAGAGACCGTTGCCGTTGCAATCCATGGCGCGGGTGTAGCTGGTGCGCACGGCGAGCGGGATCTGGCGGTCATACTTGCCGCGCTTGGGCCCATCCACCGACACCAGCTCGGCGCCGCTACCGTAGGGGATACAGATCTTGCCCGGGTTGATGCGGTTGGCCGGGTCGAACGCCCCCTTGACCCGCTGCAGCTCTTCCCACAGCTCGCCAAAGAAGGCGGGGCTGTATTCGGAGCGAAAGCCCTTGCCGTGCTCGCCCCACATCAGGCCGCCATATTTGGCGGTGAGCGCCACCACCTGATCGGAGATGCGGCGCAGCAGCACCTCCTGCTCGGGATCGCACAAATCCAGCGCCGGGCGCACGTGCAGCACACCGGCATCGACGTGGCCGAACATGCCGTAGTCGAGGCCGTGGGCATCCAGCAGGGCGCGAAACTCCATGATGAAATCGGCCAGTGACTCTGGCGGCACGGCGGTATCTTCGGTGAAGGCCACCGGCTTCTTGCGCCCTTCGGCGTTGCCCAGCAGCCCCACCGACTTCTTGCGCATGGTGTAGATGGTCTCGATGCTCGGCAGGTGGTCACACACCTGATAGCCGATGATCCCCGCCTCGCCCTTGGCCAGCAGCGCATCGATACGGCGGCAGAGCTCCGCCACCTTGGCCTTGTGTTCTGCCTCGTCGGTATCGGCAAACTCGACGATGTTGAGCCCCTGCAGATCCTTGCCGGGCACATCCTGAATAAGTTCTTTCACCGAATGCCAGATGATGTCGGCGCGGGCCAGCCCGAGCACCCGGGAGTCCACCGTCTCCACCGACAGGGCCTGCGCCTGCACCATAAAGGGGGCATTGCGCAGGGCGGAGGGGAAGCTGTCGTACTTGACGTTGACCAGGGTGCGGTAGCGCGGGATTGGCGTGATATTGAGTTTGGCTTCGGTGATAAAGCCGAGAGACCCTTCAGATCCGCACAGCACCCGGCTCACATCCAGCGTGTCGGTATCGGGTTGATAGAGGTGCTTGAGATCGTAACCGGTCAGAAAGCGGTTGAGCTTGGGGAAGGTCGCCTCGATGTCGGCGCGGCGCTCCTTGCCGATGCGATAGAGGGTGCGATAGATCTCCCCTTCCCGATTCTCCAGCGCCAGCTTGTCGGCCAGTCGCTCACCGGTCAGCGGCTCGGTCGCCATGATGTCGCCATTCTCCAGCACCGCTTTGAGCCCCAGCACGTGATCCGAGGTTTTGCCGTAGACCAGAGACCCCTGCCCCGAGGCATCGGTGTTGATCATGCCCCCTAAGGTGGCGCGGTTGGAGGTGGAGAGATCCGGCGAGAAGAAGTAGCCGTGGGGCTTGAGCCAGGCGTTGAGCTGGTCTTTCACCACCCCGGCCTGGGCGCGCACCCACCCCTCATCCAGATTAATTTCCATGATCTGGTTCATATAACGGGAGAGATCGACGATAATGCCGCCGCCCAATGACTGACCATTGGTGCCGGTACCGCCACCACGAGGGAAAAAACTCAAGGAGGCGAACGCCGGCTCTGCGGCCAGCTTGAGCATTGCTGCTATGTCGTCCGCACTGCGCGGATAGAGAACCGCCTGAGGTACTACCTGATAGACGCTGTTATCCGTCGCCATCGCCAACCGGCTTGCATAAGACTTTTCGATATCACCACGAAATGCGCTGCGCTCTAGCAACTCAAGAAACTGCAGGGTTGCGGGTGACAAACTGTCCTGGTAATCGAGTCTCGGGATCATGAATCCTTGTTCCCATCCTTTGCTTGATGCCGGCACGCCGGCGACAACGACTGGCCAGCCGCCTGTCAATGGCAGTCAGGCCAGTCCGCTCACATGTGAGCGGGCAGTATATCAGCTAGAAAACCGCTTGCGCTTGGCAATATTCACCATTTGAAAGGAGGACTTTTATGGCTCACCACAGCCATGTTATCAGTACGCTGGTCACCACCGAAAAACAGGCGCTTACCCTGTCGCTGTTCGGTTGTATCACCTTTGCCATCTTCGGCATCGGCTACGGCCTCTTCGTCGGTTCCAACGCCATCATGCTCGATGGTATCTTCACCCTGTTCAGCATGGGCATGACGGGCCTCGGACTCATCACCGCCTATCTCGTTACCCGCCCTTCCGATGCGCGCTTCCAGTATGGCTACGCCCACTTCGAGCCCATCACCAACGTCATCAATGGCACCATTATTCTGCTGCTCTGCCTTGGCGCTCTCTATAGCGGCATCACCACCCTGCTGGATGGCGGACGGGAGATCGATCTCGGCCACGCCCTCATCTATGCCGCCGTCTCCACCTTCTTCTGCGCCATCATCTATCGCATCGAAGCCCAGGTCGCCGAGCAGGTAGACTCCGAGCTGGTGCGGGTCGACTCCAAGGAGTGGCTGGTGGATACCCTGCTCAGCGCCACCCTGCTTATCGGTTTCGTGGTCGCCATCGGCCTCGATGCCATCGGCTACGGCCAATACAACCGCTACATAGACCCGGTGCTGGTCTCGCTGCTGGCCCTCTGTGCCACCCTCATTCCCATCAAGGTGCTCGGTCGCAACCTGCGGGAAGTGTTGAAGATCGCCCCCAAGGGGGATGTGCCACGGCAAGTCGAGCAGGAGATCGAGGCGCTGCGCCAGCGCCACGGCATCGAGTGCTACAGCCATCTGGCCAAAAGCGGTCGCCGCTTCGATCTGGAATTGAACATTCTGGTGGCGCCGGGTCAGGAGTGGCCCGTCGAACGTCAGGATGCCCTGCGTCAGGAGCTCTGGTCTCGCCTTGGCGACACCCTGGGGGATGCCTGGCTCTCGGTCTGTTTCACCCGCGAAAAGCGCTGGTTGTAACGACCGCACGGGGGAGAGCGGCACCGCCGCCTCCCCCTGTCGCATCACAACCCCATCACGCCGCGCTGACACTGCTCTTGCCAAATTGGCGCCAGCCGCTATCATCAGGGCTCATTTTTCACCCGAGGTTTTATTGCCCATCATGGACAATCCCCGAAGTTGCCCTTCGTCTCTCTCTGTCAAAGCCTATCTTTTTCTGCTTAATCAGCGCCTCTGAATAACACCTTTGCCTTGCTGTTACTGCGGCCATCGTGCGCCGTGATCACTGTTTGCTCTGTCTGTTTTTATTGAGGTCATACAATGGAATTGCTGCTGGATCCCCATATCTGGATTGGTCTGTTTACCCTGATCATTCTGGAAATCGTGCTGGGGATCGACAACCTGGTCTTCATCGCCATCCTGGTGAAAAAACTGCCCCCCGCCCAGCGGGACAAGGCGCGCATCATCGGCCTGTCGCTGGCCCTGCTGATGCGACTCGCGCTGCTGAGCGTGATGTCATGGCTGGTCACCCTGACCACCCCGATTTTGCATCTGTGGGATCACCCCTTCTCCGGTCGGGACCTGATCCTGATGGGGGGCGGCCTGTTCCTGCTGTTCAAGGCCACCTCCGAGCTGCATGAGCGGCTGGAAGCCAAACCCCAGGATGATGGCCCGGTCGGCGCCTACGCCAGCTTCGGCGTGGTGATCGCCCAAATTCTGGTGCTCGATGCGGTCTTCTCGCTCGACTCCATCATCACTGCCGTCGGCATGGTGGAACACCTGGGCGTCATGATGGCCGCCGTGACCATCGCCATGGTGGTGATGGTGCTCGCCTCCAAGCCGCTGACCCGCTTCGTCAACGCCCACCCCACCGTGGTGGTGCTCTGTCTGAGCTTCCTGCTGATGATCGGCTTCAGCCTGGTGGCGGAAGGGTTCGGCTTCCACATTCCGAAGGGCTACCTCTATGCGGCCATCGGCTTCTCGGTGCTGATCGAGTTTTTCAACCAGCTGGCCCAGCGCAGCGCCATGCGTCACGAATCCAAACAGCCGCTGCGCGAGCGCACCACCGCCGCCATCTTCAAGCTGATGGGCAGCAAGGCCTATCAGGATCAGCCGGATGACGATCTGGACGCACCGGCGCCTGCGCCGCTGAGCTTTGGCGAGGAGGAGCGCTACATGGTGACCGGCGTGTTGTCGCTGGCCGAGCGATCCATTCGCACCATCATGACCCCGCGCTCCGAGATGGCCTGGATCGATATCAACGACTCCAGCGACGAGATCCGCGCCCTGCTGCAGCGCGAGCCCCACAGCCTGTTCCCCATCTGTGACGGGGATCTGGACGAGGTGATCGGGGTGCTCAAGGCGCGCGACCTGCTGTTTGCCTTGAATGAAGGGCAATCCTTAAGCGAACTGGCCAAGCAGAACGACCCCATTATCGTGCCGCAGACCATCAACGTGATCCGCCTGCTGGCGGAGCTGCGCAAAGCCAAGGGGAGCCTTATTCTGGTCTCCGACGAGTTTGGCGTGATCCAGGGGCTGGTCACCACCCACGATCTGCTGGAGGCCATCGTCGGCGAGCTGCCGGACGAGGACGAAACCCCGGATATCGTGCGCGATGGCGAAGGGTGGCTGATCAACGGCAGCACCAACATCCACCATGTGGAGCAGGTGCTGGAGCACGAGGGGCTGGTGAGCGAGAGCGACGAGTACGTGACCCTGGCGGGCATGCTGCTCTCCCACTTCGGCACCCTGCCCACCCCGGGCCAGCAGCTGCAACTGCAGCAGCTCAACTTCGAGGTGATCGAGGTGAGCGAGCGGCGCATCGAGCGGGTGAAAGTGATGCCCGCCGCGGCTTGAGCCTGCCACCAGCAGAATACAGAAGAGGGCCAGACGGCCCTCTTTTTTATGCTTCAACTTTATGCCTCAACGCCTCTTTCCCGACGGTTTGCACTGATTGCTGCATCAAGCACAATTCTCTTGTGCAATTACCCCTCTTTTTCACAACAAGATGGCGGCATAAAGTGGCCTCACTTCCACCATGAGGAACTCAAGATGAGCCACGATCACCTGTTCTGCCCGCTGCGCCTCGGCCAGCTGCACCTTGCCAACCGCATCGTCATGCCCCCCATGACCCGCTCCCGTGCCAGTCAGCCGGGTGATGTGGCCAACGCCATGATGGCGAGCTACTACGCCCAGCGCGCCGAGGCGGGCCTGATCATCAGCGAAGGCACCCAAATCGACCCCATGGGCAAGGGCTACGCCTGGACGCCGGGGATCTACAGCGCCGAGCAGATCGCGGGCTGGAAGGGGGTGACCGATGCCGTGCACGCCAAGGGGGGCACCATCTTCGCCCAGCTCTGGCACGTGGGCCGGGTCACCCATCCGGACAACATCGGCGGCGCCCAGCCCATCTCCGCTTCAGCCCTGCCCGCAGTGGGCGTCAAGGTGTTCGTCGATAACGGCAGCGATGCGCCGGGCTTTGTCGAGACCGTCACTCCGCGCGCCATGACCCAGGCCGATATCGATGCGGTGGTGGGCCAGTTCCGTCAGGCGGCTCGCAACGCCATCAGCGCCGGTTTTGACGGCATCGAGCTGCACGCCGCCAACGGTTATCTGATCAACCAGTTCCTCGACTCCGAATCCAACGCCCGCACCGACAGTTATGGCGGATCGCTGGAAAACCGGCTGCGCTTTCTCAAAGAGGTGACCGAGGCGGTCAGTAGCGAAATCGGCGCCGATCGGGTTGGGGTGCGTCTTGCGCCGCTCACCACCCTCAACGGCACCGTGGATGCCAATCCGCAGGAGACCTATCTGGCGGCCGCCCGCCTGCTGGGCCAGCTCAATGTCACCTACCTGCACATTGCCGAAGCGGACTGGGACGATGCCCCCCTGATGCCGGAGAACTTCAAGCAGGGTCTGCGGGATGCCTTCCCCAACACCCTGATCTACGCCGGTAAATATGATGGCAAGCGGGCTCGCGCCGCCCTCGAAGCGGGCTGGGCCGACATGATTGGTTTTGGCCGCCCCTTCGTCGCCAACCCGGATCTGCCGAACCGGCTGCGCCACGGCTATCCGCTGGCCCCCCACGATCCGGCCACCCTGTTTGGCGGCGGCGAGAAGGGGCTGACCGACTACCCCGTCTATCAGGCCGATGACGCAACCACCAGCCGCTGATTGCCAATGGCCAACCGGCCACGTAACGCAGGCCCCACAGGTTGGGGCCTGCCGTATTGTTGCGCATTAGCAACAGTGATATGACTGACCGAATCACTGTTGCAATGATCTCGTTGTTCTCTCCCCTCGCTTTCACAAGGAGTCATCATGAATCACACCCAAGCCTGGTGCTGGCATGCCCCCGGTGAACCGACCCAGCTTACCCTCGCCGATCTGCCCCTGGCACCGCTCGCCCCTGACGAGGTACTGGTGGCCAACCGGGTTATCGCCTTCAACCCGGTGGACTGGAAGCTGATCGAATATGGCCACTCCAACTGGCAGGATGGTCAGGTGCCCGGCGTCGATGGCATGGGCACTATCGTGGCCCTCGGCGCCAACGTCAGCCATCTGCGTCTCGGCGCCCGGGTCGCCTATCACACCGACCTGCGCCACCACGGCAGCTTTGCCCGCCACACCCGGGTACCGGCCCGCGCCCTGCTGCCGGTGCCCGATGCCCTGAGTGACGAGGCCGCCGCCGCCCTGCCCTGTCCCGGCCTCACCGCCTGGCAGGCGCTGGCCAAGCTGCCGCGCCTGCACGGGGAAGCGCTGCTCATCACAGGTGCTGGCAGCAGTGTCGGCCGCTTTGCGGTGCAGCTCGCCCTCCAGCAAGGAGCGCGGGTCTTTGCCAGCGCCAGCCCACGCCACCATCAGTGGCTCAAACAGATCGGGGTGCAGGGGGTGGCCGATTATCGGGATCCGGAGTGGCTGGCCACCCTGCAAGCGGCCAACGGTCACGAGCCGTTTGAGGGGATCATCGATCTGGTCTCCAGCCAGCAGGCAGAAAGCTTGCTGCCCGCCCTTGGCTACTACGGTCACATGGTGACTGTGCTCGGGCGCATCCCGCACAATCCGTTGCCCGCCTTTAGCCATTGCCACTCATTGCACGAGATTGCGCTGGGCGCCCAGCACGCCTTTGGCACCGACAAGCAGTGGAGCCGACTGGTGGCCGCCGGTGTCGCCATGATGGAGCAGATGGCGAGCGGCGAGCTGACCCTGCCGCCGCTGGTGGTCGGCGACTTTGAGGCGCTGCCCACCCTGCTCGAGCGCTTCAAGCGCGAAGGACAGGGTGAGAAGTTTCTGGTGCGAGTGGCATAACGCTGACCTGCCCCGATAACCACACCGACCATTGAAACGAAAGAGGCCCGCCAGTGATGGCGGGCCTCTCTTTATATAGTGCATGTCATCTCGACTTCATTGGCGCCTGACTCAATGCAGGATCACCCCGTGAGTCTCGGCATAACTGCGGATCTCCCGGGTCAGCCGCGCCTTGTCGGCCAGAGAGAGCCAGCTCGCCTCAACGGCATTGAGCGACAAGCGGCAGAGCTGACTCATGGTCGCGCCGAGGCCATCGGCCAGCGCCGCAAAGTTGGCCCCCATGTAGCCGCCAAAGTAGGCGGGATCGTCCGAGTTGATGGTGACGCAGAGCCCCTGCTCCAGCAGCCGCAACACATTGTGCTGGGCCATATTGCCGAACACCTTGAGCCGGGTGTTGGAGAGGGGGCAGACGGTGAGCGGCAGCCGGGTATCGGCCAGATAGCGCAGCAGCTCGGGATCGTCGGCCGAGCGCACCCCGTGATCGATGCGGCATACCTGCAGCTCGTTGATCGCCTGCCAGATGTAGTCGGCAGGCCCCTCTTCACCCGCGTGAGCCACCACCGGCAGCCCCAGCTCGCGGCATTTGGCAAAGACCCGGGCAAACTTGGTCGGCGGATTGCCCTTCTCCCCCGAGTCGAGGCCGATGCCGTGAATGCGTGACAGGAAGGGCATAGCCTCTTCCAACGTCGCAAAGGCATCCTCTTCGCTCAGGTGGCGCAAAAAGCTCATGATAAGGCGCCAGCTGATGCCAAACTCCTTCTCCCCGGTCTGCAGCGCCCGCTCGATGCCGCCCAGCACAGTGGCAAAGGGGATACCGCGGGCGGTGTGGGTCTGCGGGTCGAAGAAGATCTCCACATGCACCACCTTGTCGGCGGCGCAACGCTCAAGATAGGCCCAGGTGAGGTCGAAGAAGTCCTGCTCGGTCACCAGCACGCTGGCGCCGCGATAGTAGAGGTCGAGAAAGGATTGCAGGCAGTCAAAGTCATAGGCGGCGCGCACGCTGGCCACATCGGGCCAGGGCAGTGGCACGCCGTTGCGGCGGCCCAGCTCAAACATCAGCTCGGGTTCGAGGCTGCCCTCGATATGCAGGTGCAGCTCCAGTTTCGGCAGTCCGGCGATAAATTGCGCGGCGGTGAGGTGTTCGGGTGTGACTGGCTTGGGAATCGGGGTGTCCATAGCGACGGCTCCATCAGCAAAGTGATCCGGCGTCAGCCCCTCCACCAGACTGACCCGACGGCAGCTTTATTGTGCACCGAAGTGGCGAGACAGGGGAGACTTGTCATCAAACAGACTTATAATGGCGTCACAAAAATCATAAATGATTGAACATCTTAACGATTGGCGGCTCGCCTGCGCCCTGACAAGGAGTTTTCATGAAGAAGAACGTCATCTGCGATATCGACGGTGTCATCCTGCACAACAACGATCTCATCCCCGGTGCCGACCGTTTCGTCCATCGCCTGCTGGAGCAGGGCAGCAAGCTCTTGTTCCTCACCAACTACCCGGCCCAGACCCAGAAAGATCTGCAAAACCGCTTCCGCTCCGCAGGTATCGAAGTGCCGGAGGAGTGCTTCTACACCTCCGCCATGGGCACCGCCGATTTTCTCAAGCGCCAGGATGGCAAGAAGGCCTATGTGATTGGCGAAGGGGCGCTGACCCACGAGCTCTACAAGGCCGGTTTCACCATCACCGACATCGACCCCGACTTCGTGGTGGTGGGCGAGACCCGCAACTACAACTGGACCATGATGCAACAGGGGGCCAAGTTCGTCGATCAGGGGGCCCGCTTTATCGCCACCAACCCCGATACCCACGGCCCCATGATGCACCCGGCCTGCGGCGCCCTGTGCGCCCCCATCGAGCGGATGACCGGCAAGAAGCCGTTCTATGTCGGCAAGCCGAGCGCCTGGATCATCCGTGCGGCGCTCAACCGGATGGAGGCCCACTCCGACGACACCATCATCATCGGCGACAACCTGCGCACCGACATTCTGGCGGGCTTTCAGGCCGGTCTCGAGACGGTGCTGGTGCTCTCCGGGGTGAGCAAGGTCGCCGATATCGACCGCATGCCGTTTCGCCCGAACCATATTTTCGACTCCGTGGTCGACATCGATATCGTCTAATCACCACCCAAGCGTTAAACAGGGCAGGTCTCTCCTGCCCTTGCAGGATCTGTTATGGAACCCATTCTGATCGCCGTGGCCTTTGGCTGCGGCATGGTAGTCAATCTGATTGGCCTGCCCCCCCTGCTCGGCTTTCTGGCCGCCGGTTTTATCCTCAACGGCATGGGATATGAAAATACCCCCGCCCTGAGCGAGGTGGCCGATCTCGGCGTCACCCTGCTGCTGTTCACCATCGGCCTCAAGCTCAATATCAAGACCCTGATGCGGCGCGATGTGTGGGGCACCACCAGCCTGCACCTGCTGCTCTCCACCCTGCTCTTTACCGTGGTGCTGCTGGTCTGCAAGGGACTGGGGCTTGAACTTGCCCTCTCGCTGGACTGGAAACTGGCGCTGCTGCTGGGCTTTGCCCTCTCCTTCTCCAGCACCGTCTTTGCGGTCAAGGTGCTGGAAGATCGCAGCGACATGAATGCCCTCTACGCCCGCATCGCCATCGGGGTGCTGGTGATGCAGGATGTGTTCGCCGTGGCCTTTCTGGCGTTCTCCAGCGGCAAGTTGCCCAGTATCTGGGCGCTCTGGGTGCTGGGATTGCCGCTGCTGCGCCCGCTGTTGTTCAAGCTGCTGGAGCGGGCCGGTCACGGCGAGTTGCAGGTGCTGTTCGGGGTCTTTCTGGCGCTGGTGGTCGGGGCCGCCGGTTTTGAAGTGGTCGGCCTCAAGCCGGATCTCGGGGCGCTGATCATCGGCATGCTGCTCGCCTCCCATCCGGCTGCGGCGGGGCTGGCCAAGGCGCTCTTCAACCTCAAAGACCTCTTTCTGGTCTGCTTCTTTCTCACCATCGGCCTCAACGGCCTGCCGACCCACGACACCATGTTGCTGGCACTGGCGCTGGTGCTGGCCCTGCCGCTCAAAAGTGTCCTCTACTATCTGGTCTACAGCGGCGCTCACCTGCGGGTGCGTACCGCCCTGCTCTCGACCCTGGCGCTCACCAACTTCTCGGAGTTTGGCCTCATTGTCGCGGCCATCGCCGCCAAGGCGGGCTGGATCTCCCACGAGTGGCTGGTGGCGGTCTCGCTGGCGCTGGCGGCGAGCTTTATGATCTCGGCCCCGCTCAATGCCCAGAGCGAGCGCATTTACCACCGCATCGGCCACTGGCTGCGAGGATTGCAGGCGAGCAACCTCCATCCGGAAGACAGGCCCATCGAGCTGGGCGATGCCGAGGTGATCATCCTCGGCATGGGACGGATTGGTCAGGGGGCCTACTTCGAGCTGGAGAACAAATACGGCAACGTCATCCTCGGGGTGGAGAACGACAGCGAGAAGCTGCCCACCCTGCGCGCCCAGGGGATGAACGTCATCGAGGGGGATGCCACCGATACCGACTTCTGGGACAAGGTGCTGCTCTCCAATCAGGTCAATCTGGTACTGCTGGCGATGCCCCACCACTCGGGGAATCTCTACGCCATCGAGAAGCTGCGCAGCCACGGATTCAACGGCAAGATCGCCGCCATCGTCCGCTTCGAGGATGATATCGCCTCCTTGCAGGAGCAGGGGGTGGATGCGGTGTTCAACGTCTACAACGAAGCGGGCAGCGGCTTTGCCCGCCATGTGATCCGCCGCTTGCAGCCGCTTTGAGTCGTCGGCCAGCAGCCCTTGGCAAGGGAATGCGCATCGTTTAAGTTATGCACAACCTCGTTTAATAAAACGAACAAACGCGGGGCCGGGATGGCCCCGCTTTCATATCCCCATTGCCAGGGAGGCACCATGAAGACCCTCAACGACTGGATTTTGCTCGACCGCCACGAGGCGGCCCCTACCCCGCTGATGCCAGCCCCCGAGCGCATTAAAGCGGGCAACCCGGCGCAAACGGTGTGGAACCACTACTCCGACCCCAGCCAGCAGTTTCACGTGGGCTTCTGGGCTTGCGAGCCGGGCCGCTGGGCCATCCACTACACCGAGCACGAGTATTGCCAGCTGCTGGAGGGGGATGTGGTGATCCACGACAGTCAGGGCGGCCAGCTTGCCCTGAAACCCGGCGATCAATTCGTCATTCCCGCCGGCTTTGTCGGCGAGTGGGAGACCCTTACCCCCTGTCGCAAGGTCTATGTGATCTTCGAACCCGCCTCGGCTTGACGTTCACGTCACCCTGCCCCGTTGCAGTAACCCTTATCCTGTTGATCCGCTTGACGCTTACGGCATGATTTTCTGCGGTTTTCCCGCTTGCAAAAGGTTTTTCCGCTAGGCATTGTGTCTGACGAGGAATGTAAATGGAATTTCGAGCCCAAACGTGGGGGGCTCATATAAAAATCAAGAGGATTACCGCCAATGTGTTCAATTTTCGGCATTCTGGATATCAAGTCCGATGCAGTAGCCCTGCGCAAATCGGCGCTGGAGATGTCCAAGCGACTTCGTCACCGCGGGCCTGACTGGTCCGGCGTCTACAGCTCCGACAAAGCCATTCTGGTGCACGAGCGTCTGGCCATCGTCGACCCGGGCAATGGCGCCCAGCCGCTCTACAACCCCGAGCGCACTCACGTATTGGCCGTCAACGGCGAGATCTACAACCACAAGGAGCTGGAGAAGAACCTCAAGGTCGACTTCCAGTTCCAGACCAAATCCGACTGTGAAGTGCTGCTGGCCCTCTACAAGGAGAAGGGCCCGGCGTTTCTCGACGATCTCAACGGCATCTTTGCCTTCATTCTTTATGACGCCGAACAGGATGCCTACCTGATTGGTCGCGACCACATGGGGATCATCCCCCTCTATACCGGTCGCGACGAACACGGCAACTTCTATGTCGCCTCCGAGATGAAGGCGCTGGTGCCGGTCTGCAAGAGCGTCGAAACCTTCCCGCCGGGACACTACCTGTGGAGCAAGGATGGCGAGCTCAAACAGTGGTACAAGCGCGACTGGATGGAGTACAGCGCGGTCGAGCACAACGTCAGCGACAAGGCCGAGCTGAAAGCCGCGCTGGAAGCGGCGGTCAAACGCCAGCTGATGTGCGACGTGCCTTATGGCGTGCTGCTCTCCGGCGGGCTGGACTCCTCCGTCATCTCCGCCATCACCAAGCTCTATGCGGCGCGCCGCATCGAGGACGATGGCAAGAGCGAAGCCTGGTGGCCGCAACTGCACTCCTTCGCCGTCGGTCTGGAAGGGTCGCCGGATCTCGCCGCCGCCCGCAAGGTGGCTGATCACCTCGGCACCATCCACCACCAGATCCACTTCACCGTGCAGGAGGGTCTGGATGCCCTGCGCGACGTCATCTATCACCTCGAGACCTATGACGTCACCACCATCCGCGCCTCCACGCCCATGTATCTGATGGCCCGCTACATCAAGGCGATGGGGATCAAGATGGTGCTCTCCGGCGAAGGCTCCGACGAGCTGTTCGGTGGCTACCTCTACTTCCACAAGGCGCCCAACGCCAAAGAATTCCACGAAGAGAACGTGCGCAAGCTCGCCTCCTTGCACCTCTATGACTGCCTGCGCGCCAACAAGTCGATGGCCGCCTGGGGCGTGGAGGGTCGCGTGCCCTTCCTCGACAAGGAGTTCATGGACGTGGCGATGCGCCTGCAGCCCGCCGACAAGATGTGTGGCAAGGGCAAGATCGAGAAGCACATCCTGCGCGAAGCGTTCGAGGATCTGCTGCCCCACGAAGTGGCATGGCGCCAGAAGGAGCAGTTCTCCGACGGCGTAGGTTATTCGTGGATCGACAGCCTGAAAGCCATGGTGGAACAGGAAGTGACGGATCAGATGTTCGAGGCGGCCGCATTCCGCTTCCCCATCAACACCCCGCTCACCAAAGAGGCCTACTTCTACCGCGCCATCTTCGACGAGCACTTCCCGCTGGAAGCCGCCGCCCGCACCGTGCCCTACGGCAAGTCGGTCGCCTGCTCCACCCCCACCGCGCTGGAGTGGGATGCCAAGTTCAAGGAGATGGCCGACCCGTCCGGCCGCGCCGTGATGGACGTGCACCAGCAAGGCTACTAAGCCCGAACGGGTTCACCCGAGCGGATAACGCCAGATAGCAAAAAGCCCTTCACCACGGTGAAGGGCTTTTCATTTTTCAATTATTCAGACTCA